>Ga0316613_10003087_pt1 | contig 10462 bp, 11 predicted proteins | sample OWC_soil_day10_C_2_FD_207647 | JGI IMG/M metagenome (GOLD analysis project Ga0316613, IMG submission 207647) | Wetland soil microbial communities from Old Woman Creek delta, Ohio, United States - OWC_soil_day10_CT_b | ecosystem: Environmental > Terrestrial > Soil > Wetlands | place: USA: Ohio... | reverse complement strand
GCTCTCCATCGATAGTGCCTCCGTTTCCGTCCAGAGTCAGTTGATAACCATTTTTACTGTACAAAGCATTTATCACCGTGTCGGCTTGAATATTGGTTGATTCTTTATCCCAGCCGGTAAAGGTATAGCCTGTCCGCTCCGGTTCTGCTGGTGGAGTCGCATTCCCACCAATAGCAACATCCTGAGTATCCAGGATTGTTCCATTCCAGTCTTTATAGATAACTTTAGTGGAGCTTCGGGTCCAGTGCGCATATAGGGTAGTGTCTTCACCCGGCATGGTACATCCATCATAAAGAAACTGACTTCCGTCTACCGCTTTGGTAAACCAACCTTCAAAAATGTAGTTAGCTCGGCTTGCACTGTTCCTACCTGCTACTAGGAACTGGTCAATGGATTCTCCATATACAAATTCCTGTGTCTTTGCTTGGTCTTCTCCTACCATTCCCCCGTTTCCGTCAAGAGTCAGTCGGTAACTGCCTATGATATATTGTGCAGTAATGACCGTATCTTCTTGGATGTTGATAGATTCCTTATCCCAGCCTGTAAATTGATATCCTGTCCGTACCGGATTTCCAGGCGGCGTTGCACTCTCTCCAATTGGGACATTTTGAGTTTTTATCGTGGTCCCATTCCAATCCTTATAAGTAACAAGGTTGGTATCACTGTTCCACTGCGCATACACCGTCTTATCGCTTCCTGGCATTTCTATCTCATCAGTCAGGGAATATTTAGTACCTTCTTTCGCCGCCGTATAAAGTCCACGTAAGGTATGATTGAACCAGGTGAGCTTATTTATTGCTTCCGTAAAGATTTCTCTGATATCTGTTCCATACTTCACCGAGTAGGTCAGTTTATCATTTCCCTCCATCATTCCGCCGTTTCCATCAATGGTAAGTGTATAAGAAGCAGTATCATACTGCGCTTTTATAACAACATGATCCTGAATATTCGTGTAATCTTTATCCCATCCGGTAAAAGTATAGCCTGTCCTGTTTGGCACTTCCGGCGGTATGGCATCTCCGCCCAAAGGAATATCCTGAGTGGAAAGGATCTTATCCTGCCAGTCCTCAAATACAACGGAGCTGGATACCCTGGTCCAGTGAGCATAGATAATAACCGGATCATCTGTCATGACATTTCCGCTGTCGGCATACTTAGTTCCGCCTTCCGCTTTCGTATACCAACCGTCAAACTCATAGTACTGTTGACTGGCTGCACTCTCGCACTCCGCAAGCTGGCTGTCAAAGGAACTACCGGAGCTGACAGAATAAGCTTTAATTGCCTTACCGTCTATGGTCCCTCCGTTCCCTTTAAAAACAAGATTCATTCCCTCCACATACTGGGCCGTAAACGTCACATTATCTTCTATATTCGTTGGTTCCACATCCCAGCCAACAAATGTATATCCGCTCCTTGTTGGAGTTGGTGGAGTGGTCTCATCACCTGACCATACCTCCTGGATATCCAGCACCGTTCCGTCCCAGTCTACGTATGTAACTACGTTATGGGTTCTGGTCCAATGCGCATATAGAGTAACATCCTTAGTGCCCATATAATTTCCAACTGACCTTACTTTTGTTCCGCCAATTGGTAAGGTATACCAGCCCAATAAAGTATATCCATCCCTCACAAATGGACTTCTTGTTTTATCTACATCATTTTCAATATATAATGGGGTATTATAATCCTTCGTGTACCAATATGGTCCCCATGTATTTGTTTCCTTTCCAGTTGATTTATAATATCCTCCGTTTCCATCCAGGATTAAATAATTTGTTTTATTAAGCTGATAATAGCCGCGAAATATATAATCCCCTCTAACAGTTTCTATGATTCCGCTACACGAACTACCGCCAACGCCCCACTCAGACCAGTAACCAAAATTGAATCCCTCCTTTTCTGGCACTTCAGGTGGATAAACTGAACCGCCTATCGGTACAACTTTTATGTCTAATAAGATCGGAGATGCATTAAAACTCTTAATCAGATATACTATCGTGGCATATGTCTGAGTCCATTGAGCATACATATCCATATTACTTGCTGGCATCTTATTTTCAGAAGAATATGCATACTGATTTCCTTTTTCTCTTGCATCAAACCAGCCATTGAACGAGTAATTTTCTCTTTGCATGACCTGCTCTGTATCTTTTAATATTTGATTGATATCTGAACCATACTCTACTTCAAAGGTCTTGATCTGCTCTCCTTCAATACCTCCCGTATCCATAGGACTACTCATAAATCCCAAATCCCAGGTATTTTTACTGTTCAGCCGAAGAGTTAATGTATATGTATTTTTATTATATTGAGCATGAACCAGAGTATCTGCCTGAATGTCAGTAATATCCTTATCCCAGCCAGTAAATGTATGTCCCTCTAATTCCGTACCTGTTTCTTTCGGAATTATTGCAGAACCTCCGGCATCCACATACTGTTTGCTTATTACTTCTTCGCTTCCATTTACAAAAGACACCGTATAAACAGGCTTTGATTCTCCAAACTGTGCATATAGAATGGTCTCTTTCACAATGGGAGTTTCATCAACCTTAACCCGGTTTCCCCCTTCTGCCGCTGTAAACCACCCTCTAAATTCCTTTCCTGACTCGTTGGATATGGGATCGTCAGGCGCTGCTGCTGTCGCTCCATATGCCACGTTCTGCGTGGTTCCAATTAAAGTACCATCTGAATCTTTAAAGGTAACATTATTTGTTGCCAATGCCCAATGTCCATAAAGAGTCATGGCATAACTCGGCATGATATAACCCGTCTTAACCTGATCTGTTGAGTCGGCATCTTTTGATAAAAACCAGCCCAGAAAAACATAACCTGTTTTCGAAAGTTTTTTCGTAATATTTATAGAGGAACCGCATTTTGCAGAAAACGACGATGGGTTGGAAACACCCGATAAATTACTGACAAAATTTACATTATAAGATTTAGCAACCCACTGCATATACATATGGATATCATAGTCTGGCATTGCATAATCTACTAATACAGTCCCTGTCTCATCTAATCTGGGATAACCGTCATATCCCTCCCTGATAAAACAATTCCTTGTAGCAGTGTATATAGATGTTCCATACTCTACCTGAAATTCTTCCACTCTGCCGGTCCCGTCGTTCGCATGTAAATATACGGTATGGGTATTCTTGATTTTTTCAGGCCAGACCTCAAGCACTTCATTGTTTGTAGTCTTTGGGTTTAAATGCATACTTTCAAAATTTCCATCAAAGTATGAGTTGTTCCAAGTCCATTCTCCTGTTAAGGTATACCCCTCTACACACTGCGCCTTACTTAAATCAAGCTCTGGAACCGATATACTCTCTCCGTCATAAACAGTTTGTGTATACAATAGGTTAGTTTCGACATTATATACTCCCTCCTGATAGTCTCTGAAATTCACTGTAATCTGCTTATTTTCTTTGTATCCTGCTTTCACAGTCATATTTTTGGTGACTTTGGTATAATCGGTAGCTTTAGACCATTTTTCAAATGTAAATCCATATCTCTTCGGAACCTCCGGCGGTACAGCTGACTGACCTTCCAGAACATATTGGGTCTCACCTATCGGAATTCCATCCCAATCCACAAACTTTACCTCATAGGACTTAACAGCTTCAACACTTGCAGAAACTGCCATGAAACTAATTGCCGTGACTTTTTCTAAGATACTACCGGACTTTTCTGCATAATACCAGTTTCCGGAAGTACCATTGTCATCAATATTGACAATGCTGCCAAAAAAGAAATATCTCAGATCACCAAGGGTATCTCCATCACCCTCCAGCTTCCATATTTCATAACTGGAGGAATCCCAGTTATCAATACTTCCTGTTTTAATTTTACTGTATTGGGCTATCCCATCACTGCTACCCAGTAGCCTCCCTGATAAGACGGTCCAGTCTGCTTCCCCCGGTGTTGTGCTTTGGTAGATATAGGGAGCCAGATCATAATATTCTTTTTCAAGATTAACAGGCTCTTTTATCTCAGTTCCTGTCTGATTGGTTTCATACCACTCAGGAAACTCCACCTCTCCTTGCATGTAACCATAGCTTCGGTAATTTTCTTCCCCTAAACGATCTTCAAACTTCCAGAACTTTTTCCCGGAAGACGATGTCCTAATGTAATACCCCGGAACGTCATCCTCTTCCGGATCAACACTTACAAACACCTTTTTATTTGCCTCAGATTCCGTTGCTGTAGAAGGAGTTGCTTCTGAATCTGTGGCTATGGAGGGTGTAGCCTCCGACTTTGTTGCTGTAGATGGAGTTGCCACGGAGTCAGACGCGCCAATTAGGCTTGATACTGCCCATTCATCTGCCGAAGGCGTAAACCCTATGTTTGTTACCATAAGTGCGATAATAAGACATATACTTGCTATCCTTTTCTTCATGTTCCTCTCCTAATTCTATAGATGCTTCATCCTCCGCATTTGTTTACTGACTTCCTTTCCATGTATTCTTTTAACCACTGCATCTGCTCCTCATCTTCCTGGACTTTTTCCCTGGAACTTAAAGCTACAATGCAGAAAACCCCTGTGACACTGAAAACCACTACTAATGCACAGACTAAGCCAAACATTAAATAAGGTAGAATACTCATGACTCTCTCCTCCTATCCCTGCGGAACCGTCATAGCTGGCCTGATACCAATGCTTGTTTCTGATACATTAACAGGCTTTATATTTCCATCTGTAAGGCTGACTGCATAGATCCCATCTCCATACCAGAAATCCGTCAGTCCACCATCTTGTGGAGTTCTTAAATAATATCCCTTTGAATAGGCGGATATCTGGGAATCCGGGTTATTGGTTTCGCTGCCATTAAATGTCCATAGATAATCCCGGTACTTTAAGGCTTCTTCTACTGACAGAATAAAAATCTTATCCTCCATAGACTGATACAGCCGTTCAAATCCCATTAAACTGCTTTCATTCAGCTGCTCATACGTGTTTTTCCCGGTGGAACCTATGTATGATCTGGTAATTCCGATATAAGTATCATTAAGAAACAGCGAATCGGAAGCATTGTTCTGCAGCCACTCCCGGATCTTTGAATATTTGTAGTTATTGTTATCTCCAAAATTTAGTTTTTTTGATGTTCCCATAATGTCAGACCGGATTACGCTGTCACAAAGAAACAGGGCTGTTTTCTGGCTGTTTTCATTTGCATCCTCGTAGTCTTCATCAATGCATCGGAATAAATAAGTTTTATTTCTAATGGTCCGGGCCTGGACATCTCCTACGCTGTAATGGACCGTTTCCGGTGTTTCATCTGCTGATTGATAACAAATATCACAGACCCCGTCTTGTTCTGTATCAATATGTCCTGTTGCAGGTAAGATCACTGTCTCCTCCTTTCCGCACTTTGTGCAATAAACTGTTTCATGACCGTTATTCATACAGGATGGCTCCACCCGGTCAATCACTTCATAACTGTGGCTGCAAGTACTTTCCTCATAGGTTTTTTCAAATCCCACTCTCATAACCATATAGGTATCGCCATCAATGGTAAGCTCCGCCCGGATCAGCTGAGATATATTCTTAAGGTTCTTTATTTTCTGACTGAGAATCACGGTTGTAGGAGTATGGTTCTTTGCGATCACGTATACCTCTTTACGATCCACTCCATCTGCCATGGATGCCAGATTTAAAAGCCGCTCATTGCTTTCAGCCAGGCTCTCCGTGATCAACTGCTGGTCTGACGATTCCCCTCCTGTTATAGCAAGATCTGCTTCCCTCGAAATCTCAATCCAGTTTTCCAGCTCTTCCTTTGCCTCCTGATCAATATCAGTTTCCTCCGGCAGCTTCTCTCCTTTTTCGTACTCAATATAATATTTCTGAGTTCCTGTGCCGTTTACAATAATGCTCCAAGGACTGGATACCAGAGAATGATAATAATATTGATCCGTTCCAAGGATTGTCTCCGGAAAGTCAACTACAAGTTCCTTATCCTCCTCAGTCTGACCGCTCTGGGATTTAAAAATCTCATTGCTGTGATTATCCTGCTCTACGAAATAAAGTTTCCATGAAACCTTTTTGGCTTCGGATGGGGAGGCCGGTTCTGTCTTCGAATAATAGATATTGACCGTCATTCCATCTGTTACTAGGCGAAATTGGTCTTTCTGTCCGCTGCATATTTCATAGCCGTCAAACTCCGGATCATCAATCACAATCTCTGCATCCTCTGCATCTTTTCCAGTCACCAGTTTAAGGACTGCTTTATCTTCAATATCCAGATATTTAATGGTATAACCAAACAACTCCGGTTCCTGCACATCATCTGGATCTCCCGGCTGCTGTGCATCAGAAGGGGTTGCTGTCTCCTCTTTCGTCTCTTCCTCTGATGTGTCTTCCGGTTTCTCCGAGCTTCCGGTTTTTGTACCAGATTTACTGCCACCAGATCCCCCACCTCCACCGGAGCCTCCGCTCGAAAACTTACTTGCTGATGCAGTCTTAGTTTTTATTGCTGTTTGTATCCCTTTACCTGCCTGATATTGTACTGTTCCATCTTTACTAGTCCATGCACCGGAGCTGTTAACCAGAAAACCATCCGGCGTAAGAGTATTTTCATACATGGCTCCTGATGGGTAATTAATATCCGTGCTGCCAGCCAGGTAATAGCAGTACCCATCAATCCATTGCCACCCGGTCAGCATGGTTCCTTTTGATCCATCCGACACCGGATTAAAGAAATACCATTTGTCGGAAATCTGTTTCCAGCCGACAGCCATGTATCCATTCTCGTCAAAATAATACCAAGTTCCGTCAATTAACCTCCATGTATTATTTTCCTGTACCTGGTTATCCTCATAGATCCATTGACTCCCCTGTAGCAGCCAATCTCCGTAACTTGTGATTGGAACGTTCGTAACCGTTAGTGCTACGCTTAATAAAGCAATCCACTTTCTCATATATTTCCTCCTTTCCTCTGGTTATAGTAGTTTTTTCACTGACTCATAAGTAACGTTTTTCTTAATGATTTCACAGCTTTTGTAAAGTAGCTCAAATTTGAGATTTGTTTTTTCTAAATCTGGAATTTCTTTATCCCAAGTACACGGCTCTCTTCCATTCACGCTGATTCCATAAAATGTTTCATCTTCAAATTTTCCCATTATCTCCACCATTCCAATTAAAAAGAGCCTTCTAACCTCTGTTTCAATAAACAAAGGTCCGAAGGCTCATAAGGCTCAATTTAAATCAGACATACATCATTAATGTAATTTATAATAAATTCTCTTTTTGGATTAGGACATTTGTTATTACGGCATATACAAGGTAACATATAAACCTTAGTTTCCGGAAGTAATGGTTGTGCTTTCTTTTTGCAATAAGGACAAGCTGCCCACAACACTCCATCTTCATCTTTTTCAAAAACTGCCTGTTTTTTTACTATTTTCATATTCAGTCCCCCTTAACGTTTGTATTTTAACTTTCCTATATATTAAAAAAACCCCCTTCCTCTGCTTCTATAAAATAAAATCAAGCAAAGGTCCGAAGGCTCACAAGGCTCAGTTTAAATCAGACTTTAATACAAATGTTAAATTAAAATAACGTTTATTTTCTAAATAACTCTTCCATAGTCAAATATATTTTTTGATCAATTTTTACAAATCTTTTAGAATTACCGTTCCTGCTCACCTTTTTTGTATATCTCCCTGGATCTGCATCAATCCAACGTAAGCGATTCCATATTTTCAATTTATTTTCTATTGTCTCATATCCATTTTTTGATAGTAATTGAGACAAAACAATCTTTGGAACTAATACATATCCCTTTTCCATAGGAACTTTTCCTGAATTGATTAGAAACTTGGTAATTTCAAGATACTCTTCTATGTAGATCATTCCTTTTTCCATAACAAAACCACTCAATCTATAGATTCAACACTATCTATACGTATCATGTAAATGCGTTTAGGATAACCATCTACTGTTGCAGTAGAAAGAATTTTATCGCCTTGTTTTCTCAGGATTCCCAAATTAGCCATCATATCCAATATTTTCTTAGGATCAACTGTCCCAGTAGCCTTTTCCTTTAAAATTTTATCTAAAGTCTCTTTTTCTACACGATAGAATTCTTTAGTATGGACCGTTTTGTTTTTGTATTCGATCCAAACTCTCCTTACTCTTAAATCACTTAGCAAATCTTTTATAAATATTAATGACTCTGTGACTTGATCTAACTCTTTTAATTGGTTACTTTCTGATATATTCTTTAATTTTTCTATTCTATCTAGCAGAATATTTTTTTGATATTTGAGATACTGTATCTCATATAAAAGCTTAAGGAGTGTTTCATATGCTACCTCAATTTTTTGATATTTTTTTTCTTTCATATCAGCAAGTATTTGTTTTAACTTAAGATACCCTTCATTACTTACTGTCATTTGCCACTACTTCTCCCCATTTTTTCTTATAAGATTATTGTTATTATCATTAACATCCTCATTTTCAAAATATTCCCAAAATATATCCAAACAAGTACTATTAATTGTTTTTCCATGATATTGAGCTTGTCTGATTATTTTTTCATATAAAATTATAGGAACCCTTAACCCTATGCGTCTTTTTATCGTCATTTTTGCGCCACTCCTTTCTTTCATTATAGTACTGCGTCACAATTGCGTCAATATCCTTCTGACGAATATTTTATGTTATAATAGCGTCACTATGACTAATTTATTATGAGGTGATATTTATGTCGTCTGATTTACCACGCTATACTTTAAGAGTTCAAAGAACATTATTAGATAAGATACGATACATAGCTGAAGAAAATGGTCGTTCTGCTAATAAAGAAATTGAACTGCTTATTAAGCAACGCATTAGAAACTATGAGTTAAAAAATGGAAATATTGAAATAGATCCTAACAATTACTATGAGGGTTGATATTATGCCCAAGTTTCCTAAAATGTCTACACAAATAAGATTAGATGAAGAACTTTATCTAAAAGTCAAATATCTTGCTGAACACGATTTTCGTTCATTAAATTCTCAGTTAGAGTATTTAATATCTTTAAGTATAAAAAATTATGAACAAGAACACGGTCCCATCCCGATAGAAGAATCATTATAATGATTTTTCTAAAACTACTATTTAAATTAAGTAAAGTTTTTTATAATTACTTCTTTGTACCTACTTCCCAATGACAAGTTATGATTTCGTTCAACCGCTACAATCTTATAATCTTTATATAACTCTCTTATTTGAGGGCAGTCATTGTACGATAGAATAAATTTGCCTTTAATCTTCTCCAGACAGTCCTTAAGCCTTTCATGATCCTCTGGATTAAATCTATCAGGATAGTACTTCTCTGCTTGGTAATAAGGAGGATCCAGATAAAATAACGCATCTGGTCTGTCATACGTTTTTATCAATCGTTCAAAGTCCTGGTTCTCTATTACCACTCTATTTAACCGTCCTGACACCTCTTTTAGATAATCAACTGCCTTATGTATATCTCTGGAACTTACTCCAAAGGATGTACAAGTTGATCCGAAACTTTCTTTAATCAGGCAGAAGAACCTCGCTGCCCGTTGTATGTCTGTCATTCCTCTGGTGTTCCGATTCAGTTCATCAAAGAACTTCTCTCGGGACATAAGCAGCCATTCCAATTCCTTCTGGAGCGTTTCCGCATGGTACTTCACTATCCGGTATAAATTAATTAACTCACCATTCACGTCATTAAATACTTCCATAGGGGCATGTTTGTCTTTCGCAAACAATATCCAGCCTGCACCTCCAAAAACCTCTATATATCGTTCTACCTTCTCCTCTGGAAACTGATTTAAAACATGCTTTCTTAATAATTTTTTTCCGCCTATCCATGGTATAAAGCTATTCATAGTACCTCCAAATCGTTCATTTTTAACATCCTAACACGAACATATGTTCTGTGTCAATGTCTATTAAAAGATCTGAAATTAAGTACAAAAGCTTTAAAATTCAATAATCTTAGTGTAAAACCCTTTTTCTTTTCTCATTTTCTAAGAACTCTTCTTTAAAAAAAATAGCTGGGTTTATTCCATACCCCTTAATGCAAAGTTCCGCAAATTCGTCGGCTGTCAGCTTTATTCCTCCCGATTCCAAGGCACTTATCCGCTGAGAGCTTTTACCAGTTTTATTTGCTATATAGGTCTGGGTTATTCCCTTACTCTCCCGATATTCTCGGAGCTTCTGGCACAACGGCCTCATTAGCACACCTCCTTTTGTTTGTAAATAAGACACTAATATTACATATTATATCATCTGGTTTCTTGGATCTCAATACTTAATTCGCTATTTCTGAGAATATTATTCTCAAATTAAAGGAAATATATATAATATTAAGTAATGGAGGTGCTTGAATGAATTTTGGAGAACGTCTGCGCATGGCTCGTGAACGAAAAGGCCTTTCTCAGCTTGATGTTTATAATAAAACAAATATTAGCAATAAATCACTATCTCGATATGA
>Ga0316613_10003086_pt1 | contig 10467 bp, 9 predicted proteins | sample OWC_soil_day10_C_2_FD_207647 | JGI IMG/M metagenome (GOLD analysis project Ga0316613, IMG submission 207647) | Wetland soil microbial communities from Old Woman Creek delta, Ohio, United States - OWC_soil_day10_CT_b | ecosystem: Environmental > Terrestrial > Soil > Wetlands | place: USA: Ohio... | reverse complement strand
CACCATGGGCTGTTTTATGACCAGATCTTATCGCTCGTCACCTTCGATGCTATCGGTTCGACGGATTGGTATTGTACCGCCTTACCAATCCGCAGGCAGTCTCCGCGTATCTGTCAATGTCGCTGCCGCTCATCACGGCTGGACAGATCAAATATTTATGCTGTTGGATATAAAATTTTCAAAGAGCAAAAAGAGGAACATAAAACCCCCTCACTTACTTTCACGTCCAGCGAGGGGGTTGAGCGGAAATTTTTTTAATTTTCCATCAGTTTCTTTAATTTGCTAAGGATTCTTACCTTTCGATCATGTATGGTTCTCTGTGCAATATTTATTTCTCTGGATATTTGATGTTCGCTTTTTCCTTTGAAAAACAGCTCATTTATCAGTTCTTGCTCCTTTGGTGTAAGCATTTTTAAGCAGGAGAGCATTTTTTCAATTAACACCGCTTGGACTGCAGCATCTTCAACACTTATTTCATCCGATGCAAACTGGTGATTTGAGTCCTCCAGACGCTCAAAGGAATCCTCTCTGCTGGGAATGAGAGTTATTGCACAGCTAACGCAGTCAATATGATAACGTTCCACCTTTAAGTCATACTGCTGATACTCCATTTTGCGGTCACTTTTTTCCAGTACCTCAATAACCGCATCACTTGCTTCGGGATACCTCCCCGATAATTAATTCTTCTAATTCTTTTTGCCATTTGGCTTGTCCTCCATTTCATGATTTTTAAAATCAAAGAATGAAGAACAAGCGGTGGAGACCTGCATCGGGGTATTGACGGGGTTCTGTATAAAGCGACTTTTTCAGTGACTTCTATTGTAATATTTAGTCGTTGAAACAATTTTATTGTCGAAACAAAAAAATCAGTACTACGCCAGGTTAGGTGCAGTACTGATTTGTTATTATATTTATTTGTAGGTGGGCAAAGTGTATGTACTCGGCTGTCTTTATCTCCACCTCAAAACACAGTTGTTGGAATGAAGCATACAGATACCCCTCTTATTTAAGCAATAAGCAAACACCGGTATCTTAATTTCTTCCATGTTTAAAAGGTGTTAAAAAAGACAGAATCCTACCCTCAAATGAGGAGAAGTGCCATAAAGCTTTTTCTGGCGGCTAGGCTATCATAGTGCAAGAAACACCTTAGATCCTTGGCTTTGCGTCCCCGTTTTTCAACTGGTTTGCCTTTGACATATTTTATTGTGAATAAAACTATTTCTTATGACTACGGGTACTTCTGTTCTTAACGAATCAGATATAACCATACACACATTGAACATTATAAAACTTGTTAATAATCACAAACACAGCTATCCTTTAAGAAATTCACCCATAATAAAGGAATGCGTTTGTTATTTTCTGTAACTATGTAAATTATAACATGCAAATACCACGAAAACAACGAATAACGTCAATTAATACTATCGTTTAATGTGCAAAACGCACTAATTTTATCGTATATGGAAGATTTTAAAGACAATTCAACTAACTGATAAGGATAGATATATCTCTGGTATATCTGATGTATTAACAATTATTAAGACTAATGTTCTTTTTCTGCCATTAACTTTTCTTAGAGTGAGGAGTTCTCATTGACGGTGCATCACGAACCAAGGCACGGTCCATGAAAAAAGCTGACTAATCTCTTGGTGTAATAATGTGCTTTAAAACCTTACCCCCAAACCATCAGCATTAAAAAATTCGTACTAAATATCCGATTATTGCGGGTTACTATTCAAAAAATAGAGATTGCTGCTCTTGCCGCCGTTCTCCCTCCAGCGCTGCTCCTTACGAAGGTAGCCGCTTTTCTCCAAATCTGACAATGCCCTCTTTACGGTGCTTCTGGAAAGATTCAGTTCTCTGGCAATGGTACCAATTGCCGGATAGCATTTGCGGTTATGATCAGCCCTGTCATGGAGATACATGAATACGGATTTTGCCCGGTGAGGCAACTCGGATTGATACACAGATGTAAAATAGGCCATATTTTCACCTCCTGTCCGAATGCGGCTTTTGCTCCATTGGTTCTAAATTAATAGTAGGATTTGGCGTTTGTACTAATCCTCCCGAAGCTGAAACCCTATCCTCTCTTTCTTCCAGCTCTAGTTCAAAAGCGGCATTTCGGCGGATGATTTCTTTCTCCACTTTACGGCGTTCGGCATACTCCACCTTTCTTGCGGACTGCTCAGCAATTTCATATGGCTTGCTGAAGATAATACCCCATTCTAAGAACAGCTTCAGTCGGGTACGCATGGGATAGGCTCCAGTCTTGGTCACAATGAACCTTTCCTTTGCCATGGATTTCAGCTCATCCGGTGTCATCAATGGACGCTCAATCATCTGTAAGGACTGACTAGGGTCATTCTTTCCCCTGCTGACAGAACCGCTCATAACAGTCTGACTGCCGAGGGCCTTTGACAAAATCTGTGCCGATTCACTGTTAGGAGCAAAACCGCCGAACACTGTATCCTGGCAATTATCGGTTATAATAGCGGCACCTTCCTTGCCATAGTTTTTCTCCAACTGTGCAAAGCTCTGGATTATGGCGACGATGGATACCCGCCGGGAGCGGCTGGCCGAGAACATCATCTCTGCCGATTCAATTTTAGGGATGGTTCCAATTTCATCTAAAAACATCATGACGCGGTTTGGCAGCTTACCGCCATACTCATCGGCTACAGAAAGAATTTCCCGGTAAAGCTGCTGAACAATTAGGCTGATTATAAAATACTTAGTGGAATCTTCTTCCGGCATTACGAGGAAAATGGCACTTTTCTCGGTGCAAAACCGTTCAGCATCTATGGCAGTGTCAAAGCATAAAATCTGTTCCAGCTCTGAATCTAAAAAGGCATTGAGCCGTGACAGTGCTGTGGATAAAACGCTCTGCATGGCCTGTTCTGCAGAGTTGAGTGCAGCGCCTGCAAACCACTTGGTTTTATGATCGTCAGGCAAATGTGCCATCAGAAGCTGAAACAGCGTCCTACCTTTGACACCGCTGGGCGCCAGCAAATCCTGAATAAGCTTAAACACGGATACGATATGCCGCTCCCCTGGCTCACAAAATTCGGCAATCAGCAGAATGACTGAGGTCAGAAGCCCTTCTGCTGCATCATAGAAGAAGGCATTTTGACCTGCGGCAGCACTGTCGAAGCCTCCAGAATTGATGATAGTCTTGGCTGTAATCTTAGCGTACTTCTCTGCTCTTGCCTTGTACGTTATGCTTTCCGGGTGAGCAAGGTACAAATCCATATAGCGATTGACTAGATGAAGCAGGTTATTGCCATCCGAACGGGTAGGATTTCGCAGGTCAATGACTGACACATGATAGCCGTAATAATCCTTGGCAATCCCTGCATAGTTTCGATAAAGGTCCCCCTTTGTGTCGGTAGTGATAAAGCTCATGCCAGAAGCACAGGCATATTCCAGATTTGGATAGAGAAAGTTGGCTGTTTTGCCGACACCTGCCGCACCAATCATCAGACAGTGGATATCATCGTCATCTACCAGAGCATAGCCGTGATGCATTGACTTATCAAAGAGTGAAGCTTTTCTCCATCCTACAATCAACCCCTGTGCTTTGGGCAAGTTGTTTCCCTGACGCCATTTTTCCGGCTCATATCGAATTGGGGTATAGACCGTCTGAATTTCCTTTTTAGTTGCCCAACGGGCTGTACCATGTTGACCATCACCTACAGTTTTAGATTTTATACCATTTAGGCTGTAATAATGGGCAAGCAGTGATAATGAAGCAAGTATACTAAACATCGTCGTACCTACGACAATCAAGGTTACTATTTGTGACATCTGCATCGGCTGCCCTCCGTTTCATTATAAGTGAAAGAAAAACGCCAAGGAAAGTTTCATACTCCTTGACGGTTTCTGTGTTTTAGGTGGTTCCTAATCACATGCTTAATCTCATATTCGCCTCTTTCTCCTGTTTTTGTTGTACCGCTTGAAACTCCAGTTCTATGAACATTTCAGTTTTAATACAGTTTAATGCCAAACGAAGGTATAAACCGCCAAGCTGTTTCTGGTCAGTCTCCGTGCGGATACCAGAAGTATCAATCATTTGGTTAAACTCAGTCATATCGCCCCGAATATCCTCCAGCCTGGAACGGAGCCCTCCCCTGTCTTTATGAACGATGTAATTCATTTGAAGTTTCTTCATAAGTTTATCGGTAGCCACCGGATGCTCCATTTGACGGCACAGTTCCTTGGTTAACAGCAGGGAACACGCCGCCATATATTCTATACATTCTCTTACGGACTCTTCATTTTCCGGCATAATCTTTCTGGTACTTACCATTGATTCCAAAGCTTGATAAGTATCCTTTAACAGATATCTGATATTCCGGCTGAGACTGATTTTCTCGCATAATACAAGCAATTTCTCACATACCTGCGGAAAAAGTATAATCTTTGGGTGTTCCTCAGAGGGAATTGGGGGCATCCCGTTTTTTGCTTTTAGATCTTCATTCCAGTCCTTGTTGATGGACTGTATTACGGTTACATCTATATAATCATTTTCGGAAAGAATATCCTTCAATTGTGCATTCGCTTCGATTCCAGCTGCGTCATGATCCAGGCAAAGGAATACTTTTCTAAGCTCCGTGTTCTGCCGGAGCTGTTGGAGCAGTGCATGCTCTGAAACTCCATCCAGGGCAACATAGCTGTGTTCCTGCCAGTCCCTTGGATACAGGGTGATAAAAGACAGCATATCTACCGGTGCTTCAAAAACATAGATTCGGTCACTGTTTCCGCTCCAGTGAAAACTAAATTTCGGATCACTTCCTTCCACATTGCCCTTATAAGAATCTCCTTTTGTATAGGTGCCGCGCTTATGAGCATGACGGGGTATACTGTTTTCGTCCATACCTACGAACACAGCATTATGATACTGGCTGTCCTCATAAATGAGCTTTTCATGGGCAAAAAATGATATTATCTCCCGGTCTATAAACCGCTGCTTGATGAGATATGCAAACACCCGTCGCATGTCGTAGTTTTCCTCCGGCAGCGCAAAAGCCTTGCGTGGAGGCGGGGCGCTTTTCTCTGTTTGGTTCCACTCCACGCCGGATTCCCCACCCAGTAGGAAACATACCGCCTCAGGAAAGCTCATATCATAGAACTGCTGTACAAAATCAATGGCACATCCACCTTCTTTGCGGGAATGGCGGAACCATTCGTTGCCCCGGACGGTTACACTGTCATATCGTTTCCAGCGCCATTCCCGTCCTGAACGAACCAGCTGTTCTCCCTGGCGCTGGAGGAAGTCCACCAGATCCACTGTATTAGCCTGATGTTTTTGTTCATCGGTAAAATATACATATGCCATCTGAAACACCTCCCTTATCAACATTTACGTTTTCCACAGCGCATATGCCCATGCCGAGTGCAGAAAAAGGCCGCCCGCTGATGCACGGACGACCTTTGACATAATTGAACGGTTTGCACAGGCGGCAGTTTCTTTTTCTGTCTCTGTGACTGCTTTCCCATGGAATACCATACCTCCTTTATTTTAGTAAATAGTGAGCTTTTGTTCATGATCATTCGGAGCGTGCCCCTGGGCAATCTTTTTTTGTCTCAGCTTTCTGCGCAGCTTACTTTCCGTTTGAATACCCGGACTACCAGAGAGTCTTTTAACTTCCTCCTGAAAAATCTGACTGATATGATGCAGTAACCTTGTTGTTGCCAAAAACATGGAGGGATTACGGATGGAGTCCAAGTGGTCGAGGAAAAACTGCGCATAAATATTACCTTGTTCTGCTGAGAGAGTGAGCCATCGCACAGCAGCTTCCCTGTCGCGGGGAACCTCCTGTCCCAGCAGATACAGTTTGCCCAGCTGGTATTGGGCGTATTGATTTCCCTGTTCAGCAGATTTTGTCAGCCATTTTACAGCAGCAACCGTATCTTTTGAGATGCTTTCTTCCTGCAGATACAGCTTCCCCAGGGCATACGCTGCATAGAAGTTATCCTGCTCTGCCGAGAGGGTAAATAAATCTATTGCCCTTTGTATGTTCCTTTCCACGTAATTTCCGTCCCGATAGAGCTTTCCGAGAGCATACTGTGCAAGAGCATTGCCGTTATCTGACGCTTTTGTCAGCCATCGAAGAGCTTTCTCTACGTTAAATTTTTCGCAGTGCACATCCAGATAAATTTTTCCCAGCATATATTGTGCATTGACATTCCCCAGCCGGGCGGATTTTTCCAAATAGTAGATTGCCTCGTCCATGTCCTTTTGCGTTCCGGTTCCGGTGTAGAGCATCTGACCAAGGCGGTACTGAAGCTTATCATCACGGCTTTGTCGTTCCATCTGCTGAAAACCATGGAAAGCAGCCTTAAAGTGCAGCTGCGCTTCCTCAGTATTCCGTGCTGTCCCAATTCCGTCCCGATACATCTTTGCCATCTCATAGTCTGCATAGGGCATACCCTGTTTAGCAGAACTTTGGTACAGTTGAAACGCGGTATTTAAATTATGTTCTACGCCCCTTCCCCTATAATAGAGAACTCCCAAAGAATATTGAGCGTATTTATGGTTCTTGGAAGCTGCTTTCTTAAACCAGTTTGCTGCTTCCACATAGTCCTGTTCCGTACCAAGCCCTGCAGCATACAGTTTGCCAATGCGGTACTCTACATACCGATGTTCCTTTTTGGCTTCAATCGCCAGAAAAGCAGCAAGCGCTTTGGAGTACCAGACAAAAGCAGCATCTGTATTCATTTCCACACCTAGCCCGTCAGTAAACATCCGCCCCAAATCATGCATGGCAAGGGCATTTCCGTCCTCTGCTTCTAGCAAAAATAAGGGCAGAGCCTGTTCAAAGTCCGGCTCTGCGATATCCGTACCATAAAGATAGGTAAGGGCCTGTTTATAGCGGCTGTTCCATGCAATGTGTGGCTTTCTGGTCACTGTAACTAAGGCAGATGCTGGAGATACGTTATTAGAGTGTTCAGTGGATAATGATTCAGAGTTATGTCCAGCTCCGGTTTCAAGCTCAAATACTTTTATTTCCCCTTCTTCATCTGTATTAAGAAAAACAGAACCGGCTTCTTCAATTGATTCTATATGATTCATGATTGTTGCTTCATCTATAATGCTTTCTTCCTCTGGAAGCGATTCGGCATATTCATCTCCTACAAAAACAACCTCCTGATTGCACAACCTGACCGCCTCCGAAATTATTATATTTTTTATCTGCTTGAATTCCTTCTGCTGGGAAAGCGGCACCGGCACGGGAAGGTCATCCTTGTAAGTACGTAGCACCTCGTTTCGCAGCTCCTGCCATTGGACATAAGCTGCCGATACACGTCCATCCTTCGCCAGCTCGTCAACAATCTGGTTTACCAGTTTCTTGACCGGTGCTTTTAAATAACCATATTGCTTTTTGCCGGTGGTTCGCCGGAGCCGTTCCGCAAGCTGAGTCAACATATTTTCCAAAACTGGATTATCACAATTTCCCGCCTGCATCTGCCTCAAAAGATCCTGGAGGGTATCCCGGCTCTGCGCTGTCAGCGTTTTTCTTCGCTCCGTCTGCTCGGTATAGATTTGGAGCAGATCCTGCTGAAAGATTTCCCTTGCCAGACTGCTTCGCATGGCTTCAATGGCGGGCTTGGTTACAAAGCCCTCACGTGGATCGACCGAATACACGATCATGTGGCAGTGAGGGTGATGTCCTTCATCGTGATAGGCAGCGTACCAGCGCAAATTCTCTGGTACAATCTTTATCTGTTGGGCAAAGACATTCCTTTGCTTACGTAGCAGAGCCATCCACGCAGCAGCATTGTCGTATCCCAGCCGGGCAGCATCCTCCCTCCGCAGGGAAATAATAGGTGTCCAGATGTTTCCGGTGTGCACTGCCACCTCCTGTGCTGTCTGCGAAAGCACCAGCGGAACATCTTCATCGGAGAATAGCCCATGACTGTCCAGTTGTTCGGCACGGGGACGGGTAGCAATATAGTTAACATACACCTCTTGATGTGCCAACTGGTCAATGTTTTGATCCAATGCAGCAGAGATAAATTCTGAGGCATTTTCCATGGTAGGCTTCACTAAATAGTCCTCATACTCGAACAGCCCTGTGGAATCTGGAAACTGCTCCAGAATATCTGACATAAGAAACTTCTGCTTATCTGTGGCAGGACGGTTTCGCATCCGCTCTGGAAGTCGCTCTACGCCCTCCCGCGTGGCAATGTAGGTTACCAGATTTTCTGCATGAGCTGCCGTGTTTTTTAGATAGCGGCATTTAAAGATAATTCGGGGCATGGTCAGTCACGCCTTTCTCTCTTCTGGAAGCTGGCTACATTCTCAAAGGTCACGGAACCCACTGATCGCTTTACATCCTCTACACATTTCCCCCTGAGCTTACGCAGGGTATTTTCGTCTACATCTGCAGTGGTGGAGAGGATATTCATCATCATTGACATCTCAACTGCCAGCTTGAATATCAGCCGGGACATACGGTTCTCCAGACCATCCACCATTCCGGTCATGGCTGTGGTGATAGCGGCTGGAAGAAAACGCATCCCTTCTTCTGCGGAGATGTAGCCGCAGTAAAATTTAATTGCCTTTTCGATGAACTCACTTTGACTCTGGCAATTGTCCCGCTGGTACCAGTCTGCCACTAGCTGTCTGGTTTCCGGATACATCCACAGAGGAAACTTCTTTTTGTTTTTTGCTTCTTCTGACATGGTAAACCTCCGTTTCTATCAAAAAAGGGCTACAACACCGGTCACAACCCCTATAAAAAGCCTTTGTTTTACGCATTTACCGCTATTGTGGCATTCGCACAACCCCGAAGGCAACCCCAAGGGAATTTTTACGACCCCGGTAAGAAACCGTTTTTCTCCCCGCATTGCGGGGAGATGTGAGCGGGAGCGGGGCGTCCTTGACCCCGCTCCTTTAACCCGCATCATTTTCACCCCCATGATTCACCCCAGTTTTGGCAGTTCTTACCACTGCCAGTATTTTGGTGTTAACGGCGGCAACGGGGGCTTTTACTGACTTATGGCGCAATACTCCGCTCCTGATAGATAAAGGCGGCACAGGGGCATACAGGCGGCAACAGGGGGAATCTTTTCTCCATGTTGTTACATGCTTTACTGAGTGGGTAAAATATTATTTTTACCATTACATCTCCAGATGCATACCCTGCTGCATATCTCCGTCAGATACCATTGATATACTTCCTGTTTCCGCATCATACTGATAAACTTCATTAGAAAGACGTTCTTCCTCATCAACCTGGCTTTGATTAATATCACATACAATATCCTTTAAATACTCAATTCCTCTTTCCTTTTCTTCACGAATCAAAACTAACTCATGGATCGATGAGGGAAGAATCAGATAGTTTCCGCCAATCTCCTTTGAGACTGATTCCAATACATCCGGGCAGAACAGATAAGACGCCCCCTGCCACTTTTTGCTATTACTCAATACAAACATAAAGCTGTTTTCCATGCTGAGCTGACTCTCTTCTATGGGACACCCCATCATATCCGCAATTACATAGTCCATACTATGGAACTCATATGGCATAAGCTGCTTCATACTTTTTTCAGCTTGTTCATGCAGCATCTCTGAATCAATATTCCATGACTTTAAATGATCATTATTGACTAGTACCGTACCAAAAATGCCTCCATCCTCTTCAATTAAATAGCGGTATACAACAGCCAGATACTCTACTATCTGATGGGGGACAGAGGAAAGCAGTTCCCGATTCTTATCAGCATTTATCGCACACATAAACAGGCTGTCTTTCCAATTTTCGTAGTCAAAGTTATGTATGCCAAACTTCGGTGCTGCTTCCACTGACTCCAGGTATTGTTCCGCAAGTTTCTTTAGGATTTCCTCCATACTGACACCCATGCTGTAAGATTGGTAGGCACTATCTAAGTATATCTGCGGAGTAAGATCACTTCCGGGTATCCGTATACTCATTCCATATAACTGAATGCCATTATTTTTTAGCTGCTGACGAACCGATACCTCTTCATTTTTCCATTCCTCAGGCAGATATTCCTTGATATGCCGTTCTACTTCTTCCATAAATTCTTTATATTCCATTGTGCAAATCCTCCTGTTTTTTGTAGTTTTTACGTTTCACAGCTTTGACGGTTCTGACCACTTTCAATATTTTAGGAATTAAAGCATAAATTCCTATATGTTGCCTGCTGATTTAATACGTTCCCGAACCTCTGCAGGAACATTCTTTTCATAGAGAGCCTGAAGCACAGCCTCCAGATCTGCCTTTAGTTCTGCGTCATTTCGATACTGTCGCAGAGCTTCCAATTTCTCCAGTTCGTAATATATTTGGATTCTAGTTGTTTTCATAATTAACCTTGTATGATAATTAGGAAGTTAATTATCACACGTTCCTTTCTTTTTAATATCGTGGTTATAATACATTCAGATACTGTGGACTTTTGATTTTTTCCTGTAGCTTTGACTACTCAACTGGAGTG
>Ga0316613_10003085_pt1 | contig 10468 bp, 8 predicted proteins | sample OWC_soil_day10_C_2_FD_207647 | JGI IMG/M metagenome (GOLD analysis project Ga0316613, IMG submission 207647) | Wetland soil microbial communities from Old Woman Creek delta, Ohio, United States - OWC_soil_day10_CT_b | ecosystem: Environmental > Terrestrial > Soil > Wetlands | place: USA: Ohio... | reverse complement strand
GGGATGTCCGGGTGGCCGGGCGTGCGGCCGAGCAAGGCTGTCCACCCGAAGCGGTTGCGCTCGGGCGTCCAGACGAATTCGCCGACGTAAGGATGCGGGTCGGGGGCGATGCACGTCCGGTCGTCGATCATGGGGTACGTCAGGTGCTGGAAACTGATCGAGGGCCCGCCGCGGTCCCGCGCGAGCAGTGCGAGTGCCGCCGCGAGCCCGCCGCCTGCGCTCTCGCCCTTGATGCCCACGCGAGACCGGTCGACACTGAGCGAGACCGCATGGTCGTGCAGCCACATCAGCGCCGCATAACAGTCCTCGACGGGTGCCGGGTACGGATGCTCCGGGGCGAGGCGGTAGTCAACCGAACAGACGACACAGCCAAGCTCCGCGACCATCAGGCGGTTTGAGAGGTCAGCAAAGTCCGGCGCACCGAGAACGTACCCGCCCCCGTGGATGTGCAAGACCGCAGGCCGCGGCCCGCGCCCGTCGGCCGGGCGGTAGAAGAGCACGCGGACAGATGGCGCTCCGGCCGGCCCGGGTACCTGCAGTTCCTCTCGCTGCACAGGCAGGTCCTCGCGAATCGGGGTTGCCGCCAGCATCCTTGCAAACTCGGCCCGAACCTCCGCGAGGCTTTCGATCGGCAGGTCGACTGACGGGTAGGGATCAAGGGCGGGTATCAGTTCTGGATCGACGAGATACCTGGTGTCACGCGGCATGCTTGAGTTCTCCAGGGCTGCACGACGGCGGCAGCGGGCGTGTGCGGCACGCTCGCTCAATCGCGCAGCATAGGATCAGCGCGGCAGCTTTTTATGCGGATAACTTATCGACTTATCCAACATGCGCATTGGTAACCGGCGGCCCTGCGGTCGCCGGATGGGCCTGGCCGCAGACAATTTTCCGGCGAGCCGAATCGACTGGCGATCAATGACAACTCGGGGTTCTACCGACGCCACGGACCGAATAGCGGCTGCGCGACACGCACTGGCAAGACGTCGAGACGGATATTGGCGAGCGTATAGGCGTCCGCGCTCGCGACGGGGTCGTACCAGCCGAGCGTATCGGAGCGTCGGCTGAAGCGGAATTCGAAGCCAAGATCGCGCGGCGCGCGCGCATTCGGACCCGCGTCAAAGGCAAGCCCCCGCGACTCCGTCGCCCGGCCGTCGACGATGCGGATCATGCTCTCCAGCACCACGCCTGCGGCGAGCACGTCGAGCGCGAACGGCGCGTCCTCGTAATACGGCTTGAAGTCCGCAGCCCGGGGGTCGATGAACTGGCCGTCGAGCTTGGCGCGCGCTGGAGTCAGCGTGTGCGTGCGGAGGTCGTAGCGATCGCCGTTGCCAAGGTAGGTGAGCTTCGCGTTCGACAGGTTGAACGCGCCGAGTTTCGCGTCCGTCGCGGCTTCGGCCAAGTCGACCAGCAACGCGCCACCCGGACCGAGTACCTCGACCTGGTCGCCACGCAGGATCGCCGCGGAGTCTTCCTCGACTCCAAGCCCGAGCCTCATGCCGCGCGCCTGCATCAGCGGCAACATGCGGCCGAGCCGGCCGCGGCGCAAGAAATGCTGATCGACGAACAGGTCGGACCGCGCAAAGTCGAGCCCGGCGCCGAAGTCCTTGTCCGGTTGCAACGGCCCCTTCAACAGCGTGGACACGCTGGCCGGATCGCGGAACATCGTGCGGCTCATGATGGCAGCGCCCGCCGACGTGCCGGCAACCACGCCACCGCGCTGCTGCAGTTCCCGGATCGCGGTCAGCAGCGGCGACTCGACTCCACCCGGGCGCAGCGTGTCCACGATGCGGGCCTGGTCACCACCCGTGAAGAACACGCCGTTGGCCGCACGCACCTTGTCGATGAGCGCCGGGTCACTCACAGCACGCCGCACATCGACGTCTTTCAATTCCGGGGCGACGCGCAGGTGCTCCGCCACGGCGCCGTGCGCGGTCAGCGCGGCGATCGTGCCTCGAGCGGCCGCGTCCGGATCCCCCGACGCTGTGGCGAGAACCACGAAGCGCGCCCCCGGACCGCCGGCAAGGTCGATCAGCCGGGACCAGACTGCGGAATTGTCGTCGCGCAGGTCGCCACCGATGGCAACCGCAGCACCGGTCGCGGACTTGATCGCCGTGGCGGACGGTGAATCGGGCAGAGCTTCGCGCGCGTGCGCAAAGGGCATGCACGCCTGCGCGAACAGCAGTGCCCACAGGCATGCGCGCGAGCGAACCGACGCCCAGGCGCGGGACGGCTTGGAGCGACCGTCTGCCGATGTATTCCCGTGCCCTGAACCGGAAGTATCGTGCTGCATCAATCCACCGCTGACCTTCGGCTTCCTGGTTCAGTAGCGACGCCCAGTGCGTCCCCTTCGCGTGCCGCAGGCGAACGACACGCGGATTTTCAGACGACCAGAGTCTGCATCGAATGTGCCGGACTCGTGACCTCTGCCGCATGGCCATCAATGCACAGCAGATAGGTGACCGCCGCGTCGCTTGCGTTCATGACGACTGCTGCGACCTTGCCGTCCGGATTGACGAATGCGGTCGCCAGCAACGTGCTCCGGCTCGGTGAGGCCGCGATCCGTCTTGCACCCGGTCGCACGAACTTCGAGAAGTGTCCGATGTAGTAGTACGCATTGGTGTAAGTCAGCTCGCCCGTGCGCGTGTCCGCGTGAACCGGCGCGAAGCAGAAATTTCCCGCGTGATTGGGGCCCCCGGTATCGTCAAGCAGGATGTTCCAGTCCGTCCAGCCGACGGTGCCGCAATTGAAGTCGTTGATCATCGAACGCCCGTACAGCTCGCCGAGTTTCCAGTCTTGCAGCCTGTCGGCCCTGAACGACTCGGCGCAGCCCTCCGTGAAGATCAGGTGCTTGTCCGGAAAAGCCTCCCGAACGAGCCTGACGTTGTCGTACATGGCCTCGTTGCCGCCGAACGTCTCGTACCAGTGATAGCCGATTCCCCACACATGTTTCGCGGCGTCCGGGTCGCGCAGGATGACGCTGGCGCGTTGATAAACGAGGTCGCGGTTGTGGTCCCACACGATGATCTTCGTGCCGCCGAGCCCCTGCTCTTGCAGGGTCGGGCCAAGGAAGTCCTTCACGAAGTCGCGCTCGTCCTCAGCGGAGAAGATGCACGACTCCCAGCGCTGTTTCGCCATGGGCTCGTTCTGGACGCTGATGCCCCAGACGGGAACGCCCGCGGTTGCGTAGGCCTTGATGAATTTTGCGAAATAGCTCGCCCACGGCTGGCGGAACTCCGGCCGCAACTTGCCGCCGTGAAGCATGTCACCGGTGTCCTTCATGAACGCCGGCGGGCTCCACGGGCTGCCGAAAAGCGTGAGCTTGCCATCTGCCGCCGTCATCGCCTGCCTGATCAATGGAATGCGGAAGCGCATGTCGTGGTCAATGCTGAACGACCGCAGATCCCGGTCGCCCTCGCGCACGTACGTGTAGCTGGCGCTCGAAAAGTCGCAACTGTGGATGCTGGTCCTCGCAAGTGTGTAGCCGATACCGTCATTCGCATCGTAATAGGCGCGGATGACTTCCCGCCGCCGCGCCGCCGGCAGCTTTGCGTAGGTTTCCGCGGCCGCATCGGTTATGGCGCCGCCGACGCCAAGCACGGTTTGAAACCTGCGCGCAGGGTCGACGAAGACGCGGACCGTCGAATCGCGCAGTTGATCGATGCGCTGGAATCGGAGCGTGCCCGTGGCGGCGAGGCGATTGCCCGTGCCAGCGGCGGTCGTGTAGACGGCCACGCTGCGGCCGGCAACGGTAATCGGCGCATCAGGAACGACCGTGCCTTCGTGGACGGTGCCGGTAACGCTCGCAGGAGTGCCAGCAGCCGCTCCGCTCGCAGTCAATGCGAGTGTCGTGGACGAGGCAGCAAGGAAATCACGACGATTCATTGACTTCATCGGGCGGGACAGGGGTTGACCGGCGCAACATACGCCACGTCTGCGATGCGTGCCACGCAGGGCGAGCCTCGGCAAGGCATTAAGGTATCGTTACGACCTCGACGTCGCGAACTCCGCCCCGGCACTGACGCCGGGGACAGGTCACGACGACAAGGCCTGGCCGAGGTTCATCTCATTCATGGATTATCGACCGTTCGGCAATACCGGTCTTCGCGTCAGTGCCGTGGGTTTCGGCGCCTGGCAGCTCAACAACCCAATCTGGGGTGGGCCGGACGAAGCCGGATCCATAGAGCTTGTGCAAGCGGCGCTCGATGCCGGTTGCAACTTCTACGACACCGCGCCGGGCTACGGCGGCGGGGCCAGCGAGCAATTGCTCGGGAAGGCCTTGAAAGGGCGGCGCGAGAAGGCCGTGCTCTGCACAAAATACGGCCACTCAGATCCGCGGAGGTCGGATTTCTCGGTGGCGGGGCTGCGACCGTCGCTGGAAGCCAGCTTGCGCCGCCTGCAGACCGACCACGTGGACGTGCTCCTGCTGCACAATCCCCCGTGCGATCTGCTGGATGGAACAAAGGCCGCCGATCTTTACGCCGAACTCGAAGCCTTGCGGCGCGAAGGAAAGCTCCGGGCATTTGGCGCTTCGATCGATACGAGCCACGAATTGCGCACGCTCGCCCTGACCACAACCAGCGGCGCCGCCGAAGTGCTTTTCAATGCCTTCCATCAGGATGTCCGCCGGGCATTTGGCGAGGCCGCGCGCCGTGGCATGGGATTGGTCGCCAAGGTCCCGCTGGACTCCGGATGGCTGAGCGGCAAGTACGATGAGCACAGCCGCTTCGACGGCATCCGTGAGCGCTGGTCGCCGGAGGTTGTCGCCCGCCGGGCCGCGCTGGTGGGAAGACTGCGCGCCCTGCTGCCCCCCGACATGCCGCTGTCACAAGCCGCGCTGTCCTTCGTCCTCGCGCACCGCGAAATTGCGACGGTCATCCCGGGCGCGAAGACCCGCGCTCAACTGGAGGCCAACCTCGCCGCCGCGACGGAGCCTCTGCCGGCAGCCCTGGTCGCGGCCATCCATGCCCTTTGGGAAACTGACTTCGCGGACAATCCGCTGCCCTGGTAATCGGCTTGAACCGGAATCCGCGTTCAGCCGGCGTCCGAGGCCTCGCCCCTGCTGGGAATAGAACCACCGGCATGAAGATTTTCAGTTCATCATCATGACGAGTCTTTGATTTGACGGCCGTATAATGCAGTCCGGCTTCCTGAAGCCGTGCCGCCCCGCTACGCTGGATCCCCCGGGCGGGTCGGTTCTCTTTCCTGGGCAAGCCACCTATCGGATTCAATGAGCGATCAAATCCCACCGCCACCGGACGCAGCGCACTTGCCCGTGTCGGCCCGGATCCGAGCCCGGATCCAGGCAGCGCGGCAGCGCTTCCATGCGAACGACAACATTGCCGACTTCCTTCGTGAAGGCGAACTCGAAGAGTTGCTCGCCGAAGTCGAAGTCAAAATGAGAGGCGTTCTGGAGAGCCTGGTGATCGACACCGAGGGCGATCACAACACGCAGGACACTGCGCGCCGGGTAGCCAAGATGTACCTGACTGAAGTGTTCCGTGGGCGCTACGTTGGCGTGCCGACGGTTACGGAATTCCCGAACGCCGAGCATCTCAACGAACTGATGATCGTCGGCCCGATCACGGTCCGCAGCGCGTGCAGCCACCACTTCTGCCCGATCCTCGGCCGGCTGTGGGTCGGAATCATGCCGAACGAGCACTCGAACCTGATCGGGCTCTCCAAGTACTCCCGCCTCGCGGAGTGGATCATGGGCCGGCCCCAGATTCAGGAAGAAGCGATCGCCCAGATGGCCGACTTGCTCATGAACAAGGTGAGCCCCGACGGGTTGGCGGTGGTGATGGAAGCAGACCACTTCTGCATGCACTGGCGTGGCGTCAAAGACGACAAGACCAAGATGGTGAACAGCGTCATGCGTGGTTCGTTCCTGAAGGACCCGACGCTGCGCCGCGAATTCCTCTCCCTCATCAGCCTGACCGACTGAGGCCACCATGCTCGTCCGCCTTCTCTATGCCAGCCGCGCAACCAGGCAGCTCAGTGCCGCCATCCAGGAATCCATCCTGGAGCAGTCGCGCACGCACAATCCCAAGCTCGGCATCACCGGCGTGCTGTGCTTCAGCGACGAGCTGTTCATCCAGGTACTGGAAGGCGGCCGCGACGAGGTCTGCGAGCTGTACAACACGATCGTGCGGGACGACCGTCACCAGAACGTGCGAATCCTCAGCTTCGAGGAAATCCGTGAACGACGATTCGGCAACTGGACCATGGGGCAGGTCAACCTGGCCAAGGTCAATCCATCGCTGCTCCTGAAGTACGGTGAGCGGGCCGAGTTGAACCCCTTCATCTGCTCCGGCCACGCTTCGATGGCACTGCTCGAAGAGTTGATCGCGACCGCAATGGTCGGCAGTCGCGGGAACTGAGACCCAGCCTCGGCCCACCGCCGGCTTTTCGAATCCCACATCGAACCTGCCCGAGTAGCGCGGGCCGGGTATGTGCGCCCGCGAACCCAACGGACTGATCGGTTCCAGGCGTGTTGGTCAGCGCACATACGCGCACTTCGGAAACGAGCACCCTGCCTTGCAACCGCAGATGTTTCCGCGGTTGTTCACAGAACAATGAGCAGGAGTGCATGAATTGAAGAACCAGGGGATCACATTTGCAGCCAGCGCGACCGCCCTTGCGATTCTTGCGCTGCCGACCGCCGCATCGGCAAGTCTCATTTACGACGCGTCATTACTTGCACCAGCCCAGGGATTCGGCACCGCACCGCGGGACCTGACGCTTCAGGCGACCGGCCAGGACACCACCGAGTCAGGCGGCCTTGCCGTCGGTTCCGGGGGCGTGATGCTGTTCGGCAGCGTCATTGGGGACGGATCTGTCTACCTGGGCAATGGCGTCTCCAACCAGAGTGGTACGGGCTCTCTGCCCAGTCCGCAAGTCGATGATGCGAAGTACGGAATTCCGACAGTCGGCTCGCTAGGCATCACCTCGGCGAATCAGATCGGCGTCCTGTTCAATGCCACGGAGCCCAGCGGCGACAGCATCAACGTGCTCGACGTGACCCTGAAGTTCTACACCTCCGACGGCTCGTTCCTCGGGGCGATCGACGGGGAGCAGAATTTCACCAGTTCCAACCCGGGCAACGGCGTTGCTGGCTTCACGTTCGTGGTTGACCAGGCCCAGCAGACCCAGGTCAACTCGTGGCTGTTCGCCGGAGGATCGGGCACGACGCTTGCGCTCGAAGCCTCGCTCGGAAATTTCGCGGGTGGTCCGGAGACTTTCCTGATCTATAACATCGGTGCCGTCAACCGCGTGCCCGAACCCGGCACGCTCGCCCTGCTCGGCCTGGGCCTCATTGGCGTCGGTATGAGCCGGCGACGCAAAGCGTAGACGACTCGCCTCGAGGCGACAACGCGCCCGGCCCAGTGCCGGGTGTCTTGCTTCTGAGAGCGTCTCGCGGCGGGACCGCCGCGGGAGCGCTCACAGACTTGCCTGGAAGTTACTTCTTCAACGGCGTGTAGGAGAACTTCTGCCCGGAGACCGATGCCTCGTACATGAGGCCGCCCTTCGAAATGACGAAGATCGCCGTGCCCTTGTCGTACTTGCCGGCCGAAGACGAACGATGCGGCACAAGTGGCACAGACGACCATGCGCCGTAGTCTCGACACGAAATGACTCATGGAGATCCCTCCCCGCCTGTTTGGTGGCATCTATCAGGCTGGACAGGGTGACTGTCAACGGACAGCCAGCCTTGATCGCCCAACCGCGTCACTGGCGGCGACTCAGAAGAAGTTTTCTCCTCCTATCCCGGCCGAGCCACTCTCAACACGACCTTACCCGTCGTCTTCCCGCTCTGCAGCAAGCGCATCGCCTCGAGCGCCTGATCGAAGGGAAACCGAGCGCCGACATGCGGCGGCCGCGGCAGCAGCCGCTCGAGCGCCGCGTAGCCCTCGGGCAGACGTTCTGCGCGCTCCCACAACCAGATCAGGTTGAACGCCATCATGCTGCGATTGGCCGAGATCATGGCGAGCGGATCGAGACGCGGGCGCCGCAGGTAGCGCCAGGCAAGTGCGAGGTAGTTGGGCCGTGACGCATGCGACATGAAATCGGCCGCGCCGTACAGGACGTAGCGGCCTTCGGGTCGCAGTCGCTCGAATGCCGGCCGGAACGTCGGTCCGAGCACGGCGTCGAGCACGCAGTCGAGACCGTCGGCCCCGAGCGCGGCAGTCGCTGCGTCTATCTGCGCGCCGAAGGATCTCGGGTGCCGCACGATGACGGATGAAGGCGCGATGCCGCGCTGCCCGGTCAGGAAATCGCGCTTGTCTTCCTGCCCGACCACCGCAATCGGCATTGCACCCAAAGCCTTCACGATGTCGAGCGCGAGCAACCCGACACCACCCGCGGCGGACTGCACGAGCACCACATCGTTGCGTTTCACGGCACCCAGGGCAACCAGTCCATGCCAGGCGGTGAGCCCCTGCACGGCCCACGCCGCGGCTTGCTCCATCGTCCAGCCTTCCGGCACTCGATGCAGGTACTGGGTGCCGACGTTCAGCGCCGTTGCGTACGCACCAAAGCGCGTGAGTGCAATCACCCTGTCGCCGGGGCGCAGATCGGACAGTGACTCTGCTCCGTTCCCGATCGACTCGATGACACCGGCGCATTCGAGCCCGGGTACGAACGAGCCGGACGGCGTCGCCGAATACAGCCCCTGGCAGGCAAATATGTCCGCGAAATTGAGGCCGATGGCCTCGACTCGAATGCGGGCCTCGCCAGGCCCCGGGGGAGACAGGGGCTCTTCCTGGAGTCTCAAGCGATCGAGTGATCCCGCCCCAGGGGTTCTCCAGACCAGTCGCAGGTTGTCCATGGCTCGAGCTTAACGGAGACCCGCTGGCGCGTGGACCGAACAGTTGGTGGCCGCGACGGGAAACGACCACCCTGGATCCGAATACACACCTGACCCAGCGAGGAACAGAATGCGGGCATGCGCTGGTTGGCCGCTTACATCGTTGCGTTGATCGTCACCGTGACCCTGCTGATGCTCTTCATGACTTACGGCATTGGCGGATGCGACTGCGGGCCCGATGAAGGCCTTTTCTGCTGGCTGTGCGAGCACCAGCTGGTCGTCCTGGCTCTTGCCACGTCCCCGCTGTGGGCCACCGCTCTAATGCACAATCGTGCCTGCCAGCGACGGCACAGGCGTGAGCTCTATGGCGACGATGATTCGCACCGGGACTAGCTGGTGTCGACAGCCCGCGGGTGATGCTCGGAACCGCATGCAGATCACCGAGTTGGAAGTGGTGGTCAGGGACGGACAAGTTCACAAGAAGCGAACTTCGGAATGCGCAGCATGCCGGCAGGGCGACGGCGCCTCATCCGGACCGCCCGCGATCGGCGACGGCGGTGCCGGGCCCTGGTCGCTGCTCGCCACGCGCGAGGGCGCGGGCCTCGGCGCCGCGATCTTGCTCGCGGCCGTGCTGGCCTTCATGGGCCTTGGCAACCACGCCTTCTGGGACGACGAGGCCAACACCGCCCTGTTCGCCCGCAACCTGCTCGACCACGGCGCGCTCACCGCCTGGGACGGTACGAACGTCGCGGGCTTCCGCCAAGGCGCCGAGCTCGACGAGCGCCTGGTCAACGTCTACATGCCGCCGCTGCAGTACTACGCGGCCGCGCTCGGCCTGACGCTAGTCGGCTCGACCACGGTCGGCGGACGCGTGGTTTTCGTGCTCATGGGCCTCGCCGCCCTGGGGGCGCTGGGCCTGTGGGCACGCTGGCACCTGGGTCGCGCCGTGCCGGCCTGGCTGCCGGCCATGCTGGTGGCGCTCAGCCCCGCCTACCTGATGTACATCCGCCAGTGCCGCTACTACGCCCCGGCGGTGCTGCTGACCCTGGTGTTGCTGGCGACGGCCGCCTACCCCGCCAGCACGCGGCGGGCACGAATCACGGCCGCGGTCGTCGGCAGCGCGGCGGCCTTCCTGCTGATGATGACCAACTATCTCAACGCGGCCGCGTTGGCCGCCTGCCTGCCGCTCCTGGCGCTGCTGCCGCGCTACCGCACGCGCGCCTTCGCGACCTGGCTGACCGCGGTCGGCGTCGCGCTGGTCGTGGCCGGCGTGATGGTGCTGCTGGTCGCCAACCCCTTTGCGCGCGACGTGGCCGGGGCCGATCCGGTGCGAGGCTTTTCGCGCTTCGCAACCTTGTCCTGGTGGCACCTGACCGGCCTGGGCTCCTTCGAGTTCTTTCCCCTGGCCGTGCCGTTTGCGCTGGCGGCGCTGCTGGCGGCGCGCGGCCTGCGCGCCGGTGCGTCGCTCGCGCGCGAAGGCCTGATGCTGGCGCTGCTGATGCTGGTCTACACGCTGGTGATCGTGGCCTTCTCGCCGCAGCCCGTCGGCCTGACCCGGGTGGCTGACATGCGCTACGTGGTGCCGCTGATCCCCCTCGGGGCCGCGGCCACCGCCTGCCTTCTCACAGCCCTGTGGCAGGCTGCCCGGGCGCAGACGGGCGGCGC
>Ga0316613_10003083_pt1 | contig 10470 bp, 9 predicted proteins | sample OWC_soil_day10_C_2_FD_207647 | JGI IMG/M metagenome (GOLD analysis project Ga0316613, IMG submission 207647) | Wetland soil microbial communities from Old Woman Creek delta, Ohio, United States - OWC_soil_day10_CT_b | ecosystem: Environmental > Terrestrial > Soil > Wetlands | place: USA: Ohio... | reverse complement strand
AGCTGCGGCGCGGCGCGACCGTGCGGTCACGCAGCGTCACGGCCTTTCTGGCCGAGAGTCAGGTGGCCAGTCGGCTGGGCCAGATCCAGGATGAGTACCCGCACATCGACCTGGGCAGCTATCCGTTCCAGCGCGAGGGCCGTTACGGCACCACCTTGGTCATGCGCGGCACCGACGAAGCGGGGCTGGACGCCATGCTCGAGGCGGTCTCGCAAATGATCGCGGAACTCGGCGGTGAAGCCGTGGACGTTCAGCGAGGCTGAGCGCAGCGCAGGAGCGGCGCCCTTCAGCCTCGCGTCACGTGGTGCGCAGGCAAGCGGCCGTCGTTCCAGCGCCCGCCCAGCGCGCGCTCGATCTGCGCGGCCAGTTGCAGCAGCAGCCCGTCGTCGGCCTGTCGCGCCTGGGCATGGAGGCCCAGCGGCAGCCCCGATTCCTGCGTGCCCAGCGGCAGTGAGATCCCGGGCATGCCGCACAGGTTGGTCAGCGGCGTGTAGGCGAAGTTGCGCCACAGGTTCTCGAACCAGTCCAGCACCGAGGGGTTGTCGCTGAGGGTCAGGTATTCGGTGGTGCCGATCCGGGGCGTGGGCAGCGCAGTGATCGGCGTCAGGATGATGTCGCACGACTCGAAAAATTCACCGAAGGCGCGCGAGGTGGTGTTGAACACGGCCTGCATCTGCGCCCGCTCGCTGTAGGTGGTGCGCAGTCCGGCCTCCCAGACGCGCACGCAGATCGGTTCGATCAGCCCTTCCGGCGGGCTGCTCAGGCCCTTGGCGGCCAGCAGGTTGGCAATGGTCTGCGCGAAGTTGCTGATGTAGCAGGTGGTCTGCGCGGCGAAGGCCATGCGGTAGTCCACCGGCGGCAGCACCCATTCGACGTGATGGCCCAGGCCCTCCAGCAGCCGGCCTACGCGCTGCAGTTCGGCCGCGTAGTGCTTTGTGGAGCGGTAGTCGCCCCATTCGTGCGACAGCGCGATGCGCAGCCGGCCCGGGTCGCGCTGGATCAGCTGCAGGTAAGGCTCCGCCGGCAACCAGTAGGGCATGAACTCGCCCGGCGCGCCGCCGCGGCACTGGTCGAGGAAGGCCGCGGTGTCGCGCACCGTGCGGCTGACGCAGCCCTGCGTGGACACCAGGCCGGACAGGTCGGACAACTTGGGCGCGATGGAGAACACGCCACGCGAAGGCTTCAGGCCGATGAGGCCGTTGGCCCCGGCCGGGATACGGATCGAGCCGCCGCCATCGGTGGCATGGGCCAGCGGCAGCACGCCGGCGCCGACCATGGCGGCCGAGCCGGCCGACGAGCCCAGCGTGGTGTAGTCGCGGTCCCAGGGGTTGCGGGTGACGTAGACCGCGGGGTTCTCGGCCGACGAGCACAGGCCGAATTCCGGTGTGGTGGTGCGGCCCATCAGGTTGAGCCCGGCCTGGCGCATCTTGCCGGTGAGGAAGCTGTCCTCGCCCGGCCGGTGGCCGCGCATGAACAGCGAGCCCATTTCCTGCAGCCGCCCGCGCATCGTCGGGCCCAGGTCCTTCATCAGGAAGGGTACGCCGGCAAAGAAACCGTCGGCGTGGGCACCGCAGCGGTACGGGTCGGCCACCGCGTCGTCGAAAACCTCGACCACGGCACTCAACTGCGGATTGAGCATGGCCACGCCGGCCGCCGCCTGGGCCGCCAGCTCGGCCGCGGTGAGCTCGCCACGGCGCACCCGTTCGGCCAGCGCCACGGCATCGTGCGTCGCCCACTCATCCCAGCTCATTGCCAATGTCATGTCACCTGCTCCTTGGGCCGCCACTGCGCAGCGAGTCTACGGCGCGGGCTCGGTCTGGCTATAGTGCCCGGCCCGGCCCGCGCTGGCCGCGCACCCGGCACCATGGAAGGAGACCCTCGTCGACGCTAGCCCCGCCCGAAGCATGGCCTCGCCGGGCCTGCCGCTGCCCGATGAGCGCTGACGTCACGCTGGCCGCCGCGCGGCCGTCCGCTTGGGCCAAGGCGGCCCCACTGGCGGCTGCGGCGCTGGCCGCGGCGCTGTTCATCGGCATGGATGCCACCGTAAAGACGTTGAGCGATCGCTTCGACGCGGTGCAGCTGACCTTCCTGCGCTTTGCCAGCGGCAGCCTCTACGCACTGGCGTTGTGGGGCTGGTTTCGCACCCCGATGCCGCCGCGCGCGAACTGGCCGCTGCACGCGCTGCGCAGCGTGCTGCTGCTGGCCGCGCTGGTGGCCTGGTTCCACAGCCTGAAGCTGCTGCCACTGGTGCAGGCGGTGGCGGTGGGCTACACCGCGCCGATCTTCATCTCGCTGCTGGCCATGCTGGTACTGAAGGAAAGGCCGGGCCGCTGGATCTGGGCCGCGCTGGCGCTCGGCGTGCTGGGCTGCGCGGTGTCGCTGTGGCCCGAGCTGCGTGCGCAGACCGATGCCGGCAGCGCCGCGCGCATCGAAGGGCTCTTGGCCGCCCTGGTGTCGGCCGTGTGCTACGCGGGTGTGGTGGTGCTGGCGCGGCACCAGGCGCAGCGCGATGCGCTGTGGACCATCCTGCTGGTGCAGAACCTGCTGCCGGTGCTGCTCCTGGGCGGGCCGGCGGCGCTGGGCTGGCAGGCGATGAGCGCGGCCGACCTGGGGCCGATGCTGCTGATCGGCCTGCTGGCCACTGGCGGGCTGGTGTGCATCACCTGGGCCTTCACCCACGTGGAGGCCAGCCGCGCCGCGCCGCTGGAGTACACCGGATTGGTGTGGGCGGCGGGCCTGGGCTGGCTGCTCTTTGGCGAGCTGCCCACCGTCTGGAGCCTGGGCTCGGCGGCGCTGATCGTCGCGGGCTCGCTGCTGCTGCTGCGGCGTTGAGCGGCGCTTGCCCTGGTCAGGCAGCGCCCCGCCCGATCTCGGCCAGCGCCGTCTCGCGGATCTGCCGCTTGAAGATCTTGCCCGAGGGCGTGCGCGGCAACGGCTGATCGGCACGCAGCAGGTGGCGCGGCAGCTCGAAGCGCGCCAGGTGCGTGGCCAGGAACCGGCGCAGCTCGTCCAGGTCCAGCGCCTCGCTGGCATAGATCGTGGCACCCACCTCCTCGCCCAGACGTTCGTCGGGCACGGCATAGACGGCGGCCTCCCGCACCAACGGGTGCAGCAGCAGCGCGGCTTCCACGTGGCCGCAGCCTATGTTCTCGCCACCGCGGATGATCAGGTCCTTGAGGCGGTCGACGATGAAAATGAAACCCTCGTCGTCGATGCAGGCCACGTCGCCGGTGCGGAACCAGTCGCCGTCGGTGAAGGCCTGCGCGTTGGCCTCGGGCCGTTTCCAGTAGCCGCCGAAGACCGAGGTGCCGCGCACCAGCAGCTCGCCGCGCTGGCCCGGCGGCAGCTCGGTGCTGGCCTCGTCCACCACTTTCAGCTGCAGCACCAGCGAGCAACGGCCCGAGCTGGCCGGCTTGCGCAGGTAGTCCTCGCCACTGTTGCCGGCGCCGATGGCGTTGGTCTCGGTCATGCCCCAGCCGATGTTGGGCAGCGCGTTGCCGAAGCTGGTGGCGATCTGCCGCACCTGCTCGGGTGCGCGCGGTGCGCCGCCGCCACCCACGGCCAGCAGGCAGCTCAGGTCGTGTTTTCCCTGCTGCGCCACGCGCACCAGATCGCCGGTGACGGCGGCCGGCGCCACCACCGAGCTGAGTTGTTCGCGCTCGATCAGCGCGGCGGCGGCCTCCGCGTCCCAGCGGTACATGCACACCACGCGCCGCTGCAGCCGGTAGCTGGCCATGTACGAGGCATGCAGCGCGGTGACGTGGAACAGCGGCACGGCCAGCAGCGTTCCCGGCTGCACCGCGGGTGGCAGCGGCTCGATGCCGGCGACCAGCTCGCCGACGCGCCGGTCAGCCTCCCACGACAGCAGTGCCGAGAGCACGTTGCGGTGCGTGGAGGGCACGCCCTTCGGGTGGCCGGTGGAGCCGGAGGTGTACATCATGATCGCCAGGTCGTCGGCGGCGATGTCGACCGGCGGCATGGGCACGTCGCCCACGGCGTCGGTCAGCGCGGCCATCGGCCGGGCGCCGGCCATCGGGCTGTCGGTGCGCACCGACAGCACCTGCAGGCCCGCGAGACCTGGCTCGGCTGCGCATTCCGCCAAGCGCTGCAGGCGTTCGCTATCGGCGAACACGACGCGCGCGTCACAGTCGGCCAGTGCATAGGCCAGCTCGTCGGCCTGCCAGTGCGCGTTCAGGCCCACGGCCACCGCGCCAATGGCGGTGATGGCGGTGAAGGCCAGCACCCATTCCGGGTAGTTGCGCATGGCGATGGCCACGCGCTCGCCGTGGCGCACACCGCAATCGTGCACCAGCACATGGCCGATGCGCGCAGCGGCCTGCCAGGCCTGGGCGAAGGTCCAGCGCTCGTCGCCGTAGGACAGGAAGGGCTGGTCGGTGGCCGTCTGCTCGTACAGCGCGCGCATCGACGCAGGCGCGTGCTTGAAGACCCGCAGCGCGCGGCCAGCGATCACTGCGTCCATCAACTCATAGGGCCCGCCAGGGCCGGTGGTGGCGGCGATGGCCTCGTCCCGGGTCATGCGTGCAACCTCAATTCCTCCAGACCATCGCGGAGTTGATCTCCTCGCCCAGGCTCTGGTGGTGACCAATCTCCTGCCGGCCCACCACCAGGTGGTGCACCTCGTCGGGCCCGTCGGCCAGGCGCAGCGTGCGCTGCATCGCATACATGCGCGCCAGTGGGGTGTGTTGCGACACGCCCAAGGCGCCATGCATCTGGATGGCCTGGTCGATGATCTGGCACACGCGCTCGGGCACCAGGGCCTTGACCATGTGCACCCAGATGCGCGCCTCGCGGTTGCCCAACACGTCCATCGCCTTGGCGGCCTTCAGCACCATCAGGCGCATGGCCTCGATGTCGATGCGCGCGCGCGAGATGTGCTCGACGTTGCCGCCCAGCCAGGCCAACTTGCGGCCGAAGGCCTCGCGCGACACGCCGCGCTGCACCATCAGGTCCAGCGCCTTCTCGGCCTGGCCAATGCTGCGCATGCAGTGGTGGATGCGCCCCGGGCCCAGCCGCACCTGGCTGATCTCGAAGCCGCGGCCTTCGCCGAGCAGGATGTTGTCCTTGGGCACGCGCACGTTGTCGAAGACGATGTGCATGTGGCCGTGCGGCGCATGGTCCTCGCCGAAGACATGCATCGCACCGATGATCTTGACGCCCGGCGTGTCCTTGGGCACCAGGATCATCGACTGCTGCTGGTGCGACGGCGCGTCGGGGTTGGTGCGCACCATCGTGATCAGGATCTTGCAGCGCGGGCTGCCCGCGCCCGAGATGTAGTGCTTCTCGCCGTTGATGACGTACTCGTTGCCTTCCAGCCGCGCGCTGGTGGCGATGTTGCGTGCGTCGGACGAGGCGTGGTGCACCTCGGTCATTGCATAGGCGGAGCGGATCTCGCCAGCCAGCAGCGGCTCCAGCCACTTCGCCTTCTGCTCCGGCGTGCCCACGCGTTCCAGCACCTCCATGTTGCCGGTGTCGGGGGCCGAGCAGTTCATGCACTCGCTGGCCAGCGGGCTCTTGCCCAGCTCGGCGGCGATGTAGGCGTAGTCCAGGTTGCTCAGGCCCTCGCCGGTCTGCGCATGGGGCAGGAAGAAGTTCCACAGGCCCTCCTTCTTGGCCTGCGCCTTCGCGGCATCGAGCAGGTCGAGTTGCCCCGGCGCGTAGGTCCAGCGGTCCTCGCCCGTGCGGTTGGCGCCCAGCGCGTCGTACTTCTCGGCCATCGGGTCGACGGTCAGCTTGATGAAGCGCTTGACGTGTTCGTACAGCGGCCGCGCGCCTTCGGACATGCGCAGGTCGTTCAGCGGGTCGCAGGGGTCCATCGAGAACATCGACTGGGTGATCGGTGCGCCAGGTGCGTTCATGTGAAGGTCCTTGGAGGTGGAGGGTTCGATCAGGCCGCCGCGACGACGCCGCCGTCGCTGGCGATGGTCTGGCCGACGACGTATTCGCCGGCGCGCGAGCACAGGAAGATGGCCAGTCCGGCGATGTCCTGCGGCGTGCCGACGCGGCCACTGGGGTTGCGCTGGCTCACGGCAGACCAATCCACGCCGTCGGTCTTGCCACCATGGCCGACGCCGGTGGACAGCATCCAGGTCGGGTAGGGTCCGGGGGCGATGGCGTTGAACAGGATGCGCTCGCGTGTCAGCCGCGCCGCGAGGAAGCGCGTCAGGTGGTGCACCGCGGCCTTGGACGCGCCGTAGGACCAGCTGTCGAAGGCGGCGGCCTTCAGGCCGTCGATGGAGCCGATGTTGATGACGCGCGCCGGGCTGGGCCCGGCCGCCGCGCGCCGCAGCTGAGGCAGCAGCTTCTGCGTCAGGAAGAAAACGCCCTTGACGTTGGTGTCCATGACCTTGTCCCAGCCGGCTTCGGGGAAGTCTTCGATCGGCGCGCCCCAGGCGGCGCCGGCGTTGTTGACCAGGATGTCCAGCGCCGGTTCGCGCTCGGCCAGCCGCGCGGCCAGGCTCTGCACACCGGCCAGGTTGGACAGGTCGGCCGGCAAGGCGATGCACTGGCCGCCGCTGGCTTCGGCCAGCCGGCGCGCCGTGGCCTCGCAGGCCTCGGCCTTGCGTGACGAGATGTAGACCTTGGCGCCATGCGCCAGGAAGCCGGCGGCGATCATCTCGCCGATGCCGCGCGAGCCGCCGGTGACCAGCGCCACCTTGCCTTGGATCGAGAACAGGTTGTCGAAGTTGGGGTCCATATCGGCCTTTCGTCCCTTGAGGGAAATCAGTATCTCGTCCGCCTGGGTGGGCCGCAAGGCGAAGCGGGGTTTGCGCGCCCCGGGTTTTCACGCCTTGCACGTCGCGCGCGCGACAGGGTGTCACGCTTGCGCTTGGCCACGGCTGGCAGAATCGCCGACTGATCAAACAACGGACGGACCAGGGGTTCGGAGATATCGATGGATGAGCAGGACGAGGGCGCCAAGGTTGGCCTGTGGGTGGTGCTGGGCATCATCACGCTGCTGCTGTTTGGGCTGATCGGCGGCCTGGTGATCCGCACCCTGAATGCCAAGCACGCCGCCAAGCCGGCGGCCGTGGCGGCCACGCCGGCCGCGGCGCCGATTGCCGCGGCCGTGGCCGAAGGCGAGCTGCTGGTCGACGTGCCGCTGTCCGGCGTGGTCGTGGTGCGCGTGTTCTTCGCGCTCGACAAGTCCGAGCTGCAGGCCGATGCGGTCACGTCGCTGGAGCCGGCTGTCAAGGCGCTGGCGGATGCGCCGGGCAAGAAGCTGGTGATCGCCGGCTTCCACGACCTCAGCGGCGACCCCGCCCACAACGCCGAGCTGGCCAAGCAGCGCGCCAAGGCCGTGCGCGCCGCGCTCATGGCGCAAGGCTGCGATCCGGCGCGCGTGCAGTTGCGCAAGCCCGAGCAGACCGCGCTGGGCGGTCCGCCCGAAGAAGCCCGCCGCGTCGAAGTGCGGCTGGTCGATTGACCCGCGCTCGCCAGGTGAGCGGCCCCGCCAACAAGCCGAGCCCTTGGTTCGAGCTGATCGTCACCATCGCCGTCCCGGCGGTGGTGCTGATGCAGCTCAGCAGCGCCAGCCGGCTGGGGCCGGTGGGTGCGCTGCTGCTGGCACTGGCCTTCCCGCTGGCCTATGGCGGCTGGGAGCTGCTGCGCCTGCGCAAGCTGAACCTGATGGCCAGCATCGGCGTGGTCAGCACGCTGCTCACCGGCGGCATCGGGCTGCTGGCGCTGGACCCGCAATGGCTGGCGGTGAAGGAAGCCGCAGTGCCCGGCGCCATCGGCCTGGCGGTGCTGATTTCGGCGCGCACGCGCTACCCGCTGGTGCGCGTGCTGGTGTTCAACCGCGCGATCTTCGATGTCGACCGGGTGCAGCAGGCGCTGCGCGAGCGCGGTACCGAGGCGGCCTTCGAGAACCGCCTGCAGGTCGGCACGGTGCTGCTGGCGGGCACCTTCCTGTTCTCGTCGGTGGCCAACTACCTGCTGGCGCGCTGGGTGGTCACCAGCCCCGCCGGCACCGAGGCCTTCAACAACGAGTTGGGGCGCATGACGCTGCTCAGCTACCCGGTGATCGCCATCCCCTCGCTGCTGATGATGGCCGGGGTGATGTTCTACCTGGCGCGCGGGGCACACCGCCTCACCGGGCTGGAGCTGGAGCAGATGCTCAAGCACGCCTCGGCCGGCAAGTAGTCGGCCCACGCGCAAGAATGCTGGCATGCCCAACCCCCCACAACGCGTCTGGCCCTTGCAGGGCGCCACCAATTTCCGCGACCTCGGCGGCTACCCCGGCCAGGATGGCCGCCCGGTGCGCTGGCGGCGGCTGTTCCGCTCGGACCATCTGGGTGGGCTGACCGAGGCCGACAAGGCCCTGCTCACCCGGCTGGGCCTGGCCAGGGCCTTCGACTTCCGCGGCCAGGCCGAACGTGCCGCCGTGACCTACGAGCTGCCGGGCGTGACCCAGCATTCGTTGGCCATCGAACCGACGGTGGTGCAGCGCTTGCAGGACCTGGTGAGCAGCGGCCAGGCGCTGACGCCCGAGCGCGCGGCCGAGCTGATGACCGAGCTGTACCGTGCGCTGGTCAACGACCAGTCGCATCGCTTTGCCGAGCTCTTCGAACACCTGCTGCAGGCCGAGGGGCCGGTGGTCTTCCACTGCACGGCAGGCAAGGACCGCACCGGCTTTGCCGCGGCGTTGATCCTGCTGGCGCTGGGCGTGCCGCGCGACTTGGTGCTGGAGGACTACCTGATCACCAACCGCGTCTTCCAGCACCCGCCCGCGGCGCAGGGTGGGCTGCCGGCCGAGGTGCTGGCGGTGCTGTGGCGGGTGCAGCCTGGCTTCCTGGAAGCGGCGCTGCACGCGGTGGACACCGACCACGGCGGCGTCGAGCGCTATCTGTCGAAGCGTCTGGGCATGGGCCCGGCGGCGCGGCAGCAGCTGGCGCAGCGCTATCTGGCGCCGGACCCGGCCTAGGCTCAATACTCGTCACTTAGCGATTCGAATGCTCTGATTGATGATCACTGGCTGCGGTGGTTTGTCGTGACGTCGTCGAAGCGGCCAGTTGCTCATCTTGCGTTTGACGCAACGCATATTTCGTCGGCCACGGCGACCAGGGAGCCGCTCCTGCAAGATCTCGTCGAGCACGCGCTCATGGAACGCTTTCCTCTGCACAGGGGGGAATAGCGTTGAAGGCGGGGAGTTTGCGCCTGACGACGCGCACGGCATGGAGGAACGACAACTCGTCGGCATCGACGTCCGCCTTCAGCGCCGCCTCGTGCATCAGCGCGCGCACGGCGAAGTGGGCCATCAGCAGTCCGTAGAACTCCTGGCGCACCAGGTCGGGGGTCTTGCTGCGCAAGACGATCTTTGCCCCGCGCAGGTGCGTCTTGAGCTCGTCCAGCGCGGTTTCGATCTCCCAGCGCTCGTGGTACAGCGCAGCCAGTTCATGTGCCGGGCCTTGTTGCGGGTCCATCACACTGGTGACCAGACGATAGATCGGCTCGGCATCAGGCACCCCTTCCAGGCGGTACTCGATGACCCGAATCTGGGTCGCGTTGGTCTGGTGTCTCTTGTCTTTCTCTGACGGATAGATGCGACTCAGATAGGAGCCATCGGCCAGCCGCTTGTCACACGGCAGGACGGCATTCTTCTTCATCCTCCACAGCAGTTGGGCTTTCGTGGCGAGCGCGCGACGCCACATCTCGTAGCCGAAGAATCCTCGGTCGGCCAGGCACAGCATGCCACTGTCCAATGCACCCAGCACGTCCTTGGCCAAGGTGTTCTCGCCCGTGGCATAGGCACTCATACGGGTGCCGAACAGCACGTGCGTGCCGTTCTCCACCAAGGACACGAACCGCAACTGCGGGAAGGCACTACTGCCGCGACTCGCGCCGGGGCGGCCGAAGGCCTCATCGTTGACCTGCTCGTCGGCCACATCCATCGTGCTGCCGTCCAGGCTCACCAAGCGCCACCGGCCATACCAAGCGCCTCGAGTTGCCTTAACCGCAATGGGCTTGACGACTTCGTCGTGGAGTTGGCGCAGCGGCTCCCAGCCCAGGCGAGTACGCGCCTGCGAAATCCCCGAGTTGCCCGCCACCCGCAGTGTGAGCGCGGGGTCCACCAGCCACTGCAGCCCTTCGAGCAGGCACCTCAACACTTCGCGGTAGGACGACTGCATGTACAGCGCCAACGCGATGGCGTAGTAGACGACCACGTGCGCCGGCAAGTCGCGCTCGCGAATGCTGGACTTGCCCGTGGCGGCGAGAACCGATCGCACTCGCTCCAGTGGAAACGTCTTGGCGATCACGCCGAGACTGACGTAGTCCGTGATTCGACTGCCCTCGGGCAGGGTCGCAAGCGTGCGTGCCATCGCCAGATTCTCCCGTCGCGGAAAGTGACGGAAGAATACATCACAAACTATTTTAAGTGACGAGTATTGAGCCTAGGCCGGGTCCGGCGCCAGATAGCGCTGCGCCAGCTGCTGCCGCGCCGCCGGGCCC
>Ga0316613_10003082_pt1 | contig 10474 bp, 8 predicted proteins | sample OWC_soil_day10_C_2_FD_207647 | JGI IMG/M metagenome (GOLD analysis project Ga0316613, IMG submission 207647) | Wetland soil microbial communities from Old Woman Creek delta, Ohio, United States - OWC_soil_day10_CT_b | ecosystem: Environmental > Terrestrial > Soil > Wetlands | place: USA: Ohio... | reverse complement strand
TCATCATCGGCGGCAGCTATTTCTTTTTCGATACGTTGTATCAGTACGAGCGAAACCGCATACAGCACAGCCTGTCCGCCATCGCCGACCTCAAGGTCAGCCAGATAACCGGCTGGATCAGGCAGAACAGGGATACCGCCAATGTAGCGGCGAAGGGCTCGTCCCTGGCCACCCGCGCCAAGCGATGGTTCGGCCAGGGAATGCCCGGGAACGCAGAAGCGGACGGGCTCCGCCATCGGCTGGAGTTCCTGCGCAGCCAATATTCCTTGCGCGAGATCGTCCTGCTCGATGCAGGAGGCAAGCCGGTCATGACAACCGACAATACCTTGCACGGCCCGTTGGCTATTGAACCGGCCATTTTGCGGCGTGCCCTGGAATCGAACCAACCCGTTCCGGGCGAGATGCATTGGGAAAGAAAACCGGACGGCACGCCCTACATCAGCCTGCCGTTGGCGGTGTCGCTGACGCTGGGCGACGAGCGCGGCAGATCAGTCGGCTTCCTGTGGATCGAGCTGGATGTGGACCATTTCCTGTTCCCGCTGATCCAGTCCTGGCCGAGTTCGAGTACGACCGCCGAGACGATCCTTGTCCGGCGCAACGGCGACGACGTGATATTCCAGAATGCATTGCGGCATCAGGAGGACACGGCGCTGAAGCTGCGCCTTTCCGCCGATCATCCGGACCGGCTGGTCGCACGGGCGGTAAGGGGCGAGACGGGGTTCATGATCGGGATCGACTACCGCTCCGAGCCCGTCATCGGCTATGCGCTGGCCGTTCCCGAAACGGATTGGCACTTGGTTGCCAAGATCGATTCCGCCGAAGTGTATGAACCGATACGCCGAATGGCCGTCGTCATTGTGGCGGGGACGCTGGTGCTGCTGTTCGTGTCGAGCCTGCTGCTTTATGTCTGGTGGCGCGGGCGCAATGCCCGGTTCCGCGAGGCGCAACTGCAGTTGCAACTGCGGCAACAGAGGCTTTCGCGCCAGTTCGACTACCTGAGCAAGTATGCGAGCGATATCATCCTGCTGCTCGACAGCGATGGAAACATTGTCGAGGCCAATGACCGTGCCGAGACCGCCTATGGATTGCAAAGACGGAAACTGATCGGACGCAATATCCGCGAATTGCGTGCGCCGGCTGAACGCGGCCAGCTTGAATCTCAGTGGTGGCAGCCTAAGACGACCGGCAGCATGCTGTTCGAGGGACATCACCTCCGCAGCGATGGCTCGCTGTTCCCGGTCGAAATCAATTCGGGCGTAATCCAGACTGCCCAGGGAACGTTCGTCCAGAGCATCATCCGGGATATCACCGAACGAAAAGCCGCGCAGGCGCGGGAAAACCGCCTGACGAACATCCACCGGGCGCTGAGCGCGACCAATGAAGCCATCATCCATGCCGATTCCGAAGCCTCGCTGCTGCCGCTTGTGTGCCGGATCGCGGTCGAGTCCGGCGGCATGAAGACCGCCTGGATCGGCATCCCGGATAAGGATGGCTGCTTTGTTCCATCGGCAAGCGATGGCGAGACGGGATTCCTCGGCGAGATCATGACGTATACGTCTTCGGAACGGCCCGAAGGCAGGGGGCCGTCCGGCATCGCGTTCCGGCAAGGAAGGCCGGTCGTCACGAGCGATTTCAGCGAAGGAGGCGTACTCGGGCCGTGGAGGGACGTGTGCGCGAAGTACGGCATACGGGCCGTTGCCACATTCCCTATCCGCCGGGGCGGCAAGCCGTACGGCGTCTGGGGGGTGTACAGCGGCCAGACGGACGTCTTCGACGATGAGATCGTCCGGCTCCTCGGAGAAATGGCAGACAACATCAGTTTCGCACTGGACAATTTCGACCGCGAGGCGCTGAGAACACAGGCGGAAACGGCCCTGCGCGATAGCGAGCGGCGCTTTCGCAACCTGTACGAGAAGGCGCCGTTGCCGTACCAGTCGCTAGATATCGAAGGCAACATCCTCGATGTGAACGAGAAATGGCTGTCGATTCTGGGATATGAACGCGACGAGGTCATCGGCCGTTTCTTTGGCGATTTCGTTGCGGAAACGTCCATCACTCAGCCGGCAATGGAATTTCCGCGCTTCAAGCTGCAGGGCAGGATCGAGGGCGCGCCGTTCGAGATGATCTGCAAGGATGGCTGCTGCCGCGCCTGGGTCGTCAACGGCCAGATCGCGCGCGATAGCGAGGGCAATTTCCTGCGCACGCACTGCATCTTCACCGACGTCACTGAGCAGAAGAAGGCAGAGGAAGAGCTGAAGCTGGCGGCCATGGTGTATCAGGACAGCAGCGAAGCCATGATGATCATGGATGTTAGCGAGAATATCATCGCCGTGAACCCGGCATTCGAGCACATCACCGGCTTTGCAGCCGACGACGTGATTGGCCAGAGCGTTGTTTCCCTTCTTTCCGGCATGGGGGACAGGGAACTGTACAGCTCGATTGAGAAAACGATCCAAGAGACGGGCTACTGGAGGGGGGAAATATGGAGTCGGCGCAAGGACGGCGAGCTGTTTGCTGCGTCGGTCACCATCAACACCAACCAGAATCCGGACGGCTCGGTCAACCGGCGCGTGATGCTGTTTTCCGATATCACCGAAAAGAAGAAGTCGGAAGACCGTATCTGGATGGAGGCCAATTTCGACGCGCTGACCGGTCTGCCCAACCGCAGGCTGTTCCGCGACCGCTTGCGGCATGAGATCCGCAACGCCCGCCGCAGCAATCAGCCGCTGGCCCTGATGTTCCTCGATCTGGACGGATTCAAGGACGTGAACGACACGCTCGGTCACGACGCGGGCGACCTGCTGCTGAAGGAAGCGGCGCGCCGGCTTAACGGCTGCGTGCGCGAATCCGATACCGTGGCCCGGCTTGGCGGCGATGAGTTTACGGTGATTCTGACGGACATGCATGACCCGAACCACATTGACCGCGTTGCGCGCCACATCCTCCGGATGTTGTCGGAGCCGTTTCTTCTCGATGGGGAGACGGCCTATGTCTCGGCTTCCATCGGCATCACGCTTTTTCCGCAGGACGCGGGCGAATTCGACGGTCTGATCCGCAATGCGGACCAGGCCATGTATGCCGCCAAGCAGAGCGGAAAAAACCAGTACCATTACTATACGCAGTCGATGCAGGAAGCGGCGCAGCAGCGCATGCGCCTGGTGAACGACCTGCGCTTGGCGCTGGAGGGCAGGCAGTTCGAGATTGCCTACCAGCCGATCGTCGAGCTGGCCACCGGCAGGGTTCACAAGGCGGAAGCGCTGATCCGCTGGAACCATCCGGTCAGGGGCATGATCAATCCGGTCGAATTCATCTCAGCGGCGGAAGACACCGGCATGATCGCCTCCTTCGGCAACTGGATCTTCCACGAGGCGGCCAGGCAGGCGGCCATATGGCGGGAGGCGTATTCGCCCGATTTCCAGATCAGCGTGAACATCTCGCCGGTACAGTTCAAGAAAGAGGGGATCGATCCGTCCGTCTGGCTGGACCACCTGAGGAGCCTGGGGCTGCCGGGACAGGGAATCGTGGTCGAGATCACGGAAGGGCTGTTGCTGGACGCGAGCCCGAAAGTCACCGGGCAGCTGCTGATGCTGCGCGACGCGGGCATCGAGGTGGCGCTGGATGATTTCGGTACGGGGTACTCATCGCTGTCATACCTGAAGAAATTCGACATCGACTACATCAAGATCGACCAGACATTCGTGCGCAACCTGACCGCCGGTTCGGACGACATGGCCCTGTGCGAAGCCATCATCGTCATGGCGCACAAGCTCGGCCTGGAAGTGATCGCCGAGGGCGTCGAGACGGAAGAACACCGCAGTCTGCTACTGTCCGCCGGATGCGATTTCGCGCAGGGCTACCTGTTCTCCCGCCCGGTGGAAAGTGCGGAGTTCGAGGTCATGCTGGCTGCTTCCGGGAAGCGGAGAGAATAGCTGCGTGGATCAGCCGGTCCAGCCGTGCGGGCACGTCCTTCGCCGCTTCGGAACGGGAGTAACGCCCGAACGCCATAAAGGGCATTACTGGCCTCTCTTATGCTGCCCAGGATCAGCTCCGGCCCCGATACCAGCAGGTCGAGCGCCAAGATGCCACGCTGCGGAAATACGGGCGGATCGAAACGCACGGCGGACGGGCTGCCTGGCACGAGCGACACGGCCAGGTGCAGGTCGCCGATGGAGACTGGCCGGAATCATCGGGCTGTGACATGTCTGCATTGCGTGGCAGGCCGGAATACGGCTCAACGGAAAACGGCTGATATCGGCAAGATATGTTGCAAAAGCGCAATCAGCTAGACGGCGGGGATGAGCCCGGAGCAAGTTCTAATAGTCGAAATACACCATGAACGGATGACGGAAGTCGTCATGCGTCGCGCCGTCTAGCTGGGCGGTCGAAGTGGCGGTCGCGGCGATGCTCCGGTAGCGCGCCCGCGTGGCGGCGGTGGCCGGTCTGGCGACTGTGTCCCGGCTTCCTTCGTAGATGAAAAGCCGGGCGTTGGATGGCAGGGGTGACGCCAGTTCGCGCATGAAGGCGGACTCTGATCCGATATCAATCACCATGGGATAGCCGATCAGACGCAGCACCGTCTCGTGGAAGGGGAGCCGGGGAACGATGTTGGCGGGCCAGGAGCCGCCCCATGGCGATCCCATGGCATGGAGTTCGACCCGCAATCGGGACAGGATGCCCTGGCGCTCCATGCGTCCGAGTGCGTGCTTTGCCACCAGTCCACCCAGGCTGTGGGCGATTACGATCAGGTCGGCCTTGCCTTCGTGGACCAGCGCCGTCAGTCCGACCGCGAGGTGCCAGCTGCTGTCATTCAGCGTCAGGGCGCGGAAGTCATCGTCGAATCCGTATACCGATACATCGCCCCGGTCGAGCCACGGCTTCCATTCCTTGAAGAACAGGAAATTCTTGTACAGCCCGCCCACCAGGACGATGGCAACGGGCGACCTGGCTTCGGATAGCGGCACCAGGGACGCGGGCGCAGCGTTTCCGGTCATCATGGCAACCGCAAGGATGAATGCCAGCAGCGTTTGTCTGCATCGCATGATACGCCCTCGTTCACGCTGTCACAGCCCATCCTATCCGGCGGGTCCGAGGTGACTTTGAGGTAGGTCATGCGGAAGACGTTGCGAGAGCGCAATGTGTTGTTTTTACATACTTATTTCAGGTTTGAAACAGACATGGAGTTGACTTTCTGTTAGCGTGACTGACATGGAAAAGCCAATCCGGCCTTTTTCTGTTAGTTGCCGAGGTGCCTGAATGCCTGAACATGTCAATGTCGTGCCGATGGCTGTGTGCGGTAATCTCGTGTGGGGTGCGCGTATGCAACGCAACGGAGGTCGGCCTGCCGGCCTGGCGGTCGTTTCCGGTTGGTTCTGACAGCGAGCCGGGAACGGATGCCTGCCATGACGGTCAGCCCGACCATGAAAAGCCGATTCCGGTTGGCCGGTATCGCCCTTTTTTTTCTCGTATCCATGCTGGTCGCGTTCGGGTTCGGAGCGGCAAACCGGTATCGCCATCACATCCTTCTCTCGGGGTCGGAGCTTGCCGCCACGCAGGCCATCGTCCGGTTCAACCACTTGCAGACATTCCGCGATCTGGAAAGCGATCTTTCGGCAGGCTGCGCCGATGTCGCTCTTGAAAAAACGCGCATCGCCGTTGATGACGAACTGAGCTGGCTGTCGTGGTTCCGTAGCGAGCATGCGATTTCGCCGATCTATGAGTACATCGAAAAAAGAGACGCCATGCTGCTTGGCCAACTGGAGAATTTCGTGAGCCGGTATCCGGAATCGGCGCAGGTGCCGGTGTGCGGAAACCGGACGGCGGTGTCCGCCGTCCAACCAGCCCAATGAAAGCATGCAATGAGCGTTGAAACCATCAACGAAACGGTCATCGATACCACATCGTCCTTCAAATTCAGGCCGGCGGCAGGGTTTCTCATTTTGTGGATGGCGCTCACGCTCATCTCATATGGGGCGGGTTCCGTGTTCATGGATTACCGGGTTCGTCGCCTCGATGCTGGCATCGATGAAGCGGAGGCCATGCTGCGCTTCAATCACCTGACGACATTTCGCAAGCTGGAAGCCAGCCTGGTCGCAGGGTGCGTCGATGCGGCACTACAACATACCCGGCGGCAGATCGATGAAGAGATGGCGATGCTGGCCGGTTTCCAGAAGGAACGGCCGGATTCCTGGGTGCACGGTTACATGGCCAGATCGGACCCGGAACTGTCGGGCCGGTTGAAGGCGTTCAAGCGCAGTTACCCGGACTCGTGGATAGCCCCTCGATGCAAGGGAGAAGCGGCGAATGCCTCTTCTCCTGATCGGCAGGCATTCCCGGCATCGAAAACGGCCAATCGATAGCGTCGTCCGTATCAGGCATGCCCCGGTCTTGCTACCTGAAACAGGTTTGCGTTTCAGTCGGCACGATCTCCAGCCCGATAAACCAGAGCGCCAGCAGCCCGCAAATGAAATGCAAGGTTGCCGAGGCCGTTGCATTACCGTGAAAAAGACAGGCGCTGCGGCCAGCGGAATTTGATAATGACTGATTTGTAACACGAAGGAGTATGGTGTGAACGGCGAGTGTTGCATGGGAAATTCATCGGCATGGCAAAAAATGCACGCTTGCGGTTATCATACGGATGCCTGCATTCGTCAGCCTTTTACTTTCGGATGCCCGCTTGCAGCCAGAGATATTGACGCCTCCGTGCTGCGGATTCCGATGGGGAGAAGCGTCACAGGCTGGACTAACTCTTGACAGTTTTGTCGCCTCTCCGTGAAATGCATCAGCAGTAACCTGTCTGCTTCGCCATTGCCCTGTCGGGCTGCCGATTGCAGCCATCGCTTTGCATCTTGTTCGCGAATGCCGGATGCCCCGCCGCGCAAGTAGATCTTGCCGAGGTTGAGCTGTGCCAGGACATGGCCGTTTTCAGCCGCGCTGGTGTAGTATGAAATGGCTTTTGCGATATCCGCGTCGACCTGCAGCCCCTGCTCGTGGATTTTTCCCAGGAGGTACAGGCTGTTCGCATTCCCGAGCCTGGCCGATATTTCCCACAACGAACTTGCCATGGCGCAGTCCTGCAGCACACCTCGCCCGTGGAAGTATCTCAATCCTTCCTCGTACAGCTTGCTGGCGTTGGAGGTGTCAGGGTCGGCCGCGCGCCAGTCTAAATTCCGTTGCGCTTCCTCATCGCAGCGCTGTTTCCAGTCGCGCGAATCGACACGCATGCCGTGCCGGGCTTCGCTTTCCCGCCGCCATGACCTGATCAATGTCTGGGGCCAAAGCTGCCACGGCAATGGCAGTACGGCACCAGGGCATTGGTCGCAGACGAGAATGGGGTAGCAGGGCAATGTCAGCATGCCGTCTGGCAGGAAGAACTGGTCGAAGTAGGTCGAGGACAGCTTCAGCGGTTGGGGGCAGACCGTGATGGGAACATTCAGTCCGAATACCGTACCCGTCTCGTCGGCCAGATGGTCGGCGATAGCCTTGAGGCGGGCATCTGCGGGTTGCGTTCCCTTCAGGGCGGAGACGGCCCGGGCGAAACCGGCCAGGTCTCCCGGGGGCAAGCGCCCGGACGGATCATAGATGACGTCGCCGCATGCTCCAATGCCATATTCCGGCTTGAACAGGGCTGCGTTTGCCTGGACGGTGGCGCACCAGACGATGCTTCCTTCGCGGAGAAGCCGTTCCACGTTGTCGAGCACATGGCCGAGCCTGTTTCCATCGATCTGCCAGGGCCGGGCGGGCCGGTATTGACAGCGCGAGGCGGGCGGCGGCGGTTCAAAGACCTCGCCTGTCAGACCCGGGACCAGAGCGGGTGTCGGCATGTCCGCCAGCGGTTCGGCGTCGAATTCCCGAGGGAGCCGGAGTCCGGCGCTGGCGCGGATGGATCTGCCGGAATGGGGTGAAAGCAGACGGGCGGCGATGACATGAAGCGGGGTAAAGAATTCGGTTTCAAGCGCCTTGCTGCCGGGGAACCGGCAACACACGCTGGTTTCGAAGCAGAAGCTGAACGCGTCCCGATAAGAAGGCGACAGCGCCGCGGCGTCCCGGTAGTCGAGCCATACCGGCGGCGACCTGAGCGCCCGGCCCACGACTTCGCCTGCGTAAAAAGCCAGGAAATGCAGCAAGATCCGGTTTTCGGGCAAACCGAGAAACGCATCGCGTTTCGGTTCGCACGTGATGCGGATGATGTCGAGCAAGGCGTCTATCCGCCCCAGGCTGGCGATGGAATAATCCAGGCGGCATTTGTCGAGCAAGTCCCTGTGTGCCATGCCATCCATCACGACGGCACGGGCATTCCATGCATTGAGATAATGCAGGGCAAGGGGGGTTATCGTCATCTGCCGCTCCAGTATGACGGCGATTCACGCTGCAAGCCAATGGCTGCCACAGGAGTAAGCCCGGCAAAGCGGGCGGGGACGCGACACCCATCTGCCGTATGGAGACAAGGTCGGTCGTTCCGGTCCGGTACGTGTTCGCGGCTTGCCGGTTTGCCTGATTTTCGATATGCCGCCTCTGTTGGCGATATCCGAACCGGGAGCAGGTAAAGGGAGGAAGAATGCATGAGGCGGAATAAGTGGGATAGGCGCATGGATTTTTTCTATACCGCACCTGTCGTTGCGGATTCAGGACCCTATTGTTTTGTGGCAACCAAGGATGGGATAAACATAACGCAATATTGTCAATTTATCAATCCTTGGCGAGCCACTCTGGTTGATCTTTGTCATGCATCGTCTTTGGCAGAGCATGTTGACGTCAAGACAGAAATCATCAAGACGCCAATGGGCAATCGCTCGCCTGATCTGCCGAAGCTTCGGGGCAGCCGGTGATGAACGGCTGCAAATTGATCCGATTGTCTGTTTCCAGCCCCGATATAGGGCGCTCATTGCGAAAACTGTTGCATGGATGTCGTCAATTTGTTTTAACTGCTCACGAGCGCGGCGAAAAGTGGTAAGGTTGGTTAAAGTTGCCACAGAGCAAGAAAACGGAGGTCGATTCGAATGGATGCGCCAGCAGTGCAGGAAACCGTGCCGGAAACGGCGCTGTCCCTGAAGAGATGGTTGTGGCGTATTGGGTTGTTCGAGGTGGCCAAGGATGTTCTGTACTGGCTCATGATTCTCTATTCCTATCAACGCTCGGGGAAGATAAGGGTGTTTACCTGGGATCAGGCCCTCGCTGGTACGGCGTGGTGCGTGGTCATCGCCGGGCTGCTGATGTCGGCCCTTGCCCTCCGGAACTATCCGGACGTTTCCCACGCCCGGATCAGGGCCGCTGCCGCCGCTTATGGCGGGCTCGCCATGGTCTTCTTCGTCTGGAGCACAGCTGACATGATTCCGCTTTTTTTCGAAGACAGGCTGCATCCATCCTTCCTGGCCACGAACTGGTCCTGGTTCGCGATCCGCATGGTGCTTTTCCGCAGCCTGTGGAACGCTGCGGAGCGCTTTTACGATGATATGGAAGACTTGGCACTCTGGGAAGAAACGAAGCCCATGGAGGAGGACAGTGTCGCCGGTTGATGTCGACGGCATCTGCATCCCGTTTCCAATTTATTCGTGGTTTTTGCTTGACGGCCCGCGTTCCAAAGTGTTGCCGCCAGGAATGTATCCTTTGCGCAACTATACCGCCGCGACTCAATGACAGCGGTGCGGCTTGCTGCTAGTGTTGCAGTAATGCGGGAATGAATGGCGCACCACCTGCCGCCTTGTTTTCCGCGTACCGGATTGCGCCAGGACGCCGGGTCAACAGCCGCTCGCGGGGAGTTCGTATGAGCTTATATTGGAGATGGTTCGCTTCGTCCGATTTCATGGGGAACTGGACGACAGTAGGCGGGATTGCAAGTCTCGACATCGACGATGAGAACACGATATCGGGACTCATGTATATCGGCGAAGAGCCTGGAGACGATGCCGTTCATGCCGAATTCTCGGCGTGCGCCAAGGAAGACGAAACCATCTCGATGACCATCTATTCACGGCGCGAAGGCGTTCCCCCTCTTGAAGTCAGCGGTCACTTATATTGCCATCACAACGACGTGCAGTTCCGGTGCCGGTTCATCCTGACCGACGGCTCGACGGTGATCGGCATTACCCGGCACGAGCAGTTCGCTGTCGCCTAGTTCCGGCGCACGCTAGCTCGGCAGGGCCGAGAACGTCACCCTGGTGTCGAACGTCGGCGCTGTCGAGAACGAGGCATTCGTCGTAAAGGATGCCTTTGTGTCGAACGAGGCTTTTGTATCGAAAGAGGCTTTTGTATCGAAAGAGGGCGCTGTGGTGAACGACGGAGTCGTCAGGTCCGTCGAACCGCTTGCCGTGTTTGTCGCGGCTACGACGGTGACGCCCTGTGTCGAATCGGTGCTCTGTACCGGCATGGTCTGAACAGTGCTCGGGACACTGGCTGACTGCATCGGGTCGGGCGAACCGCCTCCGCACGCGGCCAGCGATCCGATCAGGCTCGCGGCGAGCAGGACACGTACCTTTTC
>Ga0316613_10003081_pt1 | contig 10476 bp, 7 predicted proteins | sample OWC_soil_day10_C_2_FD_207647 | JGI IMG/M metagenome (GOLD analysis project Ga0316613, IMG submission 207647) | Wetland soil microbial communities from Old Woman Creek delta, Ohio, United States - OWC_soil_day10_CT_b | ecosystem: Environmental > Terrestrial > Soil > Wetlands | place: USA: Ohio... | reverse complement strand
TTAGGATGTATTTCCAAAGACTTATAAATTGCAGTTTGTAATCTTACTGGAATATCGGCATCCTCAATTCGATTCATGACGATTAAGCGACGTCCATTCGTAACTTCCGCCAAATCAGGTGGCAGAGGTATTTTTTGAATACTTCTCGCTCCCAAACGACGACCTAGATCACTAGGATTGCCAACTGTAGCGCTCATGTATAATCTTTGAGTTGTCTCTATCCAATATTGATTTTCTTCCAGTGGATAAATATAAGGTCTTATCCAAATTGACCGTAAACCAATGTATATGTTAGCTTCCTTAAGAGAAGTCCTTATTCTATTCCAGCTAAACCTAAAATCCTTATCCGTATCTTTCAATCCAGCAAAGTTATCCCCTAATTCTCTTAACCGTGTTGCAAATGATATCTGATCAATAAAAGATAGCAATTCGGGTGGCGTCGTCGCCGAACTATCATCATCTAACGCATCTTGAAAAATATAATATTCTGGGAAAAGTTCAGCCATCTCTGAAATAATATTTTGAAAAAGGCTTGCGTGCAATTGCTTATTTATTTCCACAGAATAAAGCGAATGTAAACAGTGTTCTGCTAAATGAGCATCATCCATAATCAGCAGGTCAGCAGGATCAAGTACAGGGTTTTGATTGTAATATACCCAATAATTCATAATTGCAATTTTACTACCTCTATGGTAGGCTCTTTTATCCCTTGAAGGTATATCTGTACCGCGTCCTTCCATAAGTACAGAAGGAATACCTAAACTTTCGCTTTCAAGAAACATTTGCCTTGCTAAGGTCTTATTAGCAGTCAAAATAGCTATTTTTTTACCGGCTTGTCGCCATGCTTCTCCAATTAGCAATGAAATCAATGATTTTCCAGCACCAGTTGGTAACTCAATTGCAACATCCGTCTTACCAGCATATGTTGCAGAGTATTGCTGCAATATATATTTCTGCCCTTCCCTTAATGCCCCAAATTTTTGAGAATTAAATGAACGTAAGAATTCTTCATAATTTTTTGAGATCTGATTAATCAATGTCTTATCTACCACTAATATCACCTCTATCTAAAATTATTAATACAAGCATTCTCCCCAGTCATCTTTCCCTCCATATCTATAGGGATCTAGATATATTGTAATAATAAGCACTCATCATTTTACCACACCATTCTTGACTTTTGAGATGCTTTTACAATCCTACCTTCCTGCGCTGCTATTTTCTCCCCTTCATCTGCGATACTATCAATAACACTTAACATTCCTTTACTGTCGTTAATATTTATAGTGATTTGAATAGCCGTTCCATGGAAACCATAATTATTAGCTTTCTGCTGTCCACTAGAACATACAATGCCTTGATTGCCACTACACACCATAAACTTACCGAATCTTTTCCCTATCTCAGATAGTATATATAGTCCGAAACCCGAATTTGACCAAGCGTGTCTAGCGTTAATATCCTTACTCGATACGCCTGGTTGTAAAGCCATTTCTAAAGCCTCAGCATTCGATGAGATATTGAACTTTTGTTTAAGAGAATTTAAAATACCACATCCATTATCAATTATTCCAATTTCAACCTCCCCATTGCTCCACTTCTGACCACATACAATACATTCATCCGCATCCCCATGTTCAAATACATTTCGTATAATTTCTCGAAAACAATAGGAAATTGCATCTACTTCATCAGGGTTATAGGTAATCAAACAAGCCATTTTATCCGATTCAGATTGAATAAAATCTTGCAATGGACGCGTCACACCAAATTCATCCTCCATTTCAGCTTGTTGATCCAGAAAATATTTTTTGCTTAATTTTCTTATAGGAATATATCTATTATTACCTCTAGCTTCCCCTGGTTCTTTACCGAAGCTGTAGTACGCTGTCTTAAAAAAACCAATATGCCCCAGATATGAATGTACTTCATTAAATTCAGAGTAACCTTGTAACTTTATATTCCTGCCTTCCTTTTGACATATATAAGCTAATTCAGTTGAAAGTACCAATGCCCCAAATGGACGTGAAAAGGTCAATTTCGTTATGTCCAAACAATACTCAATTTCCTTGTCATTGTCCATCTGGGTTATGATATTAAATACTGTTTTTGTATCCAATCTCTTTGGTAAAAAAACCACCATACCAATAGCCTCCCTCATAGCAGAGTACATCCTATTTGTAATCAATATATCTTCATTATTGTTTCGCGCCTGACCAACTCTATATTTTACCATATTCTACATAAAAAAATTAGATTCCTACATGTAGTTTTTTTTGATACCGTATACTGCACTTTAATATTAATTCCGTTTAATAATCTATAAATATAGCAGGTGATTAACCACCTGCTAAGACTGTAGACCATTGATCGATTAGCCTATTTATTTCTTTCTGAATCATTAATGTTTCTTTTAATAAATAACGACTGTCAACTAACTCCAAGTGAAATCAACGTTTCTTGCTGAAACTCCAATAAATGTTTTTTTAACTCTTCACGATAATTCCCTTGATTGCCAAAACCACCAAATGGCGTAACTCGAAAAGGAACACTATCAAAACCAGCTCGCCGTACAGCTTCCTTGATAATCGTTTGAAATGCCTTGCCCTTTAACATGCATACTATCGCATTAGGTTGATAATCTGCTATGCGTTTAGCTAAACTAGGCATCCCTTCTAGTTGCATACGTTTACGTTCATCAGTATCCCTATCATTTACTGGAATCAAACTCAAATCATCAAGGTAGCAACCTGTTCTCTTAAAAAACTGTAAAAATTCAGCTGACGTTGGAAATACAAGCTCTGGGAAAGCCATTGTAAAAGCTTCTTTTGTATACGTGCATAGACTATCACCAGTATAAAAAAAGCTACCGCTAGCTGGTGCTGACTCACCTATAAAAAGAACGGATACTTTGTCAGGTTTAAATGACCGTCGTATTGTTTCTACATCCGTCATAATAAGCTATCCCCTTCTTCAACAAATTGCTACTTGCCCCATATCCTAATTCGCACTTGTCCAGCATTTAAATCTTCCGCCCCTTTAGATACTGCAAGTCGATCGATTCTCCAATCTTCGGGAGCACCACATTTTCCTCCGAGAACAGGAACCATACAGTCAATAATGGACTTCACTTTTCCAGTAGCAATTTCTCCGATATTGACAGCCAAACCTCCAAACTCAATTTTCATAGAATATCGCTCTCGCCGCTGCATATCAGTTGCCACTTTTTGCTCAACCCACTTAATAAAATTTATATCAGTTGCTTTTTTCGGCAGAACTCCAGAATAAACGCTATCAAAAACCACTGTTAAATGTTTATCCATATTAAATTCAAAATTTGATACTTTTATATACACCCCTGTACTGGTTCCAACTGATTTACATGCGCTCCAATACTTAATATTAGGTCTTCCAGCAAACCACCCCAACTTCCCACAGAGAACAGAAAAAACTGGCTCACATAGATTATCTATATCTAATGGATGTCCATTAGGTGCTAACGTGGATAAAACAAAATCCAATGAAACCCCTTTGCATTCACGTGAAATGATTCCAGTCAATTCACTTTCCAGGACTTTCTTCCATTTTTCCTCTTTTTTTGTTGCAAAAGTGGCTGGTTCGCCAGGAATCCAATAACAATCAAGCATTTTATTCCTCCAAATCCCACGTCCTACCCTACAACCCGTATCGCATTTTCCTTTACTTCTGACACAATCTCTAGAATACGTTGTTGCCTACTTTTATCAAACAGCTTCATAAAACTGACTGGCTTATCAAAGGGTGGCTTGGTCAATTCAACCATATTCTCTACATAACCATTTTGTACAATATAGTCTACAATCTTTTTTACAAACACGATCTGGGTTTGCTTTAGCGATTGATCATCAATAAATTCGGAAAAAATCTTCATTGCAGCATCATACTCCAACTTACCAATTTTTCGTACCAACAGACCAAATGGTGTATCACCAAAAGCTCGCTCATAATCACTTTTTGTACCAAGCTTACCTGTTAATATCTGCTCTAAACTTCCATAATCAGCCGCTGTCAGTGGGATATTATTGCGGAGCTTATGAATTGCAAGATTTTCTTTATTTTCTTCCACGTACCGATTCACTTTTATCTTATAATCCTCAAAATCATAAGCTGGCTCTAGCAGATTACCTTCTTTGACTCCAAGAATATTGTCAGCTAAATTAGTGTAAATCAAGCTATGGTTACTCGTATCCACAATAAACTTAATTAAATCCCGTAAAGCAACTCTGACCCTTTCAAAGGTAAGAATATCGGCATTTTCCCAAAATTCATCGGTTTGGATGGTATTAATTAACTCAATTTCTTTTTTTACTTGTGGAATGGTCATACGTCTAGCTAAATTTACGCCTATTTGAATCAACTGCCGCTTAGCCTTTTGGAACTGTGGCAAGCCTTCGAGCTGCGTCAGCATCATGCCATACATAAGATTATCGAAACCTTTGGCAACTTCATCTGCATCATCTAAATAAACAATAGGAGCTAGATATTGTATTAGATTATGCTTATCCAAATCAGACAAGCAAACAAAGGCTGTCTTTTCCTTATACGTCTCCACATATTGCAATTGTAGTTTTACTGATACAAGTTCAGGGTTAAGCGCCCCAATCTGAGCAATGCTGCCATCAATTAGACCACTGCGCCAGTTTTGGTAGCTCTCATCGATAAAAGCTGCATCCTGCATATGATAAATCAGTCTTATTTTTTTGGAAAAAATCCCTTCGGTTATACTTTGCCCATCACTCACTTCTATCCCCTGGGGATTTTGACGGAAGAATTCAAAGTTACCAAGGTAATCAAAAATATAAAAGCCTTGTTTATCCATGCCCTCGCCAAATAGATTTTTGCAAAGCCTTGTACCTCGCCCAATCATTTGCCAAAATTTTGTTTTGGAGCGCACTCTTTTAAAGAATACCAAGTTGACAATTTCGGGCACATCAATGCCTGTATCCAGCATATCTACCGAAATAGCAATCTGTGGATACTTGCTGGCAAGCTTGAAATCAGCAATTCTATCCTGTACGTAGTTTGTTTGGTTATCAATAATCTGCGCAAATTGACCGTTAAACTGTGGGTACAGCTTGTTAAAACGCTCTTCAATATACATGGCATGTTTATGATTGGCAGCAAAGATAATAGTTTTTCCTAGCTTATCGCCCCCAGCAATCTTTTGCCCTTTGTTCATTAAGTGTTCTAGTACATAGTCCACGGTTTTTTGATTAAAAATAAACTTGTTGATGGCAGGTGAAGGGATGAAGTCTACCATCTCTCCGTCCTCATCGGTGAAGTCAGCTTCATACCGTTCTTTATCCTCTGGTGAAAGCTCGTCATAGGTAATGCCTTGTTCTAGGAATTTTGTACGCACTTCGATATTGTGATAAGGCACTAACACCTTGTCTTGGTAGACTGCCGTATCATAGTCATAAGCATAGGTGGGTACACCACTTTCCATTTCAAAAAAATCATAGGTATTACGGTCTACCTCACTCTTAGGTGTTGCGGTCAGCCCTACGAGATATGCATCAAAATATTCAAAGATAGCGCGGTACTTTTTAAAGATACTGCGATGGGCTTCATCCACAATAATTAGGTCAAAATGTGCAGGTGTAAACAGTTTCTTTCCATCATCACTCTTAGCTGTATCAATGGCATTGAGCATAGTGGGATAGGTAGAAAAAACGATACGGGCATTCTTATCATCTTTGCCACTCAGTAAGTTGCAAAGGGACATGTCAGGCAGATAGTTTCTATAATCATCCTTCGCCTGCCGTACCAGTGCCGTGCGATCGGCTAAAAAGAGAGCATTGGTAATATACCCACTGCGTGATAATACATCGGTAAGGCTCGAAGATGTTCTCGTTTTCCCCGCACCCGTTGCCATCACTAGCAATGATTTTCTGTGACCTTTCTGAATATGATCGCAAACAGCCTGAATGGCTTCCTTTTGATAATAGCGGTCGGTAATTTTATCCTGCACTTTGATTGTAGCTAAATCCTTACGTTGCGTCCTACGGGACATGAGCTTTTCAAGGTCGGTCTTAGAAAATATACCGCTAACCTTTCGCTGTGGGGCAGAAAGCTCATCCCAGATGTAGGTTTCAAAACCATTACTCATAAATATAATGGGGCGTCTGCCTGTCTTTGCTTCTAGGCAATCGGCATATAGTTTTGCCTGTTGAATGCCGCTTTTGGGATCTTTAGACGTTCGTTTGGCTTCAATGAGTGCAAGGGGTAGACCATCTTTTCCATACAGAACATAATCTGCATAACCCATTCCTGCATTGTTGGGCATACCCTCAAGTGGTACTTCTTCCTTGACATCATCACCAAATACCCACCCAAGTAGTTTTAAATCCACATCGATATAGCGTTTACGAGTTTGGAACTCGGAAATATCATCTGGAGTAAACTCCCTTTCTTCCTTGTGTTGTTCCTTTTGCGCAGTATATTCTTCGCTCATCTTGGCAATCTTGGCAAGCAACTTTTCTATCTCTGAATCCTTCTGTTTTATGATGCTGTCATCAAATACTGTTTTCCCCTGTGGTATCACACTTTCATCAAAACAACGTTCTTCGTATGCACTACCATAGCAGTAATCAATCCACTGAATAAATTCAAAGAGTCCTCTTAACGTCAACACGGCATCACTGCGGTTGACGGCTTTTTCGGTATGTACAGCCAAATTGCCCAACTTGATAATGTAAGGAAGCTTATCCCAAGTCTGATGATCCAGAGCAAAGCGGAAAGTTGGCTCGTGAATGAGCGCCTGCAAATTGTTTTTATAAGGCATAGTAATGGTGTCGTCAGCCGAATACACCCATTTCACTGCAAGCTCTAGTGCTTTTCTTGCCCCTACCGCCGCCATGGCAGGCGAGGTATCAAGCACCCGCTCTGCTTCTATGGCAGCAGGTGCAAAAAGCTGATATTCAACTTGTCCCTGTAAAAAATCAAAATTTGCAGACATGTATATTCACCTCATATTATTCGAAATACTGACTCATTAGGCTATCAAATAAATATTGGCTTTCGTCGAAGGCTTTTTGTACGATGGTTTTTTGTTCTTCGATTTTGGTGACGACTTCAGCGAATTGGTTTTGAAGGTCGATTGGTGGCACTGGTATTGTCAATAATAACAAACGGCTCTTAGAAATATTAGGCATGGAGCCAGCACTACCATTGGCTATACTCTGTATCTTCTTTTTAAAATTTTCATTATTAAATAATTTCCAAAGATATATTTTGGATAAATCAGGCTTTATAACCAAGCGAAAAATGATATCGGAAATCATAAGTTTCGATTGTGTTTCAAACACATATGCACATGCGCCAACCAATTCTTTTGTATTTTTACGGGTAAATAATAGATCGCCAGGATATACTTCAATACTTAAATCCGGTGTAAGATCATTAGGTAACGTTTTGTTGTCCATTACACTAAACTTTCCACTCGTAACAGCACTTAATTTTAAAACACCCCATGCTCCATCTATTGCCGCATAATCATGGCACTTAGGACTCCATCCACTATCTATTGTCACTAAATGGTCTCCAAAATTATCCATTTTCCATTTATTGGTATTAATAACAGGGTCGCCAAACATATCGTAAAAAACAGCCTTAATCAAATTATCCAGTTCTGCCAACTGCTTTTTACGGAGTGCTATCAATTCTGATGCAGTGTCAAGGGTTTGGGAAATTTTCTTTTGGATTTCGATAGGCGGAATGGGAATAGTAAAGGATCTCATCTGAGACAAATACAATCCTTTTTGTGATGAACCGTGAGAAGTATTTTTAAGAGTTGCAGTGTTTTTTACAAGATAATAACCTACATATTTTGAATTAAGCCTACCTTGCTTCGGGCGACAAAGTATAATGTTTCCCATAATATTAAAATCCTGTTGATCTTCGACGATGGCGATCTTCCCTATGCTTCCTCTTGAACTAACTAATATATCATTTGCCATTGGTTTGCATCTTTTAGATAATATTTTATCAGTTTCTAAAGATATGAACTTTGTTGGATTATTGTTTATTATTCTCATATTCTCTATATCAGCGCCATCCAATAGTGGAACACCAGCAATCTCTAATTTAGGCGTATTATGAACACCATCAGTTATAACGTCACAAATGTCCCCCAATTTCACCCTTTCCCACTTACCCACCAATAAGCCCCCTCAATTCCGTCATCTTAGAGCTTATCTCGAGGCTTAATTCATCAAGACGTGTCATGATCACCTCTGGCATATCATATTCAATCTTCTCATATTCAGTTTCCTTATAACGATTAATAGAAAGGTCATAATTTTTTTTCACAATTTCCGCCTTATCCACTAAAAAGCTCTGTTCTGTTGGTTTACGCTCCCCTTCTCCTGCAAGGTTATGAAAACGCGAAATAATATCAGAAATATCACCGTCATTACCGATACTGGTGCGTTTGTCATCAAGAGAAAAGCCATCTGATTTCATATCATAAAACCAAACCTTATCCGTACCACCTGCACCTGTCTTCGTAAATACCAGAATAGCAGTGGAAACACCAGCATAAGGTTTGAATACACCAGAGGGCATGGAAATGACCGCTCGCAGTTGATGCTTCTCCACCAGCTCTGTACGTAGCGTTTTATGAGCTTTTGATGAGCCAAACAGCACACCATCTGGCACAATGCAGGCGCAACGACCACCTTTTGCAAGCATCCGTAGAAAGAGCGCCACAAACAAAAGTTCCGTCTTTTTAGTGTCGCATACCGCTTTTAAATTATCATTGATGCTTTCCGCATCCACTGTTCCAGTAAAAGGTGGATTGGCAAGAATAACATCAAATTCCGCAGAGATACTATTATTTTTGGATACGCTGTCCACATAATCGATATGGGGTTGTGTGATGGAATGGAGCATTAGATTCATGGCTGAAATTCGCAGCATGGTCCTATCAGTATCATATCCAGTAAACATCCCTCGGGCAAAATGCTCCCATTGTTCAGCAGTCATTTCCGCTTCATACCGTTCTCTAATATATTCGGCGGAAGATACCAAGAAACCAGCACTACCACAGGCAGGGTCGACAACCTTATCATCAGGCATAATGTCTACAAGACGCACCATCATATCGCGAATATGTTTCGGTGTTCTAAATTGCCCATTTTGCCCTGCAGTAGCTAGCTTACCCAACATATACTCATATACATCACCTTGCATATCTAGATCCTTAATGTCGTGCTCATACAGCTCATCTAAACCTGTAACGATTTTCTGCAATATCTGGGGGGTCGGAATTAAAAAAATGGCATCCTCCATATATCGGGAAAATGCTGAACTATTCTCACCATTCATTGCCTTTATAAACGGGAACACCTTTGTGCCAACAATATCATAAATATCTCTGGAATCCATATTTTTAAAGTTGCTCCAGCGCATAGCTTGTCCATCTGTATCCTGGGGAAAGTTTTTTGGCATAGTTTCCCCACTAAGAGCTTCGAAACTTTCTACCTCTAATTCCTTTTCATCAAGAGAACGTATAAACATCAGATAGGTAATTTGCTCAATCACTGTTAAAGGATTGGCAATACCTCCTGCCCATATATCCGACCATATTTTATCAACTTTGTTACGTACTTCGCCAGTTAGCATATCGTTAGTTCCTCTCGTTTCTAATTTTCTAGTGTGTCAATTATCATGGTCATTTACTATCATCACGAATTAACGTTGTCCAAGTATGATGAATCACTGACTATTTTTTCAGTATCACATATATTTCTCCAACCTTTCGACATTCTCCTTGTAATAAACTACCTTTTCCCAATAATAAACAACATTTGAAAATATGACTATCTATTGATTTGCCGTTTTATCTAACCATCAATTTGCCCTCTTTTTAATCTAACATAATGTTAAATAACTATGCGAGGGGGTAAAAAACAATGTTCAACCAAACACTCTTACTACACGTATCAAACGCTGCAAGTCTTTTAGGCGTCACAGCCAAACAATCTACAAGCTAATTGCTAGTAGTGAGCTTAAGGCTTTTAAAATTGGCAGATCATGGAAAATTCAACACAATCTGTTAATGATTATGCAAACACTAAATTGAATTAGTAAAATTATTTCAAAATTTATCATCCTTATTTAAAAATCATATTAGGGGGCACTATCGTCATGTTTGAGCAATTTAACGATTTAGTATCTGTAGAAGAACTCTGCGAAATGCTGGCAATTGGTAAAAATGCTGCTTACAAACTATTATCATTTGGTGAAATTAAATGCTTTCGCCATAACCGAATTTGGAAAATTCCTAAACAAAGTGTTATTGAGTATATCTTAAAACAAAGTAAACTTACATAATATACGGGGCTTGGTATCTACCAAGCCCCGTATATTATGTAAGTTTACTTTCAATCATTATATGGTGAGTATTTGTTAAAAATTTCTTGTTCTATATAGCTT
>Ga0316613_10003080_pt1 | contig 10476 bp, 9 predicted proteins | sample OWC_soil_day10_C_2_FD_207647 | JGI IMG/M metagenome (GOLD analysis project Ga0316613, IMG submission 207647) | Wetland soil microbial communities from Old Woman Creek delta, Ohio, United States - OWC_soil_day10_CT_b | ecosystem: Environmental > Terrestrial > Soil > Wetlands | place: USA: Ohio... | reverse complement strand
ATAAGAGTAAAGTAGATTTCTTATTTGAAGCTAGTGTTGCTGGGGGTATTCCCATTATTCGCCCTCTAAAACAATGTTTGGCAGCAAATAAGATTAGCGAAGTTATGGGTATTATTAATGGTACCACAAATTATATGCTTACTAAAATGACCAATGAAGGTTTGGATTTTGATAGTGTTTTGGCTGAGGCTCAAGCTAAAGGATATGCCGAAGCTGACCCCACTGCTGATGTGGGAGGATTTGATGCGGCTCGGAAAATTGCAATATTAGCATCTATTGCTTTTGGCAGTAGGGTATCAATAGATGATGTTTACGTTGAGGGTATTACTACTATCTCCACAGAAGATATTGCTTATGCAAAAGAATTAGGATATGTAATAAAATTACTGGCAATAGCAAAAGATGATGAACGTGGTATTGATGTGCGTGTACATCCGGCCTTTATTCCCGCAAAACATCCTTTAGCTGCCGTACACGATGTTTTTAATGCAATTTATATCAAAGGTGATGCAGTAGGAGAAACCATGTTTTATGGTCGTGGTGCTGGTGGAATGCCTACAGCCAGTGCAGTAGTATCTGACATTATTGATGTAGCTCGTAATATCACACATAATGCTAATAGCCGTATTCTTTGTACCTGTTTTTCACAAAAAAGTTTTTGCTCGGTACAAGATACGGAGTCACCTTATTATATTAGATTATTAGTGGCAGATAAACCGGGTGTTTTAGCTGCTATTGCTGGTGCTTTTGGTGCACAGCAAGTAAGTTTGCATTCCGTCATTCAAAAGAGAAAAGTCAATACTTCTTCGGAACTGGTGTTGATTACCTATCAAGTTTCAGATGCTAATTTAAGATTAGCAATTAATACAATTATCGGCATGTCAGTAGTAAATAAAGTAAGTAGTGTAATTCGGGTAGAAGCGGAAGACTTTGCAGAATAGTGATCGATAATAAGATAGGAGATAACATATGTCTGTTAGTGTAAAAGTTCGTGTGCCAGGAACGACAGCTAATTGTGGCCCTGGTTTTGACACAGTAGGCATGGCCTGCACTATTTATAGTGAGTTAGAACTAATCTTAAGTGAACAAGAGACTCTAACGATAGAGATAAATGGAGAAGGAAAGGGAAGTATCCCCACTGGCAAGGATAACATCATCTATCAAGCTGTTAAGGCAGTGTTGGATAGAGTGAAACAACCTTACCAAGGAATTTATCTTAAATTGTATAATAAAATTCCACTGGCTCGTGGTTTAGGCAGTAGTGCTGCTGCTATTGTGGGTGGACTAATTGCAGCAAATGCGGCAACGGGCAATACATTAACAAAAGAAGACATCTTTTCTATGGCTACAATGATAGAAGGCCACCCAGATAATGTAGCACCTGCTATATTTGGAGGAATTACTATTAGTGTAATGCAAGGTAATCAACCTGCTTATTTGCGTTTTGTGCCTGAAAGAAAGCTCAGTATGGTAGTTGCCATTCCTGAATTTAATTTGTCTACGCATACAGCACGTCAAGTATTGCCTGAGACAGTGACAATTAAAGATGCTGTATTTAACATTAGTCGTGTAGCTTTATTAATTGGAGCATTGTGTAAAGGCGAATTTCATCATTTGCAATATGCACTTGAAGACAAAATTCATCAGCCTTATAGGCAGCAACTCATTCCTGGTATGCAGCAGGTATTTCATGCAGCCGTGGCTAAAGGTGCATATGGCGCTGCTCTAAGTGGTGCTGGCCCTTGTTTAATTGCCTTTACAGAAATTAATTACGAAGAAATAGGCGCAGCTATGGTTCAGGCGTTTGCTAATAGTAATGTAAAAGCTGACTATGTAATACTTAATATAGATATTGAGGGTGCAAAAGTAATTGAGTGATAATTATTGACATAGTAGCTAAAAAAGGATAAAATAGATTTTGTCAGTCGGGGCGTGGCTCAGTTTGGTAGAGCGCTACCTTGGGGTGGTAGAGGCCGTGAGTTCGAATCTCGCCGCTCCGACCAGTGAATATATTAAATTCAAGGGCTTGCAAAAATGCGAGCCCTTTGTTTAATGTAAAGATTCCGTGAGTTGTCCTATGTGAAATAGATTAATAATCGATTCAAATGAACTTCAAATATTAATAATGTATAATTTTAAACATGAATATTTAAGGAAATGCAGTTTGAAAGGAGTATTTCATGCCAGATAATATTCTAGTGAAAAGTGAACTGAGCGAAGCAGAATTGAAAGAACTAGATGAATTAGTTGCAGAACTTGCTCAAATTTTAAAGGAACTTGAGCAAGAGAATATAGAAAAGCAGAATACTGATTAAATCAAGGATTCACAGAAATTGCGAATCTTTTTTTATGACTATTTAGCCTTATTATCGGTTTCGTTTCTTGTCTTTTATTTAAAACAAAACATGTCACATCTGGATTGAATAATTATTTCTCAAAATTAGTTGAAACGAATTTTAAGTGATCACCAGACTCCTATAAAGGCTCCTTCAAAAATAATAAAATATCAGCGAGTCAAGTTCAAATGAGATTTCAAGCTAGGTATGGTAATTAATCTGAAGGGAATACTTAATTTAAGGGGGACGATGAATGGCAAAACAAACAGTAATCTTCGATTTTGATGGAGTAATTAATAGCTATACTAGTCGTTGGCAAGGAGCGGATATCATTCCTGATCCGCCAGTAAAAGGCATTAAGGAAGCTATAATTGAAATTCGCAAACACTATCGCGTAGTTGTTGTTTCTTCAAGGTGTTATAAACCAGGAGGAATTGAGGCAATAAAGGCATGGCTGCAAAAACATGATATTCAAGTAGACGATGTAACGGATGAAAAACCTCCAGCAGTTGTTATTTTTGATGATCGAGCAATTACCTTTGACGGTAATACGCAAGGAATGTTAGAGAGAATAAAAAATTTCAAACCATGGAATAAAAGGTAAAAACACTCTTTATAGGGTGTTCTTTTTTGGGGAATAAAACCTACAAAAGGATCTACAATTTTTATAATAAGCATTCCAGTTGTGCAGGGATAAAAATACTTATAGCATTACCAAATGGAAAAATAACATTTAAAAGGGGAAAGCTCGTAAATAGAAAACAGTCTTAACTGGTTTGTCCTTTTTTTATTTTATTTTTAAGTAATAAAATCCAACTTCCGAACAATAAATAAGAATATCTAATAAAAGTTTGTTTTTCCATTGACAGTATTATTTCAGACTGTTACAATAAATTCGTTAAGTGAATAGATTTGTATAATTTAAAAGTATGGTGTAAAAGTCTCTACTGACAACCGTAAATACCTGTCTTCGAGTAAAACTGTACCTAATATTATATGAATTATATTACTTGCTATTACGTTTGTATATTTGAATTGTGACCGTTAGGTACAATCGAAAGGATAAAGGTCCTAAAGGGGAGATTTCGCTCATTTTTACATAAAGCGAACTGCCTTGCTAGGACTATTTTTTTTGTCTGATGTAGGGTGTTTTTTACTAGGGTATTTCAAGTTTAAAGGAGGCGAAAAAAATGTTTACATTACTTAATTTAGTACAACCTGATACGATTGAAGAAGCATATAACTTGCTCACTGAAAAAAGAAATAATATTATTATTGGTGGGTGCGGTTTTTTAAGAATGAGTTCGCGAAGAATTAGCACAGCTGTAGATCTTTCTAGGCTGAGTCTAAATTATATTACAGAGCAAAATGATTACATTGAAATAGGAGCAACAACAACGTTTAGAGACATAGAAACGAATCCTATTTTAAATCAATATTATAATGGAATAGTGCCCAAATCGTTGAGTAACATAATAGGAGTTCAGTTCAGAAATATAGTGATGGTTGGAGCTTCTGTTTATTCTAAATATGGATTTTCTGATTTATTAACTGCTTTGTTGGTTTTAGATACAGAAGTGGAATTATACAAAACTGGAAGAATATCATTAAAAAAATTCTTGAGTAATTCATATGAAAAAGATATATTAACTAGAATTTTCATAAAAAAGAATAACAGTAAAGCCGTTTTTTATTATTTGAGAAATTCGGCTAGTGACTATTCTATATTAAATGTGGCCGTATCCAGATTTAATAATCAATGGAAAATTGCTGTGGGGGCAAGACCACAACGGGCTACTATTGCGCAAAAGGCTTCAGAAAGTCTATCTGAAATAGAGATGAGCAATGGAAATATAGAAGATATAGCTACTATAGCCTCGAAAGAAGTTATCTTTGGAACCAACATGAGAGGTACAGCAAACTATCGGGAAGCCATATGTAAAGTGCTGGTGAAGAAAGCAATCATGGAGGTATTACAATGCAAATAGAAGTCATTGTCAATCAAAAAAAAATTACTTTAGCAGTAGATAACGATGAATTCTTAGCTGATACTTTGCGAAGTTATGGAATGTTGAGCATCAGGAAAGGCTGTGATACAACCTGTTGCGGGCTCTGTACTGTATGGATTGAAGGTAAACCTACTTTATCTTGTGCAATGCTTTCTTTTAGGGTTAATGGAAAACATATTACTACAATAGAAGGGGTACAGAAGGAAGCTGAGAAATTTGCTGAAATCCTTGTTGCAGAAGGTGCAGAACAGTGCGGCTTCTGTAGTCCCGGTTTTATTATGACTGTACTTGCTATGAAAAATGAGCTTAATAATCCAACGGAAGAAGAAATAGTACATTACTTAACTGGTAACCTTTGCAGATGTACAGGTTACCTTGGTCAGCTTCGAGCTGTCAAAAAGTATTTGGAGGTACTATAGCTATGAGGATAGTTGGAAAAGGTATAGCAAAAATAGATGGGATGAGTATAGCTACCGGTAAGCCCGTTTATACAGAAGATTTAGCTATGGTTAATTCTTTGGTAATTAAGATACTTAGAAGTCCACATGCCTTTGCAAGAATAAGTTCTATTGATACGGCAGTTGCAGAAAAAATAGAAGGTGTTGAATGCATTCTCACATATAAAGATGTTCCTCATCAAAGGTTCACATTAGCTGGACAGTCATATCCTGAACCTTCACCCTATGACCGATTAATATTGGAGCAAATTGTTAGGTATGTGGGAGACGAAGTAGCAATTATAGCAGCTGTAGATGAAAGAACCGCTCTAAAAGCTATGGCATTGATAAAGGTTAAATATGAGTTATTTGAGCCTGTTTTGGATTTTGAAAAGGCCATAGGACATACATCAATTGTTCATTCAGAAGATGATCTTCATTGTAATTTTGATATTGGGATGAATAAAGAAATGAATATAGTTTCTTCTCATAATGTTGAAGTTGGAGATATTGACGGAGAATTAAAAAAATGTAATGTAGTGGTTGAAGAAACCTTTTATACGCAAGCTAATGCTCATGCCATGATGGAAACCTATCGAGCTTCTAGTTATCTAGATCATATGGGAAGACTTGTAGTCATAAGTTCAACTCAGATACCTTTTCACGTTAGACGGCAGTTAGCCAAAGCCTTGCAGATACCTGCCAGTAAAATACGAGTCATCAAACCAAGAATTGGCGGAGGATTCGGTGGCAAGCAAACTTCTGCTGTTGAAATATTTACTGCGATTGTTACTTTGAAAACAGGCAAACCTTCAATTCTTGTATATGGTAGAACGGAAACTTTTAGTTGTACAACCAGTCGGCATGCAATGCGCTTAACGGTTAGGCTTGGTGCAGATAAGAAAGGGTATATTAAGGTTGTAGATATTCAGGGCTTATCTGATACAGGAGCTTATGGAGAACACGCTTCCACTGTATTCTCAGTTGTAGGAGATAAAACGTTGCCATTATATAATAAAACCGCAGCGGTCCGATTTATGGGCAATGTGGTGTATACCAATAAAATGCCTGCAGGAGCCTTTAGAGGATATGGAGCTACTCAAGGAGCTTTTGCTTTAGAATCAGCGGTAAATATACTAGCAGAAAAACTAGCTATAGATCCAGTAGAACTTAGATTAAAAAACTTAATAAGAGAAGGCGAAACATGCCTAACATACAAGGGGAATTTGCTGGGAAGTTCTTCTTTGCACAGATGTATTGAAAAGGGTAAAGATTTGATTAATTGGAATGCAAAGTACCCTGTACAAGAGGTAGGTCACAATAAAGTAAGAGCTGTTGGTATGGCAGTAACGATGCAAGGATCAGGTATTGCTGGCATAGACACTGCATCCGCAGAGATAAGACTGAATGATGATGGTAACTTTACACTATTAATCGGTTCTACGGATATGGGAACGGGAAGTGATACTATCTTGGCTCAAATGGCAGCCGAGGTTCTTGAAATACCAATGGAGAAGATTATTGTCAATGCGGCAGATACGGACATTTCTCCCTATGATCCAGGATCCTATGCTTCAAGTACAACATATGTTACAGGTATGGCTGTCGTACAAGCAGCTGAAGATTTAAAACGACAAATTATCGAAAGTGGCGGAAAATTCCTAGAACTTTCAACTGAGGAAGTAGTCTTTGATGGACAAACTATAAAAATGATTGAGGGAGACAAATCCGTTAAACTTGAAAAGCTCGCTGAATTTCTAGTATTAGGTTCAGGAAAGCATCAATTAGTTGGTAACGCCACTTATGGAAGTCCTGTATCACCTCCCCCATTTATTGCCGGTTTTGCAGAAGTGGAAATTGATAAGGAAACGGGAAAAGTAGACTTGCTAGATTATGTAGCGGTGGTGGACTGTGGAACTGTTATCAATCCGAATCTGGCAAGAATTCAGGTAGAGGGGGGCATTGTCCAGGGAATAGGTATGGCAATGTATGAAGAAGTAAAATATGGTGAAAAGGGTAATTTGCTAACTAATACATTTATGCAGTACAAGATTCCATGTCGCAAAGATATTGGAAATGTCAGAGTCTCTTTTGAAGAAAGTTTTGAAGCGACAGGCCCTTTTGGAGCGAAATCTATAGGAGAAGTTGTTATAAATACACCTGCTCCAGCAATCGCACATGCAGTTTATAATGCGGTAAAGGTTAGAGTAACAGCTCTTCCAATCACTCCTGAAAAAGTATTTATGGAAATACAAAAGGTTAATAGAACAGGTGAAAGCCAATAGTTTCAATAAAGCAGTAATTCCTTTTTAGACAAAGCATTATTCTTGCTTTAAATATATACTCCCCTCAATCATGTGAATTCTAAGGAATCTATAGAATAATGATGAATTAGCAAGGTAAATATAGTAATATTATTTAATTTAATATAGATGACATTTTTTATCGTTTATATTTCTTGAGGTGGTTTAATGACTCAGTTAGTTGTGATTAAAAGCGGTGGTGATATTGCTACAGGAGTTGCTCACCGCCTACACCAGAGTGGCTTTAACGTGGTTATTATTGAATTGCCACAGCCTACTGTGGTACGACGGACAGTTTCTTTTGCTCAGGCAGTTTTTTCCGATGAAGTAAAGGTAGAAGGGATAATCGCTCGCAGTGTAAAATTTAATGAAATTGAAGCTACCATGTCTTTGGGGTGTATACCGGTACTAGTCGATCCGAATGCAAAATTGGTTAGATTACTGAAACCTCAGGTGATCGTTGATGGGATTTTAGCTAAAAAAAATACTGGTACACAAATATTAGATGCACCTTTTGTAATTGGTTTGGGTCCTGGCTTTAGAGCAGGCATTGATGCCCATGCAGTTGTAGAAACAATGCGAGGACACAATTTAGGGCGAGTATATTATAACGGAGCTGCTTTAGCAGATACTGGCATACCTGGTGAAATAGCTGGCTATACAGTAGAACGCTTATTGCGGGCACCAACTAGTGGAGTTTTCTCCAGTAGATGTAGCATTGGTGATCTAATTATTACAGGTGAAGTAGTAGGCTATGTAGCAAATAGAGCTATAACGGCTGCTATTACTGGAACCTTGCGCGGATTGATACAAGATAGCCTAGTAGTACACGAGGGCATGAAAATAGGTGATATTGATCCCCGCTGCCGCAAAGAACATTGTTTTACTATATCTGATAAAGCACGGGCTGTAGCAGGTGGGGTATTGGAAGCTATACTGCATATGAGGCGATAACATGAGTTTCTGGAATATTATTGGATTCAAGGAACCTTATATTCTTGCTTGTACTGGAGCTGGAGGAAAAACATCAGTTTTGCTTTCTCTCATAAAAGAAGCTCAGTCTCGTAATATCCCTGTTCTGCTTTCCACAACGACTAAGATGTATTATAAGCAAATCATGGGCCTAAACCCAATATTCTCTAATAATTTTGATGAAGGAGCTGCTCGTGTTAACTTGCATTTAGCTCATGAGGGAATAGCCTCTTGGTTTGCAAGAGTAGAAGGAAATAAAGTAATTGGTTTACCGCCCCAATGGCTTGATCGAATGATACATAACACTAAGATCAATCCATATATCCTTGTAGAAGCTGATGGCGCACGTGGATTGTGGTTAAAATCTCCCCAAATTAATGAACCTCTTCTGCCTGCTCGCACTAAAGTTACAGTAGGTATATTGAATCTGCAGTCTATAGGACAACCTCTTACTAACCATATAGTTCATCGTCTAGATCTAGTGCTGTCATTACTGCAAAAGAAAGAAAATGAAATCGTTGAATGGCAAGACTTGGTATTGATAGCCCTTCATAAATATGGGATTTTTCAATATAGTCAAGGAGAAAAAATTCTTCTTTTGAATGGAGCCATCGCTGATCAAGTTAATAATGCTAGGCTAATTGCCGAACATTTGAAAAAGACTAAAGCAGGAATAGCTAAATGTATAATAACTGAAGGATATAATGAAGTTTTAAGATTAATTGAGGTGCATGATTTGAGATGAATGGCATAGGTATTGTTATTTTAGCCGCTGGCTTAGCGAAGCGTATGGGCAGACAAAAATTATTACTATCTTTAGGTGAGAAGCCAATATTAGCCCACGTTATTGCCACGGCTATAACTATCCCATGGACTGACCGCATTGTTGTCATTGGTGACCCTCAAGATGAGTTGGCTGAGTTGTGTGATCAATATAATATCCCTTGGATTTACAATTCAGAACGACATACGGGCCAAGCTTCCTCTATTATTTTAGCTCTTAACAATTTACGTACTGACTTAGCGGGAGTTCTATTTTTACAAGGTGATCAGCCTTTCATTTCTAAGGCATTATTGCAGGCTCTTTTTGATTGTTTTGTATCTATAGGACATAAAAAGTCTATAATTGTATCCCAATATCAAGGACAGCAATATAGTCCTGTTTTATTCAGTTCTTGGTGGATACCCCATTTAGCACTTTTGTCGGGTGACTCGGGTGGGCGGATTATTATTCGAGAAAATCCTGAGCATGTAATTCCCGTTGAGTGGTCTGATAAATATTCTTTCTATGATGCCGATACTTGGGAAGATTATCAGCTCTTGTGTCGTATTTGGAGTAAGGGAAATATAGGGTAATAAAGAAAAAAGTCCTCATATTATTTATGGCTACCAAGGTTACCCAAATGTTGGATAGCCTTCTTTGTGTTGTTAGGGTATGGGAAATTTCTTAAATAATAGTAATAGATAATAAGACTGCATGTATATAGACATTACAAATTTTGTGAATTGAATTATGTAAAAGAGGAATTTTATTGCTATAAATAGAAAACAATACCAGAAAGAATATTTTCTTTTGGGAGGTGTACGTGTGACTACAGAACACGTTATTAATGAAACAATCGAAAGATATGAACAATATATTAATCCAGCTATGGCTAAACTGTTCCGTTATATGGGGTTATCAACAGTGGAATGGAAAGCTGAAGGTAATATAATACGTGATATTGATGGGAAAGAGTATATTGATTGTTTGGGTGGCTATGGTGTATTTAGTTTGGGTCATCGGCATCCGAAGGTGATTGAGGCGGTAAAAAAGCAACTTGATTTTATGCCTTTATCCAGTAAAGTTTTGTTTAATAAACCTATGGCCGATTTAGCTGCTTTGCTCGCTGAAATTACACCAGGAGAACTACAATATAGCTTTATTGGAAATAGTGGTACTGAAGCTGTTGAGGGAGCTTTAAAATTGGCTCGTATTCATACTGGGCGGACTAAAATCATTTCTACGGTTAATTCTTTTCACGGTAAAACATTAGGAGCTCTTAGTGCAACTGGACGGGATTTGTTTCGCGATCCATTTAAACCATTATTGAATGGATTTGAACATGTTCCTTTTAATGACATTCTTGCTATAAAACAAGCTATGAATTCTGAGGTTGCTGCTATTATTGTTGAACCTATTCAAGGTGAAGGAGGGATCATCGTCCCTTCGGATGATTATTTGCCTACTCTTCGTATGCTTTGTGATGAATATGGTGCTTTGCTTATTTGTGATGAAGTACAGACCGGTTTAGGCCGTACTGGCAAAATGTTTGCTAGTGAACATTACAATGTAGTACCAGACATTATAACGATTGCTAAGGCTCTTGGGGGCGGTGTCATGCCTATCGGTGCGTTTACCGCAAAACCAGATGTATGG
>Ga0316613_10003078_pt1 | contig 10477 bp, 10 predicted proteins | sample OWC_soil_day10_C_2_FD_207647 | JGI IMG/M metagenome (GOLD analysis project Ga0316613, IMG submission 207647) | Wetland soil microbial communities from Old Woman Creek delta, Ohio, United States - OWC_soil_day10_CT_b | ecosystem: Environmental > Terrestrial > Soil > Wetlands | place: USA: Ohio... | reverse complement strand
CCACGAGATTGAGGCTGTTAGAAACCATGAGCACGACAACGAGGGAAAGCCCCATGGCTACCTCGTAGGAAATCATTTGCGCAGCGGACCGCATGGATCCGAGAAACGCGTACTTGGAATTCGGCGACCACCCCGCCAGGATGATTCCATAGACACTGACCGATGTAACCGCCATAACGAAAAGCAGACTGGCATTGACATTGGCCAAAACCAGGAACTCGTTGAACGGGATCACCGCCCACGCAACCAGCGCCGGAGCGAAAGCAAACAAGGGAGCCAACAGAAACACCGCCTTGTCAGCGTTCGCAGGTACAACAATTTCCTTCAACAACACCTTCAATCCGTCGGCAAGGGGCTGAAACAATCCCCACGGTCCAACCCGATTCGGCCCGATTCGCACCTGCATCCAGCCAATGACCTTGCGCTCGGCAAAAGTGGCATAGGCAACCGCCATAAGCAAGGGAGCGATGATCAGCATCACCTTGATGACGGTCCACACAACGGTCAGAATGCTCGGCCAGAGATCACCAAAGAAACCCTGTCCCAGTTGCATCGCCCAGTTGAAGTGCGGGATCAAGAAGCCCGGCAACAGTTGCTGCAGCGTCTCAACCATCATGCACGCTCCACATTGATTGGTCCGAACATCTCGCCCAGTACTGCTGTTGTTGGGTGCGCCGCAGCAATCCTGACGCAGCCTGCTGGAACAGTCGAATCAGAACATGCCATCAGAACCGCTTCACCCCGGTCTTGCCAGACCCGTAGCTGACTACCGACGGCCACCCCGAGATCAGCCAGCGTTGCCGGATTCATCCGGGCTGCAGGAACCGCAGCATCCTTGGTCTGCTGCAGCGACACGGCGCGCCGCACAAGCGGATCAGCGAAGTAAATCGGCACATCGGCAATACGCTGGAGTCCGCTCGGGGATGAACCAATGGATTGGATCTGAAGATCGACACTATTATCCAGACCTTCGACGAATTCCGTTCCAGAAGGAATCAACTCGTCCCTGACCTGCTCGCTGGACTCGTATTCAAAACCAGGTAATGCAAGGACATTGCCAAGAACACGCAACACCTTCCAACCCGGCCTCGCTTCGCCTTGCGGGCGACAAACACCGGCGACGCCCTGCACACGCCCCTCGGCATTGACAAAGGTTCCCGATGTCTCGGTGAATGCTGCGATGGGTAGCATCACATCGGCATAGTCCAGTGCAGCCGCACTCCTGAACGAAGTCAGCACAACGACCAGGGAGGCTTGCTTGAGAGCAGTGACAGCCATCTGGGGATTGACGCAATCCAGTTCCGGCTCAAGTCCCATCAGCACATAGGCTTTGCGCGGCTGGGCGAACATTTCGTATGCATTGAGGCCAGTCGGCAGCGCCTTGGCGACATATCCGCCAACGCTATTCGCTGCTTCCCCAATGAAACCAAGCGATGCCCCGGTCAATCTGCATAGTTCGGCGGCCAGAGCGTATAGCTGGCCCGCCTGCGCAATCTGCTCTGCCACATTTCCAAGAAAAACCGCTTTCTTGTCGCCATTCAACAAGCTCTGCGCAATAGCACGGGCTTTTTCGCAAGCGTCGCCAGATTCAAGTCCAGCAAGGATCGCTTCACCCTTGAGTTGCGCCGCTGCCTTGACTATGCCGGCCAAGGCCAAGACGAGGTCCTGCGGCGGAACAGATATCTGTTCCGTCAAGTGGATCAACGGGTCGTCGCTCGTTACCGAGACAAGACTGACCTCGCCAAACTTCTTGGCCAGTTGACGGAGCCTCTGCGCAAACAACGGATGATCCTTGCGCAGGAAGCTGCCAACCACCAACGCGGCGTCGAGATCCTTGATCTCGGAAAGCCGCATGCCCAACCAAGGTGTTCCAGCCAGCTTGCCGTCCGCGGAAAAATCGCGCCGACGCGGGCGAAAATCGACATTCCCGGACCCGATCCCACGCATCAGTTTTTGCAGAAGATAAAGCTCTTCGAGTGTCGAGTGGGGCGATGCCAGTGCAGCAATCGATTCAGCGCTGTGGGATTTCGCGATATCTTTGAGGGCATGAGAGACGTAATCGAGGGCAACGCTCCACTCAACCTCACGTAGCGCACCGTCAATACGCACCATTGGCTTGAGCAGGCGTTCCGAAGAATTCAACCCTTCGTACGAGAAACGATCCTTATCGGTAATCCAGCACTCGTTGATATCCTCGTTTTCTCTCACCAAAACACGCATCACGCGGTTGTTCTTGATCTGGACCGTCAAGTTTGTCCCCAGGCTATCGTGCGGACTGACCGACTTGCGGCGTGACAACTCCCAGCTGCGTGCAGAATAGCGGAACGGCTTCGACGTCAGAGCCCCCACGGGGCATAGGTCGATCATGTTGCCGGAAAGTTCGGAATCGATAGTGCGGCCAACGAACGTCTGAATCTCCGAGTGCATGTTGCGGCTGGCCATGCCAAGCTCCTTCACTCCGGCGATCTCCTGGCCAAAACGAACGCATCGGGTGCAGTGGATACAACGCGACATCTCCTGCATGGAGACGAGCGGCCCGGCCTCCTTCTGAAAAACGATGCGTTTGGCTTCCCTATAACGCGACGTGGCTCCCCCGTAACCGACGGACAAATCCTGCAACTGGCACTCGCCGCCCTGATCGCAGATGGGACAATCGAGCGGATGGTTGATCAGGAGAAACTCCATAACGCCCTTCTGAGCTGCCACAGCCAGTTCGGAATGCGTGAACACCTTCATTCCGCCAGTAACGGGAGTGGCGCACGCCGGCAACGGCTTTGGCGCCTTTTCCACCTGCACCATGCACATCCGGCAATTGGCCGCAATCGAGAGCTTCTTGTGATAGCAGAAGTGGGGGATGTAGGTACCCACGAGCTGCGCGGCATCCATGATCGTGCTGCCAGCGGGCACCTGAACCAGTTTGCCGTCGATCTCAATATCTAGCATATCGCTGCCTTAAACCGTTGCCTTGAAGAACCCACTGCCTGCGCGTTGAATCTCCGGCGGAACGAGGCACTTCTTGTGTTCAATGTGGTATGCAAATTCATCCTGGAAATGTTTGACGAAGCTTTGTACAGGCATCGAAGCAGCATCCCCCAGCGCGCAAATCGTGCGCCCCATGATATTCGTCGTCACGCTGCGCAACAGATCGAGATCATCCGTGCGCCCTTGCCCGTGCTCGATGCGGTGCACGATCTTGTACAGCCAGCTGGTTCCCTCGCGGCACGGTGTACATTGCCCGCAGGACTCTTCGTAGTAGAAGTACGACAATCTCTCCAGCGCTCTCACCATGCATGTAGTTTCGTCCATGATAATAACCGCGCCCGATCCGAGCATCGAACCAGCCTTGCTGATCGAGTCGTAATCCATCGTGCAGTCCATGATGGTCTGGGCCGGCAATACCGGAGCTGATGATCCTCCGGGAATGCACGCTTTCAGCTTGCGCCCGCCACGTATCCCACCTGCCATTTCGAGCAGGGTCGAGAACGGCGTGCCGAGGGGAATCTCGTAATTGCCAGGCCTGTTGACGTGGCCGGATACCGAAAAAAGCTTGGTCCCGCCGTTGTTCGGTTTGCCGGCTTCCAAGTAGGCGTCGGCACCATGATTGAGAATGAACGGAACGGCCGAAAACGTCTCGGTGTTATTGACCGTCGTCGGTCTTCCATACAGACCAAAGCTGGCGGGAAATGGTGGCTTGAAACGCGGCTGCCCCTTTTTGCCTTCGATCGAATCGAGAAGTGCCGACTCTTCACCACAAATGTACGCACCGTACCCGTGATGCGCGAATAACTCAAAGTCGAAACCGGAACCGAGAATGTCCTTACCGATCAATCCCGCAGCTCGCGCTTCATCGAGCGCATCTTCAAAGCGTTTGTAAATCTCCCAGATCTCGCCATGAATATAGTTATAACCACGCGCCGCACCAACAGCATAGGCTGCAATCGCCATACCCTCGATAACCGAGTGCGGGTTGTAGCGCAAAATATCGCGGTCCTTGAAAGTGCCGGGCTCGCCTTCGTCCGAATTGCAGATAACATACTTGTCGCCGGGAACATACTTCGGCATGAAGCTCCACTTCAAACCAGTGGGAAAACCGGCGCCGCCACGGCCGCGCAACACCGACTTCTTGACTTCATTGATTATCTGGTCGGTAGGCGTTTTTTCCGCGAGGATCTTCCTCAGGGCCGAGTAACCGCCGCGCTTGACATAGTCTTCGAGACGCCAGGCATTATCCCCGTCCAGGCCGACGGTAAGCATCGGATTGATTGCGCCGAGGATCGCCATTATTCGAGCTCCGCCAGCAGTTTGTCGATTTGCTCGGGCTGCATGCAGCTGCACATGCGACGGTTATTGACCAGCATCACCGGAGCGTCGCCACATGCCCCCATGCACTCGCCTTCCTTGAGCGTAAACCTTCCATCTGGCGTAGTCTCGTTGAAATCGATACCCAACTTCTTTTTCAGATATTCACCGGCATCGACGCCACCCGACAGCATGCAAGGCAGGTTGGTGCAGACGGTCAGCTTGTGCTTGCCGACCGGCTTCAGATCGTACATGTTGTAGAAACTGGCAACTTCATAGGCCGCTATCGGCTCCATGCCCAGATAATTGGCCACAAATTCGATTGCCTCGCTGGGCAGCCAGCCCAGTTCTTCTTGCGCAATAGCCAGAGCCGCCATCACGGCAGACTGCTTCCGATCTTGAGGATACTTGCCAATCTCGCGATCGATTCTCTGTATGGATTCTTTAGTCAGCATCAGCGGTCAATCTCGCCAAAAACGATGTCGATTGTGCCGACCATTGTGACGACGTCGGCAATCATGTGGCCACGCACCAATTCGTCCATGGCCGAGAGATGGACATACCCGGGAGAACGGATCTTCAACCGGTACGGCTTGTTGGCCCCATCGGAGATTGCGTAGATACCGAACTCCCCCTTGGGGTGCTCGACAGCGGAGTAAACGTGGCCTTCCGGAACATGCATACCTTCGGTGCACAGCTTGAAGTGATGGATCAACTCCTCCATGTTCGACTTCATGCTGGCGCGCGGCGGAGAAGCAACCTTGTGATTGTCGGAGATGACCGGCCCGGGATTGACGCGCAACCAGTCGATGCACTGCTGGAGAATGCGGTTCGACTGACGCATTTCCTCGATGCGCACCAAATAACGATCGTAACAGTCGCCGGTCACGCCAACCGGAATATCGAAATCAAGACGGTCGTAGACTTCATAGGACTGCTTCTTGCGCAGATCCCAAGCAATACCAGAACCACGCAGCATCGGGCCGGTAAATCCGAGTTGCAGCGCCCGCTCGGGTGAAACAACGCCGACGTTGACCAAGCGTTGTTTCCAGATGCGATTGTCGGTCAACAGCGTTTCGTATTCATCGACAATTTTCGGGAAGCGGCTTACAAAGTCCTGAAGAAAATCCAGGAAAGTCCCGCTACGCACCTCATTGAGTTTCTTGACCTCTGCTGCGCTCTTCCACTTGGATTCCCGATACTTCGGCATCGTATCCGGAAGATCGCGATAAACGCCGCCGGGTCGGAAATAGGCCGCGTGCATCCGTGCTCCCGAGACGGCTTCATAGCAATCAACCAGATCTTCGCGCTCCCGGAAAGCGTATAGCACCATGGTCATCGCTCCGACGTCCAGCCCGTGCGCTCCGACCCACAACAGGTGATTCAAAATCCGGGTAATCTCGTCGAACATCACGCGTATGTATTGCGCACGAATCGGCACATCGACGCCGATCATGCGCTCAATAGCCATGCAATACGCATGTTCACTGACCATCATCGACATGTAGTCAAGACGGTCCATGTACGGAACCGACTGAATCCAAGTCTTCGTCTCAGCCAGTTTTTCAGTTGCACGATGCAGGAGTCCGATGTGCGGATCCGCCCGCTGAACGACTTCCCCATCGAGTTCGAGCACCATGCGCAACACCCCGTGCGCAGCCGGATGTTGGGGACCGAAATTCAGCGTGTAGTTCTGGATATCAGCCATTGTCGACATCCCCGTAGCTTGCCTCCCGAACAATTCGCGGAGTGATTTCTCGCGGTTCGATGGTCACAGGTTGATAAACGACGCGCCGCTGCTCCGGGTCGTAGCGCATCTCGACGTAGCCGACAACCGGAAAATCCTTGCGGAATGGATGCCCGACGAAACCATAGTCAGTAAGAATGCGGCGTAAATCAGCATGTCCAGGAAACACGATTCCGAACAAATCAAAAGCCTCTCGCTCGAACCAGTTTGCTGAATTCCATATGGATACGACAGACGGGACGGAAGGAAAATCATCATCGGAAGCGAAGCAGCGAACGCGCAAACGCCAATTGTTGGCGATCGATGTCAGATGAGTGACCACAGCGAAGCGCTTACCGCTCCAGCGGCCATCGGCATAGCTGGAGTAGTCTACACCACACAGATCGATAAGTTGCTCAAAGCCGAGTTCCGGCTCATCACGCAACTGCAGCATCGTTTCCAGGTAGGCAGCTACATCGATATCGACGGTGATCTCGCCCAATGCAACTTGCATTTCAACGATACGATCTCCGAGATGTTTTACCAGGTTCTGGCTAAGCAGTTCAAGCTTGGCGGACATGACTATCTCTCGGTCTGATTAACGGGCGATGGTGCTGGTACGGCGAATCTTGTTCTGTAACTGAAGCAGACCGTAAATCAACGCCTCTGGAGTCGGAGGACAACCAGGTACGTAGATATCCACCGGCACGATGCGGTCGCAACCACGCACAACAGAATAGGCATAGTGGTAGTACCCGCCGCCATTGGCGCAGGAACCCATCGATATGACCCAGCGCGGCTCAGCCATCTGGTCGTATACCTTTCTCATCGCCGGAGCCATCTTGTTGGTCAACGTACCCGCAACGATCATCACATCGGATTGCCGTGGACTGGGACGAAAAACAATTCCGAAACGGTCCAGGTCGTAGCGCGAACAACCGGTGTGGATCATCTCGATCGCACAACAGGCCAATCCAAACGACATCGGCCACATCGATCCGGTACGTACGTAGTTGATCAGCTTGTCGGCTGTCGTAGTGATGAAGCCTTCCTGGAGAATGCCGTCAATACCCATTTTTCACTCCCAATCCAGCGCACCCTTGGCCCACGCGTATACATAGCCAACGACCAGAATCGCGATGAAGACGATCATTTCAATGAAGCCAAACCACTTGACCGATTCAGTCTGACTGATTTCCTTGAAGATCGTCGCCCACGGCACGAGGAAAGCCACTTCGAGGTCAAACAGGATAAACAGAATGGAGATCAGGTAATAACGGACATCGAACTTCATTCGTGCGTTTTCGAAAGCTTCGAAGCCGCACTCGTAAGGAGAGAGTTTTTCGTCGTTGGGGCGATGGGGCGCCACTATAAGCCCCGAAATCACTGGGGCGATCCCGAAAACAGCGCCGATCAAAACGAAGACAAACACTGGGAAGTAGGTTTCCAGCATGATCCGCCACGCAAACATTGGTTGTATGACAAAGCCATCCTCCCGGGATGACCTCACTTGGTGCCGACGATGCGCACTTAAATCCCACCTCTCCCAAGGAATCTCGCACGCCTAGGGGAGCTTTGCGGAAACCCACACGCGACTCAGCCGCTACCATCAATAGGCTAAAGATTTTAGCATGTGGTTTACCGAAACCAAAACTGGTCGAATAGCAGTCGTGCAATCGCGCACGCAGAAGCACCCTTTCCCCGCCACTTTAGGGCACCCAGTAACCAAACGCAGCGCGCGCACCGTCGCAGAGCTGCCGACAGCCTTCCTGACTATCGCGCGTCACTGGCGGATATCCGACCCGGGAATACAGTTCCTCTTTGGAATTCAGAGGGTGATTTCATGCGCTTCAAAAAGGAAAATTGACCCAATAACGCGCAATCGGAATTTCTGAGTAGTCGATTTTCGCGATTCTGATCTTCTTATAGCGAACTTTAACTACTCATTTGGTGCCGACGATGAGACTCGAACTCATACGACCGAAGTCACTACCCCCTCAAGATAGCGTGTCTACCAATTTCACCACGTCGGCACAACCACATCATGACGGCGAGATACACCGAGGAAAACCAACTCCTCTCGCCATCAATAAAATCCCAATCTATTTTGGAATATCCTTTGTCTTCGAGCCTGAATCTGCAGGGCTTCCGGACTTTTCTCCGTCTCCAGGGACAGGCGCTGAAACAGGCTGCGATTGTACAGCATCCTGCATCACACTGCCAGACGTTTTTGGCTTGTTCGACGCCAAATAAGCGAGAGACAGACTGGTCAGGAAGAAAACTACGGCAAGCACCGCCGTCGTCCGACTAAGGAAATTGGCCGAGCCGGTTGCACCGAACAGACTGCCCGACGCACCACTGCCGAACGCCGCGCCCATGTCGGCACCTTTCCCGTGCTGAACAAGAACAAGCCCGATAATCCCGAGCGCGGAGAGGATATGAACCAGCAGGATGATTGAGAAGAAATAGTTCATTTTGTCAAGTACTTTACTGCGCGGCAGCCGCGCAAATAGCCAGAAAATCGGCGGCCACGAGCGACGCCCCGCCAATCAGGCCACCGTCGATATCAGGCATGCCAAAAAGCTCGGCCGCATTTGCAGGCTTCACACTACCGCCATAAAGAATTTGCAACCCCTCCGCCACCTTGGCGTCCGCCTTGGCCATCTGCGCACGAATCGCCGCATGCACTTCTTGCGCCTGCGCCGACGTGGCTGTTCGGCCGGTGCCGATGGCCCAAACGGGTTCGTAGGCGACGACCGCGCCAGAAAACGCCGCCACGCCAACACGATTCAGAACAGCGTCGATCTGAGCGGATACAACGTCCAGCGTCTTGCCTGCGTCGCGTTGCTCAAGGGTCTCACCAACACAGAGAATCGGTCGCAGCCCGGAAGCAAGAGCCGCAGCGAATTTCTCAGCCACCAGCTTGTCAGACTCTCCGTAAATGGCCCGGCGCTCGGAATGCCCTACCAGAACGTAACGACAGCCGAAATCCTGCAACATGGACGCGCTCACTTCGCCGGTAAACGCACCCTGAGCCTGCTCACTGAGATTTTGCGCTCCCCAGACGACCGGGGTGCCGCTCAAAACGGCCTGAGCTTGTGCCAGATAGGGGAACGGGACACAGACAGCGACCGCCACGTCACGCATGCCTGCCACTCCGGCAACGACATCCTGGAGCAATTGCTGGTTGGTCTTGAGTCCACCGTGCATTTTCCAGTTTCCAGCAACGAGCTTCTGACGCATAAAACACCCTGTGCGAAAAAAAGAAGATTATAGCCAGCAGAACCGCAGGAGGTCAATAAAACGTGGCTATTGCGCCGTTTCGATTCGCAAAAAACGGTCGTAAATCAGGCTGTTCGATGGGTATTCGCGGTTATGACTGAAGAATTCTCGGTCAGCCAAAACGGCCCGTGATGTAGTCTTCCGTTTCCTTGCGCCGGGGCTTGATGAATATCTGGTCGGTAACACCGAACTCAATCATTTCGCCAAGGTACATGTAAGCCGTGTAGTCGGAAATCCGTGCGGCCTGCTGCATGTTGTGCGTCACGATGAGGATGGTGACTTTTTCCTTCAACTCGGAAATCAGCTCCTCGATATTGGCCGTGGCGATCGGATCGAGCGCCGATGTCGGTTCATCAAAAAGCAGCAGCTCCGGATCGGTGGCGAGCGCCCGCGCAATGCACAAGCGCTGTTGCTGCCCTCCTGAAAGATTGGCGCCGAGATCCTTGAGCCGGTCCTTCACCTCGCCCCACAAGGCAGCCCCCCTAAGCGCCGCCTCGACTTTATCGTCGATGACCGAACGGGCCGATTCGCCGCGCACGCGAAGGCCGTAGGCAACGTTCTCGTAAATCGATTTCGGGAACGGATTCGGTTTCTGAAAGACCATGCTGATCCGCATCCGCACCTCGATCGGATCAACGGCCTTCGACAGCAGATCAGTCCGGTCCGGGTGAAATTCGATCGCCCCGTCGTACCGGTTGCCTGGATACAGATCATGCATCCGGTTGAAGCAGCGCAAATAGGTTGACTTGCCACATCCCGACGGTCCGATCAGGGAAGTCACCTTTCTTTCATAGACAGGCATGTTGATATTCTTCAGCGCCTGAAAACTGCCATAGTGGAAACTCAGGTTCCTGGCCTCCGCCTTCAGAGGCGGAGCAGTTTCGGCCACATCATGTTCTGCGTGTACAATCATTGTCTTCACCGTTGGAGTCTTACCATTTGATGTTCTTGCGGAGTCGGTAGCGCAGCCAGATGGCCAGCCCGTTCATGGTCAGGGTCATCAACACGAGGATGAACCCGGCCGCAGCAGCGTTGTCGAGGAAAGCCGCCTCCGGCCGAGAAGTCCAGTTGAACATCTGGATCGGCATGACCGTAAAGGGGGCGAACAGCCAGTCGAACAATCCTGCCGGTGGATCGCCGGAAAATGGCGCGGTGGGCAGGAAGGCAATA
>Ga0316613_10003077_pt1 | contig 10479 bp, 7 predicted proteins | sample OWC_soil_day10_C_2_FD_207647 | JGI IMG/M metagenome (GOLD analysis project Ga0316613, IMG submission 207647) | Wetland soil microbial communities from Old Woman Creek delta, Ohio, United States - OWC_soil_day10_CT_b | ecosystem: Environmental > Terrestrial > Soil > Wetlands | place: USA: Ohio... | reverse complement strand
TACATCAAGGTTTGAAACTAAAGCAAGAGCCGTGCCAACATATCCTGCAAAGGAAGGATCGCCCATTTGAGCCCCCCCAGCCGAGATAAACCCTAAATAAATAACATTGATTCCAGCACCAATTAATGCTCCCTCTAAGGGTTGCCCTAAAATGATGCCTGTAATAAACCCAGCTACTAGTGGTCTATTAAATGTGAAAAAACCAACATATGTAAGCCAAGGACTCCATGAAAGATAGTAAAATACACCGATTAACGCAGCCTGTAAAAAGGATATATGCATACTTTTGTCCTCCCTTTTATCTATTTATGATGGGAACATTAAATCATTGTTGCCATTGGCATTTTATTTGCATCTGGAACAATTTGTACAAAAACATCTACCCCAAGGGTTAAAAGTTCTTTAAATATATCTTTTTCTTCTGCTGAAATTGAAATATTTCTATAAAGCTGCTTTCTGCCTTGTGTTGCTCCCATACCGCCAAGATTAAGTTCTGTAATGCTAACTCCAGCCTTTATAAGGCCCAGTACCGTTTTAGGTGTCTTAACTAAAATAATAACTTTCTCGCCTGTATCTTCTGCTTCTAAAGCAGCTGCAGCATCCGCAATCGTAAAAATTTCTACTTTTATGGAAGAGGGGGCTGCCATTTTTAAGACTTTCACCATAAAAGAGTCTTCTGCCACTTCATCATCGACAACAATGATCCAATCCGCTTTGGTAATCTTGGACCAGGCTGTAATAACTTGACCATGTATTAATCGGTCATCAATTCTTGTAAGAACAATATTTAGCATACTATCCACCTCATCTTACTTATTCGTTTCATCGAACATTTCGATTTCTTTGAAAAGTTCCTTGATTCCATTGAGACCATTTTCCATACATTTATCAGTTAATTCATCTAATCCATACACCTCTCTCATACTAAATGCTTCTATAACCATTGGTAAACTAAAACCCGCAATGCATCTAAACTTACTATTAATTGTGTTGCTAGCTTTAGCAGTAATATTATATGGACTAGCGCCATATAAATCTGCAAATACCAGAACTCCCATTCCCGTATCTAATTCTTGAATGGCACCATTCACCTTTTCACAAAAAGCTTCGATACTATCGCCGCGATAACAACCTAGTGCCAAGGCCTCCTCTTGCTTTCCCAAAATTAATTCAGCAGTTTTTAAAGCTGCTTCGCCAAAATTTTCATGGGTTACTACCAAAATCCCAATCATTAAAACCCTCCTTTCTTTTGTACTAAATAATACTGCAACTACCGTGCCAACTAAGTGTCTCGCTATCTGGCAAATAGTCTATAGCAGCCTATATTCTATGAATATAGCTGGTAATTGGTTACGATAAATTAATTTCAAATATTGTTTATATTCTTTCTCTAGAATGTGTCTTACAATGTGTCTTAGTTACATTTCATGCTATGTGTCTCAGGTTTCAAGACACATCATCATGAAATAACTGCCTCGCTTCTCCTGTTATTGCGAGGACTAGCGAAGCAATCTCTTTACAAGAAGGGGATTGCTTCACTATCGTTCGCAATGACATGTGGATGGTACTTTCATCCCAAAACTTATAAATTCTTATACTATAAGAAAATGCCGACGTATCTTTTCGCTATTAGCCCAAAGCGCAGGATCTGTATTATTATAAGCGGAGGTTAAATGCAATGGCGGAGTGTTAATAATACAGATCCTGCGCGGATTACCTAAAAGTATACTCCCAGAATAATGAAAAGGAATCCAAGAGTTACACGTCTCTTGGACTCCTTTTATTCTTCTAAATTCGGTTTACATCGAAATGTGCATCCATCATTTCAACGATATACGCTAACTCTGTATTGGGAACATCAATTCCAAATGCTTCTTCCACTATGTTGAATTTAGCTTTAATAATCTGAAACAGAGATCCTTTTAACTCTTGGATATGCAAGAAATTATTATATGGTAAGGGCTCATTTCTGATGATTCTTTCAATCATGCAAGAACAATGAAATAAAAATTTGATTCTAATACTTTCATCGATAACACCATTACAGGCAGCTGCAATCGTTTCTAATACTTCATTTAATAATTTAGATGCTTTTTTTACATTTAAAAACGTGAGAATTTCTTCTAACATAGCAACTGCACGTTCTTGATAGATGATGGATGAATAACCAATTTCAACTGGTGAATTATCAACTTTAATTCTGCCGCCGATTAACGAGCTCATCCCGTTGACACTTTCTACTAACATATCAAGACTCATATTCGGCATCATAGCCTTTCTCGCTGCTTCTATGACCATAGGGGTGCTAACCATTTTAACTGTTCTTGTGGGTATTCCTGTTCTCTCTGAAATAATTTCAGCAAAGGTTGTAAGTGAACCCATATCGACTAATAACAGCACACCGCGTCCCTTATTGATTTCCCGAACCGTTTCAATGGCCTTTTCCAAGATCACTTCTACCTTTTCTTCCAAGGGCATGTCTAAAGCATGGATACAGTCATAACCTAAGAGAGTTTGGGCAACTTGAACCATATTGGTAGCCGTAGCATACCCATGAGTGATGACTAATACCTCAATATTTTCTTCCGTTTTTCTTATATTTAAAGAGTATAGCAGCATTGCCGTAAAGGCAACTTCATCCTCAGGAATATGGATTAACAACTTTTCTTCTAGCTTTCTTTTTATGTTCTCGGCGACAGCATATTCCTGTTGATGCTCCTTATAAATCTTCTTGATATTAGGATGTATTGAGATCTGCCCTAAGCGTAGTCTTTCCACGAGAGTTTCCATATGTAAGGCTAGGCTATATACCACTTTAGTGTCAAAAGACAACCCCATTCCCTCTGCTGATTCAGTCAAAGATTCTTCAATAATATTTACAATTTCCGGAGTAACAATTTTCGCTAGAACTTCTTTTTCTAAAAGCAGATTTTCATCTTTTCTCGCAGGAAAAGAATCATGAAAGCGATTTTGAATTTGCTTATTGATCTGTTCTCTAATTTGATGTATTGAAAGACCCTTTTCTAAAAATTTCTGCGCACTTTCTAGAATTAAATCATAGAAATCCTCTTCTGTTTTATAATCATCATAAAGAAGCACATTTTTTAGATTTGCATTTAAGTCTTCATTTGCTCCGTTAAAAGTGATTGACTCAAAATCGTTTAAATTAAAGACTTTTGCTATTTCCTGCCTCTTATTATCAATTGTAAAAAATCCTTCCTTTAATCTTTGCGAAAGCTGGGATAGTTTCACATGTATATAACTATGCTGTTCCGTAACATATTCCACAAATGCATTAGCACACATAAGCTGAATATCATTTTTTAATTGTCCTATATTTCCTGGGCATTTGTAAATTAACAATACTTTTAGAACTTCTTTTGATACAGTCACTGGTAATTTAATTTTGACAGACTCTTCTCTAAAAAACTGGCATATAAGGGTCATTCGCCCTTTCAATGAACGCTCAGCCAAACTAGGAAGCATAATAATGACCGGGATTCTTCGCAAAAGAGTACCCAGTATTACTTTTTTAGGGTCTTCAGTCGTAGCAGCGATAATAAGTATATTTGCCTTTCGTGTGTTTTCAGACTCTCCTAAGCGGCGATAGCTGCCCCTATCCATTAATGAAAACAGCATTTCTTGCCCCTCAGGCGGCAGGCGATGAACTTCATCCAGAAAAAGAATTCCCCCATTTGCTTGATCCACTAACCCTTTTTTCTCTGTATCTGCTCCCGTAAATGCCCCCTTTACGCTGCCAAACAGATGAGATACTAATAGCTGTAAATTTTCCGCATAATCAGCACAATTAAATATGACATAGGGAGCACTCGGCCCCAATCGTCCTATTTTAATTGCATACCGATACATGAGTTCCGCAAAAGTTGTTTTTCCGATTCCAGTAGGACCTATTAATAGGGTATGTAACCCGTTTGGTGGATATAATATAGCTGCCCGTGCCTGCTTTACCTGATTTTTCAAATCATCTCTCACACCAACTATATTCTCAAAAATATCATCTTTGGGTTTTGCATGATTTTTAATTAAATTATGTATCTCATTCTTATTACAGGAGAATGTATCTTCCTCTACATTACAAGTTAAAGATGTTTCCTTGATCTGTTTCTTCAAATCCTTATCATTTTTAATGATTGGATCTTTTATCATTATATCTGCATTAGCTTCTAACCAAATTCTATCAAGATAACGAACGGGTTTACCTAAAATTTTAATAACCTTTCCCTCAGCCACGAGGCAGTTTAACTCAGTACTAACATTATTCCGGGTAATGCTTAACTGCTCTGATAAAAGAGTTGTTTCAAAACCAATTTTTTCTAGAGATTTGCTCTCACTAAAATCAATATTCTGTGTAAGCTTCCTTAATTTTAAATAAACTTTCTCTTTTCTATGTAGCTTATTATTTAGAGTATGACTATTGTTATCATTTAACAATATATCCCCCCCTATTACGATTTGTATCGTACTTATTGATTTGTTTTAAGCTCTTAACATTCATCTAAATAATCAGATAATTGATCCTTCCTTGTATTCCACATAATTTTCTTAATCCCTCTGTCAGTGATAAATACATACTACATAAAGATAAAAGAGAGGTACAACCTCACGAGGAAAATGGTGAGGTTGTACCTTTTAATTTATTTATGCTGCATATAATTTAAACCAGTTTAAAACGCGGCGATATGATGGCAATAACAAGTAACTCCGTATTTTATTTTCGGGCAGCCTCGTCCAAGAGCCGTGTTATTCAGACTTTGATTTGCCGACAATGACAGTTAGTAAATCTACCAGTCCTTTATGACTAATTGCTATTAAGATGTAGATCAGAAAAGAATAACTAGACTTCCAAAAAACTACATGATACATTCCTAACCAAATAAATAAGGGTTCAATTACCCAAGTAAACACTGCCGCAGTAATAACCGCTGCAACAAGAAAGGCAGACCACCGGGGGTATATTTGATATAGCAGCATATAGCTAATAGGCATCGAGCTGTAGTTTACAGGACCAAATTGCGAAACAAACGGAAGAATTCGATATGGGTAATACCACCATCCAAGCTCGTTGCCTACCTGATCCATCCAATTGGCTGTTCCGATCACCACTAAGCCCATCGATAAAATAGATAAAATTCGCTTCTTATCCACTACTTTCCACCAAAGAAACCAGGGGAGTATTAGTATCACAACCAAGAACCACCATTGCCAAGTGAAAAGGTTGTTTTGTACCCAATAGTCAATGCGTTGCTGCGTAAATGCCATATGCGCCTGATAGATTATAGCTGCTTGTTCGGGTTCTCCCATACATCCTCCTACCCCCTCTATCATAAAACGCATGTCCACCTTCGTCAATCCCAAAGCTAAATGCTGGTTAAGTATATCCTCAATCCATAGGTCAGCTTGAATGTTGGATACAGTACTCATCAATAGTCCAAGTTGATTAACTTTACATCCTTATTGATGTCCATTTTGAATAATACTATACTAAATTGGTTCTAGTTCTTAGCACTCAGTTCCTAGTTTCATTAGCATCAGCCCTACAGAGGATTTACGAAAAAATCATCAAGATTTGTATCTTTTTAGATACCCTTGACTCTTCGTGACCTAAAACACAAACAACAATATCAACCTCATGTTAGCACTTCCAATCGAGTAAGAAGTTAGTACTAGACTAGACAATATCTAAAGCCCGCAAAAATTCGCGGGCTTTAGTGATTTCCAGATGTAATTGTTGATATGATTGATAATAAATACTGGAACATTTCCAGGAAATTAGTTAAATCAAGATTTTCTACAACCTCAAGATAGTAATGCTGCTATAGTTTGAATCGACTAACGGCCTGAGTTAATTCTTCTGACATCTTGGCTAGAGCTTGGCTGGAAGCAGCGATTTCTTCCATAGTTGCCGATTGCTCCTCTGTAGCAGCCGATACTGTTTGCGCTTGACCAGCTGTATCTTTGCTGATGACGTCAATATCCCGCATTGAAGAGACTATTTGCTGACTGCCACTTGCCATCTGTTGGATGGCTACTGAAATCCCTTGAATTTGTATTGATACTTCATTAATAGATTCATAGATTTCCTTAAAACTTTGTCCCGTACTATTCACTACGTCAGCACCGACACGTACTTCCATCGTTCCCTCATTCATAGCTACAACCGCACTATCGGTATCAATTTTGATCTCGTTTATCAGACCAGCAATCTGTTTTGCCGCTTCTTGTGATTGTTCGGCCAGCTTACGAACTTCATCTGCAACTACGGCAAAACCTCGTCCTTGTTCACCGGCCCGGGCGGCTTCAATGGCGGCATTGAGTGCCAGCAGATTAGTCTGCCCGGCAATGCCTGAGATAGTATCCACGATCTGACCAATTTCCTTGGAGCGTTCTCCCAGTCTAGTAACTACCTGAGCGGAGCGATTCACTGTTTCCTCAATCTTCGCCATCTGAGTAATGGCTTTTCCCACCGCTTCACTGCCTTCTTGAGCCGCATCGGCCGACTTGGTCGACGTGCCGGCAACGATATTGACATTTTCAGAAATTTCCTGGATGCCTGTCGACATTTGCCCGACAACGGACGCAGTATCGCCAACGGCTTTCAACTGTCTTTCAGCCCCATTGGCTACTTCACCAATGACTGTGGCAACCTGATTGGCAGCCTGAGCTGTCTGCTCGGCACTAGCAGTCAACTCTTCTGAGGAAGCAGCGACCTGCTCGGAAGAATGGGCTACTCGACGAATAAGTTCACGCAAACTTTCCAGCATAGTATTGAAGCCAGCTGCTAACCTGCCAATTTCGTCGCGACTCTGAATATCGAGCAGCGATACACCGAGATTTCCTTCGGCAACCTCCCTAATTTTCTCCAATATAAGTTGAATTGGCTTCAGCAGACGACGGATAAAGAATATAGCAATAATAATTACTATAATAAGCACGAGTGCTGAAACTCCGATTGTTCGATAAGTAAGTGTCTGGCTAATTGTCTCCATAAAGGCAGTAGGCATTGCAGAAGCAACCATTCCAATTACCTTGCCATTAGCCCCCACCAAAGGTCCATATGCAACAGTATAATTCGTCCCTTCGATTTGGCTGGAGCCGAGATAAGTCCGTCCTTCTGCAAGCACCGTCTTAACAACGTCTGGCTGATCTAGAAGAGTACCAATATTTCTTTTTCCCCCTGTATTTGCGATAGTCGTTGCTACCCTTTCATTTTTTAGGAATAAGGTAAATTCACCGCCAAGCATCTTCTTCGCACTATCAACAATTTCATTCTGACTGATAACATAACCGGTAGAAAGAGTACCAACTAACACCCCTGTCTCATCATAAATCGGGGCTCCTGCCCGTACCGAAAGCTTGACTACTTTCCCTTCCTCAATGCCGACAAAGGATTTCCCAGTAATTGCCTGTGCCACATTCACCTGATTAGCAATACTATCATCAGCCTTCGGAATTACTCCCGGTTCATGGGTCCGGATGATGGCAAATCCTTTAGGATCGGTGATTACCATATAATCAAGTTTACTGTCTTTCATCAGCGGCGTTGTAATGGCGAACAGCGCCTGTGTATCCCGCCGCTTAGCAGCATTGATAATCTGAGGATATTTCGCAAGAGCATTTGCATGACCTTGTGCATTTGTCTTATAAATATCAAATAATTGTGTTATGCCCTGGTAACGTTCGTCTACATTTCCGTACGCTTCTTTCTGCAAATAAGTTCGGGTAGTATATACCGCGAATCCGGCAATTAAAAAAGCACTAACAACCAGACTGACTGTAATTCCTACTATTATTCTAAACTGAAGACTATTACTGTTCATCTTAATAATTGTTTTTAACTTAGTAAACCATTCCATATTGTTAAAGACCACCCTTATAAAAAGTTGTTTGTTAATAAAACTTTGTTCCTCACCACTTTAATAATACCTTACAGATTCCTTTCAAAGTCATCTGGAGTCAATAGAGGCAAACATTAGTCTTATTACAAACTCCACCCATTCGATACATGCTAGTATAAATTATCTTTTGAAGAATTACATCTACAAAAAGGAATAGATTTCCATAATTATAATTGTAAAAATCTATTTCTCAAAATTTAATCCGATATATTTGACACCAAAGCTTTAATAAGACAGTCAAATAATCAAAAAAACAGTAACATGCAAAATTAAGCACTTAGACTTAATCCACATTCAGATACTCACTATACTCTTTGCAGATCCTAATAAATTGTTTGTGTCCTCCGGCTTTTTTGATACTGACAAGCTTCACACAGGGAGTGCTCATTTGACACCATTAATGCCCCGCAACTATTACATTGAACCGCATTCTTACTTGCAACACTACATGATAATAAATTTACAACTGTGTTTAGCTTACTTTCCTCATTTGAAACCTCAATGGCTGATTTCGGACAAATTGAACTGCACACAAAGCACCCAATACACTTGCTTTGATTATGATATAGTTCTATCTTTTTTTTTGATTCATCAGTTTTCATCACGATTGCTGCATTTTTACAGCTCCGCACACATACTCCGCATAAATCGCATTCATCACTGACTTTTGCCCCCCAGAACAGAGGACTCCCATTATGTATACTATTTTCATGAATATATTGCTGCATATCCTTTAACAGCAAATCTCGATAGTTTTGCTCTTCTGCTACTGAAAAAGGAATTGTCCTGATAACCGTTTCCTTTATCTTAAAAAAACAAAATGAGAATAAAGCCCTGCGACTTAGATTTCCTTTAGCGCTTTCTCTTTTAAACGAAAGGCTTATACTTTTTTTATTAAATTTATGTAAAAATTCATTTGCTGCACAAATCAATCGTTTCATGTGTTCGACTACGCCAGGATTACAAGCTTCACACAGACGATGATCTAATATAATGTTAACTTGTTTGGCATTCATTCCAATATAAACTAGCACATAAGCATCTAAAAGCCCCATACAAGGGACGAATCCACCCCTTTCCAGTCTGGTACAAAACAAATCGGTTATGCCATCTTTATTTTGTAACGAGTTATGACTTGGGAGCTCAAAGTGAATTGCCTTTGTCGGGCACTCCGTGATACACATTCCACAACCTGTGCAGCCTTCGCTAATAACAACTGGAGCATCGCGATTCGAGGGATCAATTGTCACGCTGTGATGAGGACATATACCTTCACATTTACAGCATCGCCTATTATAAAGGCGACTATGCAAGCATAAATGCTGAGCCACTATAGCCCTCTTTGGTATATTAAATACTTCTGGTAAAATCATACCTTTACCCCACATTTTTATAAAGAGTAACAGCCATAAAAAACATAGCTTTCTCCTTATTTATATAAAAATTTGGCCAGCATATAAGATATAAAAACGTAAGAGTACTACCCCTATTAATACTAATGCTGAATTAATTAATATCGTTCCCACTGGGAGCTCCTCTACGACTGTATTTATGGTATTCATGCCTGGTGTCATACTAATCTTGGCATTATAACCTTGCTCATACCGATGTAGTGAAGTAAACGTCACAACTATAGGCAGTACCAACCCTGCTCCTATTACTCCGAGCCAAAAAACTTTAGCCCAAATACCAATAGTAAGGGCTTGCTTAGCTACAATTGCATACTGCCCTCCCATATTGAAAAGACCAGTAAACATAATGAATAAAATAAATAGTTCTGTGGGTATCAGCTTGTTATCTAGCGATAATAAATATTTTAAATTATGATCTTTTACAGAGTCCTTAAAAAACGTTATGCCAATTACGACGCTTGCTGCAACACCAGCAGACATACCAGAAACGAGAAAAAGCATCGGCAGTAAGGGTACATTAAGAAGGGGTTTTGCGACTAAAGCGGAGAGTAGAAATCCAGTATATGCAGCAATTGAAATAGCTGATAAGCACATACACCATTCAACCCAAACCCCAGCTTTTTCAAACCATTCAACTACTACAATAATAGGATCAAAAAACCAATCCGCCCAATCTTGATCAGTCAATGTTTGTTTAAACACAATCCCAGCAAATAATACGGATAAACCAGAATACACCATCAGCATGATTACACCAATGGACATCACGGATTGGAATTGAAAATTAACCATTAAAAGCCAAAACGATAATGGTTTACCTAAATCTGCAACAAGCAGCCCCTGTCCGATCATAATCGCTGGCGGAGCTAACAAAGCACCAGCTTTGACTAAGCCATCATAGCTATTATCATTTCCAGAAGACCATTTTACCAATAGAGCTGAAATTAACGCTCCAGCACTTAAGCCCGCTAAGAGCAAATAAATTGCAATCTCCCAGCCCCACTGTATTTCGCGGTATTGAGCTATGCTACCCCATATTTGATCCATTATTATAACCATTCCTTTCGCGAGCTCAAGGCACAAAACGGTATGAAACCGTTGCCTTTGAGCTTGATTTATTTTACAACTATATTGTTGAGATTAGAGGCAAC
>Ga0316613_10003073_pt1 | contig 10486 bp, 7 predicted proteins | sample OWC_soil_day10_C_2_FD_207647 | JGI IMG/M metagenome (GOLD analysis project Ga0316613, IMG submission 207647) | Wetland soil microbial communities from Old Woman Creek delta, Ohio, United States - OWC_soil_day10_CT_b | ecosystem: Environmental > Terrestrial > Soil > Wetlands | place: USA: Ohio... | reverse complement strand
ATGGCGGTGGCGCCTTTGGTGTCGCGCAGGAAAGCATTGGGCTGGCGCAGCCGCTGTTCCTGACGCTTCTCCGTCATGCCGTCGCCCCTTGCTTTTCCGGAAATCGATGATCAGGCGGCGGTGCCGTTGACCGAGTGCGCAGCCTCTATCTTTGCCGCGAAAGTGTAATGATTTCGTGTATGGCGGTTACAAAGAGCCGGTGGAAAGCGGCGACAGAAGGTCGAGGAGGTGGGGGATCAGCGGGCCATCGGCCGGCGGCATCGGATAGTCGCGCAGCTTTCCCGGCCGCACCCAGGCGAGCGCCTGTCCTTCGCGGCCGGACACGTCGCCGTCCCAGCGGCGACAGACGTAGAGCGGCATCAGCAGGTGGAAGTCGTCGTAGGCGTGGCTGGCGAAGGTGAGCGGTGCCAGGCAGGCGGGCTTGACGGTGATGCCGAGTTCCTCGGCGAGTTCGCGGATCAGCGCGTCCTCCGGCCGTTCGCCGACCTCGAGCTTGCCGCCGGGAAATTCCCACAGGCCAGCCAGCGCCTTGCCTTCCGGCCGTTGCGCCAGGAGGATGCGCCCGTCGGCGTCGATCAGCGCGCAGGCAACGACCAGCACCATCTTCATCGGCGACCCTCCGGAGGCGGCTTAATCAGCTGCGATAGTCGCCGTTGATGGCGACATATTCCTTGGTGAGGTCGCAGGTCCAGACGGTGGCGCGCCCCTCGCCGAGGCCGATGTCGGCACGAATGACGATCTCGTCCTTGCGCATCGCCGCCGAGGCGGCGTCCTCGGAATAGTCCGGGTCGCGCTCGCCGTTGACGGCGACGCGGATGCCGCCAAAGTAGATGGCGAGGCGGTCGCGGTCGGCCGGCTCGCCGGCCTTGCCGACTGCCATGACGACGCGGCCCCAATTGGCGTCTTCGCCGGCCACGGCGGTCTTGACCAGCGGCGAGTTGGCGATGGAGAAGGCGATGCGTTTTGCCGAGGCATCGTCGACGGCGCCGGTGACGTTGACTTCGATGAACTTGCGGGCCCCCTCGCCGTCGCGCACCACCATCTGGGCGAGGTCGGTGAGCAGGCCGTCGAGAGCGGCGCGGAAGGCGGCAAGACGCGGATCGGCCGCCTCGGTGATGCGGGGCGCGCCACGGGCCTTGCCGGTGGCAAACAGCAGCAGCGTGTCGGATGTGGACGTGTCGCTGTCGACGGTGATCGAATTGAACGACTGCCGGACGCCCTTGCTGATGAGGTCCTGCAACACCGGCGCGGCGAGCGGCGCATCGGTGAAGATGAAGGACAACATGGTCGCCATATCAGGCGCGATCATGCCGGCGCCCTTGGCCATGCCGTTGATGGTGACCGGAACGCCACCGAGATCGACGGTGGCGGTGACCACCTTCGGGAAGGTGTCGGTGGTCATGATGGCGCGGGCGGCGTCGATCCACGGCGTCGCAACGAGGCGAGCGGACAGGTCGCCGAGCACCGCCTCGAACTTGTTGGGATCGAGCGGCTCGCCGATGACGCCGGTCGAGGCGAGGAACACCTGACCGGCCGGCACGCCGAGGGCCGCCGCGACATAGGCCGCGGAGGCGTCGACCGTCTCGCGACCTTTCTTGCCGGTGAAGGCGTTGGCGTTGCCGGAGTTGACCATCAACGCTCGCGCCCGGCCGCCGCCGAGATTGGCGCGACACCAGTCGACCGGCGCCGATGGGCACTTCGAGGTGGTGAAAACACCGGCCACCTCGGTCCCCTCGTCGAGGGAGACCAGCAGCACGTCGGTGCGGCCCCGGTATTTGATGCCGGCGGCGGCGGTCGCAAAGCGCACGCCGTCGAGGGCCGGCAGCTCGGGGTGGGACTTCGGGGCGAGCGGGGACAGGGTTCCGGACATCTTCGGTCCTTCACGTGGAGGTCGACAACCCCGGCCGATGGGCGGCCGGGGCGGGCGTTCGTCAGTTGGCGGGAGCCGGCGCAGCCGGGGCGGCAGCGGGATCGGCCGGCGCGGCGGCCGGCGTCAGGATCTCGACCTTCGCCTCGCTGCGCATCTTGGCGAGCGTTTCCTGGTACTTGTCGCGCTGCACCATCTGAAGCACCTGCCCGCGCACCTGATCGAGGGTCGGCACCGGCTGGGCGCGACGTTCCTCGACCTTGATGATGTGGTAGCCGAACTGGGTCTTGACGGGCTTGGTCGACGTCTCGCCGGGCTTCAGCGCGAAGGCTTCGGCTTCGAACTCTGGCACCATCTGGCCCTTGGCGAAGAAGCCGAGATCGCCGCCATTCACCTTGGACCCGGGGTCCTCGGACTTTTCCTTGGCGATGGCTTCGAAGTTGCCGCCGTCGGCGAGCTGCTTCAGGACGGCATTGGCCTCGTCCTCGGTCTTCACGAGGATGTGACGGGCGTGGACTTCCTCGGGGGCGACGTAGCCGGTGATGTCCTTCTCGTAGCGGGCCTTGACGTCGGCATCGGTGATCTTCGACTGCAGTTCGTCCTCGACGTAGGTGTTGCGCAGCGCCTGCGCCTCGAGGAAGGTCATGCGGGCCTTGTATTTCGGGCTGTCGGCGATGCCGGCGGCGCGGGCGGCCTCGGCCATGACGTGCATGTCGACCAGCGTCTCGACCACCATCGAGCGGCGCTGCGCCTCAGGGATCTGGGCGAGCTGCTCGCTGAACACGTCGGAGGCCATCTGGACTTCGGAGGCGGTAATATCCTTGCCGTTGACGCGGGCCACGACGTCGTCGGCGGAGGCCGGCAGCACACAAAGCGGCAGCGCGAGAAGGGCGGCGGCAAGAAGACCGAGGCGACCGCGAGCGCCGGCGGCGGGAGCAAAGTTCATCGGGACGATCCTGTCTTCGGTCCGGCACCCGGGAGTTCGGGCCGGCACCGTGATGGCAGCCCTATAGCGCGCTCGGCGCGTTGCGGCAAATTCTCCGTGGTGATGTCGACGAAAAACGCCCGCCAAAAATGCTTCCCGGCGACCGTCGACGCGACGATCGGCCTGGTGGCGCGGGAAGCGCCGATTCCGGCCATCCGGGTGGGGCCAGCGTTGACATATCCCCGACCCCGCCATAGATGGAGCGTGGCTCGGCAGGTCGGGCGAACGGTTGGCCCGGAACCAAACGCCGGGTGCCGCTTCCCGTCCCGCACACGCATACGGAATTCTGATCGAAGGGATGGGCTGCCATGGTCGGCCTCGGCGGATTAGCACGCAAGATTTTCGGTTCGGCGAACGATCGCCGCATCCGCTCCTACCGACCCGCCGTGCAGGCAGTCGGGGCGCTCGAGGCGGAGATGGCGGCGCTGTCCGATGAGGCGCTGGCCGGCAAGACCGTGGAGTTCCGCGCGCAACTGGCGGCAGGCGCCGATCTCGACACGCTGCTGGTCCCGGCCTTCGCGGTTGTGCGCGAAGCGGCCAAGCGGGCCCTCGGCCAGCGCCACTTCGACGTCCAGCTGATCGGCGGCATGGTGCTCAACGACGGCGACATCGCCGAGATGAAGACCGGCGAGGGCAAGACGCTGGTGGCGACGCTCGCCGTCTATCTCAACGCGCTGCCCGGCAAGGGTGTCCACGTCGTCACCGTCAACGACTATCTCGCCAGCCGTGACTCCGAGTGGATGGGCCGCGTCTACCGCTTCCTCGGGCTGACGGTCGGCGTCATCGTCCATGGTCTCTCCGACGACGAGCGTCGCGTGGCCTACGCCTCGGACATCACCTACGGCACCAACAACGAGCTCGGCTTCGACTATCTGCGCGATAACATGAAGTACGAGAAGGCGCAGATGGTGCAGCGCGGCCACTACTACGCCATCGTCGACGAAGTGGACTCGATCCTGATCGATGAGGCGCGCACGCCGCTGATCATCTCCGGCCCGCTCGAGGACCGCTCGGATTTTTACAACACCATCGACACCTTCATTCCCAGCATCGCCGACGAAGACTTCGAGGTCGACGAGAAGCAACGCACGGCGATCCTCACGGAGATCGGCACCGAGCGGATGGAGGAGCGGCTCAAGGTGGCGGGTCTGCTCAAGGGCGGCTCGCTCTACGACGTCGAGAACGTCTCGGTCGTTCACCACCTCAACCAGGCGCTTCGGGCGCACAAGCTGTTCCAGCGCGATCGCGACTACATCGTCAAGGACAACGAGGTGGTCATCATCGACGAGTTCACCGGCCGCATGATGCCGGGCCGCCGCTATTCGGATGGCCTGCACCAGGCGCTGGAGGCCAAGGAGCACGTCCGCATCCAGCCCGAGAACCAGACGCTCGCCTCGATCACCTTCCAGAATTATTTCCGCATGTACAAGAAGCTGGCCGGCATGACCGGCACGGCTTTGACCGAGGCGGACGAATTCGCCGACATCTATAACCTCGAGGTCGTCGAAGTCCCGACGCACCGGCCGATTTCCCGCATCGACGACCATGACGAGGTCTACCGGACCGTCGATGAGAAATACGCGGCGATCATCGAGACCATCCGCGCCTGCAAGGAGAAGGGGCAGCCGATCCTGGTTGGCACCACCTCCATCGAGAAGTCCGAGCAACTGGCCGATCTGCTGCTGAAGCGCGGCTTCCAGCAGAGCGATCCGGACGTGCTGATGGACGGCGACAAGCCGGTGTTCCAGGTGCTGAACGCCCGCTATCACGAGCAGGAAGCCTACATCATCTCGCAGGCCGGCCTGCCCGGTGCCGTGACGATTGCCACCAACATGGCCGGCCGTGGCACCGACATCCAGCTCGGCGGCAACGCCGACATGCTGATCGCCCGCCGTCTCGCCGACGTGCCGCCGGGGCCGGAGCGCGACGCCCGCGAAGCGAAGATCCGCGACGACGTCAACCGTCTCAAGGACAAGGCGCTGGCCGCCGGTGGCCTGTTCGTGCTCGGCACCGAACGCCACGAGAGCCGGCGCATCGACAACCAGCTGCGCGGCCGTTCCGGCCGCCAGGGCGACCCCGGTCAGTCGCGCTTCTATCTGTCGCTGCAGGACGACCTGATGCGCATCTTCGGCTCCGACCGCATGGACGGCATGCTGCAGAAGCTCGGCCTGAAGGACGGCGAGGCCATCATCCATCCGTGGATCAACAAGGCCCTCGAGAAGGCGCAGCAGAAGGTCGAGGCACGCAACTTCGACATCCGCAAGAACCTGCTCAAGTTCGACAACGTCATGAACGATCAGCGCAAGGTGATCTTCGAGCAGCGCATCGAGCTGATGACGGAAGAGAGCGTCGCCGACACCGTTGCCGACATGCGCCGCGAGGTGATCATCGGCTTGGTGGCGCAGCATATTCCCGGCAACGCCTATGCCGAGCAGTGGGACGTCCAGGGGCTGCACGACGCGGTGATCGAGGCGCTGAACATCGATCTGCCCGTCCCCGATTGGGCCAAGGAAGAGGGCATCGCCGACCAGGAGATCGAGGAGCGCCTCATCGCCGCCGCCGAGGCCGACTTCGCCGAGCGCGAGAACCGCGTCGGTGCCGACCTGATGCGCCGCGTCGAGAAGGCGATCCTGCTGCAGACGCTGGATAACCTCTGGCGCGAGCATCTCGCCCATCTTGATCACCTGCGCTCGGTGGTCGGTTTCCGCGGCTACGCTCAGCGTGATCCGCTGAACGAATACAAGACCGAGGCCTTCTCGCTGTTCGAGGCGCTGCTCAACGATCTTCGCCGGCAGGTGACGGCGAGCCTTTCACGCGTCGAGATCCGGCAGGCGCCGCCCGAGACGCCGACCTACGACGAGAGGACGCTGTCGGCCCACCACGCCGATCCGGCGACCGGTCTTGACGAGTCAGCGGGCGAGCCAGCGTCGGCCTTTGCCGCCACGCCGGTCGGCCGTGACACCGACGATCCCGCCAGCTGGGGCCACGTTGGCCGCAACGAGCCGTGCCCCTGCGGCTCCGGCAAGAAATACAAGCACTGCCACGGCCAGTTCGCCTGAGGGGACTGACCGATGCGCCCGGCCGGAAAGTCATGGACTTTTCCGGGCCGGGTGGCAGATGGCTAGGCAATTCGTCGATAGTCACGCCGGAAAGGCCGGCCAAAAAAGCTGATCCGCAATTGCACGAATTATGTCGGTCGGCTCAAAGGCGCATGCTGGATTTGAACGATTAATCTTGACTTTTAATGTCAACTCTTTAATCAGATGGTGTCATGCGTCTTACTCAAGCGACCAACTACTCGATCAGGGTGTTGCTCTATTGCGCGGTGAATCCTGACCGCCCGAGCCGCGTCGCTGACATCGCCGCCACCTTCGACATGTCGGAGACGCACCTGTTCAAGATCCTGAAGGTGCTGGTGGATCACAAGTTCATCGAGACCATCCGCGGGCGCCATGGCGGTCTGAAGCTCGGCCGGCCCGCCGACGAGATCAAGATTGGCGACGTCATCGCCGCCACCGAAGAGAGCTTCCAGATGGCGGAGTGCTTCTCGGAGGAAGGGCGCAAGGACTGCCCGTTGATCCTGTCCTGCGAGTATAACCGCGTGCTGCGCGAGGCGCTCGGCGCCTTCTTCGCCGTTCTCGACCGCTACACGGTGGCCGACATTGCCAAGGACCGCTCGATGCTGCGCGGGGCGCTCGGCATTGACGATCTCTATCCGGCGCTGGCCAGCGCCTGACGCCGGTTTCCCGTATCGTCTTTCAGCTCGCCCGGCGGTTTCCGTCGTGGCGGGCTTTGTCTTTTTGCTGGCCCCTTTTCGGCGCTCGCCTCGTTCCCCATATTGGTCGGCGAGGAGCAAGGGTCAGGAAGTAAACTCTGGACCTAACCTCCACGATATCCAGACGCATCCGCCGGGCTTCGGACGGTGGACGCGGGCTCCAGGAAAGGATGTCCAGATGAATTTTGAAAAATATACCGAGCGGGCGCGCGGCTTCGTCCAGTCGGCCCAGACCATGGCACTCGGTCGTGGTCACCAGCAGTTCGCGCCGGAGCACCTCCTTAAGGTGTTGCTCGACGATTCCGAGGGCATGACCACCGGATTGATCAATGCCGCCGGTGGCGATGCGGCGCGGGCGCTTGCCGCCGTCGATAGGGCGCTCGAGGCGATGCCGCGCGTTTCCGGTGGCAACGGCCAGCTCTATCTGACCGCGCCGATGGCCAAGGTGTTCACCACCGTCGAGGTGCTGGCCGACAAGGCGGGCGACAGCTTTGTCACCGTCGAGCGGCTGCTGATCGCGCTGGCCGTCGAGGCCGATGCGGGCACGGCGAAAATCCTGAAGGACGCTGGCGTCACCGCCAACGCGCTCAACGCGGCGGTCAATGAGATCCGCAAGGGCCGAACCGCCGACAGCGCCTCGGCCGAGAGCGGCTACGACGCCCTGAAGAAATACGCCCGCGACCTGACCAAGGCGGCGCGTGATGGCAAGCTCGACCCGGTGATCGGCCGCGACGAGGAGATCCGCCGCACCATTCAGGTGCTGTCGCGCCGCACCAAGAACAACCCGGTGCTGATCGGCGAGCCGGGCGTCGGCAAGACGGCCATCGCCGAGGGGCTGGCGCTCAGGATCGTCAACGGCGACGTGCCGGAAAGCCTGAAGGACAAGGAATTGCTCGCCCTCGACATGGGCGCGCTGATCGCCGGCGCTAAGTATCGCGGCGAGTTCGAGGAACGCCTCAAGGCGGTGCTGTCGGAAGTGACGGCGGCCAATGGTGGCGTCATCCTGTTCATCGACGAGATGCACACGCTGGTCGGCGCCGGCAAGGCCGATGGCGCCATGGACGCCTCCAACCTCCTGAAACCAGCGCTCTCCCGTGGCGAACTGCATTGCGTCGGCGCCACCACGCTCGATGAATACCGCAAGTATGTCGAAAAGGATGCGGCACTGGCCCGGCGCTTCCAGCCGGTGTTCGTCGCCGAGCCGACGGTGGCCGACACCATCTCGATCCTGCGTGGCATCAAGGAGAAATACGAGCAGCACCATAAGGTGCGCATCACCGACGCGGCGCTGGTCGCGGCGGCGACGCTCTCCAACCGCTACATCACCGACCGCTTCCTGCCCGACAAGGCGATCGATCTTGTCGACGAGGCGGGCTCGCGCCTCCGGATGCAGGTGGATTCCAAGCCGGAAGAACTCGACGAGATCGACCGGCGGGTGATCCAGCTTCGCATCGAGCAGGAGGCGCTGAAGAAGGAAACCGACGTCGCCTCGCGCGACCGGCTGGAGCGGCTCGAGCGTGAGCTTGCCGAACTCGAGCAGGAGTCGGCGGCGCTGACCGGCCGCTGGAAGGCGGAAAAGGACAAGCTCGGCCACGCGGCGGAGCTGAAGCGCCGGCTCGACGAAGCGCGCAACGATCTCGCCGTCGCCCAGCGCAAGGGTGAATATCAGCGGGCCGGCGAGCTTGCCTATGGCGTCATCCCGGGCCTTGAGGGTGAACTGAAGGCGACCGAGGCGGCGGCCGGTCAGGCCAATGGCATGCTGGAGGAGGCGGTGACGCCCGACCACGTGGCGCAGGTCGTCTCCCGCTGGACCGGCGTGCCCGTCGACAAGATGCTGGAGGGCGAGCGCGACAAGCTGCTCAGGATGGAGGACGAACTGGCCAAGCGCGTCATCGGCCAGGCCGAGGCGGTGCATGCCGTGTCGACGGCGGTTCGTCGCGCCCGCGCCGGCCTGCAGGACCCCAACCGTCCCATTGGCTCGTTCATGTTCCTCGGGCCGACCGGCGTCGGCAAGACCGAGCTGACCAAGACGCTCGCCGCCTATCTGTTCGACGACGAGCACGCCATGGTGCGCATCGACATGTCCGAGTACATGGAAAAGCACTCGGTTTCGCGGCTGATCGGCGCGCCCCCGGGCTACGTCGGCTATGACGAGGGCGGCGCTCTCACCGAAGCGGTGCGGCGGCGGCCCTATCAGGTGGTGCTGTTCGACGAGGTCGAGAAGGCGCATCCGGACGTTTTCAACGTGCTGCTGCAGGTGCTCGACGACGGGCGGCTGACCGACGGCCAGGGCCGGACGGTGGACTTCAAGAACACGCTGATCATCCTGACGTCCAACCTCGGTTCGGAGTATCTGGCCAATCAGAAGGAAGGCGAGGACGTCGAAGCGGTGCGCAATGAGGTGATGGGCGTGGTGCGCTCCGCCTTCCGGCCGGAGTTCCTCAACCGGCTCGACGAGATCGTGCTGTTCCATCGCCTGAAGCGCTCGGAGATGGGGGCCATCGTCGACATTCAGCTGCGCCGCCTTGAGGCGTTGCTCGAGGACCGCAAGGTGACGCTGACGCTCGACGACAGCGCCCGGGCCTGGCTCGCCGACAAGGGCTACGATCCGGTCTATGGCGCCCGGCCGCTGAAGCGCGTCATCCAGCGCCAGCTGCAGGACCCGCTCGCCGAGCGCATCCTGGCCGGCCACGTCCGCGACGGCGATACGGTGGCGGTGACCGGCGGCAGCGACCGGCTGCTGTTCTCGGAAATCCGCGACGTGGCGGCGTAAGCGAAGTCTGCGCGAAAATAGTGGGCCGGCCGGGGCAATCCGGCCGGTTTTCTTTTCAGAACGCCATCGTCCACACCGCCGACACCGGCATGGCGATGAGCAGTCCCGGCAGCATGTTGCCGATCGGAAAGGTCTTGATGCCGCAGATGCGGAGGCCGGTGGCCAGCATCATCACGCCGGTGGCCGAGAAGTCGGCGACCATCGCCGGTGTCGTCAGCGGCATCAGGAGCGTGGCACCGAAGGCCAGGGCGAGCTGGATCGCCATTTGCGGGATGGCGATGACGGCGACCGACAGGCCGAGCGTCGTCGCGAAGATGGCGGCGGTCGGCAGATCGAGGAAGGCCTTGGCGATCAGCACGCTCGGATCGTGCGTCATGCCCTCGTTGAGCGCGCCGAAGATGCCGGCGCCGGAGGCGCAGAACAGCACGAGGATGGCGACAAAGCTGTCGATGAAGGCTTCGTGGGAAATGCCACGCGGCGTCTTCGCACCCTTTTCGACCAGCTTTTTGACAAGCCCGCCGGCCAGCGCCAGGCCGCCTTCGATGCGGACGAGTTCTCCGAAAAATGTCCCGAGCACGGTGGCGATCACCATCACCGGCATGTGGGCGACACCGGCGATCAGCACGACGCCCATGGCCATCGACGAGACGCCGAAGGCGAGTGGCATGCCGGTTCTGAGCCGTTCCGGCATGCGATGGGCGATGAGCGCGCCGCCGACAGCGCCGAGGATGATGGCGCCGCCGTTGATGAAGGGTCCGATGATCATGAAGGCCGTTCCGTTTGGGTTGGCCTTCTATACAGCTCCGGCTGGCCGTGGCCAGCCGGTTCACTCCGATTTGATGGTCAGCCCTGTCCGGGCAAGGTCAGGCTTTTCGTTTCCTGCCGCGTTCTGACGAGACTCACGACCACGCCGCCAGCGATCAGCGCGAAGGTGATGCCGAGCGAGATGGTGGCCGGGATCTTGTCGAGGCCGAGCAGCTCGGCGACGAACACCTTGCTGCCGATGAACACCAGCACCAGGGCCAGCGCCGGCTTCAGATAGCGGAAGCGGTGGATCATCGCGGCGAGGGCGAAATAGAGGGCGCG
>Ga0316613_10003072_pt1 | contig 10489 bp, 14 predicted proteins | sample OWC_soil_day10_C_2_FD_207647 | JGI IMG/M metagenome (GOLD analysis project Ga0316613, IMG submission 207647) | Wetland soil microbial communities from Old Woman Creek delta, Ohio, United States - OWC_soil_day10_CT_b | ecosystem: Environmental > Terrestrial > Soil > Wetlands | place: USA: Ohio... | reverse complement strand
CACTAAGAACAACAATTCCGGTTACTACCAGCCAGGCTAACCGCCAGTTGCCCCCGTTAGCCGCGATCAGTTGGTTCATGGCCGGCGCACCAATAAAGCCAGCAAAGCCCGAAGCGGTCATGGCCAGCGCCATGGCTCTTCCCCGGAATTTAACAAACCAGCGGGTAACGGTTGTCGATAATGCCACAATTGTGCCAAAACCAAGACCACAACCAACCAAAAAACCAAACCCTACTAAATAATGCCAGGGCTGCGTGGCAACCTGTGCCATCCATAATGTACCGACAGCCAGCAAACCTGAGCCAATAACAAATGTCTTGCGAACTCCCCACTTAGTAATTGCCATCCCGACAAGAATGGCCGATGTGCCAACAAATAAATTCAACAACGAGAAACCTAAGCCGTAAGTAGTGCGATCCATGGGTATTTCCTTTAGCATGAAGGAATTGATAACAGCACCGCCGTATAGCGGAAAACCCATATTGAGCAAGTACAAGGTCCATAACACCCCAACCAGCTTCCAACCATAAAATTTTTGCTCATTCGCCATGTATACCCTCCTATTTTTATTTACGCATTACTATAATGCAATTTATTTCTATGCCAATAATTGAAACCGCCCATCACTACTGCTTTCTACAGTATGTGTAAAGTGAATTAATACAATACATTGACTGTTTTGCAACATCATTTTGCGAAAGGTGACTATTTTGCAACATTTCCTTATATTCTGAACAATATAATTTTTCCATAGTAGAGGAAGGAATTTGTCTATACAACGTCGTACCTTACAGTTAATTGGTATAAAACAATATGCGTTTTGACGATCTCATATTGGGAGGGAGGTGTTTTATGCCTCAAAACTCAATTTGTTTCATGCCGCAAGAGGTTAACAAATCTGCTAACCCAACCAAAGAAAAACTAATCTTTGTTACCGACAAAAAAAGCTATCTGATACTTTCCAATACCAAAGCAGTTCTATCTATCGGCGTACCTATGGAGCAATTACTGCATTTAAATACGCAATTTCCAACATCAGGACAATTCCAGTCAATTCTTAGCGGCAATGTCCGGAATGGCAAAACAGATTTCACAGCCCAACTGCGACTATGAACTCACAAGAAAACTATGGTCCGCTAAAACAGGCCATGCATCAATTTGAAGAACAATATATTGATAGTGTTCTAAGGGTATGCAATTTTCAAATGGGCAAAGCCGCCGATAGGCCAGGCATTTGCCGTACAGTACTGTATCGAAAAATGAAGGCCTTTTTCGAAGCAAAAAGAACTTATCTGTAAATTAAGCCCAAAATCCGTACCTGCTGTCAAAAGCAAGTACGGATTTTCCATGTTAATATTTTCGCCATAGCCAGGCGGTTTGATTAAATAAACGCTTGCGGAAAATCTGCCATAATTCTTTGAAGGCTTATTGTTTTCGTGCATTACGTCCTAATGCACGAAAACAATAAGCCTCTTTGGTGAGCTTAGTACCTGCTAATAGCACGCCGTACCTGTTAGCTATTTTTTCAAGATAGCCTTCCTCTGCTTCCGTATTTCGCTGCAACATATAGCCTATTTCCTGCTCGGCGTTCGGGTTAATGATCCAAAAAGTACCAGTATGCGTATAGTCATGTACCAGGCCAAGCGGGTTGTTCCATGACTGCAGCTCATTCGGAACAATTGACGGTTCAAGCACAAACCGGTCACTGAAGATAAGCTCCCGGTCAATATAGATATTGGTCTGCTGGTCCAGTTTGCTATAGGCGAAACACTCTTGCCGCGCTGAACGGCCGGGAGCATTAATTTCCCAGAATAGAACCGATGCCTGGCTTGAAACCAGGATATTGGTTCTACTTAACAGACAGCTTTCCGCAAAGGGAATTACAACTTCCGGCATATACTCCAGCCGCGCACCAGCCTCTACACATAGTGTTGTAAACTGTTTGGAAAAGTTGCGCGTGGGGGAACGGAAAACCTTCGTAGCGCCCTGCCCCATTATGACAGCTTGCGCATTTTCTTTTACACGTACATGAATCCTGCTGCTGATCTCCTTGAAGAAGACCAGCAGCAGGATTCATGATAAAAAAACTTATTGTCTGTTCACTAACAGGATAAAGCGGACTCGATACCCGAAGCGGCAACAGGTCTGAGCGAGTAATGCCTGGACCGCCTTTGCGGGGAATCTTTTCACCCTGCGCGACATCAATAATATAAATGGCCACATCGACAAGTTCGGGGCTAAAGGTTGCAGCTAAGTTATCGCCGCCGCTTTCCACGAAAATAATCTCCAATTCAGGATGACGTTCTAGTAAAGCTTCCATTGCTTCCAGATTCATCGAAGCATCTTCCCGTATGGCTGTATGGGGACAGCCGCCTGTCTCGACACCAATAATACGGTCAGGCGGCAAAATACCGTTATGACAAAGAAACTGCGCATCTTCTTTAGTAAAAATATCGTTGGTTATAACACCTAAGCTAAAATCGGCCGCCAAATAGCGGGTTAGTTTTTCTACCAGCGCTGTTTTCCCCGCACCTACCGGACCACCTACTCCAATTCGAATGGGTTTCATAACCTGGCCTCCTATGACATAAAGATTCGTGAATATAAGCATTCATGAGCCATCCCAGCCCAGTCAAAAGCAGGGCACTCCCGCCCCAATCCTGTTTTGTTGCCGCTAAAACCCAATCAATACACTGCTCTAAGAGTGGCTGAAGCTGAGCAATGACTTGCTGGCCACTAGTCTGCCCCAGTGGAATGGCCCGTACGCCATTGGCAACTAAAGAAACAACAGCAGCATGAGCATAGGCCGCCAATAGCGGAGCAAGCTCCATACCCATTGCACCATAGTGGCCAAATACGATCGCATGATGGCACCAAGGCAGCTTACCATCAAGCTGATACGCTGGATCAATTTCACCTAAAATTTGCCGTAGGCGCTTACCCATTTTAACACTGCCATCCCGGCTTTCATAAGGTAGTTTCATCGCATGAAGCCGTTTATCCAAAGAAGCCAGCTTGTTCATACTCGACATCCCGGCTGCCTGCCAGGCAAGCTTAACAGCCATTAAGTCTGTGGCTCGCCAAGTATAGTAGAGGTAAGTCTGCATATATGTAGTTCTGCATCCTTAACAGATACTTCGCTGATTGCCATTGTGCCGTTAAGCGAATGTAGTATACCTACTTTAATTGTGTCGCTTGCGGCGGACGCAGCTTGTTTGGCTGGCTGGTTTGATGAACAGCCTGTAAGCAGTACACTTGCCACTAAAGTCACCGATATAGCTGCCGCAAGGCGCTTCTTAAATTTTTGCATAACACCCTTGGTCATGAGAATCCCACCTTTCAACCATTTTTTAGTTACTCCAACACCGAATTGGCCATTTCAGGTGCTAATAGATGCCATAGCGCTAGGTCCAAACAAAAAGGCACTGTACGAAAGGAATATCCGTTAATCGGATACTTTCTTCTCACAGCGCCTGTGCTGGTGGATTACTTTTTTCATTGATGTCTCTATTTTATAGCGTTTAACAATCATTTAAAACAGCAAAATCCCGTTATTTAGCATGCTCCATTTTGGCTTTTGTCACATAATCATTTAAATTTACTGTTTTTTGCTTAAAGATTTTACTTAAATAATCTTTATGTAGCAGTACCTCATTGGCAATCACCTCAAGTGTGTTGCTTTCTTCAATGTGTTCCATAACATATTGGCATGTTCTGCTGATAACACTGTCTGTGTGATGTAGTTCATATTTTCTATTTACACTTGCGCATCGCCCTACTATTCAAGGCGATGCTCTAATGCTCAAGCTGCTTGTACAAAATATCCTTTCCAACGCCTTAAAATATACGCGCCATAAAGCAAAAGCGTCGATCCAGGTTACAGCTACACAAACTGATACTGAATTTGTTATTGCAATTCAAGATAACGGCGCAGGTTTTGATATGAAATATTCAGCCAGATTGTTTAACATATTCCAAAGACTTCACTCCAATAATGAATTTGAAGGTTCTGCGTTGGGTTAGCAATATGCCAAAAAATACTTAAACGACACCATGGCACTGCATGGATAACAGAAAAAGTCAATGAAGGAGCCAGCTTTTATTTTAGCTTAAGAAAAAATCTGTCTACCATTGTAAAATAGTCCAACACCTTTAACACTCTTCTTGTATGATTGATAGGCAAAAATGGTTACCCCTTAGCCCGAATGATCTTTGAAAATTCATCTTCGTGTCAGAAATGCTTCTTAGCATTAGCGTGTTACTCCGTCGGAATGATTTGATGTTTGGTATTTTTGCACCAGAATCCGCATCTATACTGTTTCCTTGAACTGGGATGCAACGTAGCCCACTTGCAGATAATAACCTACACCGCGCACAGTTTTGATGTTCAAGATGTTTATTTTTTTGCGCAGGAGATGAATATATATGTCAATACTTGCAAAACCGCTGTCTGAATTATAACCCCAAACCTTCCCCATAATGCATTCTCTTGTTACGACTTGGCCGCAATTAATCATTAGCAATTCTAAAAGCAAAAATTCTTTTCTAGTCAGGTCAATTTTTTCTTTTCCTTTAATCACTTGTTTATGAATAGGATCTAAGATTAGTCCGGCAGCTTTAATTAAATGGTCAAATTGCCCTATGTTTTTTCCCCGGATAAGAACTCGCAATCTTGCTAATAGTTCCTTTACCGCGAATGGTTTTACCAAATAATCATCGGCACCAGCATTTAAACCTTCTGCTCTCTCATTTGGGTCATCCTTCGCCGATAGAATTAGAACCGGAGTATCAATCCCCTGCTCGCGGAGCTCCTTTAGTACAGAAAGACCATCCATTTGGGGTAGCATGCGATCAAGTATAATAATGTCGTAAATTTCCATGACCGCCACTTCGGCTCCTGTTTTACCATCAGTAGCGGTATCTACTATATAACCTGTATTTTTCAATAGGTGTGACAAAGCGTCAAGAAGCTTAAGGTTGTCTTCAATTAATAATATTTTCATTGGAAAACCTTCCCAGATACATCCATGTTAAGTTTTTTACATCCGTGTTAATTTTATGCCTCTCTGTTTCTAATACAAATTCCATCATTATCAAACCACCGAATCGAAAAGTCAAAATTCTTTACCTTTTCGTGCTTTTGATAGTTACATTATCTAGAATAGATTCTGCTTAAAAACCCCTCTCACGAATGGACTATAGCATTCCATATCACTTGCTTTATTAAGCAATCAGAATAAACGATATAATTCAAATTTGCATTTTTTTTACAGAGTCGATCTAAATCTCAGCTATCAAGAGAGATTTAGATCGACTCTGTTAATATTACTGTGTTTATAAAAATATCTGTAAAAAAACGATTTTTTAATGAATTATTAATATTATGCTTCGATTATTTCTATAAATAAGGCTTTAATATATTTACTCCGCTTTTAACAATAAATATAGTTTACACATCGTAATGAAAATTATTATTCTGTTAATACAGAATTTACTAGCTCTATCTTTTGTAAATACATAGATTGTACCAATTTTATAGTTTTGTAGGGTATAGTATAATCTTTAACCCGATCACCATCGGGTGTATTATAAAAAAACCTTACTATAATAGCTTTTTTCGTTTCCATTAAAGATTTGATTACAGTATCAGGAAAAATCCAACTAAATTGAGGAACACCAGCGCCGGTAATGGTACAATAGGATGTTGATGATAATTTTATTATTTTATCATCAATAATAAAATTTATTGTAGGTCGAATTAATATGATATCATCTTGATCCGCATAGTATTGTAAAGTAAATTTTTTTACGGCTAATATACTATCTTTTTCATAAATTGAATTAAATATTGTAGTAATCTTATAATGATTGCTGAGATTAAAAGGGCTAGATGATTTGGTATAGGTAATTGAATATGTTCTTTTGCCTGTGTAGTCTTCGTAACTTTTAATATTAGCCGCAACTGTTACTGAAATTGAAAAAAATAAAAATAGGATTAAAATTAATAAAATTTTTTTTTCATAGAACCAACCATCCTTATAATTATTCGGACAAAATTTCGTTTCAAATACGACAGCCTAGTCCGATGCCAATGCCTTGGTCAGTGCCGTGATGTTTTACTAAACGGTAATTTAAATTCATAAATACAGATTCATTTATATCACTGGTAATCCCTACTTCTAATTCCTGAAGTGACTTCCCAGCAAGCACAAGTACATAACCGTCAAGTCCATCTGAAATTGGAGCTTTTATAGCAGCGCCTAAATATGTTGTCGAACCAGAGTCAAAATTTCTATTGCCAATAATCAATTTCGGACTATTTCCTGTATCATTTGAAAAATCTAATTGCCCATAACAATCAACATCACTATCAATATATTGAATTCCTAAAGTAACATTATTGGTAATCTTCTGTTCAAGATAATAAGTATCCGTGACACTGCCACCCACAATACCTATTACTACTTGCTGTGGATCTAAGGTGTTGATTGGAGCTGCAAAGCTGTTACCGACAATAATAAAGAATAACGCACTCAGTAAAACCATTATTTTCCTCATATAAACTCCTCCTTTGCAATAAAAAAATTCGTTGAAAGCTATGAATATATACATTATTTTTTATGTGTATTAACTTCATTTCGTTAATCTTCTTCCCTAAAAAAAAGGGATATTCATAAATATTACCACTCATCATGAATGGTTGCCTTTTCTGCTTTTTCCCAGCGGCTTTTTAATTTTTCAATTGAATTTGACTTCATATAAAAGTGAACTACATCATCATCCCCTGCCATTGTAATTACTATTTCAGCTTTGGAATTAATCCAGACAATTCGCTTGCAGTATTGATTTTCTTCAATGTAATTTGGTCGTCCAAATTTTTTTCGAGTTGAATCAGCTAATTGAACAAATTTATCACTTCCTTGAGTATTAGCGGTTATGGCTTTAAATTTTCCACGCCAAAAAATGTATGTAATATCGACGAAATCTACTCCGCCAATTTTATTATCATTATTTAATCGTTTATATGCGGATTCATCTTTTCCTAATATCTTAGATCCTAGAGATGTTGATACATCCTTCATCATTTCCTTTTCCTGAAAATCGTTGAGGGTTTGTCCCCAGATTAAACCCTTGAATCCATGTGGTAGTGACGTTTTAGCATCTGCAGTTATAATTAAAGATAGCGTCAGTATAAAACAAAGAAGTAAGGAATGGCGAATACATCTCACTAAATTATTCCTCCTTGTATGATTAAACTAGGCAAAAGGAGGTTACCTCTTAGCCCAAATATCTTTGAAAATTCATCTTCATCGTTCAGAAATGGTTTTTAGTAAGAATTTGTATCCATTATTATACTTTTAAAGATCATTCTTCTGCTTCTTGTGGAAAAAGAAATTATTAAAAACAATAGACTATTCCACCATAAGGAATTTTTACAGTGATATCCTCTACGGCTAAATCTTTATATCTCATATTGCTGTAATCTAGTCTAAATTCAGTATTCGGGGTGAGGTTGTATCCAATACCGACTGCATAGCCATCAACACTATTACCGGAAGTCATTGCAACATAGGCGTGAGTGTTTGGCGCAATAGAAACACGACCTTGAATTCCTGCAATGATGCTGGTATGTGAAGAATAGCCCACAAGTTCATTCTGGGAAGATCCTATCAAGAATGAGATCCCGTTCCGTTCGTTTTTAAGTAAATTTATTTGCTTTGATTTAATGCGCTTATTTCCATCTATTGTTATTTTTGTTTCCAAATCATTATAAATATATTGCCCGGTAAATCCTGATCCCAGATCTGCTGTAATACTATAACTAGCATTTAGTTGATCCGCAGTTCCTTCATTATCCGTAACACCAAGATTCACGTTAAATGAGAAATTTTCTGGAGAATAATCATCAATTATTAGACTAGCTAGGCAAATAGCAGCAGGAAACATAAAGATCATAAAAAATAACATAAAGATCTTTATACGCATAGAGCTCACCTTTTCGTTATTTATTTATCTTTGGCATTTTATACTAACGACAGTCGAATTTCGAAATTTTAGACTCTGATAAACACCTTTATCAATTTACTTGTTTTAAACTTGTCTTTGATTTATGTGCTACTCTACAAATCTCTTTTCTATTATCGCGAAAAAAATTCATAAAATATTCTAATTCTTCACATAAAACAAGTTGTTCTTCCATCACTTCTAAAGCACGAGAATAGCCTAGTCCTGATAGATATAGAATTTTGTAAGCATTTTTTAAAGTTCGCCGTTTATTTTCATTTATACCCACACGTTTCATACCGATAGTGTTAATACCAAAAGCTTTTGCAGGGTTACCATTAACCATAGTAAAAGGAGGTACATCTTGAATCACTTTAGAAGCGCCACCCACCATAGCGTTTTTTCCAATCTTTGTGAATTGGTGAATTATTGTTAACCCACCGATAACTGCTCGATCCTCAACTTCCACATGAGCTGCAAGATTTACAGCATTCGACATAACTACATAATTTCCAACAATACAGTTAGGATCGATATGACTATATGCTGATAGTAGACAATGTGAACCAATCTGTGTTTTTGAGTCCGTACCAATTGAACCATTAATAGTAACAAATTCACGAATTTGTGTGTTGTCGCCTACAATAACAGAGCCTTTCTCCCCGTGCTTATTTTTGTGCGGCTCAGAAGCAATCGAGACATGTGGGTGAATAATACAATTATTTCCTATCGTTGTCCAACCATTTATAGTTACATATGCCCCAATTTTAGTACCTTCCCCAATAATAACGTTCTTGCCGATGACAGCACCGTGTCCAATTTCAACATTTTCACCGTAAGTAGCACCAGTTAATAGTATCTCTGTTTCACGTTCTTTAGGAAAAGGGAATGTCTCTTCCATATAAAAATACACCTCGTTTTATAATTTTAAAAAGCTAATTTTGTGTAGATTTTTTTATCAGTCAGGCATTTTTCATGGTACCGTAGCAAGGTCAGTTAATCCACTAAAATATAATTACAAATCTTCTCTTGAGAATCGGCTTAATAAATCAGACCACGATTGTAATTTAACTTTTTGTGTTTCTGTTAGTAAACGGTGTAATTTATCAATTGCATTTACTTGTTTTATTTTTCTTCTTCTTGCTTCCCATGAAAGTTTTTCATCTGAAATAATAGACCAAATCTGTTTTTGAGATTCTATTAACGAATAAAGCACCACTGGTTGTTGTTCTTCTGTCAAATCTAAACTCAATAGATACATTGTAATTAGATCTTTAGATTCCTCTTGCTTTCTTAATTGACTATCAAATATGCTTTGCTGTTCTACTGTTAAAAGCTGTGAAATTTTTTCATTTACGTTTATTCGTCTATCATTTACGAGACTCTCATGTTTCAACATATCAAGCATATTAGTATTCGTATTTTTTATTTTTTCGTGATTTTTAAGCACACCTATAGCTGTCGTTTTAATTATTGCGTCGATTTGTTTTCTCTGTTCTGTAGTAACATCTAATTCTATCCACAATTCTTCCGGATATAGTCTATATGTATTTTCATTTGCTAAACAAATTGCAGAATCTATACCCAAACCGCTTGAAAGAATCATACAAATCATACAAATTATTATCCTCGCCTTAGTTGACATGAAAATACCATCCCCCTTTTTCAGCAATTAATCCCAAAAAAATCTTTTATTGGAATAACTTTCAATAACTTTCGACATAATAAAGCATAATATATTATTATTTAATGTATCTTAAAAAATTTAAGTTAATTTAATTATTCGTAAAAATTGAAAACGAAAAGTTTTTTTTATGACTTCGCTAACCAACTTAACCTACATACAAAAAAAATCATACACTTATTCTTAAAGAATAAGTGTATGATTTTTTTATGTATTAATTCCCCATATAGGACTATGATATTTTCAACCTCTTCGAAGATTAGTAAGCATACAATAATAGCTTTTGACGTTGATATTATGCTCGCCACACCAGGCAGAAATTGTCTGCCCGCTACTGCGGCATTCCCTAATGATTTCTGTCCATTGATTCAAGCGATATTGACGAGCGACTTCTCTGGTATTCAACCAACTCTAAACCTCCTTAGGAGTTTTTCAAGTTCCTCGAAAAACTCTATATCTTGATCTAGAGCTATTATCTCATGGGGTGTTTTCAGTTTCCATCCACTGTCTTATTAAGCGCTTACGAAGATTACATCTGATTTTACAATAATTCATTATTAAGGCCGCCCCTTTTCAGACGTACACTCAGCACCGCTCCGACTACAGGTAGGCGGCTAACCTTTGCTTTTCACATATATATATATAATATTGTAATAAGCTGTGATCATACCTCGAAAAATACAATTTATTAGCATAAAATAGCTATTTGTATGTGGAATCTGATATTTTTTTAAAAAAATTCAAACTAATGTTTATTAAACTAAGATCCACTACATTTAATCTTTTATTGAGAGGAAGGAT
>Ga0316613_10003071_pt1 | contig 10496 bp, 10 predicted proteins | sample OWC_soil_day10_C_2_FD_207647 | JGI IMG/M metagenome (GOLD analysis project Ga0316613, IMG submission 207647) | Wetland soil microbial communities from Old Woman Creek delta, Ohio, United States - OWC_soil_day10_CT_b | ecosystem: Environmental > Terrestrial > Soil > Wetlands | place: USA: Ohio... | reverse complement strand
GGTCGTCGCGACGATGACCTCGCGTCCACCGATCTGCTCGGCACGGAACTGCGCGCCCACGAGCGGCCCCATGGCGTCGGGCAGCGAGGTGGCGGTCGCCAGGCCGAACCAGCCGTCCGGGTACTCGATCAGGTCGAAGACCTGCTCCATCAGGCACGCGCACATCTGATGCTTCTCCGGGTCGATGACGACGAGCCCGAAGTCGGTCGCATAGCTGCCTTCGATGTCGGCGAGCCTGGCCTGATGGAGCTTGCGGCTGATCCGCGCGGTCAGCCGCGACGGCTCGGCGACCTTTGCCTCCAGCAGCCGCGCGAGAATCTCTTCCGCCAGTGTGGCGACGACCGTTCGCGAGTCGCGGCTGTTCGCCAGCACCGCGACACCCAGGCGCTGCTCCGGCAACAGGATCAGCTCGCTGCTGTAGGCGAGCGTCGTACCACCGTGCCGGGCAACCAAGCCGGCCCCCGGGATCGTACCCGCCTCCAGGAACCACCCGAGGCCGACCATGATGTGGAGGTCCAGCGCGACGGTGCGGTTCTGCGGCTCGAGCATCGTCCGCCAGATCCGCTCCGCGATCACCTTCGGCTCACCGCTGAGAATAGCCCTCATGAACCGCCCGAGGTCCGCCGCTGTCGTGTACAGCCCCAGCGCCGGCAGGTCACGGATGGGCAGGCGCCGGACCTCTCGGCCGTCGCGATAACCCTGCGCGAGCCGTGGCTCGAGGTCGGGAGAAAGCCCGACGGCTGTGCGTGTCATTCCCAACGGCCCGAAGATTGCCCGGTCCATGTACAGTGCGTAGGGCTCGCCCGTGATCCGCTGCACCGCGTGCCCGAGCAGGGTGTAGCCCACGTTCGAGTACGAAAAGACGAGATTCGGCGGGAAGGCCATGTACTCCTCGCCGAGCGCCGCAGTGACGGACGTCAGAGCGGCATCGCTCCACATCCCCTTTGTCAGGTCCGTGGGAAACCCGGCGTGATGGGTCAGGACGTTCCGGACGGTCGGTAGAGAAGCCGCCGCGAAGCGGCTGCGAATGGCGAGCTCCGGCAGGTAGGTCCGCAGCGGTCGGTCGATGTCGATCCTGCCTGCCGCCGCCAGCTGCATCACGGCCAGCGCGGTGAAAGGCTTGGCGAGCGAGCCGGCGCTGAACACCGTGTCCGGTGTCGCAGGCGTCCGGCGCGACCTGTTCGCATGGCCGAACCCCTCTACCCAGAGAACATCGCCACCCCGCACGACCGCGAGGCTGAGGCCGGGAATGGAATAGGACCGCTGCGCGGCCTCGATCTGCGGCACAAGGCTGTCGCGAACGTGCCGGATCTCGTCGCTCACCAGGGACGAGCCGGTTTCCTGGACGGGCTCAGCCCCGACGTCGCGCGACAGTGATCCGAAGGGCAGCACCAGCACAGCCGACGCAAGAAGCGCAGCAAGAGCCGTCACCCAGCCCTCGCAGACGCCCGAGCGCACGACATTCGCTCGTCGCTCTCCGAACCGGGGGCGCCCATCTGCCGAGCGCCGATTCTGCGCCATGGGGAATCTCGCGGATGGACCGTCTGGAGATAAGGATAGCGCCCCATGAGCCACAGGAGCCGGTCCCGGCCGGCTCCTGTGGCCTCGTCACCGCGCGGTGATTGTGGATTCGCGTTACTGACCGAAGGTTTCGACCGTCGGCTTGAACGGCTTGTCCTCGGACAGCGGTGCCGGGTAGCCGTAGTAACGACTGCCCATCCCCGTGTCACCGACGCCCGGCTGCATACCTGTCCTCAGGTAGCCCTGCGTGCGTGTTCCTGCGAAGCCCTCCGGATAGACATCACCGTTTCCTCGGGCCCAGTCGTGATAGTGGCGAAACCGCTCGGACTGGTAGTACGTGACCCAGCCGGCCCCTTGCGACCTCGAGCTCATCCCGATGTCGCCGACGCCGGGTTGGACGCCGATCCTCTGCGAAGCCACCGTGCCGCCGTATCGCGAGCCGCCTCCGGACAGATCGTGCGGGTAGAGATCCGGATTGCCGCGCGCCAAGCCGTTGTAGATGTCGCCGGCAGAGGCGATGCCTGAAAAAGTCGTGATCAGCAGTGCAGTCGTTAGTCGTGTCATGGCAATTCACCTCAATGAGCGTTGTGTCAGCGGAATGCCGCTACAGCGGGGCCGTCGCCGGCCCTGAGAAAAGCCTAGGCAACCCGTTGCCAGCGCGAAATTCGCGCGACCTTCACGCGACTCGTGACCATCGCCAACCGATCTAGTCGTTCCTTTAGCCCCCGGCGAAGCGCCACCGCCAGTGTCAGGCAGGCGGCGTACGAAGGCTCGTCACTGCCGAGGCACCGAATACCTCCGCAGCGATGCAGCAGCAACGATTAAGGATATCTTTAAGACACCGCGGATTTCCGTACGCGCACGACCAGCGGTGACTGGCAAGTCATTGTTCATGATCGGCTTTGCCAATTCGTAACACGCGATGTGGCGAGCGCGGCACGGTTGCCGATCAATGCGCGGCAGCTACTCTGCAAGCTCGACCCCGTTCCATCGACGGGCCCGCCGCAATTCGAACGAAGGAGATACCGACGAGCCTGTCGTGGTCTATGCCCACGCAGGACCGCCGTAGCTCACACAACGATAAGACACACCTTCGGAGGAGACGCCCCATGCCCCCCAACATTCATACGAGTACCCGCGGAAGCACCCTCACAGTCAAGGTGAGTGGCCCGCTCGACCGTCGCATCGCCTCGTCGCTCTTCAGCCGATTTCTGTCGGCGAAATCGAGATATGACGAGCTGATCGTTGACCTTGCGGGTGTCGATGAGGTCCACGACGCCGGCCTCGCGGCCCTGCGACTGCTCCGCACCCGGGCCCGCCAGGCGGGGAAGCGGCTGGCGGTGGTCGGCTGCTACCAGGAAGACGGTCTGCGGCTACGCGCATCAGGGCAGCCCACAATGCCACCGACACACTCCGGCGAGGGCCCCAGGGGATCGCTTCCGTGCGCCCCCGTCGCCTGCCAGCCGAGGGCCGCCTGAATGAGCGATACGAGAGAATTCGGGGACGCCTCCCGGGCGGCTCGCGCAGCTTCGACCTGGCGGCCCTGGCTGAACCGGTTGGCCGAGCTGCTCAGTGTGGTGAGTCTGATGGCCTGGTCGGTTGCGGTCCTGCTCGTCATGCGGGCGGCGGTGTCCGACGCGCCTGTAGTCGCCCTCGACGCCATCTGGCTCCTCGCGGCCTCGGCGCTCCTGTCGACGGTGTCCCTGCTGTTCGCCATGTTGCTCGACCGCAAGATGGTCGAGGAAGCAGGCCCGGCTCTGCGGCCGGCCACAACCGTGGACACGGATCGTGCCCTCGATTGAACGGCAGCCTAATGCCTTCGATGACGACGGCTTTCTCGCCGATGTCGGCGCCTGGAACCGAGACCTGGCGGTGCAGATTGCGGCGGAGCATTGCATCGCCGGCATGACGCAGGCGCACTGGGCGGTGATCTGCTACCTGCGCGGACACTATCTTCGGGAAGGCACCCTTCCCTGGGAGTCGCACATCTGCCGGGAGCTCGGCCTGGAAAAAGGCTGCCTGCACCACCTGTTCGGTGGGCCGCTGACCGCCTGGCAGGTTGCCGGGCTGCCGAATCCTGGCGAAGAGGCCCGGGCCTACCTGCTGAGCCTCGAGACACCAACGAAGTCAGCGCGATCGCCACCCTGATGGAGGCCGCCGGAGGCGGGAGGACCGCTTGGCGTATGTCGTCACCGAGCCCTGCATCCGCTGCAAATACACCGACTGTGCGGCGGTGTGTCCGGTGTCCTGCTTTCACGAAGGCCCGAACTTTCTGGTCATCGATCCGGACGAATGCATCGACTGCGACATCTGCGTGCGCGAGTGCCCCGTCGAGGCGATCTTCCCCGCCGACGGGGTACCGCCTGACCAAACGGCGTTCATTGCGTTGAATGCGGAGCTCGCGCGCCGCTGGCCCGTAATCGACGTGCGGAGGGATCCGCCGGCGGATGCCGGCGAGTGGACCACGGTGACGAACAAGCTCGCGTACTTGGAGCGGTAAGGCGACGCACTCCAGCGCCCCGCCCGTTCGCGCGCAACGGTTCAGGCGCTGCCAAGGAAAGCGTCGCAGCGCTGCACCGGCACCTAGCAGCATGGGGTAAGGCTATGCGGGCGGAACATTCGGGTTGAGCTGAAAGACGTTGTCCGGATCGTACTTCCGTTTCAGCTCCACCAGACGATCGTAGTGCGGGCCATACCCTCGACGCATCATCGACTCGCCTTCTTCCTGGAAACCGGCGAAGTTCAGGTAGCGGCTGCCGTCGGAGTGCGCCGCCAGTGCGTCGATGAACGTGCGCACCCAGGCGACGTTTGCGGCGTCGTGCTGCGCCGCCCGCCAGTTTGCCTCCGGGTTCACGAGATAGGCCGCTTGGCGGCCGTAGTAGGCGCTGGTGTCGTCGCCGAACTGTCGTACCGCCCCGCCGATCGGCCAGATGTCCGTCGTGCTGTGCGACGATGGCTGGCGCAGTGCGTGGTCGACGATGAGGTCGATGACCTCGTCACCGAGGGCGGGAACGTGCAGCGACTTCCAGTAGTAGTGCATCTCGTGGGCCGGGTATTCCTCGTCGAAGAAGGTCTGCGCCTGCACGTAGGGCACGGGGCCGCTCAGGTCGGCGAGCGGCTGCCCGAGCTCGCGCAGCGGCGCCACCACCTGTTCGCCCTCGGCCACGGGCCCGGCATACACGCCCACGAAGGCGACGAAAGGCCGGCCGTGGGCCGTGGGCGGGAAGGCCGGCGCGCCGACCGCGACCCGCCCGATGAACGCGATGGTGCTGAGCTCCGGCGGGCTCACGCCGTTGAAGTCCCGGTAGAAGCGCAGCGCCTCGCCGGCGCGCGCCCCGTCGTGAAACACCGCGAGGAACATGACGGCGGGACCCACCGGGTGCAGGCGGTAGTCCATCCGGGTGACGACACCGAAGTTACCCCCGCCGCCGCGCAGGCCCCACAGCAGGTCATGGTTCTGCTGCTCGCTCGCCTGCACCACCCTGCCGTCCGCAGTCACGACCTCGGCAGCCAGGAGATTGTCGCAGCTGAGACCGTAGAGGTTGCGCAGGTGGCCGTGCCCGCCACCCAGCGTCAAGCCGCCGATTCCCGTATCCGACACTACGCCGCCGGGGGTCGCAAGCCCGAAGGGCTGGGTGGCACCATCGACGTCGGCCCAGGTCGCGCCGCCCCCACACTGCCCGACGCCCGTCTGCGGGTCGACGTGCACGCCGCGCAGCGCAGACAGATCGATCACTAGCCCGTGGTCACAGGTGCCGTGCCCGGCGACACTGTGGCCGCCGCCGCGCACCGCCACGCGCAGGTCGTTCTCGCGCGCGAACACGATGCAAGACACGACGTCTTGAACTTCCCGGCACTGTGCGATGAGCGCCGGCTTGCGATCGATCATGCCGTTCCAGACCAGGCGCGCCTTGTCGTAGCCGGCGTCGTGCGGCCCGATGAGCCGGCCGTTGAACCGCTGCTTCAGCTGCTTGAGGGAGTTGCTCGGGATCACGTGCGGTCTCCTTCGTCGCGCCAGTTTCTGGTCTTTTTAGGCAACGGACAGCGGCAGGACCATTGGGCTCTTTCACTAGCCGGCTGCGGGAATCCTTCACCGCGCCAGGCACCGGTGAGCGCGGGTCTCTTCAGCCGGATACGGATGTCCTTAATGAGGCACGCCACTGGCGTTGCCGCAAGTCACTGACCAGCCAGCGTTTGCGCGCGATTCCAGCGGCAATGCGGCGCCTCGCCACCGGATGCCCCGACTTGCCTCGTGGCGAAGCTTTGCACTCCGCAACCGGAGGAGACATGCCGATGAGCCGCCTGCACGCGATGAAGAACCAGCTGACCACCGCGACGCTGTGCGCCCTGACGCTGGGCGCCACGGCGACGGCTCTTCCCTTCCACGCCAGTCGCGCCGACGAGACCTGCATGTCGCCCTACATGGCGAAGATCGTCGGCCAGGAGGACTTCGTCTACGTCTGGACGCTCGGCGTGGAAGGCCTGGGCGACGGCCAGGACAAGCTGGTCACCAACGACGGCAGGTACGTGGCCACTCACTGGATGCCCACCGACGGCGACTTGCAGGGGGCCCTCAAGAGCGGGAAGTACGCCGACGGCTACGGCTACGACGTGCGCGTCCAGCCGCGCCTGAACGCCATGCTCACCTCGTCGTTCACCGGCTGGTCCAACTACATGATGGATTTCGGCAAGATGCTCAAGGACGGAGAAGCGATGAAGCGCTTCGGCAACACGGTGGTGGTCTGAAACCTGCACACCCGCCAGCCGAAGAAGGTCCTCGACGTCGCCGGCTGCCCGCTCGCAACAGCTGTCCTGCATCGTGTCCAGAGACGTCTCGGGGAAACACCGGGGGTTGCTGGGCGGGTTCGGCTGGTGACCATGAGCTTCAATCCCGCACACGACACGCCGGAGGTGATGCGCCTCTATGGCCAGGGGTTGGAGCCTAAGGCACCGGACTGGCGGTTTCTGACCGCCGCCTCGCCGGTGGCGCTACGGCCCCTCCTGGCCGCCTACGACCAGTCGATCAGCATCGACTACGACGCACAGGGACGACCGCTCGGCACCTTCAGCCATCTCCTGCGGGTCTACCTGATCGATCCGAACAAGCGGGTGCGCAACGTCTACAGCGTGTCGTTTCTACACCCGGACCTGCTGGCGGCCGACATCCCTGAGCAGGGCTTCACCAGCAACGAGCTGGCCACGGCCGTCGGCATCGAGGGGCGCACCGTGCGCCGCAACGCGCCAACGATCCTCAACTCCGCGTACCTGACGCGCCTGTTCCACGACGGTCGGGAATACAGTCTCGAGCAACAGATCCGGGGGCTGCTGCTCGCCCGCAACGAGATGGCCAACCCGGCGGTCGGCACCGTGGTTCGCAAGCTCGAGGAGGTGCCGGATTATCACGGTCCGTTCGCTGCCGCATTCGGCGGCCGTGGCCCGTCCCTGGAGACCGTGGGCCAGGCCTTGGCCAGCTATCAGCGGACCCTGGTATCCGGCGACTCGCCGTTCGACCGCTGGTCCTACGGCGGCGACGGGACCGCGCTCGGGGAGGCCGCGCAGCGCGGCTTCCGCCTGTTCACCGGCAAGGCCGGTTGCGCCGCGTGCCACACGATCGGGCCCGTGTACGCGCTGTTCACCGACAATACGCTTCACAACACTGGGATCGGCTATGGCGAATCGATTGCCGGGGAACCACCGAGCCGGAAGGTCACGGTCGCCCCCGGCTTGGTCGTCGACGTCTCGACCGCGGTGATCGATGCGGTGTCGGAGCAGGCTTCGGATGACCTTGGGCTCTACGAGGTGACACAGGATCCCGACGACCGCTGGACGTACCGCACCCCGACACTGCGCAACGTGGCTCTGACCGCCCCGTACATGCACAACGGCTCGCTGCCGACGCTCGACGCGGTCGTGGCGTTCTACGACGCCGGCGGCGTGCCCAACGAGGTACTGGACCCGCTGGTCTGTCCGCTCGGGCTCAGCACGGCCGAGCGGACGGACCTGGTCGCGTTCCTGCGCTCCCTCACCGGCGCCAATATCGACCTCCTCATCGCCGATGCCTTCGCAGCGCCGATTGGCGACTCAGGGGAGAGCGGACAACGCGGCCCGTCCACACGATGATCACTGTTCGGACCGAGACCGCCATCTTCCCCAACCTGGCAACGATGGCGTTTGCGGCGCGCGCTCTGCTGTCGGACGGGGCACGCAGGCGGCGCGCTCGCCCACAATAATCCCTGCGGATTGCGCGTTTGGATCTCGGGAAATCCTTATGGTGCGGGCCGGCTGGCATGCCTACGCTCTCTTCGGAGGCGGCCCAAAATCGGGTCGGGTCCTCTTTGAAATTGTGGCTCGGGGCCGCATGCCTCGCCAGGAGGTGCTCGCCGTGACGACCTACCGTTTCTCCACCACCATCGCCCTGCTTGGCCTTGCGCTCGGCGGCGCCGGTCCCCTCTTCGGCCACGACGCGGACGCCGGACCGCCCCGGCTCGGCGAGGTGCATTTCCCGGTGTCCTGCAATGCTGCCGCGCAAAAGGAGTTCGAGGTGGCGATGGCCTACTACCACTCGTTCGCCTGGCCGGAGCTCAATGCCAGCCTCGAGCGCGTGCTCCAGGCCGATCCCGCCTGCGGCATGGCCCACTGGGGCCGGGCCCTGGCCTATCTCGACAATCCGTTCCTGTGGCCGGGCACGCTGTCGCCGAAGGTATTGGCGGATGGGCAGGCGGCCATCGACGCCGCGCGATCTGCCGGACTCGAGACGCAGCGCGAGCGCGATTATGTCGACGCGCTGGCCGTGTTCTTCAAGGATGCCGACAAGCTGAATCACCGAGCCCGCGCCGAGGCGCTCGAGCAGGCCATGCGGGCTCTGAGCGTGCGATACCCGGAGGACACCGAGGCCACGATCCTCTATGCGTTGGTGCTGTCGACCAACTTTGACCCGGGCGACAAGACCTATGCGAAACAGCTGCGGGCCGCGAGCATCCTCGAGCCGATATTCCGGCGCCAACCGGATCATCCCGGAGCCGCGCACTACCTGATCCACAGCTACGACTATCCGCCCATTGCCGCGCAGGGGCTCCAGGCGGCGCGGCGCTATGCCGCCATTGCGCCCGATGCCGCGCATGCGCAGCACATGCCCGCGCACATCTTCACGCGGGTCGGCTACTGGCGCGAGTCGGCGGCGTCGAATCGCCAATCGGCAAAGGTGGACGGCGACAAGACCGCGAACAGCCCGCATGCGTACGACTACCTCGTGTACGCGCTTCTGCAGCTCGGTCAGGACAAGGCGGCCCGTGAGGTGGTGGCCCACGCCCAGGGTGTTGCGAAGAAGCCCGACAAGCTCGCAGCGGCCTATGCCTACGCGGCGATGCCGGCGCGCCTCGCACTCGAGCGACAGGCCTGGCACGAGGCGGCGACGCTGCCCCTGTCCCCAGCCAGCGAGGATTACCCCTGGCAGGCCCATCCGCAGGCGGAGGCCGTCAATGCCTTTGCCCGCGGTGTCGGCTCCGCCATGACCGGTGATTCCGCCGCGGCGCGCTCCGAAGCGGCGCGCCTGCAGTCCCTGCGTGACGCAGCCGCCGACATGAGGATCGCCTACTGGGCGGACCAGCTGGACATCCAGGCCGAAGTGGTCCGCGGCCTGGCCACTTGCGCCGAAGGCAACACGGCCGAGTGCCTCGCGATACTTCGCGCCGCCGCGGACCGCGAGGACGCCACCGAGAAGCATGCCGTGACGCCCGGGCCGATCCTGCCCGCGCGTGAGGTCGTCGCCACCGTGCTGCTCCAGCACGGCAAGAGCGAAGACGCTCTCCGCGAGTTCGAGGCCGTCCTTGCCAAAGAGCCCAACCGCTATCGCGCGCTGGCGGGCGCCTTGCAGGCGGCCGAGCGTGCCGGCAATTCCGCCAAGGCGAGGCGTCTGGCCGCACAGATGCTGGAGCAGACTGCTGCCGCCGACAGCCCCAGGCCGGAGATCGACGCCGCCCGGCGCCTCGCCGGCGGGTAGCCGGCGCACCCCATAGGAAGATCTCCCGATGGCCCGTGTGAGCACCTACCTCAATTTCCCGCGGACGACGGAAGCGGCGTTCGATTTCTACCGGTCAGTGTTCCAGACAGACTACCTCGGACCGATTACCCGATTCAGGGAAATGCCGGCGGCGCCCGGACAGCCGCCGCTCGACCCGGCGGACGAGAACCTCGTCCTGCACGTCGAGTTGCCCATCCTCGGCGGGCACGTCCTGATGGGAACCGACGCCGCGGAGTCGATGGGCTTCAGGGTGACGTCGGGCAACAACGTCTACATCAACCTCGAACCCGACAGCCGCCCGGAAACCGACCGCCTGTTCGCCGCACTGGCACAGGGCGGCACTGTCGAGATGCCGCTGCAGGACATGTTCTGGGGCGGCTACTTCGGCAGCCTCACCGACCGCTTCGGCATACGCTGGATGTTCAACTGCTCGAGCAGCACCTAGCTTGCCACTGCGGGCCGAACCCACGGCTCAGCGCAGCGCCGCATCCTGTGAGACAGGTCGCCGCGAGGCGCGGCCCATCGTCGACGCCCCGGTCTTGTCGAATGCCACGACCCGCAGGTGGGCGAGGCGCTCGAGGAACGCAGCACGCCGGATCAGGATGCCCTGCTGGGCCGCGCGGCCGATGCCCAGAGAGGTCGCGAGTGGGGCCGCGGGCAATCGATCAGACGTGCCGGCTGAATCGGCTGTGCGCCGAGTCGCCGAGCAGCCGGGTGAAGTCCTTGCGCGTCATGTGAATCAGCTGCTCGTGGTCGCCAGCCTCGAAATACACATCCGGCTGAGCCAGCAGAGCGTCGTCGACCACCGTGTCGATGTCGTACAGCAACCCGGTCGGCGGTATGGCGCCGATCTCGCAATCGTTGAACAGTGAAGCGACTTCGCGCTCCGTGGCCAGCCCGACCTGGCGACCCAGCGAGCGGTGCAAGTCTCCGAGGTGAACGCGATACGACGCCG
>Ga0316613_10003069_pt1 | contig 10498 bp, 12 predicted proteins | sample OWC_soil_day10_C_2_FD_207647 | JGI IMG/M metagenome (GOLD analysis project Ga0316613, IMG submission 207647) | Wetland soil microbial communities from Old Woman Creek delta, Ohio, United States - OWC_soil_day10_CT_b | ecosystem: Environmental > Terrestrial > Soil > Wetlands | place: USA: Ohio... | reverse complement strand
AGCAGTTAAGGTGATAGTTCCGGTAGCGGTTTCAGCGGCGACAACGGTAACCTCAACAGTACCGCTGGCATAGCTATCAAGCGTTGCAGTAAAGGTATAAGTACCTGCTGGCAGATCAGTCACTGATAATTGTCCATTAGAATCGGTTGTACCATCGCAGGTTGCAGAGTTTATAACGTAGCTAACGGCAGCACCTTCTAAGGCTGTCCCTGCGCTGGCAAGGACGGTGATTGTCGCGCTACCAGTGGTCTCGGTAGCATCTTCGGTGGCTTCGGCTTCGTCAGCCGCTACTTCTGCGGCAACAGTTTCAGTGTCGGCGGTTGTTTCGGTTGATGTGGTGGTTTCCTCTTCGGCAAATCTCTGTAAATTAAATTGCATGGTTAAATACACCCCTTTAAAATTTTTATATATCCACCGCAATATGCGGGAGCTGGTCCTTAAACCATAAGGTATGGCCTTTTTCGCCTCGGCTTCGGCAAAAGTAAAAATCGCCACCTTAGCAGCCTCTAATTCCGACTGCACAAAGGGCGATTTAGCAAGGTATTCTAGTATTTGTACAATTTTTTCAGGTGTCATAGTCGGTCACGCCCCTAGCGATGGCTCGGGCAAATTTATCTTGCCAATCTTGATCAGCAAGTTTTTCAGCATCATCAGGATTTGAGATAAACGCAAGTTCGGTTAAAACTGCCGGAGCATCCGTATGCTTCGTAACATATAGAGGCGTAACCTTTAAACCACGGTTAACCAGACCACCTAGCCCAACAAGCTGCGTCTGGATACAATTCGCCAGCCTTTCCCCTCTTACGCTTCCATCAGAGTATATAGTTTCTGTTCCAGACGGTCCCGGATCGCCAAAAGAATTACAGTGGATGGATACAAATACATCTGCGCCAAAGTTATTGGAGATATCACACCTATCCTGTAATTCCTCTGCGGCTGAATCTCCGGCATAACCGACATCATTATCGGTTTCGCGGGTCATTATTACTTCACATCCAGCAGCGGTCAAATAGTCCCTAACCTTCACAGCAACAACCAAGGTAATGTCTTTTTCTTTTAGACCATTCCCGCAGGCCCCCGGATCGGAGCCGCCATGCCCAGGGTCAATGCATACTTTCACTCCTATATTCCCTCCATTCCGTCAATCCTTTTGTGAGCCGATTTCGTGCTTTCCTCTACTGCCACAAGCCGCTTGTCGATACCCTTTTGCTCTTCCGACAAGTTGTTAAGCATTGTTTCCATTTTATCAATGGCCCTTTGTAACGTTTCAATTGCCCCTTGTAGAGGCTTAACTATCAACAATTTGACTATGACTGATGCAAATCCAATAACAGTTATCAACTGAACAGTGATATTTAAATTTAATTCCACACCTTCACCCACTCCCTTTTAGGCACTAAAAAAACCGCTAGTTAGCGGCTCGGCTCCCTTGCTCTATTCATTTTTCCATCAGCTCGCTGTCGTACTGGTTGTCGCCTCATACCTCGGGCAACTACTATTTGTGCATTTCCCCGTCGAAGCATTTAACTTAGCCCCGCAAATAAAACACCGCTTCGTCATGAAATCGCCTCCAATGCTGCAGTATACTCGGATTTTAATGTTGTGTAATCCGACTGTACCTCTGTTGCCGTGGTAGTATCACCCGCCATGAGTGCAGTTGCATAAGCCTGCGCCAAGGCATCAAATTGCGGCTGATATTCAGTATCCAAAGCGGATATTTTCTGTTCTTTTACCGCTGTCGCATAGCCGGAAAACGCCGCAGAAAGTTCGGTTTTTGTTGGTTCATGATCAAAATATACATAGCCATCGGGTACATTCGAAGAATCTTCCCATCTGCCACGTGTTAAACCATTATTACTATATATCCACATTCTAACCCTCCTATAATGAATCTTTCCAACCAATTATCCTACAATTGATATTAGAACCACCAGACCAATAATACAAATATCTACTTTGTAAGATAATAGTACCTTGCACTTGCTGTCCTGCATAAGCAGCATAAGTATTATTAATTAACCATAAAATGTATTTATTAGCATTTGGGCCAACTGCTGCCGTACCCCCACCTTGACCACCATAAGGGTCATAAAGTATTACATCCGCAATATTTGCCGTTGTAGGAATTAATGACGCAACAGAATATGCCGTTGCTGTTGATGAATTACTACCCGACGCTAAAACAGGATAATCCGTCAACAACGTGCCATCTACCGCATACTGAACGTCACTCCCCGTTTGCGTAATGTAATATAACTTACTACTCGAATTTGTCAGGAAGTTACTACATACCCGTACACATTCCGTATACCCGCTTGGCAATGTGACCCCACTCGCGCTTGATTCTAACGAAGCTATACATGCAGTCGCTCCAGTGCTCGGATTAAATATCCGGTAGCCAAAATAAAACTTTGATGCCGCAATGCTTCCGGTATCAAGCGCACCTGCTCCCGTTGTTGTAAAGTCAATTGTGCTACTAAAACTCGCCCCAGTAAACGGGCAATAATCACCAGTGATTGTGGCTGCCGTATTGCCTGTTACGGTGGATACTACGTTGCGGAAATCATTATAGTTCTTCTTGGCATAAGGTTTAGTTTTAAACCAACTGGTGTCATATCTTCCATTATAAGCATAACAAGTCACACTCGTTATCGAACTTGTCCCGGTTACGCAATACCCTACAAATACTCTTACTACCGATGCCCAAGCCAAACCAGTGTAGTAATAGCCAACCATATTGGTGGTATCAAACCAGTACTGATTAGCTGCTGGCGATGATGGTGCCACAGCTTGATATACAGGGGCTACCGTAGTAAAGCCATATGTAACGGTACCGGTCGTACTATCATAATTCTTATACAAATAAAGCGTGCTGCTGGCCGTTAATCCCGACCAAGCGCTTGTCACATCAGCAGTAAGCTTTTGAACGTAGTCAATCGCTCCAAACCGATCATACCCATTCGCCCAGGTCGTAACAGTACCGGATAATTCACTGATAGCCAAACCGCCTAGTACGGAAGATAAATTCGCTGCATTACCGCTTGAATCAACAGGACCGGATAAAACAGTCTGGCGAACCGGCACCGCCATACGCATAACTGCAGCTGGCAAGTATCCTGTACAAGCCCAAATTCCTTCGCCCAAACTTGTAAACTCAACAGCGTCACCAGCACTAACAATTAGATTCCGAGTCCCCGGAAAAATTATACTTTCGGAGTCATGAACTATAGACAGCGAACTTCCAAACCGAAGCTTTCGCCGAGTTCCTGCTTGAACCGTATCAAAAGCGGCGATCGGTGTCGTCCCTGTAACAATTATAAAATTACCCTCGGCAGCACCGATCTTCATCGTGGCTGCCGATGCCATTGTTACAGCATTTTCATTGATTGCTCCCTCCATATCCATTCCGGAAAGCGATAAAGAGTTTTCATTCAACCATTGTAATTTGGCATCAATCTGCTGAAACAGCCAGTTAAATTCCTCAACCGTTGGCGGATTAGAGCCAAGGTAAGCAAAACCTTCTAAATAATTGGTATCGGATATTGATGTAATTGATCCGTTAGTTGCCCACTCTTTCGAAAAATCCGGTTTCGCCAAAAATATCCCTCCTTAAAAAATCGTTGTAAACTTACCAACTCCGAAACCTTTATATCCTTGGTTTTCAAAGCCAAACACCGTATCTGGATCAAAGTAATTCTTTATATTAATCTGTACCCCGCCAGGTCTGACAAAGAGATCGACTCCCGCGGCAAATATCTGCTCGGCCTCTGTCAATTCCCGACCGACACCTACCCGCATAGTCGCATTGCCATGTTCAGTAATAACAATCTTCGCATCATCAAAAACCGTACTGAAAGACTGAATTGTCTCTTCGGTTGTTCCCTGACTGGTGTTCTTTGCAATTTTTGCCTTAATCATTTTCAGATATTCAGCATCAGCCAATGTCGCGGACGAAAGATAAGATTCCGATTTCTTCCGGATCCTCGCCTTACCAAATCCGCGCCCCGACGTCTGGGATTCAAACCCGAAAAAAGGCAATGCAATAGCTTTATCAATAAGCCGATCCTGGTCGACAATTTCACCACATCCGTCAAGCTGCTCCCCTTCCGAAGTATCCAGCCACCGGTTTTCCTTCAGATCAGTAAATACCTGTTCAAGCGCGGTCAAGCGATCACCCAATACCGTAATCAGCGCTTTTAAATAGGGTTTATCCGCAAACTGCGAAACTAGCCGGTCTAACATTTCCTGAGCGTGATCGGTCATGCAGTCGTCACCTCAATTCGGTCAGTGGAAAAGTCGGCTATTTCGCGTGCCCCAATTGAAATATTGTCCGCTGAATAGTCACTGCTGGCCGGAGTCGTATCAGAAACTGCAGCTGTAATCGTCACTGTGCCAATCCCTGTTGTACCGGAATATATGGGACCCAAAAATCTCTGCAATATAACATCCTGACCAACACTAAGAGCCTGGCCTTTCGCCAAGATAAGGGACTGCACTTCTGTCGGATTATCTGCCGCGAAATCTTCATCAGGATTTTCCTCCAGCACCGCTTTAATCCAGACAGATTTCACCGTTGGTCGATTAAACTTCATCGTGTGCTTTATACTCTGACTGTCCGTGACATCGACTTCAACACTGCCATAGGTTGATATTCCCGGCGCTTTTTTCTTCCAGAGCACTTCTGCTATTTCGCTCTTGGTCCCGCCATAAACAACCGCCTCAATGCTATGCGGCGGTCTTCCGTCGCTGTCGATTTCATCAGAAACATTCTCATATACGTTGGCCATCGTAACTCCGTCCAGATCAGCTATAGCCGCCTGAATGGACTCAACCATCGCCGAACCGGTCTGAAACACTGCAGAACCATACCGCTGTCGAAGTTCAGAGTCCGTTTCATCCTCCCTGCCAACCGTGGCCTCAACATTGTTTTTCACGCTGTTCCATCCGAAAATTTGCGTCACAATTTTTGTCACAGTACCTACGTCCGGATCAATTTCGCCGTAGGTATCACAAGCAAATTCTAGCGGTGAACCGATTTCATTAAGCGTCATATTGGTCGATATGCTAACGGAATAGCCACTACTGTGATCGGTTTTATCAATGTAAAGATGACTATTTGAAACAGTAACAGTAGCCTCCAGGCTGCTTAAAAGCGCTGCAATTGCCACAAGGATAGTGGTTTCATCGCTCGAAGTCGCTGTGTATGTATAGGTCGATTTATCCAGCGTCAAGGAATATGTAGCACCTGAGGCAACCGTATTTAATTCGATATCCAGATAACTGGCACTAGAAATAGAAATCGTTCCAGCTTCAGACACCGTAAAAGTCATGGATTCGTCGGCACTTGATTTAATCTGGCTATCAGCCGTAATAGTCGTTCCGTTAGTACCATAGCAGGTGGCCATAATCGTTGTTTTTTCGGCACTAATACGTTGTATGCCGGTAAAGGCAACGGAATTATCAAGATTAGTACCCGTGGCCGTATTGGGATACATAGCATTATAGGAGTCTTCTGCCACTTCCCAGAGCGTTGCTTCGCGCTCAGACCAAACACCGATAATCTGGCCTAAAACAGAATCGGCATCGGTGCTAATCGTCACGCCGAAAGCCTCGGTCAAAGCATCTTCAATATCGGATTTTATTTCTGCCAAGCGCGGCCGCACGAAACCGCTGTCAGTTACACCGTAGTCACTCATAGCCGAGCACCTCCCTGCTGGTAACAAGGCCGTAGTCAGTTTCTGCCTCATATTCAACCGTCAATTTACGGTTTTCACGGTCATAATCAAGCGTAAGACTGTTAACAGCCGAAACGCCATCCACATCAGCAATACACTCTCGAAATATCGAACGAATATGAGTCATATTTGGATTTTTGACCAGTACATATTCAAGATATGGCACCCCTTGCGAAGTATCCAAAAACCACTCGCCAAGCATAAATTTGAGGGCTATTTTTATCTGCTGAGCGACTCTTTCCGCATAGTCTATGAGTTTTAAATCCCCGTCAACAATCAAAAGATCATGTGTCGAAGCGGAAAGCGCAATATCATAACTCACTCTATCACCCCTATCCTACCGGGTTGCCGGTATTGCTGCTGCCGGATTCTACTCCACTATGAACGTGAGATTTCAATGATATACCCCCTGCAGTCACATCACCACTCACGGTTAAATCACCGGTAATAGTAACCCCACTAGCGGCCACAATATTGACCACGCCTCCAGAACTAATCCTGATACAATTTGAGCCATAAGCAAGGCAAACATCTTCCGGATATGACGCACCGCCTGTCGTAGCCTTGCCTGGCCAAATACAAGGAATGGCAAAAGCATCGGTCAGATCAAACTTTCGCGGATCTTCGGATTCGCCGCCTTTTAGCCAATCATCGAGCGACCTTTCGGCAAATACCAAAAGAACACTGTCGCCGCTTTGTAGCGGTAAAGTAACGGAAGCATCGCCCCCCATCCCTGACGGCCACTGCACCGGAACACCAACAATTACAGGCATATCCAACACCCGGCCATCAGGCACTTTAAACTGTAACGATGGTTGCACACTGGCAAGACCGGTATCCGAATCATACGATAGGATGGTTCCAGGTGCAGCAGTATGAATATTGGCTATCTCATTTTTTGTCATGGCCACAAGAGAGTCAACTACTTCATTTTGATTCAATCCAAGATCACCTCAATAAGCTCATGCTCGGTATACCAGTCCTTGCCGTGAGTATCGCCATTATGTTTTAACGACTCCACACGAAACCACCCTGTCACCGTAGTACTCTCCACTCTCACCGCATCGCCGGGGTTTACAGTCGGTGCCAACAAGGTTTTAATCTTCCAGCCGGCCTTTTTCTCTTTTGTTTCTTTCTTACTTTTTTTGCGTTTCTTCTTTTTGGCTGAAGCCGTTGACGAATCCGCTCGTTTAACACCTTTGACAATTCGCTCCGGACTACCAACCAGACCGCTTTCAGCAGAAAAAACTAGGGCGCGAATACCTGTAGTACCGCCCCCCATAATGATTTGTAGTTCGTTGTTTTGTATAGACCATGTTGCACCGGCAGCGTCGCAAATTTTCCCTAGAGCCGTTCGTGCATAACCCGCGAATGAAAACCCATTCGGATAATCCGAAAAACTCACATCTGAGCCAATACGAGTGACTAGCCCCATTTGACCGGCTATGTCATTTGCTATTTTACTGCCATTTACTCCAACCGAATAACCAACAGAAAGAACACTGTCCCGAATTGCGACCTGTCCATCTGAAAGTGTCAGTTCCGTTACGGCATCCGGCCCGTCATTACTAGTCCAGCTCTGAATAATAGCCCCGCAAAAGATCCGCCTTAGTCCAACATCCTCCGAATAACCAACTTCCAGAATACATATACTGTCCGGTCTTTCCATTTTAGCCCGGGTGGCCGAAGCCAAATTATATACTTTTACATTACTTTTATTGGTATGCTGGGTTAGGTCTTTATCAATATCAAAGGTTATTTTCAGCCCTTCAATAACAACCCCATCGCCACTAGGCTGGCCTACCGTTAATCTTGCAAGCCTATTAAACTGCGCCATCTAGTTCATCCTCCGGAATATATACCAGGTATGCCTTGCTATCCACAAAATCATCCCGGCATATATCTGTCTTTGTATCGTCCATCACAATACATATCAGCTCACCTTTCGGTAACGTTGGCCTTCTATACTGAGCAAGCATCGGATAATTGGGGACACAGCGGATTCCCTCGATAATGGACGTGTTATCCTCATCCCGAATTCCCATCGTCCAAAAAGATGCAGTATCATTCCAGGAAAAGCGCAGTTTGAAAGACTCACTATCCAACGTAACAGAAAGAAGAAAATCATTCGCGTCAGAAAGTGTGATTTTTATCATGAGCCAAATATCCCTTTCATAATTGATTTACTTTTTGTTGCAGTAGTTTGGGTTGTGCTGTCGCTGCTAGAACTACTATCACTGCTCCCCGTTCCAATATCCGTTTGGGTGGCCGTTCCCGCGTCCTTTTCCGTCTCACCGGCTTTTCCCGCCGTCAACGAATCCACGTAGTCTTCCGAAATATCGACGGTTTTAACAACCACCTTGCGGATCTTCGTAAACTCCAGTGGTATTTTTACTATCCGGCCATTTTCAGTATTTCGAGGAATTTTTGCCTCGGTCATCACCATGTTTTCATAAATTTTGGTGGACGTGACGATTGTGATTGGCTGACCATCATTATAAATCTGCTCCAACTGCGCTATTACTGACGGTATTAAGTCTGGGCTATTTCCCCCAAAGCGAGTATACCAAGTAACAGGAGAATTGGAGACTGCGATAACCATGGATAATTTCAGCGGCTGTTTAATAATATGGTCTGCTACAACAAAGCCGTCCTCGACCGGATGTTCCGTCACTTCACTAGAAAGAGTATATTCCTGTTCAACCAGTACATCGCATTCAATCACGCCTATTTGCGTCGGCTGTTTAGGAGCAGAAAATAATACCGCCGCCTGATCTGCCATCTGTCATTCCTCCTTTATCCCATCCCTGGACCGAAGGACAAATTAGTACCGAGTTGACTATATGCATCGCCATAGGAATTTTCAGCAGTTCCCTGTAAGAAAGAGGCCTGTTGAGTAGGAGTACCTGGAGGAACAGTCACATTGACATCTATCTGTTGATTCATGACGCCACCGCCACGGCCCGCTCCTGCCGCATTCTGGAGGCTGACAGTCTGAGAAAGGTCAAGCCCCGCAAACTTCGCTATCATTTGTCCTGCCCAACCAAGTTTATTAAGGACATAGTTGGCAATGGCCTGCCCAATTTGCTGCATGATTGATATAGCCGTAGTCAAAAGGTTGTTTAGGAATTGAATTGCCGTATCAATTGCAGCACCCCATTCACCCGTGAGGATTTGAGTTAAAAACTGCAAAGCCAGGATAATCCCGTTAATCATGCCATTCCAAGCAGCTAATAGTATATCGAAAAGCACTTGACCATTATTGGTCAGTTCCAAGAACTGATCGATTACCCATCCTATAACCGGCGAAGCAACCGCTATAAACGCATAAAAAGTTTCCACTATTGCATCTTTCAGAACGTAAAGCAAAGGTATAATGTTTTGCTGTATTCCTTCCCATAGTCGACTTAAGCCATCAAGTAGCGGCGTTATATACTGGCTAGCCTGACTCTTAAACTCATCCCATGGCCCGATAAATTCACCGATCAGCGAGTCGCCGCCTTCTATCCAGGTATATACATCTTCTAGTGCCAAAGCTAATATGGCTACTGCTGCCGCTATCGCTAACACATAAGGATTGGACACCACGAATGTTCGGAGGGCTACAGCGACTGCGCGAATACCTGACGTAATTGCTCCCCATTTAAGAGCTACCATTCCAGCGCCAAAAGCGAGCATAAGCAAGCCAGCTAATTTAAAAACTTGATTCCAGCCACCCAACGCTTTAACCACACGCCGCACGCCACTATCCAGCCTATCTACTACCCAGTCAATACCACTGGCTGCAGCCTTAAAACCACCAGTTTCTTTACCAATATCGGAAATGAATCTGCCAAATTTGTTTTTGGACACCTGTATGGCCTGGCCAATAGTTAGTGGCATTTTTTCAAACTGTGTGTCCATCGCGCCTTTAGCTTTGAGAATCGCATTGAAAACACCTTCGCTGGTCAACTTTCCTTCTGCGCCCATTTGTTTCAGGTTACCTATGGTCGTACCGTAAGCCTTGGCAACCTCCTGCATCAACATGGACGCATTTTCATCCAAGGATTTTAATTCATCCCCTTGCAATCTACCGGACGAAAGAGCTTGCCCCAATTGAAGGATAGTTGCTTTCGCTTCTTGCGTACTGGCACCGCCAACGACAAGACCTTCATTTACAGTTTCCACAACCGCCAAAATCTGATCCTGCGTGGCCCCAAATTCTTTCGAACTTCGCCCAAGTTTCTGGTATAGGTCAGCAGTCGCAGTATATTCCTGCCGAGTACGATTCGAAATATCATAAATGGATTCTAAAACTTGTGCTTGTTCTTCGGCGCTTTTTGTCACCAGGCCAACGCGTGCCTCCATGCTTGTCCACTCATCGGCAATTTGTGATATTTCATGAATGCCGAAAGCCACGCCAATAGCAGCGCCAATCCCGGCAATGGTAGTAACCAGGCCGCTGGCCTTTTCTCGTATCCCCTCAATTGTGCTTTCAGCTTGTTTAGCTTTTGCCTCATCAAAAGTAAAACCCATTCTTACGAATAGCTCACGAACCGTCATCTGCTACCCTCCTTTACCTTCGGCATATTAGCTCGTTGAATATCGTCCTGCATATCAAGCAAAGCGTTAATCTTCAATAAGTCGGCCAAAGAATACACCCCGACTTTTACTTCAGTCAGGGTGCATTTTCCGGCCAGGATCGGCCGCCAAATTAAAAGCTCCTCCGATAGTTTCGGATGGATCTTACCGGGAACTTTTATTTTGTTCTCTTCAAGGCCACG
>Ga0316613_10003067_pt1 | contig 10502 bp, 8 predicted proteins | sample OWC_soil_day10_C_2_FD_207647 | JGI IMG/M metagenome (GOLD analysis project Ga0316613, IMG submission 207647) | Wetland soil microbial communities from Old Woman Creek delta, Ohio, United States - OWC_soil_day10_CT_b | ecosystem: Environmental > Terrestrial > Soil > Wetlands | place: USA: Ohio... | reverse complement strand
GGATGACAGCGTCAGCAGATCCTCGATCAGGTGCTGCATGCGCATCGACTGCTCCAGGGCCAGGCTGAGGAAGTGCTGGCGATCCTCGGGCGCGATGTCATCGCCCGCATCCAGCAAGGTCTCGACAAACCCGTTGACCACCGTAAGCGGCGTCTTCAGTTCGTGCGAGACATTCGCCACGAAGTCCCGGCGCATCATGTCCAGGCGTTCCAGTTGGGTGATGTCACGCGCCAAAATCATCTCCAGGTCTTCGCCGAAGGGCACACGCTGAATCGACAGGCTCAGGCGATCCTGGCGTTGGCTATGCAGGATCAGGGGCTCGACCGAACGCGCCTCTTCGGTCTCCTTCATGAACCGCACGAAGTCCGGTTCCCGGATCAGGGTGGTGATGGCACGGCCCAGATCGCGTTCCGCATCCAGACCGAAATAGCTGGCCGCCGCCGTGTTCAGCCATTCGATGGTCTGATGCTGCGACAGGTAGATCACGGCGTCCGGCATGGCCTGGCTGGCTTCGCGGAAACGCGCCAGGCTGCGTGCCAGCTGTTCCCGCTGCTCCATGGCAACCCGGGTGCGCCGGCTCAGGTTGGCGAAGATGTAATCCCAAATGCCCAGAGCGCGGGGAACATGCGTACCCAGCGGTTCGCGGGCCCAGCGGACCACTTTGACCATGTTGTGCAGGTGATGCACGAGCAGCCCGAACAAGAGCAGGAGCAGCACCAGCAAGGCGGTATCAAGATCGAAGAACGCCCAGCACAGCCCGGCCAGCCCGAGCAGGATCAGGAATGTGGCGGAGGAAGCAAGCCAGATGTAACGACTGGAAAGAATTTGACCGGCCCCTGACTCAGTTGTTGACCATCTCGGTAATCTCGGTCGAGAAGCGATAGCCGCTGCCGCGCACGGTCTGCACCAGGCGATCATGCAGACTCGGCTCCAGCGCGCTGCGCAAACGCCGGATGTGCACATCGACGGTACGTTCTTCCACGAACACGTGATCTCCCCAGACTTGATCCAGCAGTTGTGAGCGCGAGTGTACCCGCTCCGCGTGGGTCATCAGGAAATGCAGCAAGCGGAATTCCGTCGGCCCCAGATTCACCAGTTCGCCAGCCGCCGTGACGCGGTGCGTGGCAGGATCGAGCCGCAGACCGCCCAGCTCCACCGCATCCTCGGTGGCCTGCGGGGCGCGCCGGCGCAGCACGGCCTTGATGCGGGCGACCAGTTCGCGGGGCGAAAAGGGCTTGGTGATGTAATCGTCAGCACCGATGTCGAGCCCCATCACCTTGTCCTGCTCCTCGCTGCGAGCCGTCAGCATGATGATCGGAATGCCCCGCGTACGCTCGTCCGCGCGCAGACGGCGTGCAAACTCCACGCCGGACATGCCCGGCAACATCCAGTCCAGCAACACCAGATCCGGCAAGGCTTCGCGCACGATGCGCTGGGCGGTTTCGGCGTCACTGGCGCGCATCACGGTATGCCCGGCGCGCGTCAGGTTGGCGGCAATCAGTTCCTGGATGGCAGGCTCGTCTTCGACTAGCAGGATGTTGGCAGGCACGGGGATTCCCCTTTTTTCAGATCGATGACGCAAGTCTATTGCCGCATCGTGACGTTTATGTGACAGGTAACCATTGTGCAATACAAGTCAGGCATCGGGAGTCAGCAAGAGTCCGCACCCGGCGCACTGCACGCACGCCGGACCCAGCCCGGTTATCATCTCGCTTTCCTTGCTTCTGTAGCGCCCACCATGGCTGGCTTGAATCCGGATACCCCGAACCCCACCGCAATCACCTTGCATCAGCGCGCCCGCACGCTGGAAATCGCTTTCGAGGATGGCGTCACAGCCAACCTGAGCCACGAACTGCTGCGCGTGTATTCCCCCTCGGCCGAGGTGCGCGGGCATGGCGCCGGGCAGGAAGTGCTGCAGGTCGGCAAGCGCGACGTTGAAATCACCGACATCGAACAGGTCGGCAACTACGCGGTCAAGCTGGTGTTCTCCGACGGGCATGACAGCGGCCTGTACTCCTGGGACTATTTCTACGAACTGGCAACCGGGCACGAAGCCCTGTGGGCGACCTACCTGCAACGCCTGGCCGAAGCCGGCGCGAGCCGCGACCCGGCCGCTCCGGTGCCCGAAGCGCTGCAACCCAAGCCCGCCGCCAAAAGCTGCGGCAAGCACTAGAATAGGCCCGGACAAATCATAGCCATCATTCCGGCACAGGCCGGAATCCAGTGCTCGCGGGCACGTCTGGAGCCCGGTTTCCATCGGGATGAGGCCTGACAAGAGGTTGCTGCCATGAACGACAAGACCACCCATTTCGGTTTCGAACAGGTTCCCGAGAGCGAGAAAGCCCGCCGGGTACGCGGCGTATTTTCTTCCGTCGCACAAAAATACGACGTGATGAACGACCTGATGTCAGGCGGCATGCATCGTCTGTGGAAGGCGTTCACCGTCGAACTCGCCAACGTACGGCCCGGCGAACGCGTGCTGGATGTGGCCGGTGGCACGGCAGACCTGTCCCTGGCCTTTGCCAAGCGGGCGGGCGCGAGCGGCCAGGTCTGGCTCACCGACATCAACCACGCCATGCTCAGCGTGGGGCGTGACCGGGTGCTGGACAAAGGCCGGGCCTTGCCGGTAGCACAATGCGATGCCGAGAAACTGCCTTTCCCCGACAATCACTTCGATCTGGTAACGGTCGCCTTCGGCCTGCGCAACATGACCCACAAGGATGTGGCACTGACCGAAATGCGCCGTGTCCTCAAGCCCGGCGGACGCCTGCTGGTGCTGGAGTTCTCGCAGATCTGGAAACCGCTGGCAAAGGCCTACGACGTGTATTCCTTCAAGGTTCTACCGTGGCTGGGCAAAAAGATCGCCAACGATGCCGCGAGTTACCAGTACCTCGCCGAATCGATCCGCATGCACCCGGATCAGCCCACGCTCGCCGGCATGCTCGAAACGGCGGGCCTGCAACGTGTGGAGTATTTCAACCTCGCCGCGGGCGCGGTTGCCCTGCATCGCGGCTACAAGCTCTGATTTCCCCGCCGCATAAAACGCCGGACGGTCGATTGCGCAAGCGCTCGTGAATGTCATAATCCGGGACCGATTTTCCTTTCTGGACAGGATCCCTCATGCACGCCACGCTCGCCGTCACACCCTATCCGCGCGAAAAGACGTTGTTCGCCATCCATGCCTGGCTCTCCGGGCTCATCTGGCTGATCCTGCTGGCCATCACCTTCGGCTTGTTGCTGATCTATCTGCTGTTCGGTTACATCGCCCACGTCTTCGGCTTCTCGTATTTCATCTCGCATGTACGGGGCACCGGCGCACGCATCACCGCCGAGCAGTTTCCCGATCTGCATGCGCGCATCGTACGAGGCTGCGAGCGCCTGGGCATCGAGAAGCTGCCGGAAGCCTACCTGCTGCAATCCGACGGGGTATTCAACGCCCTGGCCGCCAAATTCCTCGGCAGCCATTACGTGATCCTGTTTTCGCCGATCGTCGATGCGCTCGACGAACGCCCTGACGCACTGGATTTCTATATCGGTCATGAACTCGGCCACATTCATCGCGGCCATACCAGCTGGTTCAAGACGGTACTGATCCTGCCGACGGCCTTCCTGCCACTGATCGGCGCAGCCTACCGGCGCGCCCAGGAATACACCTGCGACCGCTACGGCTTCGCGCTGTGCAACAAACCCGAAGATGCCGAGTTCGCGCTCGGGGTGATCTCTGCCGGCTCGCGGCGCTGGGCCCACCTGAATCGCGACGCCTTCATCGCCCAGACCCAGGACACGCGCGGGTTCTGGATGTCCTACCACGAGCTGATGTCGGATTATCCATGGCTCTCCAAGCGCATGCTGGCGATACGGGCTCTGGCCACGGGCGAACAGCTGAAAGCGCCTTCGCGCCATATCCTGGCCAAACTGCTCGCCCTGGTCACGATCCGTGTGCCGGGTGCAGGAGGAGGGGCCGGCTTGTTGATGATCGTGGCGATCATCGGGATCCTGGCGGCCGTGGCCATTCCGGCGTACCACGACTACACCCAGCGCGCCAAGCTGGTGGTGTTCGACCAGCGCGCCCAGGCCGTCCTGGCCGATCTGCAAACCCGCGGGTCGGATCTGGCGACCGTTGACAGCGTGCTCGATGGCCTGGCGAATTCCCCAGCCGGCACAGCCCTGCAGCCTTTCGGCGAACTGGAAGTCGGCAACGGCGGCACGATCACACTGACCCCGCATCTACCGGCCGGCAAACCCTCCCTGCTGGGTGGCAAAGCAGCGGACACGAGCCTGCGTTTTGTCCCTGCCGTGAAGGATGGCAAGGTCTCCTGGCATTGCGAAACGGATCGGCAGGCACGCATGGCGCCAGCGTTCTGCCGCTAGGCATCACAAAACTTGCGCCGGGTCTTGAACTTAGCCGGATTGCCTGCATCTAAGGGACTGTTGGCACGTTCGCGTGCCGCCCCTTCGTGAGAGAAAACGCATGATCAAGAAAACCCTGTTGTCCTGCCTGCTGGTGGTTCTGAGTCTCAGTCTGACGATTGCCGATGCAGAAGCCCGGCGCCTCGGTGGCGGTCGCAGCGCCGGCATCCAGCGCCAGGTCGCGCCGATGCAACGCCAGGCCACGCCTCCCAGCACGGCACCCCAGCAAGGCGTTCACCCCAGCACGGCGCCCACCCCGACTGCCGCGCCAGCACAAAGCGGCTGGCGCCGTTGGGCCGGCCCGCTCGCCGGGATCGCTGCCGGGATCGGTCTGGCCGCGATGCTGTCGCACTTCGGCGTCGGCGGTGACTTCGCCGGCATCATCCTGCTGGTGATCGGCGGGCTGGTGGCTTTCATGCTGATCCGTCGCCTGCTGGCTGGCGCTCAGCCCCAACAACCCGCCCCCGCGTATGCCGGCGGAACGGTGAGCCCCTTCGCCCGCGAACAGGAAGCGCCCGCAGCAGTCGGTGGCGGTGCGGCCCCCGTCGGGAATGCCCGCAATTTCCCGGCAGACTTTGATGTGGAAGTGTTCGAGCGCCAGGCCAAGCTGAATTTCATCCGCCTGCAAGCGGCGAACGATGCCTGCAATCTGGCCGACATCCGCGAATTCACCTCGCCGGAAATCTTCGCCGAGATCAAGCTGGAGATTGACGAACGGGGCGGCGCCAAACAGCGCACCGACGTCGTCATGCTCAATGCCGAGGTGCTCGAAGTCGTGGAAGAAAAGGGCCAGTACATCGCCAGCGTGCATTACTCCGGCACCCTGCGCGAAGAGGAAAACACGGCCCCGCAGAACTTCGACGAGCTCTGGCACCTGACCAAGCCGGTAGACGGCAATCGCGGCTGGGTCCTGGCTGGGATCCAGCAATACAACTGACACGCCGGCGTAAACCTGCCGCAATCCACAGGCCGCCGGGCTAGAATCCGGCGGCCTTGTTTTTTTGCCTCAACCCCCGGAGCAACCATGCTTGCCGATTTCCCCCTGTTCTTCATCAATCGCCTACTGGCGGCCGAGCCCTGGGCAGCCGCGCTGTTGCGCCCGCACGTGGCCCAGACGGCTTTGCTGGAGGTCGCGGGGCTGCGCCTGCGCTTCACGGTAGGCGAAGACCTGCGCCTGCATGCGGCAGCGGCGGAAAGCGAGAACACGGTCAGCATCCGCGTCCCTGCCGAAGCCCTCGGGGCGCTCCGCGATGCCCCCGAAAATCTCAGCCAGCACGCTCACATCGAAGGCAATGCGGCTTTCGCCGAAACCCTGGCCAAGCTGCTCAAGCATTTGCGCCCGGACCTCGCGGCCTGGCTGGCCCCCTATCTGGGGGATGCGGTCGCGACGCGCACCGCCCACGCGGTGCACACCGCTGGCACACATACCCTGCAGGCCGGCCAGAAACTCGGCAGCGCCGTGCTCAGCCAGATCCGCGACGAAGCCGGGCTGGTCGTCACGCACAACGAACATGCCGCTTTCGCGCAGGATCTCGCCGAGCTGAGTGCAGGCATCGAAGCCTTGCAGCAGCGCTTGAAGGCGCTCTCCGGCAAGCCTGGCGAAGAGGCCTCGCAGACCTGAAAACAACTATATGTAGTAGCCAAAAGCAAAACCGCACCTAGATACAGGTCTTGTTTTGCTTGTCAGCAGCAAACCCGCCGGGTTAAAGTTCGCCCCACGACGGTTCCTGCAAGGGATGAAAAGGGAATCCGGCAAGGCACATGAAGCGCCCCATCCGGAGCTGCCCCCGCAACTGAAGGCGATGAGTCGGAGCCTCTCCAGGCCACTGGGCTGACCCCCGGGAAGGCTGGGCACCGATGCCGACTCGCCAGCCAGGAGACCTGCCGCCGCACAAGAATTATCCAGCCAGAGGCGGGGTGCCCCGGGCGGATCGCGGACAACGCCCCTTTCCCCAGGGAAAGCGTGTCCCGCGAGCCGGCCGGCGTACTCCTCCCTGATACAAAAACCAACGAGAGAGAACCCGCCATGCTTGCCGACAGCCTTGCCACGCCCGCAACGCCCTCCCCCACCGCTCAGACCCTCGACCAGGCCCACGCCTTCGAAGTGATCCGCCGCAATGGCGCCGTCGTGCGTTTCACCCCGGACAAGATCGCCACGGCACTGGGCAAGGCCTTTCTCGCCGTGGAAGGCAGTCAGGGCGCCGTTTCCGCCCGCCAGCGCGACCTGATCACGCGCCTGACCGACACCGTGGTGCAGGCCTTCACGCGACGCCTGCCCGGCGGCGGTACGCTCCATATCGAAGATATCCAGGATCAGGTCGAGCTGGCCTTGATGCGTTCCGGCGAACACGACGTGGCCCGCGCCTATGTGCTCTACCGTGAGCGCCGCGCCGCCGAACGCGCAGCCGCCGGTGTCGCACCGCAAGTGGAAACCGATGTGCCGGTGCTGCACGTGCTCGATGGCGAACGCCGCCTGCCGCTGGACCGTGGCGCCCTCCTCGCACAATGCCGCGAAGCCTGCAGCGGCCTCACCGACGTGTCCGCCGACAGCGTGCTGGAACACGCCCTGCAAAACCTCTATGACGGCGTCCCGATGGCTGCCGTGCGCCAGTCGCTGGTGCTCTCGGCGCGCACCCTGATCGAACGCGAACCGGATTACAGCAAGGTCGCCGCCCGCCTGCTGCTGCGCGGCCTGCGCCTGGAAGTGCTGGGTGAAGAGCTGGACCATGCCGCCATGGCCACGCGTTACGCCGAAGCTTTTCCCAAACTGATCAAGCGCGGCGTGGACGCTGAACTGCTCGACGCGCGCATGAAGGAATACGATCTGGAGAAGCTCGCCGCGGCGCTCACCGCCGACCGCGACCTGCAGTTCGACTACCTCGGCCTGCAGACCCTCTACGACCGCTATTTCCTGCACATCGAAGACGTACGCATCGAACTGCCGCAAACCTTCTTCATGCGCGTCGCAATGGGTCTGGCACTCAACGAGATCGACCGCGAAGACCGTGCCATCGAGTTCTATCACCTGCTCTCCAGCTTCGATTTCATGAGCAGCACGCCGACGCTCTTCAACAGCGGCACGCGGCACTCGCAGCTCTCCTCGTGCTACCTGACCACGGTGGAAGACGATCTGGATGGCATCTACCAGTCGATCAAGGAAAACGCCCTGCTTCAGAAATATGCGGGCGGGCTGGGCAACGACTGGACCCCGGTGCGTTCGCTCGGCGCGCGCATCAAGGGCACCAACGGCAAGAGCCAGGGCGTGATTCCCTTCCTGAAGGTCGTGAATGACACCGCACTGGCCGTGAACCAAGGCGGCAAGCGCAAGGGTGCGGTATGCGCCTATCTGGAGAGCTGGCACCTCGACATCGAGGAATTCCTCGAGCTGCGCAAGAACACCGGCGACGAGCGCCGCCGCACCCACGACATGAACACGTCCAACTGGATCCCGGATCTGTTCATGCGCCGCGTGATGGAAGGCGCCGAATGGACCCTGTTCTCGCCCAACGACACGCCGGATCTGCACGAAAAATTCGGCAAGGCGTTCGAGACCGCATACGTCGCCTACGAAGCCAAGGCCGATCGTGGCGAACTCAAGCTCTTCAAGCGCATTCCTGCCGTGCAACTGTGGCGCAAGATGCTCACCATGCTGTTCGAGACCGGTCATCCCTGGGTCACCTTCAAGGATCCGTGCAACCTGCGCTCGCCGCAACAACATGCCGGTGTCGTACATAGCTCCAACCTGTGCACCGAGATCACCCTGAATACCTCGGACACCGAAACCGCCGTGTGCAACCTCGGCTCGGTGAACCTGCCGGCGCACCTCGTGCAGGTGGATGGCCAGTGGATCATCGACCAGCCCAAGCTCGCCCGCACCATCCGCACCGCCATGCGCATGCTGGACAACGTGGTCGACATCAACTTCTACGCCACGCCGAAGGCGCGCAATTCCAATCTGCGTCACCGCCCGGTCGGGCTGGGCATCATGGGTTATTCCGATTGCCTGCACCGCATGGGCGTGGCCTTCGCCTCGATGGAAGCCGTCGAATTTGCCGACCGCTCGATGGAAGCCGTCTGCTACCAGGCCTATGCCGCCTCCAGCGCGCTGGCCGAAGAACGCGGCACGTACTCCAGCTACCGGGGCAGCCTGTGGGATCAAGGCATCCTGCCGCTGGATTCCCTGCGCCTGCTTGAAGAAGCACGCGGCGGCTATCTGGAAGTGGATCGCTCCAGCACGCTGGACTGGGACGCCCTGCGCGCCCGCATCCAGCAGCACGGCATGCGCAACTCCAACTGCGTCGCGATTGCGCCCACCGCCACCATCTCCAACATCATCGGCGTCTCGGCCTGCATCGAGCCGGACTATCAGAACCTGTATGTGAAATCCAACCTCTCCGGCGAGTTCACCGTGGTCAATGCCGATCTGGTCCGCGATCTGAAAACGCTCGGACTGTGGGACGACGTGATGATCGCCGACCTGAAATATTTCGACGGCTCGCTGGCCCAGATCGACCGCATCCCCGCCGAGATCAAGGCACGCTACGCCACCTCGTTCGAGATCGATCCGAGCTGGCTGATCGAAGCCGCCTCACGCCGCCAGAAATGGATCGATCAGGCTCAATCCCTGAACCTCTTCCTCGCAGCGCCCTCCGGCAAGAAACTGGATGAGACCTACAAGCTCGCCTGGATTCGCGGTCTCAAGACCACCTACTACCTGCGCACCCTCGGTGCCACCGCCATGGAAAAGACCAGCGCGCCCGTCGAAGCCGCGCCCAAGTTCTGCTCCATCGACAACCCGGATTGCGAATCCTGCCAATGAGTGTGCCCATGAACGCCAAACTCCATTTTGACGACTGGGACAGCCCGGTCACACCGCCTGCCGCTCCGGTTGCCACGCCAAGCCCCGTACCGACGGCCCGCGCCGCTTTCGCGACCACCCTCGGCGCGGCCACCGCAGGCGCCTCGCTCGCGCCGGTGAATGCGCAGGACAAACGCATCGTCAACGGCCAGGCCGACGTCAACCAGCTCGCGCCCTTCAAATACCCCTGGGCCTGGGAATTCTTCCTCAACGCCAACAAGAACCACTGGACCCCGCTGGAAGTCTCGATGGCGCAGGATGTGCACGATTACCAGCACAAGCTCACGCCCGCCGAGCGCCATGTGTTCGAAAACGTGCTGGCCTACCTGACCACGTCCGACATCCTCGCCATGCGCAACATTGGTCTGGCGGTGATGGAAAAGATGAGCGCACCCGAGCTGCAGATCTATCAGGCCCGCCAGGTCTATGAAGAAGCGCTGCACACCTGGACCTACCAGCACTGCATCGAAACGCTGGGCATCGACCAGCAGGAGATCTACAACCGCTACCGCGTGGTGCCGGCAATTCACGGCAAGATCGCGCTCGCCAATCGCCGCCTGGAACGCGTCATGCGTTCGGACTTCGACCTGCGCGACCGCGACAACCTGCACGAATTCGCGCTCTCCTACATGTTCTTCGCCGGCATCTTCGAAGGCTGCTGGTTCTACAACGGCTTCACCCCCATCTTCGCCCTGCAACGCCGGGGACTCATGAAGGGCACCGCCGAACAGCTGCAATACATCATGCGCGACGAAGTGCTGCACTGCGCCTTCGGCATCCGCGTGGTGCGCGAGCTGCTCAAGGAAGAAAACCTCACGCTGGACCCGGTGCAGGTCAAACAGCTCTGGGACGAAGCCGAAGCCGCCGAATCGGCCTATGCCCAATACATCCTTCGCGAACCCATCCTCGGTTACAACGCCGATCTGCACAGCGCCCAGTTCCGCTTCATCGCCAACCGCCGCGCCCGCCAGCTCGGCCTCGCCGAACCCTTCCCGGGTGCGGAAAACGTGCTGCCCTGGCTGGACGAGCAGGCCAATATGCGCAAGGAGAAAAATTTCTTCGAAACCCGCGTGACGGAGTACCAATCGGGTGGCGGCTTGAGCTGGGATTGATGGTTTGCGGCGCGTTTAAATGACGAAGGCCTCGCTGATGCGGGGCCTTTTTTGTTGGGTGGGTTCGGCGCGCAGCGACAACCCACCGTGGGCAATCAACGAGGTGTCGTACATTTCTTCGC
>Ga0316613_10003062_pt1 | contig 10509 bp, 7 predicted proteins | sample OWC_soil_day10_C_2_FD_207647 | JGI IMG/M metagenome (GOLD analysis project Ga0316613, IMG submission 207647) | Wetland soil microbial communities from Old Woman Creek delta, Ohio, United States - OWC_soil_day10_CT_b | ecosystem: Environmental > Terrestrial > Soil > Wetlands | place: USA: Ohio... | reverse complement strand
TATTTGGTGGCGGTATGCTTTTGGGTGGACTGGTTGGAAGTATGTTCGGCTTTGGGGGAAATGGCTTGTTTGCGTCGCTTGCCGGATTGATTGTTAATCTAATGGTTCTTGGTGGTATTTTCCTATTTGCGCGTTATCTTTGGGCCAGATATAAGACAAGTAAGAAAGAAAAATCTTAGGGGTCTGGTAATTTATTAAAGAAGGACAAATAGAAAATTATTGGGATTACTGACCAAATTGGTATTATCAACATAATATGTAGTAAAACCAATAAGGGGGTGTTTCAGTGTATCGTTGTCCTTATTGCGCCTATGGGCGTCAAAAAACAGGAGGACATACAGGCGGTGGTGTTACCGGAGGAACCGCAGTTTATGGTGGCTATGGTGGCCCTGGCGGCTTCGGTGGTTATGGCACTTTTGGCCAATACGGATATCCTAGTTATGGTGGTTATAGCGGCTATGGCGGCGGTTATGGTGGATACGGTGGTGGATATAGCGGCTATGGCGGCGGTTATGGTGGTTACGGCGGCGGATATAGCGGTTATGACGAAAATTATACCGACTATGATTCTTCCTATCAGGGGTATTAGTGCGGAGTTTTTATTATCCGCAATCTAAAGGGAGCAGTACTGAACGGTACCGCTCCCTTTTATCGTTTGTAGATTACTGATTATTTAACAAGAGATTGGGTGCAGTTTCTTTCAAGAAAAAGCTGAATAGTATTACTGCAATAAGGGGAAGTGCCGCACCTAGCATGGCAATTCCTAAACCGAAACTATCGGCAACCATACCAAGAATAGGTGGAGCGATAACGATACCTGCCAGCTCACCGATGCAGGTTACTACTCCAATACCGGATCCGCACCATTCGGCAGGAACCGCTTCACTAGGAATAACCGAGAGAAATATGGGGGCTAGTCCCCAGGTAGAAAAAGCGGTTACGAATAAGGCAAGTGCCAATAATAACAGTGAGGATGAGGGGAGATATAAAATAGCGAGTGTACCCAAGAAACCAATTATAGGACCGATTGCGATGGGTAGTTTTCTGCCGACACGATCCGAAAGGGCGGGGAGAAGGAAGCAGCCTAAGAAGCCGCCGGCTCCTAGAGCTGCCATTAGCATACCTGCGGTAGCGGTATCAAAACCTTTTATTGTTACCAGAAAGCTCATACCAAAGCTTAGCCAGCTCCAAAGCCATATCATCCAGAAAATGCCGATTACGGCACCTACTAGTATGTTCCGCTGCTTGAGAATGGTAAGCCAGGAAACTTTGCATTCTGCTTGCTGCGGCATGGAGAATCGACTGGACTCTTTAACCCCAAACCAGATGATAGCTGCCAGAATAATACCGGGAATGATTGTCAGGTAACAGGTCCAGCGCCAGCCCCATAACGCAGAAGTTTGCGTAGCATAAAGGGGAGCGATCAGACTCGCGAAAAGCGGAAAGGCGGAAGTATACAGACCGACATATAAGCCACGTTTTTCCGGTGGAGATTCTTCGGCGATTTGAGCCGTGGCGGACATATTAAAAGAGCCTTCCGCCGCACCGATGAAAGAACGAATGCCAATAAGCTGACTGAAAGTAGTGATGGCACCAGTGATTGCTGATCCAAGGGAAAATATAAGTACCGATGGAAGAATGACCTTTTTGCGACCGGCCTTGTCCGATATAATGCCACCGATAAAGGCGAAGATCAGGTAAGCAAGCGCCATTGCAGCCATAAGCAGCCCGCCTTCGGCAAACCCTAATCCGAATTCAGGTAAAATGATAGGAAAGAGCATGGCAATGAGTAATCGGTCCAATGCGGAAAAACCCCAGGCGATAAAGTAGGTGGCAACCATGATGTGAAAGGAAGACCAGAATTTTTGTTTGTTCATCAAAATACTTCCTCCTTTATGTCGATATGTCCAGCCGCTCCTAGCAGCAGATTGCGAAACAGTCAAAGTTCTTTTGGGGTAGAGTTAGCGGAAATCTTCCAGCTTGTCTTGAATATGTACGTTTTCGGTATATACCGAAGGTAAAATAGCGGCTAAGTTATGGTACTCTTTCGGACAATGATAGGCTAAGCCTTTTGCAAGACCTGCGATGACTTCGGCTGGAGTACCGATACCTACGCGTACCGGCTTTGTGTCTACAATGTTCCAGCCAATCCAGAAGCGGCTGCGTAGTTCAATTCCGCCGGGAATTTCACGGGCTACGTGACTGAAGGAAACCAGCATAGTTTTAGGGTCATGGGGACCAAGATTTGCATTGACTGCGGTAGCGGCTCCTTTGGCAAAGGTGGGCATATCATAACCAAAGTCTTCCGGGGACATAAAGGAAATGTCTAGCAGCATGGTACCGGTACCTACATCTTCCGTTACAATATCCGTAGTGTTCCAGTTACGCTCCCGGGTACTAAGATTAGGGTTTAGGCGTCGTTCGAGGTCTTCCGGTTTAACATGAACGTCATAATGATCTTCATTATCCCAGATAGCATAACGAAGTCCTTCCAGACCGTGCCAGGAGAACCACCAGTCAATCATTTCGGGCGTTACTCCTGGCATTTTGGTTAGGCCAGCGACAAAAGCCGAGCCGTCGGGCATGAGGCAATACCCGCACTCGGCCGGTAAATAACCTGGTTTCAGTATATCATTGCGGTTTTGGATAGGTAGAGCCAAAGCCGGATTGATAGGTCCTTTATCAAGTAATTCATAGATTTCCGCCGGGGCCGGAGTCATAGGCCGGCTATAGTATTTTGCATAAGGTTTCGCCTTTTCAGTAACGGTTAATGGGCGTAACGGTGTCATAATAGGAATCCTCCTTAAGTTTTGTTTTTGCATTATTCACACTTTAATGATAACTTGTAAAGTCGAGTTAGTGAAATCAGCATTTGAAATAAGGTAATAAGCAATAGCCATAATCTCTATTTGGTTTTATTAATGAAAAACAGTATAATTAAATAGGCCGCTTTTTTAAGTTGAGCGTTCGGAGGAATATATGGATATAAGGCAGCTACGTTTTTTTCTTGCAGTTGCAGAGCATTTAAACTTTACTGAAGCAGCGAGACATCTCTATGTAGCGCAGCCGGCCGTAAGTCAGCAAATTGCTGATTTGGAAAACCAGATAGGCGTTAAATTGTTTATACGTGATAAGCGTACGGTGCAACTAACAGCTGCGGGTAAAATCCTTTTTCAAGAGGCTCATGTTTTGATCGAAAAAACGGAAGAAGTATTGGAAAAAACCCGTCGAGGGGCGGCCGGCTTAATTGGTAGTCTAAAGATTGGCTTTTTAGCATCGGCCGTAAAAAATCTTTTGCCGCATACGGTAAAAGTGTTTCGCGAAAAGTATCCTGATGTTAATCTTGAATTAAAACAATATACTATGGGGCCGCTACATGAAGCTTTAGAGCATGGACAGTTGGATATCGGGTTTACCATGTCTTTTGATCTGCAACAAGCAACGGATTTAAGTTGGCGAACCTTGTATTCCGATGTTGTTTCTATTGTATTACGGGAAGATCATCCTTTAGCCGGGCAAGAGCAGATTGATTTCTCATCCATGGAGAAAGAACCCTTTGTATTTCTATCTCCGGAACAGTCTCCCCGTTATTATGATTTTGTTAACCGACTTTGCCTTAATCGAGGGTTTTTACCTAAAGTTGTAGGTCATGCTCATCTGATGGAAACGGTTCTTATCCTAGTGGAAAATGGAATGGGAATTTCAATTGTGCCACGGCACACCAAGGTGTATAATACTCCAACTTTAGTATTTAAGGATATTTCAGGGGAAGATGCGAAAATTGAAGTCGGTGTTGCCTGGAAGAGTTTAATTACTAATCCGTCTGTCCCTTTGTTCCTAAATGAACTTGGGACGGCAACAAGATTATGATTTTGGCGTTTTTATAACGCCATTTGACAAGCGAGTGGCTTGTCTTTTATAGTAAGACTAAAGCTTCGAACGATTTATACCCTTTTAGCTGCGGGCCAGCTGTTAAAACGGCTAGTAGTATTTGTCTTATTGAAGTAATATTTACTGGAATACGGGGTGACCCTGCATTGGAAAAACACAGAAGAATCTTAGTTGTGTCGGCTTCGATTGGTGCTGGACATCATCAAGCCGCATATGCGATAAAAGCTGCCTGGAAGAGCCAATTTCCGGACGACAACATCCAGATTGCTGATTTTATGTCGGAAAGCAGTTCGCACTTTAATCATCTCATTAAAGAAGCGTATTTAAAGGCAATTTCGTTTTCACCGGACATTTATGAGTTTATTTACCGATGGTCTCAACAAAATCCATCGACAATAAATGCGCAACAAACATTGGCCTGGGTAATGCAATTGGCCATGGCCCGGCTGATAAAAAGGTATAGGCCCAATGTGGTCGTATGTACCCATCCATTTCCTTGCGGCGCCATTTCCTATTTAAAAACGAATAAAGGTTTGAATTTGCCTGTGGTGGGCGTTGTAACTGACTTTGCAATTCACCGTTTCTGGATCAATGCCGAGGTTGACCAGTATTTAGTGGCAACCCCGGAGCTAAAGGCGGCACTTATGGAGAGGGGAGTTTCGCCGGACAACATTGTTACGACAGGAATACCCATTCATCCATCTTTCGCTTTATCAGCCAAAGACATTGTAAAGCCAGTAGTTGTTAACGAAGCTCCGGTAATATTGATTATGGGAGGCGGTTTCGGTTTTGGGCCGTTGTGTGAGTTACTAGCTATAGTCAATAAGGTAGAAATGCCGCTTCGTGTTATGGTAGTCACCGGAAATAATACCGCTTTACGTGAAAAACTACAGGCGTTAACCGCTGGTTTATCCAAAGAGATTACCGTATTGGGCTATGTAAAAGATATTAGAGAACTTATGGCTTCAGCGGATATACTTATTACAAAACCTGGTGCGCTGACAATTTGTGAAGCGTTGGCTATGGAATTACCCATGCTCTTCTATCAAGCGATACCTGGACAGGAAATGGAGAATGCACGCTATATAATTACTAAGGGAGCCGCTCAGTGGATTGGCGGCGAGTATAAGAAAAAGTGGAAATGTAACGGGGATAAAATTGTGCGGCAAATAACCGAATTGCTGCAAAATCCAAGTGAGTTGGTTTTAATGCAGAGTGCGGCCAAAGAGTTGTGCCGGCCTCTGGCAGCCGCCGCTGCGGTACATGTAATCAATCGACAATTGCTGGACCGAAAAACGGTATAAAAAAGCGTATCCTGGTCAAAATCCAGGTTACGCTTTTTTAGTGACATTTTAATTCCGTTGGGCCAAATTGCGCCGCATACAGGGCTGCATAGGCTCCGTGCTTGTTTAGCAGCTCTTCATGGCTGCCTTGTTCTATAATTCCCTCGTCGCCTATGACAACGATTCGATGGGCACCACGGATGGTTGCCAATCGGTGGGCGATAACCAGGGTGGTACGGTTCTGGGATAACGCTGTCAGGGATTGTTGGATAATCCTTTCGTTCTCGTTGTCGAGAGCGGAGGTGGCTTCATCGAGAATGAGAATGGGCGGGTTTTTCAAAAATATCCTGGCAATAGCAAGACGTTGGCGTTGACCGCCCGAAAGTTTGACGCCTCGCTCCCCGATAAAGGTATTATATCCGTCGTCAAATTCGGTAATAAACTCGTGTGCGTTAGCCAGTTTGGCTGCGGTAATAATTTCTTCTTCCGTAGCTCCGATCCGGCCATAAGCAATGTTCTCTTTAATAGTATCAGAGAACAAAAAAACATCTTGCTGGACAATGCCAATTTGCTCCCGCAGTGATTCTTGGGTAGTATGGCGGATATCCAGACCATCAATTGTGATAGTCCCCTGATCGACTTCGTAGAAGCGGGGAATTAAACTGCATAGTGTGGTTTTTCCGCCGCCCGAGGGCCCTACAAAGGCGATGGTTTCTCCGGGGTTAATTTCCAGGTTGATATGTTCGAGAATGGTTGTTTTATCATTATAACTGAAAGCAACATTATCAAATACAATATGTCCTTTTAAGTTAGATACAGTTTTGGCACCAGGGGCATCGGTAATATCCGGCTGGATGTCCATAATTTCAATAAACCGGCGGAAACCGGCCATTCCTTTTTGATACATTTCGGCAAGCATGGTAATTCGACGGACAGGTTGCAGGAAAATAGGGATATATAATAAGAAGCTCATAAGTTCGCCTAAAGTTAGTTTGCCGTAATAGATAAAGAGTCCGCCGGAGAGCAGAACTATTAGATTAATTAAATTGGAGAAAAGACCAACACCACAGTAAAATTGAGCCATGACTTTAAAAGCATTTTCGCGAACGGTGCGAAAAGCATAATTACCTTGCTCGAATTTCTTCTGTTCATACCATTCGTTAGCAAAGGATTTGACAACGCGAATACCCGAAACGCTGTCTTCAACTTGGGCGTTGATATCAGCAACTTTCATGCGGATTTGGCTAAAGGTGCTTTTTAACTGTACATTGCGAACAACGGCAAACCAAAGCATAAAAGGTACCGGCATAAACGTAAGAAGCGCCATTTGCCAATTGATGGTGAGCAAGATGATGAAACTGCCAAGCATCGATATCAAGACGACAAACAGGTCTTCTGGGCCATGATGGGCAAGTTCTGATATTTCATTCAGGTCACTAACGATTCGCGACATAATATGGCCGGTTTTGGTATTGTCAAAGTAGCTGAAGGTAAGTTTCTGAATATGCTCAAAAATTTCCCGGCGCATATCGTATTCCATCCGAACTCCGACAACGTGGCCTAAGTAATCAACAACATATTGAAGCGCATAGCTTAGAAGATATAAACATAGTAAGCTTGCCCCTGTCCATAGTAATAGCGTGATATTCCCTAAGCTGAGGATATCATCTATGACTGTGCGTACGACTAAGGGGAAGACTAAATCAAGTCCGGCCATGGCTAATGCGCAGAAAAAGTCGAGCATAAATAGTCCTAAGTGGGGTCGATAATAAGAAATAAAGCGTTTAATCAAACTCGTCCCTCCTATCTCTAAGGTATTGTAACATCAAACCCTGCTGTCGTATACTTTTTTTGTGAAAGAAACTATAATAAGCCTTGCTACAAGAAAAACAGCGGGCTTGTAACAAGGCTTGTTAAATTAATAATGGCAGAGCTGGAAAAAAATATAAACAGCCGGATACGTTACTGTCCGGCTGTTTATATTAGGTGCTACTTCTTTATTTTCGGAGCTATTTCTTTGGCCGCTTCGACGGTAGGTTTTTTTGTGCTTTTCTTAGGACCGCGGCCAGGTTTTGTATCGCCCATACATCATCCTCCTAGAAGTCTTTAAGGTAGTGTATGGAAATTTCCTCAATTTTATGTCAGGTTAGACATAAGAAGGTACCGGAAATGCTACTCGAAAATTAATATGCGGTATAGTATCATAGCGAGTATAATACTAGATTATTTAATTTGTATATGATTTGGGTTTGTGATAACATTATATTTTAATGAATATAAGTAAGGTGATAATTATGGATAAACGACTAGTATTAGCGGAAAAACCTTCTGTGGGAAGGGACATAGCACGAGTTTTAAAATGCAGCAAAGCTGGAAATGGATATTTTGAAGGAAATGAATATATAGTAACTTGGGCGCTAGGTCATTTGGTTACCTTGGCTGACCCGGAAGTATACGATGAAAAGTATAAAGCATGGAGAATTGAAGATTTACCTATGCTGCCGGAGCATTTACAATTAGTTGTTATCAAGCAAACCGGTAAACAATATAATGTTGTAAAAACACTGATGAATCGAAAAGATGTTCATAACATTATTATTGCGACAGATGCCGGCCGGGAAGGAGAATTGGTCGCCAGGTGGATCATTGAAAAAGCGCGTGTGCATAAGCCTATTCAGCGACTTTGGATTTCTTCGGTTACCGACAAGGCGATTAAGGATGGCTTTAATAAATTGAGACCGGGTAAGGAGTATGAAAATCTATATGCTTCCGCTGTGGCTCGGGCTGAGGCTGATTGGCTCGTGGGTCTTAATGCCACGCGGGCTTTGACCTGTAAATATAATGCGCAATTGTCCTGCGGCAGGGTGCAAACACCGACGTTGGCGATTATTGCCCAGCGAGAAGCGGAGATAGAAAATTTCAAGCCACGTACTTTTTATGGAATGACTTCAAATTCAGGCAGCCTAAAATTAACGTGGCAGAATCGTAAGACGAAAGATACTAAGACTTTTGATAAAGAGCAGTGTGAAAAGATACTTGCTTCGTTAAAAGGCAAAAATGCTGAGGTCATAGAAGTTAATAAAAGTTATAAAAAAAGCTTCTCCCCCCAGTTATATGATTTAACCGAGCTTCAAAGAGACTCGAATCGGATTTTTGGATTCTCCGCGAAGGAAACCCTTGGGATTATGCAAAAGCTATATGAGCAGCATAAATTGTTAACCTACCCGAGAACAGACTCCCGCTATATTTCTAGTGACATTGTAGATACATTACCAGACCGCTTAAAAGCTTGTGGTGTAGGCCCCTATAGCAGAATAGCATTTAAAGCGTCCCAAAAAGCAATAAAACCCAATAACCATTTTGTAGATAATAGTAAGGTTTCTGATCATCATGCTATTATACCTACCGAGCAGTTTGTTAATTTCAATGCACTAAACGATCAAGAAAGAAAAATATATGATTTAGTGGTTAAACGTTTTATCGCTGTGCTGTATCCTCCTTTTGAGTATGAGCAAACCACTATAAAAGCAACAATTGGTGAAGAACTGTTTTTGGCAACCGGGAAAGTTGTTATTGCACAAGGCTGGAAGGAAGTGTACGGAAGCAATTTTTCGGATGAGGAGCATGATGAGGATATCGCCGAGCAGATATTGCCCAATATCAATAAAGGAGATATTCTGCCCATTGCCACGACTTCTTTAAATACAGGAAAAACAAAACCGCCAGCTCCGTTTAATGAGGGCAGTCTTTTGTCGGCTATGGAAAATCCGGCTAAGTATATGGCGAATGAGAGCAAGGATTTAATTAAAACAATAGGAGAAACTGGCGGACTTGGTACGGTAGCTACCAGGGCGGATATTATCGAAAAGTTATTTAATAGTTTTTTACTTGAAAAAAAAGGGAAAGACATTTATATCACTTCTAAGGGAAAGCAACTTCTCGTGCTGGTGCCTGAAGATTTAAAGTCTCCTACCCTGACAGCGGAGTGGGAGCAGAAGTTAGGTTCCATTGCTAAAGGTTCTCTGCCTAAAAATCATTTTATCAATGAGATGCGAAGCTATGCTCGTGATGTTGTTAGGATTATAAAAAATAGTCAGGAACAATTCAAGCATAACAATATTACTAGAACCAGATGTCAATGCGGCAAATTTTTACTTGAAGTGAATGGGAAGAAAGGGAAAATGCTAGTTTGTCAGGATAGAGAATGTGGTTATAGAAACTATATCGCTAAAAGTACAAATGCTAGATGCCCTAATTGCCATAAAAAATTGGAACTGCATGGAGAAGGAGACGGCCAAATATTTGTTTGTGGCTGCGGATATCGAGAAAAACTTTCCGCCTTTAAAAAAAGAAAAGATAATGAAAATGTAAGGAGTTCTAAAAGCGAGGTTTCAAAATATTTAAATGAACAGAAAAAGGCAAACGAAGAGCCCATTAATACGGCGCTTATGGATGCTTTGGCCAAGTGGAAGTTAAAATAAATGAAAGAAAAAACCCCAGGAGCGGGAGCATATCAAATAAAAACTCTCCATTGCCTCTAGTGCAATGGAGAGTTTTCTATGCCGTATGGAGTTCGGGGGTTGCCGATTCATCCAGCGTATATAGGCTAGAGGCCTTGCCGCCGAGAAGTACCTGGATTAATTCCAAGGTTAAGGCAATGGTTTTGTTATCTTTGTCAAGCAACGGATTTATTTCTACAAAATCGGCTGAAGTTATTACGTTGTGATGAAACAAGAGCTCAATGGCTTCCAGCGTAGAGGGAAAATCTAAACCGTGGGTAACGGGTGTTCCCACTCCAGGGGCTTCCTGGGGATCAATAGCATCTACGTCGAAACTCAAATGAATTCCATCACACCGCTTTGCTAAATACGCCACAGTCTCTTCCATGACTGCCTTTGCGCCGCGTCGCAGAACATCTTCCGTAGTGAAAACCTTAATATTTTTTTCGCGAATCATAGCCTGTTCACCGGGATCGATGTCCCTGGCACCGAAAATAACTACGTTTTCCGGTTTAACTTTAGGATAATATCCGCTGATACGAGTTAAACTTTTGGGTCCAAACCCCATACTTGCTGCCAACGGCATACCATGAATATTGCCGGAAGGCGATGTTTCCGGAGTATTTATATCTGCATGGGCATCATACCAGATAACACCCAGGTTATCATAATGTTTGGCAAGGCCGGCCAAAGATCCCATCGCTATGCTGTGGTCGCCGCCAAGAATAAGGGGAAAACTGCCTTTGGTAACGGCGTTTGAAACCTTATCAGCCAGCAAAGAGGAACCGGTTCGGACTTGTTCAAGATGCTTTGTATTAGAAGATAAGGTGCTTAAT
>Ga0316613_10003057_pt1 | contig 10516 bp, 7 predicted proteins | sample OWC_soil_day10_C_2_FD_207647 | JGI IMG/M metagenome (GOLD analysis project Ga0316613, IMG submission 207647) | Wetland soil microbial communities from Old Woman Creek delta, Ohio, United States - OWC_soil_day10_CT_b | ecosystem: Environmental > Terrestrial > Soil > Wetlands | place: USA: Ohio... | reverse complement strand
ATGTCCACGAACACGGGTTTGGCGCCGGCCTGGCTGATGGTTTCAGATGTCGCGATGAAGCTATTGGCGACGGTGATGACCTCGTCGCCGGGGCCGATGCCCAGGGCCTTGAGGGAGATGTAGATGGCGTCGGTGCCGTTGGCGCAGCTGACGCAGTGCTTTCGGCCGAACTTCTCGGCGTAGGCTTTCTCGAATCCCTCGACATATTTGCCGCCGACGAAGGCGGTCTCGCTGATGACGGACTGGATCGCGGGGTCGATCTCGGACTTGATGGACTGGTACTGGGCCTTGAGGTCGACGAATGGAACGTTCATGTTGAAATAGGGCTCCTTGATGAAATTGTCCGGTCCTCTATCATAGTGAATCTCACAATAAAATGCCTAGCGGGGTCATGTTAGATGGCGGGGTTCCCCTCCCACATCACCGCGGGGGGGCATTTCAGGGGTGATAAAAACCGGCCCTTTCTCACCCCTAGGGGTGAGAAAGGGGGGGCGCGGTCACCTCGGGGTGTCGGCGAATATGTCGCGGAGGCTGGAGGACCCGACGTAGGCATCCCAACGCGCCTTGGCCGGGATACGGGTTACGTAGCCGGGGACGTCCGGGCCGACGGGGGGCCACGCCAGCGCGCCGAACCACGAGGGCTTGGACGGACGGTACAGGGAGGCCGGGATGGCTTCCGTCCGGCCGCCGTCCCAACGGGTCTGGCCGGAGAAATAATCGAAATTCCCCTCGCGCCACATCGTGGCCGCGCAGGTTGTGTCGGGAAGTACGACGCCGTGGGCCGTACCCGTCGATACGCTGCCGTGCCACCCGACCCGGTAGACCGATCGGGTAAAGGGCTCCCCGATGACCGCTTCGTAGGACCCGACGCCCAGATCCCCTTCCGTCCCGAGAACATTCCCGACCAGGGACGTACGATAGCCCCGGACCGCATTCTCGAAGGCGAACCTCCGGCCCTGGGCCGCGTTGATGCTGAATGCGCGGCTATGGTTCCTGAACAAGAACATCCCGTCCGAGGCGCATTGGGAGAGGTAGCTGTCGTGGTTGATCTGATCCGCGGAATTCCCCTCTAGGAGGTTCATGCACTGGAACCCGCCGTGGTTGTGGATCGACTGCATGACGGGCGGGATGGCCGGATAGTTCCCGTCGTAACCGATATTGCAGAAGTTGTATCCGATGACGTTCCCGGACCCGCTGTACTCGAACGAGATATGATGGCGCTGGTAGTAGATGATGTTGTCCTCGATCAGGTTGTCCGTGCTCCGGCCGTAGAGGCAGATGCCGTAGGCCGTTTCGAAGTTGCGCCCGTGATGGATGAAGTTCCTCGAGACCTCGCACCGGGCGGACCTGTTCAGGGTGACATGCCAGCCCACGGAACCCGTGACCTCGACCTTGCGGATCCAGCCGTTCGTGACGTCCAGGAAACGGATGCCGGTAACCGTGTCCGAGGCGTTGCAGTCGATGGACAGGTCCTCGACCCCGACGGCGTCGATGGTGTCGAGCCTCTGGAGGGTGGGAGTGGCGCTCGCGGAATGGGCGTAATACAGCGGCCGGTCGATCCGCACCGTCGTCCCGGAGATGGAGGAGATCCGGACGATCTGTCCGACGGCGTTGTTCATGTAGGTGGTCGATCCGCCCAGAAAGTTGTCGTCGTTGGTTTCCGAGACGAGCGCGTATTGCCCGACGGCCAGCCCGGACGCGCCGCTCAGGACGAATGCCGTCGAACCCGTCTGGTAGCCGGACAGGATGCCGAAGCTGGCTCCAGGACCGTTCCCCGTGAAGGAGATGGCCGCGCCGGAGCCGCCCGAGATCCGGATCGTCGTGACGCCGGCCCCCGCACCCTTGACGACCACGCTCTTGCCGTTGCTGTCGGTGATCGAACCTGTCGTCCGGAACGTCCCGGCCGGGAGGAGAACCGTCGTTCCGGCCGGGGCCGCATTGATGGCCCCCTGGATGGCCGCGGTGCAATCGGCCGAACCGGTCGGATCGAGGTAATGGGCGGCCGTCGGATCGGACGCCTGCATGGCGATGCCGGTCGGATAGACGGGAATGCCCTGGGTGCCGCCGCGCCAGACGCCGGCGAGCGACCAGTCGGCGACGCGGTCGGCTTGGTCGACGAGCAGCCAGTCGTGGTCTCCACCGGGGGGGGGATCGCCGGCGACCGTGACGATGGCCGTCTCGAGGTCGGACGCCGACGCGTTGGAGACGGTGAGCGTCACCTGATAGGAACCTGCTCCCGCGAAGGCATGGCTCGGATTGGGGGACGTGCTGGTCGTGCCGTCCCCGAAGTTCCACTGCCAGGCCGTCGGGCTGCCGGTCGAGGCGTCCGTGAATCTCACTGTCTCTTCAGGCGCGGGAGAGGCCGGGCTGAAGGCGAAGGACGCGCGGAGCGTCGCCGCGGGCTCAACGCTGACGACCCGGCTCGCCGCAGCCGACCCGGAAGCGGACGTGACCGTCAGATTCACGGTGTACGATCCCGCCGCCGCGAAAGTGTGATTCGGATTCTGCGTAGTCGAAGACGCCCCGTCGCCGAAATTCCAGGACCATGCGGTAGGGTTGCCGGTGGACGCGTCCATGTACTGGACGGACTGTCCCGCGACCGGGGTGGCCGGCGTGTAGGTGAACGAGGCCGTGAGCCCCGCTGTGACCGTCACCGTCCGGGTCGTCGAATTCGAGCTCGAGGCGTTCATGACGGTCAGGCTCACGGTCCGGGCCCCGGCCGTCGTAAAGACATGGCTCGGATTACGGACGGTCGAGGTCGTGCCGTCCCCGAAGCTCCACTGCCAGATCGACGGGCTGCCGGTGGATGTGTCCGTGAACTGGACGGCCTGGCCCGCGGTCGGGGAGGCCGGGGTGAACGTGAAAGACGCCGACAGGGCCGCTGCCACGGCGATCGTACGGGTCGCGCTCGTCGAACCCAAGGCGTTAGTGATGGTCAGGGTCACGGTCTTGGATCCGCCCGTCGTATAGCCGTGGCTCGGGTTCTGGAGGCTCGACCCGGCCCCGTCCCCGAAATTCCAGGCCCAGGCGGTCGGGGTTCCTGCGGATGTGTCCGTGAACTGGATGGTCTGACCGGTCGCGGGGGAGGCCGGGGTGAACGTGAAAGACGCCGACAGGGCCGCTGCCACGGCGATCGTACGGGTCGCGCTCGTCGAACCCGAGGCGTTAGTGATGGTCAGGGTCACGGTCTTGGATCCGCCCGTCGTATAGCCGTGGCTCGGGTTCTGGGCGGTCGAAGTCCCGCCGTCGCCGAAGTTCCAGGACCACGCGGTCGGGGTTCCTGCGGATGTGTCCGTGAACTGGATGGTCTGACCGGTCGTAGGGGAGGCCGGAGTGAACGTGAAGGAGGCGCTCAACGCGGTCGTGACGGTCACCGTCCGGGTCTCGCTGCTTGAGCCAGAGGCGTTGGTGACGGTCAGGGTCACGGTTCTGATCCCGGCGGTTGTGTATGTGTGGCTCGGGTTCTGGGCGGTCGAAGTCCCGCCGTCGCCGAAGTTCCAGGACCACGCGGTCGGTGTGCCGGCCGACGTGTCCGTGAATTGAACGGACTGGCCCGAGACCGGGGAGGCGGGGCTGAACGAGAAGGAGGCGTCAAGGACGGACATATTGGCCACGGTGATCGTCTTGTTGCCCAGCTTTGTGCCTGCGGGGGTCGTGGCGACCAAGGCGACCGTGTACGAGCCCGTCGTAGCGAAGGCGTGGGCCGGGTTCTTTGCGGAGCTGGTCGCGCCGTCGCCGAAGGTCCATTGCCAGGATGTGGGATCTCCCGGCGTCGTGTCGGCGAACTGGACGGTCTGGCCGGGCCCCGGGGTCACGGGGCTGAAGACGAATGTCGCCGGAGAATCCGGGGGCAGGACCGTCAGGGTCTTGGTCGCCTTTTTGGACGCCGCGCCGTTGCCGGCCATGAGCGTGATCTTCCGGAATCCCGAGGCCGTGTAGATATGGATCGGATTTCTTGCCGAGCTGGTCGAACCGTCGCCGAAATCCCACTGCCAGCTGACGGGATCTCCCGTCGTCGCGTCCGTGAATTGGACCGCTTGACCTTCCCGGGGAAAGCGGGGGCTGTACGAGAATCCAACCCTCATATTGCCGGAGCTCCTGGCGGCCAGGCTGCTCAGCAGGCTCTTGGAGGCGGGCGGCTTCGTCTGGGACAGGGCTTCCGGCGCCGACAGCGCGAAACACAGAATGAGGGACAGCAGACCGACGCCTATCGCTCGACCCGCGCGGCGGGAATTCCGGCTTGTGGCCATCGTTATACCTCCATGTTAAGGAGCTATCATAGAGAATCGGTGCCGGCCCTTAATCACCCCTTTGGGGGATAAGGACGGTCATTTCCCGGCTGGAATGGCTAGCTCGGAGCGCTGAGGTCCATCCGCCGTTCGACAGTCCGAATCGAGGGTGGCGCGTGTTGACAACCCGGAAGCCCGTTGATATCATCCGGCCCGGAATTCGAGAGTATGAAGTTCGATTTCTACTCCAGTCTCGCCTTTTGGGGCGCTCTCTGCGTCATCGTCGTTCTCGTCCGTCTTCTCGGCAAAAGGCCCGTTCTGCGCCGCCCCTTTCTCGTCGTCTCTTCCGCGCTGATGATCCTGGCCATCCCCGGATTCTCCCTGAAGAACTTCGGCGCCCTGTTCGTCCTGACAGTGTTCAGTTTCTCCGTCTGCCGCGTCCTGGCCGGTCGGCGACCGACCACCGGCATCAAGCTCAAAAGAGCCGTGTCGACCCTGGGGATCCTGGGCGTCCTCGGCTTTCTGGCGTTCTACAAATACGGGTTCATCCAGGCTCTCTTTTTCGGGGCCCCGCCGCCGGGGGGGCGTCCTGGGTCCCGTGCGATATTCATGATCGGCGTTTCCTATTTTTCGTTCAAGATGATCCACGCCATCGTCGAGGCCTACAAAGGGAAAATGGACAGGGCTCCTTTTTTAACCTACCTCTCCTACATCCTGTTCTTTCCGTCGTTCATCAGCGGGCCCATCAACCGGTTCAGCGGCTTCGCGCCCGCCCTGGCCGGGCCGGCCTCGACGTCCATTAAGGCCGACCTGAAGTCCGGAGCGGAGCGCATCGTGCACGGCCTATTTAAAAAATTCGTGCTGGTCCCGCTGATCCATCCTTACATCCTCTCGAATCAAACACAGGACCTGTCCGGACTGTCCGCCGGGTCGGTCCTCCTCGGCCTCTACGCCTACGCGCTCTATTTTTATTTCGATTTCTCCGGATATTCCGACCTCGCGCTGGGGAGCGCCCGGCTCATGGGCGTCCCGCTGCCGGAAAACTTCAACAATCCCTTCCTCAAGAGGAACATCCGCGAGCTCTGGACGAACTGGCACATGTCGCTGACCTCCTGGCTCGTGGATTACATCTACTGGCCACTCGTCCGCAGGATGAGGGAGACATCCTACCTGAGAGAACACCCCGTCCTGCTGTCCAATGCCGGGATGATCGTCACCTTCATCGCGTGCGGGATGTGGCACGGAGAAACGGCGAATTTCCTGGTCTGGGGCGTCTATCACGGATTGGGGATCTCGGCACTCACGATCTATCAGAGGCTCAAGCGGAAGGTCGCGAATCCGGCGCTTCAGCGCTATTTCAGGTCCAGGGCCAGTGCGATCGCCGGAGCGGTCCTCACGTTCAATTTCTTCGCGGTCGGATTGGCTTTCTTCGTCCTGGACCTGAAGAGCCTGAAGGTCGTCTTCGCGACGATCCTGTCCTGAAGCGGTGCTGCCGCGGCGGGGGCCGCGATCACTCCGCCGTTTTCTTCCCGATGAAAGCCGCCAGCTTGTCGATGGAATCGAGGTTGTCGGGAACGATCTCGTCGGCCTCGACGCGGATAACGTATTCTTTTTCGATGTGGCCGACGACCTCCAGGACGCCCGTGGAGTCCAGGATCCCCGTCTCGAGGAAGGAATCATCGTCCGCGAACGTGCTGCCGCGAGACAGAGAGAGGGTCGAAGACGTGATAAAGGCCCGTAGGCCCGCCTTCACGGTAGCAGGATCCCATCTTTCCTTCGTCACTTTCGACTCCTTGGTCCGGATCTCGAAATCCCGGCCAGTTTACACTGCCGGATGGCCCAAGTCAATCGGATGGGCCGCTGTCGGAGCCTTTCCGTTCGAGCTTGAAGATCGTGTTCAGGATCTCCCGGTGGGTTTCGCATTGGACGAGATGAAGAGACCTTAGGATCGTGGCGCGGTCATGCCCGGTCTTGAAGAGGACCCGCCGCACCTTCCACATCCATTTGCGGTATCCCCAAAGGTCCGCGAGATAACGTTCGGATCGCTGGAGGCAGAATTCCCGCCACCGGGATTCGACAAAAACATCTTCCGCGATCCGGGCGCTCCGGGCGCGCATTTCGGCCAGGAACTCCTCCCGGGCGGCCGGGTCCATCGCCCGGGCCCCGGATCGGCTGGCGGATTGGACGTAAGGGATGGGTTGGAAGTCCACCTGGGAATCCCGGAGGGTCAGCTTGGCCAGATATCCCGTGTGGTAGGGGGCCGGTTGCGGGCTCGGGGCCTCGAGGATCAGGTTGCCCAGCCCATAGACGATCGGACGCCCTTGATAGATCTCCCAGGGCAGGGGACAGTGGGCATGACAGCAGATGACGGCGTCCGCTCCCATGTCGATCATGAAACGGCAGCGCCGGCGCATCTCCGGACTGGGATAGGGATAGAATTCGGCTCCCCCGTGGAAGAGCACGATGAACGCTCCGTCGCCTTTGTGGGACCGGATCGCATCGACCACATCGATCAGGTCGAGGGGATTGGCCCCGGGCGTGTCCCGATCGGCCTGGGAGAACTCGCGTTCGGCCATGGCGTAGATCGCGATCCTCCGTCCTTGGACGTGTTTCACGAGAGGCTGGCGGGCCTGCTCGAGGTCACGGCCTGCGCCGACGACGTCCAACCCGGCCTTGGCCGCCGTCTCCATGGTCTCCCGCAATCCTTCCGGGCCATGATCGTAGCTGTGATTATTCGCCAGGTTCAGGATGCCGATCCGGGAAGCCCGGAACCCGGCGATGCACCGGGGGGAGGCACCGAAGACCGGTCCGGTCTTGAGGATCGGCGTCTCCTTCGAGACCAGCGGGCACTCCAGGTTGACGATGGAGAGATCGGCGGCGCTGAACTCCCCGGCGAGATCGCCGAAGATGCCGCGGGCGTCTCCATCGACGAACGCCCCTTGGACCGGGCCGACGGGATACACGTCCCCCCCGACGACGATCGTGATCATGCCGGTCCCTCCTTGAGATCGGTCAGGACATCCTTCCAGGAAATGTGTCCTTCCCTCCGCTTGAGGATCATGTAGATGATGACGATATAGACGATGTTCATGACGATGCCGGCCAACGCATAGAGCAGGACCGTCGATGCGGCGGTCAGGTAGAGGCCGCCGGCGACGAGCGCCAGGGTCCTCAAAGCGAGCACGACCAGATCGTAGAGGAACATCTGCCGTTGGGCCCTCACGACCCGGGAGAAGAGGACCGCCGGCAGGTTGGAGAACACGAGCGCCAGCCAAAGCACCAGGCTCTGGGCGAAGACGCCGGCCATGCGCCATTGGGCGCCGAATATCCAGGAGAAGAGGGGGGGCGCCCACAGGCCCAGAATGAGCGCCGGACCCAGGGCCATCAGGAACAATCCGCCGGTGAACTTGAGGAAAAGAGGCAGGAGACGGCCGCCGGCGTTCTGCGTCTCGCAGGCCTTCTGGTAGAGGACCTGGCGGAGGGCCTTTTGGACCAATCCCATCGGGGCGGACAGGATGCGCATCGCGAAGGCGTAGGCCCCGGCCAGCTCGATCCCGAAATATCGGGTCAGGAGGAACACGGGCATGTTCAGGGAGATGGCGTTGATGACGTTCATGGTGCCCGAGTAGAGCGGAAAATCCTTATACTCCTTCGCCAGCTCTCGAATCCTCCTCCAGGAGACGGTCATCGGGAAGAAGCGCAAGTCCCGGAGGACGATCCGGGCGAGATTCAAGCTCGCCAAAACCTCTCCCAGGACCGATGCGAAGATGAGGGCCGGGGCTCCGCCCTTCGCGACGCCCAGAGCGATCTGGGTGCCGTTCGTCGCCACGCTCCTGACGACCTGCGAGGCCGAAGTCTGCTTGAAGGCCTTGGCCCGCACGCACCACGCCTGGCAGGTTTGGTTGATCCCGGTCGCCAGGACGCCGATGACGAGAAGCGCCAGGATCCAGGCCTGCGGGGAATTGATGGTCGATGCGATGACCGAAGGGAAGAGCACGCAGACCGCAAGGACCAGCCCGCTGATGAAGATGGTGGCCAGTCCGGAGACGACGAAAAGGCCGAAGGCCTCGTCCTTCTTCTTCGGCAGCATGATGGCCAGGCTGAAGTCCATCGTGATGCCGGCCCCGATCACCATCAAGAGAGCGGTGAACTCGCCGAAAACGCCGAAATCCGCCGGGCTGAATAAGCGGCTGATGACTGGGGAGAGGGCATAGCTCAGGACCTGGGCCACCGCTGTACCGGACATCACGATCAGCACGTTCTTGATGAAGGCGGACCTCTTGAGCCTGGTCACGACCGCCCAGCCCTTCCTGATGATGGCTTTGAAACGTGTGAGAATGCTCATCGCCTGCCGTATCGTCCGTCGATCAGAGGAACGCGCTCATGGCCCGCAGTATATCAAAGCTCCCGATGCTTGGGAAGGAAGCGAGGAGGCGGAGTTCCCGGGTTGAACGGGTGGGCGGCCGGGTGTTATGATGAACGCAAGCCGGCCGTTCGCGGTCCGGATCAGGACGACGGAAGGAGGCCGGATGGGATTACGGGCGAAGATCTTCAGGCGGCTCTACTGGCCGGTCTGCCGAACCTACGCACGGCGGATCATGGGCGACAAGCCGGCCGGGCCTCTCACTCGAAAGCTCTACAAACCCCCATTCTGGGCGATCCACGGCTACTGGCCGGATCTCTCGGCTCCCCGGCGTTTCTCCGAGAGATTGTGGCACCGGATGCTGACGGACAGGGATCCGCGCCTGACTCTGATCGTCGACAAGCATCGCGTGAGGGATTACGTCGCCGACCGCGTGGGGGGGGAATATCTGATTCCCCTGCTCTGGCACGGGTCGGATCCCGAAGAGATCCCCTTTCAAGACCTCCCCTCGCGGTTCGTCCTGAAGACCAATCATGGCTGGTACAGCAATATCATCGTGGAGGACAAGGCGAAGCTCGACATCGGAAAAGCCAAGGCCCAGCTGGCGGCCTGGCTGGCCGTGAACTACTGCCTCGATAAATTCCTCGGGATCGAATGGGCTTACAAGAACGTCCCTCCGGAGATCGTGATCGAGGCCTTCATCGGAGAGCCCGGAGCCTGGCCGGTCGACTACAAGTTCTGGTGTTACTCCGGTTCAGTGGACTTCGTGGTCATGCATTTCGACCGGGCCCGCGAGCAGAAGACGAGGACCTTCATGAGGGAATTCGTCCCCAGCGCATACGCCCTGCCGGGCGACGGGTACGCGGGGGATATCGTGCGGCCGGAGAATTACGACGAGATGATCCGCGTGGCCGAGACGCTGTCGAAGGATTTTCCTTTCATGAGGGTGGACCTCTACAGCGTCGGCGGACGCGTGTTTTTTGGCGAGATGACGCCCTACCCCAACGGCGTCGAGACCAACTTCGTGCCCGAGAGGGACGATCTCATCTTGGGAGACCTGTGGGGGCGGGGTGGCCGGGCCGTCCGGGGGGACGGGTTGTCAGGCCGCCGGGAAAACGATATGATATAGCCTTCCGGATGCAGGTACCGATCCCATGCGCAGCAAGATCTTCTCCTGGATCGCCGACAACAAGATGCCGATCATCCTCACCTTTGAGATCTTCTGGATCCTGGTCTTCGTGCTGGACAGGGTGACGAACGTGAATTCCGTGGACGTCCCCCAGTTCGTCTATGTGAATTTCTGAGGGATGTCGATGAAGAAGATCGGCGCGGTCCTCCTGACGCTCCTGGCATGTTTGGTCATGCTCGAGATCGGCTTGCGGGCCATCGGGCGCGGGCCGACGAACATGGCGGACGGGACCGCCGAACAGGACGGGGATTCCTTCCGGCTCAAGAAGAATTCCACGAAGGTCATCAAGTATCCGGCGTACACCTATACCATGCACACCAACGAGTTCGGCTTCCGGGACCGCTCGACCGGGCGCCGGGACCTCGCGGGCAAGCCCTTTTACGCGTTCCTCGGGGCCTCGGACGTCTTCGGGAACGGCGTCGAGTACGAGGACAGCTTCGTCGGGATCTTCGCCGCCGAGGCCAAAAAGAAAGGATACGAAGTCCTCAATCTGGCCATCGGCGGGCACTTCTTCCTGGACGGAGAGGACATTCTCAAGAAGTTCATCAAGGAGACCGGCTACAAGCCCGCCACGGTCGTCTTCTGCGCCAACGCCCTCCACATCCCCGTCTTCGATCGAAGGAACAAGAACGTGATCGTCAAGAGCGGGTATCCGATGGAGCGCGACAACTGGCGCGTCACCTATGTGCGCCTCCTGGCGGGGAACGTTTCATCCGCTTTCTGCTTCTTCCGGGA
>Ga0316613_10003056_pt1 | contig 10518 bp, 9 predicted proteins | sample OWC_soil_day10_C_2_FD_207647 | JGI IMG/M metagenome (GOLD analysis project Ga0316613, IMG submission 207647) | Wetland soil microbial communities from Old Woman Creek delta, Ohio, United States - OWC_soil_day10_CT_b | ecosystem: Environmental > Terrestrial > Soil > Wetlands | place: USA: Ohio... | reverse complement strand
TCGGGGCTCAGGTCGGGGCTCAGGTCGGGGCTCAGGTCTGGGCTCAGGTCGGGGATCAGGTCGGGGCTCAGGTCTGGGCTCAGGTCAGGGATCAGGTCGGGGATCAGGTCTGGGCTCAGGTCGGGGCTCAGGTCGGGGATCAGGTCAGGGATCAGGTCGGGGATCAGGTCGGGGCTCAGGTCTGGGCTCAGGTCTGGGATCAGGTCGGGGCTCAGGTCTGGGCTCAGGTCAGGGATCAGGTCGGGGATCAGGTCAGGGAAGGCGTCAATAACGATGGAATTGCGCAGCTATGGTCTTCGTGGACGGCGTTTTCTACGTATTTCAGGGACGTTGCAAAACTCGATTTTTCACCTGAATTACTGGAAAAAATTGAGATTGATGAGACGCTGGTTAAATCATGTGGCTGGACTTGGTGGCATGAAAACGTACTTGCTATTTCCGGCCGACCATCAGAAATACACCGTGACCAACAAGGAAGATTGCACGGAGAGAAAGGACCGTCTATTGCATATCGTGACGGATGGGCGCTCTATCACTGGCATGGGGTATCTATTCCTGCTGAATGGGTAACTGGTAATCCACCATCAGCAAAAGACGCTTTGACATGGAGCAACATCGAGCAGCGCCGCGCAGCATGTGAAATCGTTGGATGGAATCGCATCCTGACAGAGCTAAACGCAGTTGTCCTCGATGAGGATGGCGACGAAGAGATAGGCACGCTTCTCGAAGCAGAAATACCTGATTCAGGTAAAGAACGCTTCCTACGAGTCCGATGTGGAACCTCAAGAACTTTTTGCATTCCTGTACCGAGAGATATGCAAACAGCATTACAGGCAAATGCATGGACGTATGGGCTTGATAACTTGCCTGATCTTTCTCAATTTAAACCCGAAGTTCGTACTTAATAAGGAGCAATGAAATGACAGTTACTTTCAAAAATCGTGCAGCACAAGGGGACTTGCTTATCCGTCGTATCGAATCTATTCCGGCAAATGCAAAGCCGATCAATGCTGAAAAAGGGATGTACGTCGTTGCCCATAGCGAAACCGGGCACAACCACGTCATAGCAGAACGTCCGAACGTATCTCTTTTCACAACGGGCGATCCGATGGTTAGTTATCTTCAAGTCATTGAGGCTACGGATGCAACTGAGACGCTGATCGAACATCTACGTTCGTTCGACACACACGAGAGCATTTCCATTCCACCCGGCAACTATGAAATCAGACGGCAGAGGGAGTACACACCGGAAGGATGGCGTCGTGTCGAGGATTGATGGAGGAAATAACATGCAAAACCTGATCCGCAAATGGCGGGAAATAGAGGAAAGCCATCATATACCGTGATTGAGCGAGAAGTATCGAAGGAAGCCGCCAAATCGCTAGAACAGGCACAGGCACTGATAGAAGAGATTAAGTCAGAAAACGAGCTGAACAACCGGCTGTTTGTTGCTGCATGCGCTGATCTTGGGCTCATCAACGAGCGTCTTGGACTTGACCCAGATGACGGCGGGGCCGATCCGATCCTCGACGCAATTTCCGCGCTTGAGGCGCAGAACAAGGCGCTGGCAGAGGCGCTGCGCAGATCAACCAGCACACTCGAAAGGACACTAAAGCGAGATGGAATTGTGTTCATCAGCGACGTCATTACGCAAAACCGTGCAGCACTAGCCCAATACGAAGGAGAGAAACAATGAGCAAGTACACAAATGCAGAGTTGATACTGTGGTTGCAACGGTCAAGGGAGTTGATACGTGAAACAGTAGGTTGCGTTGCGCTGGCTTCTGTTGAAGATGCGATAGATCACGCCAGCCGAGTCATCGAAGCCGCCGACAAGCGGATTGAGAAGGCTTTGAGAGAGCAGGTGGCAGAAGTAGATGGAGTTCGGTTAAGCAATTGGAAGTTGGCAAACGATTTTGCAGGGGAGATCACAGCACTGCAAAAACACATTGCCGAGCTTACAGGACAACTGGATGCGCTGAAGCAGCAGGAGCCGACAAGAAACACGGAATATGTCGAGTGTCGCGAGTGCCGCGAATGTGGTCATGCAGGAATACACGACTCTGCCCCCAATATGGCAGCATGTACCGATTGTGGTTGGAGTGGCGGATCTCCTGAAGAAGATAAATGCCCAGAATGTAACCGAATCGGCACCATGACAAGCAAATGCCCATGCTGCCCTGGACAGTACCGACTTGTCGCTGATGCAGAAATCTCAACCGCCACTCCGCAAGCCGCTCCTGTTACAGCCGACCTGAGCGATGAGGAAATATTTCGAATCGAAAAGAAGTTCACAAGCTACCCAAAGGGCGTACCGTGGCGGCTTGATGTAATTGGCTTCGCCCGCGCCATCCTCGCAAGAAGCGCAGTACAGCAGACGACTACTTATCTGAGCAATGAGCCAAAGCCGATCTGCTACGGCCTAGACGACTGCTCATCTATGCAGATGGTTACGTGCCCTGTTAGTGAATCGTGCGGATCACCAGAGAGCCTAGCCCATTACGAAGAAATGAAACGGCGAGAGGTAGAACAGCAGACGGCGCAACCTGCCGAACTGAGCGATATAGACGCCATTGCCAACCGTATAGCTTATCGAATCATTAAAGCTGGAGTAAGCACTCACAGCGGCATTTTTTCTACTGTGCGTCTGTCCCTGAACATGGAGAGAATTAAAAAGCGCATCGAATGGATCGACATCAGCCAGCAGAAGCCGCCAGACTACATTCCGGTACGGATAAAGCTGAGCACGGGTACGGAACTCACGGGGCAGCGATTGAATGCCTCTTGGCATTTTGCCGAGGCTGTAAGCCCTGCTGATGAAGATGCAACGGTTACGCACTGGCAGTCGATCAGCGCGCACTGAAAGGAAAATGATGGATACGTTTGAAGAACTGCTTGGCGAGTATTGGGCGCTTGCTTACGACGAAGGCACAGGCATAAGCCACGGTGATGCAGCGAACGAAGTGCTGCACAAGTTACGGCAAGCCGCTATAGCTCACGCAGTACCGGAGAATTGCGTGGTCGTGCCGAAGGAGCCGACAGAGGATATGGTCATGGCCGGATGGGCGGTAGAAGAACTTGTAACGCCAGATCGCACATGGGAGGCCATGATTGCAGCAGCGCCAAAAGGGGAGACGAAATGATCGTATCAATGAAGCCGCTGTATGTCGCGCTGGAGGATGTTCCCAAAGTGATCCCGCTTTCTGAGTCAACGATACAGAAACTCATCCGTGACGATGATTTTCCGAAGCCGCGCGTTCTGTCAGGCCGGCGCGTCGGGTGGAAGGTAAGCGAGCTTGAAGAGTGGGCAGAGAATAGGCCTGTTTCTGAATTGCCGCCACCACCGAATACGAGCGCCGGCGGACGCAAGAAAAAGAAAGCCGCTAACGAGCCAGGGATTCAAGATGAGCATCAAGCCGCGTAAGCCATTCCCGGCGTTCCTTGTCGTAGGTGTGCCGATCGTACACGCCTTTTACGCCCGGCAGCATGTGCCCGATTATGACCTCGGCCGTGTCTCCCGGACAGCCGAGCGATGCCAGGAGAGTGCGCGCAGTACGACGCAGGTCATGCGGAGCCCAATGCGTCACAGGTAGTCGAGGCCGGTCGTTCTTTGGGTGAGTCTTGCTGTACGGCTGGTGGTAATGCACAGCAACCTGCACAGACTTTTGTTCAACGTGATGGACGCGCTTTATATTGGACGGGAATAAGAACCCATTCCTTGCGGTTTTCATCCTTCTAAGGATTATCTCCTTCGCCCGGCCAACTAACGGGACACGGTGATCTGTCGCATTCTCGTGCCTTGCATTTTTCGTCCTTGCCTTCGGCATCGTCAGCCACAGACCATCCGATTCTTCCGTTATCTCTTCTTCTCGGGTAGCGACAATCTCAGCGCCACGGGCGCCAGTCCACAGATACAAGGTAAGCACATCCCGGACAGTTTCCGAAAAATTCGGGAGCCACGGAAGCAGCAATTTCAATTCGGATTCCGTTAATACCCGCTTTGATGTACCGACATGCACGCCTTGTACCTTCTTTCCCTTACTTTTCAGTTTCCCGCGCATGATATTGCGCCACCAGTTCGGGGTGGTCTCCGGAAGACGTCCGGCATCAAGCGCATAATCCCAGGTCGAACCCAATTCGGCGCGAAGGTTGGCGGCCAGAACTGGCGTTTTGATGTGCGAATTAAGAAGGTCGAATGCCTGGGATCTGGTTATTGACTCAGCCTGGAGCGATGAAAACTCTTTTGGGATCATCGTATCGAATAGCCACCTTACATATCCCGCCCCCTTCTCTTTCCTGTGGAGATCGATGTATCCCGTAATGTACAGATCGCACACATCTTTGACAGAAAGAACCGATTTCTTCTTTGATCTCTGCTGCTCAGATGACTCGCGCGCCGCCTTTCTTTCTTCCCTCTTGAGGACCGCCGGGTCTTTTCCGGCATCCCGATCATTCTTCAGCTTTTCCCACGCTACAATAGCAGCTGGATAAGACATGGCCGGCCATGCGCCGATTTTGATTTGCCGCATGCGGCCATCGACTGGGGATTTGAAACGGTATATCCATGCCCGGCCTGATGCTGTTGCTTTTAGCCGTAGACCTGGATAATCATCAAGAGTAATGTGTTCGCCTGGCTGTAAAAGCTTGGCATTGCGCGCATCAAATTGCATGGCTGATCGACGTAACTTTTTGGAAAAAGTAAGGTAACGCCAATCAGTTTAGCGTAACTTTTTAAATGATGGCGAAAAAGTTACGCCAAAATATGAAGTGTAGGTATGTGTTGATGCGTGTAGTTAATGCCTCAAAGAAATGATGGTTTCGGAATTCCGATTGATGAATCAAGCACTTACAGAAATTTCAGTGAAGAAACAAGACCTTACGGAATCCGATATTTCCACTCACACACCTATGATGCAGCAATATTTGCGCATCAAAAAAGAGTATCCGAATACGCTCGTCTTTTATCGGATGGGGGATTTTTACGAGCTCTTCTTCGACGATGCGGTCAAGGCCGCGCAGCTTTTAGGTATAACCCTCACACAGCGCGGTTCCTCAGCCGGTTCCCCCATCAGGATGGCTGGTGTGCCCTACCATGCCGCGGAACAATATCTGGCTCGGCTCATCAAGGCGGGTGAGTCTGTTGCCATCTGCGAACAGATCGGCGATCCGGCCAACAGCAAGGGACCGGTCGAACGTAAAGTGGTGCGAGTCGTCACCCCAGGCACGCTAAGCGACTCCAACCTTCTTCCCGAAAAGGCAGATCGTCCGCTCCTGGCGGTTACCAGCCGCTCCCACCGCAAGACAATGGTGCTGGGGCTTGCATGGCTGTCGATGGCTAGCGGCTCGCTGAAAATGACCGAGTTCAGCATCGATTCGAACAATGCGTCAAACAGGCTGCAGCAAGAAATCGAACGGATAAATCCGGCCGAAACGCTTATTTCCGATGAATTGAAAAGGGAACTGGCCAGTGCTCTGTCCGGGAAAGTTGTCAGTGTCCCTGACAGGCACTTCGATGCCGTCCCTGGCAGGAAAGACCTGCTCGACCAATTGCAGGTGGCCACCCTTGAAGGTTTTGGCGCTGAAGGCATGGAAGCGGCGGTCGGCGCTTCCGGTGCACTCCTTCGTTATGCCCGGTCAACGCAGGGAAAAGGATTGCAGCACGTCCGGACCCTGACAGTTGAAGCGGAGATCGATTTTATCGGTATGGATGCAGCGACCCGACGCAACCTTGAACTGACCGAGACCATCCGCGGGCAGGAAGGAGGAGCAGCCGCTCCCACGCTGTTTTCCTTGATAGATCATTGCCGCACGTCGATGGGGTCGCGCCTGCTGCGTTTCTGGCTGCATCATGCGAGGCGCGATCAGGCTGTGGCTCGCAATCGCCATGCGGCAATCGCGGCTCTGACGGATGCCGGCGCCATTGAAGATCTGGCAACCGTACTCTCGGCCATTCCCGACATCGAGCGCATCACGGCTCGCATTGCGCTTCTTTCGGCCCGTCCGCGCGATCTGGCTGCATTGCGAGACGGACTGCAACAACTGCCTTCGCTTCGATCCTGTGTTGCGCAATGCGTCCTGAACGATGAAGCGGCATTGCTTCGGTCGATCCATGAAGCACTTACGACACCTGCCGAGTGTCTTGACCTTCTTGAGAGAGCTGTTGCGCTTGAGCCATCCGCTATCGTAAGAGAAGGCGGCGTCATTGCAAGCGGATTCGATCCCGAACTCGATGAATTGCGCGCCCTTGCGGAAAATGCCGGCCAATTCCTGATCGATCTGGAAACACGTGAAAGAGAGCGCACCGGCATCGCCAACCTTCGCGTGGAATATAACCGCGTTCATGGCTTCTACATCGAAGTGACTAATGGGCAGGCAGCAAAAGTGCCGGACGATTACCGTCGGCGCCAAACGCTGAAGAATGCCGAACGCTATATCACGCCCGAACTGAAATCCTTTGAAGACAAGGTGCTGTCCGCTCAGGAGCGGGCCCTGGCCATGGAGAAAGCGCTGTATGAGAAGCTGCTTCAGGATCTGGCACCTTATATCGGCACCTTGCAGACCATCGCTCAGAACCTGGCTCAGATCGATGTGCTGGCAGCATTGGCGAACCATGCCGCCCGGTGCGGCTGGTGCGTGCCGCAACTGATTGCAGAGCCGGCCATACGAATCGACCAAGGTCGGCACCCTGTCGTAGAAAACCAGATCGAGCGCTTTATCGCCAACGATTGCGAATTATCAGAAGCACGAAAGTTTCTACTCATTACCGGACCGAACATGGGCGGCAAATCAACGTTCATGCGTCAGGTCGCGCTCATCGTTCTTCTCGCTTATGTCGGCAGCTATGTACCAGCCGAAAGCGCCGTGATCGGCCCGATCGACCGCATTTTCACCCGTATCGGAGCAGCTGACGATCTGGCGGGAGGACGTTCGACTTTCATGGTGGAAATGACCGAATCGGCTGCGATTCTGAACGGTGCAACGGAAAACTCTCTGGTCCTGATGGATGAAATCGGACGCGGCACGTCGACATTCGACGGGCTGGCGCTTGCCTGGGCGATAGCCCGCCATCTTATCCAGAACAGCAAGAGCTTTACGCTTTTCGCGACCCACTATTTTGAACTGACCCAACTACCCGACTCGTGCCCGGCCGCTGCCAATGTCCACCTCTCGGCAATTGAGCACAAGGACAGCATCGTATTCTTGCATGCCGTTGAACCGGGACCCGCATCGCAAAGTTATGGCCTCCAGGTTGCCCAACTGGCCGGCGTTCCTCAATCGGTCATTCGCGCCGCGCGTCGGCATCTGACCGCATTGGAATCACAAATCGTTCCTTCAACGGCTCAACTTGACATGTTTTCCGCCGCCATGCAGTCGTCACAGGAACCCGAACCGCAAATCGATGCGCCAGATTCGTTGGCCGACAAACTGCTTGACGCGTTTCAGCAGATCGATCCCGATTCCTTGTCGCCGCGTGAAGCGCTCGACGCGCTCTACGCTCTCAAGCAACTTACCTCCGCAGTCGGTTAAACCATGCATAACATCAGAAAACTATTCTTGTTGTTGCTGTTGATCGCTTCATCCCATCTTGCCGCTCATACTGCTTCTGCTGCTGAAAAAGGACGACCATTTCGCTTTGCCGTTCTTCAGCAACCCGCCAGCGGTGGCGATGCCCGCTTAAAAGAAGACATCCTCCTGGCCAACAAGAAGAATTCAGCCTTTCTGGTAATCAACGGAATCAAATCCGCTGACGAACCCTGCTCCGACACGCTTTATATGGGCCGTAAAAACCTGCTGAACGATGCCAACAAACCTCTCATTGTTTCTCTTGCCGGCAACGACTGGGCGCGATGCCGCTCAGACGATGGCCAATTAATTGCGGTGGAACGTCTGCAAAGGTTGCGTGATGTGTATTTCGACTCCGAACTCTCGCTCGGTACGCAAAAACTGAAGCTGATCCGGCAGTCCCTGACACCGCGTTTTCGCGGTTTTCCGGAAAATGCCTATTGGCTGCACGGCAAAATTCTCTTTGCCACCATCAATCTTCCTGCAGAAAACAATCATTATTCGACTGCCGCCGGACGCAACAACGAGTTCGATGATCGGCTTATCGCCAACCGGCAATGGCTTCGGCGCCTGCTCAACCATGCGCGTCTGCACAAGATAAAAGGAATGGTGCTTTTCACCGATGGCAATCCGTTTGCACCGTCCAATCGTTCGAGCACCAAAAACCGTGACGGTTTCCTAGAGGTTCGAAAATATATTATTCAGTTGACCAGCCATTTTCCTGGCAAGGTCCTGCTGGTTCACGGAAACGCCTCATCGGCTCCAAGCCAAATCACCTGGCGCGACAATTTGGGCATAGTCGGCGCACCGGCGACCTGGCAGGAAGTCATCGTCAACCCGGCATCCCCGCAAATTTTCTTATTGCAACGTCCAGGTAGAAAATCGCGGCCTGGAGCGCGCCGATAATGGCTTTGAAGCCTGCTGCCTCAGCAGCAGGCTTGCTTTCCATCAGACCTTGCTTTCAGGATTCCTTTGCGAAAGAAAGGGTTAGACTATAATCGGAAAAAGGCCGACCATTACCGGAATCGACCATGAACGAACTGCTGCTTTCCGAGAAATCCTCTTTTCAGGCACGCGCCCTTCTGGTAGGGACTCGGCTTGACCTGCGCGGCATGGAAGAAGGCGACGTGCTGGCGCTAACCCCGCTCGCGATCGAAGTTGAGGGCGGTGTCGCCGTACTTTACCGTTATGGCGCAATTGTCCTTTTCGGCGTCGATCCGCTTCGCGAAGCCTTGCTGCTTACTCATTTGAAGCCGCTGATTGGCGGGCCCTACTCTTCTTACGAAGTGGAAGACGTCACTATCCGGATCGATTCGAATGCGCGCGAAGGCATGCGAGGGAACACGGTACTGATCAACCGGGTGGATGTCGAGCATCTGCAGATCATTGCAGACGTGCTCGCGAAAAGCGCTGTCCTGGCTCAATACGAAGCCAAGCTGACTCAGAATATTGACCGCATCGAACCGCTGGCAATCGAACTTGAACGGCATGGCCGCATTGGTGGATCTGCCAAGGAATTCGTCAGGCATATCGGCTCAATGCTGCTGTCCGAGTACACGATGGTCGGACGCGTAACGATAACGGAAAAACCCGAAGTACTCTGGGACAAGCCATTCCTGCAAGGCTTATACAACCGGCTTGAAGGTGAGTTCGAGATTCTGGAGCGTCACACTGCTCTGGAGAGAAAGCTGAACCTGATCTCGAGAACAGCAGAAACCCTGCTTGACCTGCTCAATACGCGGCATGCTTTGCGACTCGAGTGGTACATCATCCTTCTGATCGTTGCCGAACTATTCCTGTCTCTCTACCAGATGTTTTTGGCGAAATAGCTTCGAGCATCTCAGAAAAGAATTTGTCAGTGCATCCGTCAGAAATATACCTTTCTGTCCGCCCAGGAAAAGGCTATCGAATCCAACTGATAAATCCCTTGATCCAGTTCTTTGATAGCGGTGCTATGCTGAAATGCACCGCTACACCAGGCAAATCGATGGACGAAAAGCCGGTTCCCGGATTACGCTTACGATAGTAAGCGAACCTGCCTAGATCCTGCGTCCGCTAAATGCAGCACGCCCAACGGCTCAGTTCACCTTCAGGATGATCTTGCCTATATGCTGGCTCGATTCCATCAGGAGGTGCGCCTGATCAGCCTGCTCCAGCGGGTAGATCTTATAGACAATGGGCTTTATTTCGCCGGATTCAAGAAGCGGCCATACTTGCTCTCGCAGGCTTCGGGCAATGTTTCCCTTGAACTCCGCCGAACGCGGGCGCAGCGTCGATCCGGTCAATGTCAAGCGTCGATACAGTATCTGTCCAAGGTCGACTGTTCCTTTCCGACCATCCAGCAAGGCAATCATGACTAGGCGTCCATCATCGGCCAGGCAGCTGATCTCCCTGGATATGTAGGAACCACCCATGATATCAAGGATGACATCCACTCCCTTGCCTGACGTATGCGTCTTGACGACCTCGACAAAATCCTCCGTCTTATAATTGATGCCGCGCTCGGCACCCAGTGTCTCGCAGACCCGGCATTTTTCATCGCTCCCGGCCGTTGCGAAAACACGATGACCACGTGCTCTTGCGATCTGTATCGCGGCAACACCAATGCCGGATGTTCCACCCTGAACCAGAAGGCTTTCGCCGCTTCTCAACCCGGCACGATCGAATACATTGCTCCAGACGGCGAAATAGGTTTCGGGCAGCGATGCGGCCTCGATCGCAGTCAGGCCCTTCGGAATCGGCAGGCACTGCAAAACAGGAACCGTACAATACTCTGCATAGCCGCCTCCCTGAAGCAGTGCGCACACCATGTCGCCCATTTTGAATTCGCTACCTGAAACATCGCCGCCGACAATCTCTCCAGAGACTTCAAGACCCGGCAGATCCGACGCTCCTTCAGGCGCGGCATAGCGCCCCATTCTTTGAAAAACATCAGGCCGGTTGACGCCGACAGCAT
>Ga0316613_10003055_pt1 | contig 10518 bp, 7 predicted proteins | sample OWC_soil_day10_C_2_FD_207647 | JGI IMG/M metagenome (GOLD analysis project Ga0316613, IMG submission 207647) | Wetland soil microbial communities from Old Woman Creek delta, Ohio, United States - OWC_soil_day10_CT_b | ecosystem: Environmental > Terrestrial > Soil > Wetlands | place: USA: Ohio... | reverse complement strand
CCACGACTGCTGCCGCCGGGTCTGCCTGGGGCAGATCGTCGATCCGCACTATCCGTCCCACCTCGAGTCCCCCGAGGACGAACTGACGCGCATCGCCCTGGAGGATCCGGAGGCCCACCACCTCTACGTGGAAGAGACCGCACCCACCTTCTGGCGCTTTGTGGCCATCGTGCTCTTCGCCGTGGTGGCTCTGGGGGTGGTGTTTGTTTTGAAGTGAATGCCCTCCTCCGCCTCCGCGCTAAACTGATCGTTTGAATCTTCGGCTCAAGCGCTTTGGAGTTGTCATGCCCTTCGAACCCCTGCAACAGGAAACCCGCATCCAGTCCAAGTGGATGGAGTCCCGTGCCTTCGCGGCCCCCCGGGCCTCGGAGCTGTCGGAGGACGCGAAGAAGTTCTACATGCTGGTGATGCTGCCCTACCCCAGCGGCCGCATCCACATGGGCCATGTGCGCAACTACACCCTGGGGGACGTGGTGGCGCGCTTCCGCCGCATGCGGGGCCACCAGGTCATGCATCCCCTGGGCTGGGACTCCTTCGGCATGCCCGCCGAGAACGCCGCCATCAAGCACGGCATCCACCCCGCCGTCTGGACCCGGGCCAACATTCAGGAGATGAAGGGCCAGATCCAGAAGATGGGCATCAGCTACGACTGGGACCGCGAGATCGCCACCTTCCAGGAGGACTACTACCGCTGGAACCAGTGGCTCTTCCTCAAGATGTGGGAGCGGGGGGATGTCTTCCGGGCCCACCGCAACGTGAATTGGTGCGAGGAACTGGGCACGGTGCTGGCCAACGAGCAGGTGGTGGACGGCAAGGACGAGCGCACGGGCTTCCCCGTGGTGCAGAAGCCCATGGAGCAGTATTTCTACGCCATCTCCAAGTACTCCCAGGAACTCCTGGACGGCCATGACCAGCTGGACTGGCCCGAGAACGTCAAGGCCATGCAGCGCCACTGGATCGGTCGCAGCGAGGGCGCCCGCCTGAGCTTCGACCTCAGCACCGGCGATGCCATCCAGGTCTTCACGACCCGGCTCGATACCCTCTTCGGGGTGAGCTTCATGGCCCTCTCCACCGAGCATCCGGTCATCGAAGAGGCCGCCAAGGCCGATCCGGGCCTCAAGGCCTTCTGTGACCAGGTGGCCGGCATGAGCCGGGAGGACCGCCTGATGTCCGACATCAAGCTGGGCTACCGCTCGACCGTCGAGGCCATCCACCCCTTCACCGGGGAGAAGGTGCCGGTCTTCGCCGCCAACTACGTGCTGATGGACTACGGCACAGGCGCGGTGATGGGCGTACCCGCCCACGATGAGCGCGATCATGCCTTCGCCAAGAAATACGGCGTCTCCATCACCCAGGTCATCGCGCCCGTGGATGGTCACGAGGTGAAGGCCGACGAGTGCTTCGCCGATGACGGAGTGCTGATCAACAGCGGCGAGTTCACGGGCCTCAGCACGGAGGCCGCTGTGGACGCCATGGTGGCGAAGCTGGGCGATCGCGCCGAGAAGGCCATCACCTTCAAGCTCAAGGACTGGGGCCTCTCCCGCCAGCGCTACTGGGGCACCCCCATCCCCACGGTCCACTGCCCCATCTGCGGCGTGGTGCCCGAAAAGGCCGAGAACCTGCCGGTCCGTCTTCCCGAAGATGTGGAATTCCACGGCCGGGGTGCCAGTCCCCTGACGACCTCGCGCGCGTTCCTGGACTGCACCTGCCCTGCCTGCGGCGCTGCCGCCACCCGCGAAACCGATACCATGGACACCTTCGTGGATTCCTCCTGGTACTGGATGCGCTACCTGGACCCCAAGAACGACCAGGCTCCCTTCGCCAAGGCCGAATCCGACGCCTGGATGCCCGTGGACCTCTACATCGGGGGCATCGAGCACGCCACCATGCATCTCATCTACGCCCGCTACTTCTACAAGGTCCTGCGCGACCTGGGGATGGTGAGTGGGGACGAGCCCTTCAAGAAGCTGATCTGCCAGGGCATGGTCCTCAAGGACGGCTTCAAGATGTCCAAGTCCAAGGGCAACATCGTGGACCCCGACGAGGTCATCGCCAAGTACGGCGCGGACGCCCTGCGTCTCTTCATGATCTTCGCGGCCCCCATCGAGAAGGAGATCGACTGGACCGGCTTCGAGGGCATCGAAGGCGCCACCCGCTTCCTCAAGCGGGTCACCCGCATGGTGGATGAGCATGTCGTCTGTGGCGAGGAGCTCCCGGCCAAGGACCAGCTCTCCAAGGAGGAAAAGGAGCTGCTCCGCAAGCTGCACCTCATGATCCACCGCATCACCGATGACCTGGAGACCCGCTACTCCTTCAACACCCTGGTCTCGGGCCTCATGGAGCTGGCCAACGCCCTGGGTGACCTGCCCGCCGACGCCCCCCACCGGGCCCCCGTGATGCAGCATGCCCTCAGCGCCTTCGTGCGCATGCTCTCCACCGCCGCTCCCCATCTGGCGGAACAGCTCTGGGAGCAGCTCGGCGGCCAGGGCTTCGTCATGCACGCCACCTGGCCCGAGGCCCAGGAGGCCTACATGAGCGCCGAGGAGGTCACGGTGGTGGTGCAGGTCAACGGCAAGGTCCGGGGTCGGGTCACCCTGAGCCCCAGCGCCACCGAGGACGAGCGCCGCGCCGCCGCCCTCGCATGCCCCGAGGCCCAGGCCCATCTGGCGGGCAAGGAGATCGTGAAGGTCGTGATCCCCCCCGGGGGCAAGCTCATCAGCGTGGTCGTCAAGTAGCTTCGCGCGACGCCAGGATCGTCCTCGCTCCGGGGCCATCCCTCCCGGGGCGGGGGTTTCGTATGCCTGGATTTACCATCCTTTGGCGAGCACTCACAGGACTCCGTGCCTGGATTGCCCGTTGACGTTGGCTCGCGGGGAACCCAAATTGAGCCTGGTCGCAGAAAGCCTGGGGGTGGATTGTGGAGCAGGGGCAGCGTATGGTACGGCTGGGCTTTGCCGGGGGGACCTTTCCGGCCGGCACCCACATCTGTCAGATCTTCAGTGATGACGATGAACGCAATGACGCCCTGATGGCCTTCCTCCTTGCGGGCCTCGAGGATGGCGAGTTGGCGGCCTGTTTCTCGGAGAGGGTGGATCCCGAGTTGCTCAAGGCACATCTGGGCCGCCACGGCCTGGATCTGGATGCCCTCAAGCAGAGTGGGGTTCTAACGATTTCCGGGACCCGGAATGTGTATTTCGAGGGGGATCGCTTCGACCCAGATCGGATGCTTAAACGGTTGACCGATTATTATGAAATGGCAATAAAAAAGGGTTGCCCCGCCCGGGTGATCGGTGAAATGACCGCGGAGGTTTCCCGGATGGAGGGGGGGGAACGTCTGATGGAGTACGAATGCGGTGTGAGCCTCCTGCTTCAGGAGAAACCGATCACTGCCGTCTGCCAGTACGAGGCGGATGCCTTTGATGGAGCCACCATCATGGATGTCCTGCGGGTTCACCCCATGATGGTGGTCCGGGGTGAAGTGCTCCACAATCCTTTCTACGTCCCTCCCGCTGAATTCCTGTCCCGTTAGGGGAGGTTATGGCGGGCGTAGACGCGCGAATTCTCGGCCAGATACTGCTGATCGAAAGCCTTGTGGCCCAGTTGCCGCACAAGCATTCCATGCTGCAGTTCGCCGCCCGGGGACTGGAGCAGGTGCCAGGAGTGCTGAAGGTCTGGTTCCAGGACGAGCCCTTTGTGCCGGATGCCCGGCCCGTCCATCCCTTCGAAATCCATTACAACGGTCACCTGCATGCTGTGATGTGCTTCCTCGTCGAGGATGGGAGCCGCTTCGAGCCCTTGGTGCCCTACCTGAAGAACCTGGCCTTCATGCTTGGCCTGGTGCTGGATGAGCGGGCCCAGCGGGAGGAAAACGAGCGGTACCGCAATCAGCTGGAACACCTCGTGGAGGCCAGGACCAGGGCCTTGGCGGAAAGTGAGGCCCAGTTCCGGAGTTACATCGAAAACGCCCCCATCGGGGTCTTCATCGCGGATGAAAAGGGGCGCTACCTGCAGGTCAATCCTGCGGCCAGCCAGATCACTGGCTTCTCCCGGGAGGAGCTGCTTGGGATGGGGATCCCTGACATCACGCCCCTGGAGGGCCATGGGGCGGCTCTGGAAACCTTTCACCAGATCTTGGAGGCTGGCCACGCCATCGGCGAGCTGCCCTTCAGGCACAAGGACGGTCGGGTGAGGTGTTGGCAGGTGGATGCAGTGAAGCTGTCCCCCTCCCGCTTCCTGGGATTTACCTCTGATATCACGGAGCGCAAACGGGACGAGGAGGCCCTGCGCAAGGCCTCGGCCGCCGTGGAGCAGAGCCCCATCGCCATCTTCATCACCGACACCGGCGGCGTGATCCAGTACGTGAACCGCGCCTTCACCGAGTACACCGGCTATGACCCCGAGGAGGCCCTGGGCCGCACTCCCAGCCTATTGAAATCCGGCGAGCATTCCCCGGACTTCTACCGGGAACTCTGGGATTGTCTCGCCAAGGGGCAGACCTGGCGGGGGCGCTTCCACAACCGCAGGAAGGATGGGGAACTCTATTGGGAGCAGGCCGTCATCTCCCCGTTGAGGGATGCAGATGGTCGAATCTCGCATTACTTGGCCTCCAAGGAGAACATCACCGAGGCCTTGCGTCTCGAGGAGGAACGCCACCGTCTGGAGTTGCAGGTGGCTCGGGCGCAGCGCATGGAGAGCCTGGGCAGTCTCGCCGGTGGCGTAGCCCACGATATGAACAATGTGCTGGCGGCCATCCTCTCCCTGGCCAGTGTTCACCAGATGACAGCTACGGAGGGCACGCCCCTGCGGGCTGCCCTGGATACCATTGCCACCGCCTGCCTGCGGGGGAGGTCCCTTGTCCAGGGGCTTTTGGGCTTTGCACGAAAGGAGCTGGTTTTAGAAAGTGTCCTGGATCTGAATGCCCTGGTGAGGGAGGAAGTGGCGCTCCTGGAACGCACTACGATGCAGCGCGTGAAGCTGCGGTTGGATCTGGCGGAAGGGCTCAGTCCCATCAAGGGGGACCCCGCGGCCCTCAGTCATGCCCTCATGAATCTCTGTGTGAATGCGTTGGACGCGCTGCCTGATGGGGGGACCCTGACCCTGAAGACCCGCGCGGTCGGGAGGGACCAGGTCCAACTGGATGTCCATGACAATGGCTGCGGCATGTCCCGGGAGGTGCTGGAAAAGGCCTTCGATCCCTTCTTCACGACCAAGGCTCCGGGCAAGGGTACGGGACTGGGTCTGCCGATGGTCTATCGCACCGTGGAGGCTCATCACGGGCAGATCGATGTGCAGAGCACGCCGGGGCTGGGCACAAACGTGACCATCACCCTGCCGGCTTCCGGTGAGGTCAGGGCCTCGCAGGAAAGTGAAGTCCGGACGGGAGTCGAGGGACAGGGCCTGCGGGTCCTTCTGGTGGATGATGATGACCTGATCCGGCAGGCCGTAGGCAGCCTGCTCGAGGCCATGGGGCACGCCGCTGCCATTGCGGACAGTGGCGAGAAGGCGCTGGAGATGCTGGAGCAGGGCCTGCCCTGTGACGCGGTCATCCTGGATCTGCACATGCCCGGCCTCGGCGGGGCCAGGACTCTTCCCCTCTTGCGGGCACTGCGCCCCCATATTCCCATCCTGCTGGCCACGGGCAACGCGGACCAGGAGGCCATGCGGTTGGCTGAGGCTCACCGGATGGTGACGCTGCTGCCCAAGCCCTACACCTTCCCGGAGCTGCGCAAGCATCTGGTGCTGCCCTCAAGGGTCTGAGGAGGCAGCCCCCATCAGACTCCCTGCGGGGTCGCTTTGGCCCGCCAGGGCTTCCATACGGAAAGGAGCGCCGCGAAGACAATGGTCAGCATCTGGGCCGTGCCCCAGACAGCCAGCATGTCCTGGCTGTGCTGGTAGGCGCCGTTCCCAAGGGCCGCGAGGCCCTGGGTTCTCGAAATCTCCGGCAGGCTGTTGAGCCAGGGGCCCAGCCAGAAGGTGCCAAAGATGACGCCGAAGAGGTTGATGACCCACTTTAGGGCGATCCATCGGTGTTTGATCCATCCCCATGGGGTGAAGAGGGAGTAGATAAGACCCGTCAGGAGGCAGCCCATGGCCCCGGGGATGATGATGAGGTCGTCCACGAACTTCTTGGCCAGGTTAGTGCCATAGAGGGCCTGGCCATCCTGGGCATGAAGGAAGAAGTTCATGAGGACCACGGTGACGGCCCCTCCCACCCAGAGTGCGGCGAAGAATAGGTGGGCGCACTTGAGCCACTTCTGGCCGTTGGGCGTCAGGGTCTTCATCGGTCAGCCTCCTTGGGGGGCGGCTCCGGCTCAGTCTTCCCGGAGCGGGTAGAGCAGATTGTCTTCGACGCGGTAGAGCATGGGGGCCACCCGTACCTTGGGGTAGCGGAGGCGAATACGACGGGCTTCGGAGATCACAAAGTCGATCTCGTTGTGGATCTCGAACATGGGTGCGAAGTTCATGAAGTGGTGCTCGGCCCACTCCCGGTCCCAGCCGGCATGCTCCATGAGCCCGGTGATGAAGGCTTCCCGCTGGGACATGAGGTTGGTCATGCCGCAGTGGGTATGCCCCAGGAGGGCCACGGTCTCGATCCCCCCCACGCCGATGGCGTAGGAGACCTTGAACTCGCTATGGCGGAGGTTGCCGCCGCCCGTGCGCAGGATGTAGGCGAAGTTGTCCGGGATGTGGAGATGCTTGCGATTGTCCATGCACATCCCGATGAGGATTCGGGGTGCGGGCACAGGGATCAGGGGCGCATCCAGGTTGTGATAGCGAAGCAGCTCTTCCAGAGGTGTACCCCGGTACGAGTCTGGAATCTGTGAATCGTTGGCGACGGTGATCAAGCGGTCCATAGCCTTCAATGATAGCCCGGGGCAAGGCCAACCCTTCCGATGAGTTTTCCGTTGCGGCCTCTTCTGTGTGCGGGGTAGATTAGTTGTACGACTTAAACGTTTGATTAATGCGGAGACCCCATGAGCCAGCGAAGCTATCTCCTTGAGGCCGCCCTGGGTGTCATCCTGATGGGAGGCTCCGTGCTTGGATGCGGGAAGACAACACCCCCAACCGTCCCAACCCAGGGCGTGGTTAAGTCCTTCCCAGGTGGGCCCGAGGTGGAGGTGCTTTTCCGCGCCGCCCGGCCCATCGCGGACCCTGTGGCCCACTTCACCGGCTTCCAGCCCGGCCGGACCCTGCTTCCCAAGGGGACCGTGATTCGCAAAGGGGCCCTGCCGCTGCCCTGCGATATCGTCTTTGACCGGGATGTGGCCGTGACCCTCCGGGATGGCACCGTGATCTACACCGATGTCTTCCGCCCGGCCCAGGCCCAAGGCCCCCTTCCGGCCATCGTGGCCTGGAGCCCTTACGGCAAGGGGATCATGGGCGGGAACCAGCACCTGGACGAGTTTCCGGGGCGGGTCGGCGTGCCCCGGAATGCCGTTTCCGATCTCCAGAAGTGGGAGGGGCCTGACCCGGCCTACTGGTGTCTTAACGGCTATGCCATCGTGCATCCGGATGCCAGGGGGGTGTTCAAATCCCAGGGCGACGTGGCCTTCTGGGGCACCCAGGAGGGCAGGGATGGGGCCGATCTTGTGGAATGGGTGGCGACCCAGTCCTGGAGCAATGGGAAGGTGGGCCTCGCGGGGAACTCCTGGCTGGCCATCGCCCAGTGGTTCATCGCCGCCGAGCGCCCGCCCCACCTAGCTGCCATCGCCCCCTGGGAAGGCCACGTGGACGGCTACCGCTGCGATGTCCTCCGTGGGGGCATTCCGGATATCGGCTTCAACGACTCCATCACCGCCATCACCTGCGGCGAGAACCGGGTGGAGGACATGCCGGCCATGGTCCGGGCCCATCCCCTGATGAACCCGTACTGGGAGGACAAGCGGGCCCGGCTGGAGCGCATCGATATTCCCGCCTACGTGGTGGCCAGCTGGAGCAACCCGGTCCATTCCCCCGGGACCTTCGAGGGGTACGAACGGATCGCCTCCCGGAAGAAGTGGCTGCGGGTTCACAACACCATGGAATGGCACGACTTCTACCTGCCGGAGCATCAGGATGACCTGCGGCGTTTCTTCGACTGCTACCTCAAAGGCAAGGATAACGGTTGGGAACAGACGCCCCGGGTGCGGCTGGCTGTCTTCGACGGCAAGGGGGAAGACCAGGACAGCGTCGACCGCCCCGAACAGGCCTTTCCCCTGCCCCAGACCCGGTACCAGGCCCTCTATCTGGATGCCCAGCGGGAAACGCTGGGGGCGGCCGCCGGGTCGGAGGCCTCGCTGCGATACCGGGGAGATGATGGGAAGGGGAAGGCGGTCTTCACGATGCGCTTTGACCAGGACACGGAGCTGACGGGTTTCATGAAACTCAAGCTCTGGGTGGAGGCGGAGGGTTCCAACGACATGGATCTCTTCGTCAAGGTGGAAAAACTGGATGCCAGGGGGCGGGTCATGCCCAAGGCCAACATTCCCATGGAGGGCTTCAAGAAGACCCTGACCCGCTGGCTTTTCCGGCGGGGGGTCGAGAAGGTGGCCATGGCCTACTACAGCGGCCCCAAGGGGCGTCTCAGGGTCTCTCACCGGGCTCTGGACCCCCTACGCTCCACTCCTGAGCAGCCCTACCTGACCCACGCGGGCCTTGAACCCCTGTCTCCTGGGCAGGTGGTGCCCGTGGAGATCGCCCTCAGTCCGGTTTCGTGGGTCTGGCGGAAAGGCGAGCAACTCCGGCTCACGGTGGCGGGGTACAACCTCAACCCCATCCCCCTGCCGGGGATTCCACCCATTGAGATGAAAAATCGGGGAATGCATGTCCTCCACGTCGGAGGCCGTTTCGACGCCCATCTGCTGGTTCCCGTGATCCCACAGGAATGAAGGGCACCTTGACGCAGGGGCCAGGTTGACGATCTTGGGTGGACAAGCCCAGGAGATCGGCATGCTGGCTCAATGGAATGACACATTCAAGACGGGACATCACGAAGTGGATGCCCAGCACCAGCGGCTATTCGGCCTGGTCAACGACCTCCATGAAGCCATCGTCGCGGGTCGGGGCCGGGACTTCCAGTCCACGGCCCTCAAGACCCTCGCCGAGTACTGCGCGACCCACTTCTCCACCGAAGAGAGGATGATGGACAGCCTGGGATATCCGGAGAGCGCTCAACACAAGCAGCTCCGCCGTGAACTCATGGGGCAGGCCAAAGAGATCCTGGAGAGCTATGCCTCAGGAAAGACCCAACTGCCCCTCAAGCTGGGGCATTTCCTGAATAATTGGCTGACCCACCATATCGGGGATAATGATAAAATATTTATTAATTGGGTAAGAGCACAACCTGCTAGTGCTTCCCGCTGAAGTCACCGGCCTTCACCAGCACCAGCTTGGCGGGATCCATATACCTAGTCAGGGCTGAGCGGACCTGCTCGGGGGTGAGGGCCTTGACCTTGGCTTCCAGGCCTTCGTTGTAGGCCAGGGTGCGCCCAGCCTCCAGGTGGTTGGCGAGCCTGGCGCAGAGCTCCCGGTCCTGAGCCCGGCTCACTTGCTGGGACTGGAGCCAGCCCTTCCGGGCGGCATCCAGCTCCTCCTGGGTGAACCCGTCCTTGAGAACCTTGGCCACTTCCTCCTGGAAGGCGGCCTCCAGCCTGGCCGCATTTTGGGGGGAATAGATGGCGTAGGCGATCCAGGCTCCCGCCGAGTCCAAGGCCGAGGCCTGGAGCATGCTCCCGACTCCGTAGCTCAGGCCCTCCTTCTGGCGGATCCGGGTGGCCAGCCGGGAGTTGAGGAAGCCCCCGCCTAGCATGAAGTTGCCCATCAAAAGGGCAGGGAAGTCCGGATCGCTGTCCCGCAGGGCAAGGGTCTGGCCCGCCATGAAAAAGGCGTTGGCCTTGTCCGGGGTCTCCAGACTCAGGTGCTTGCCCTGGGTGGCCTTGTGGAGCCGGGGCATGCGCTCGTAGGGCCTGGGGCTTTGCCAGTGCCCCAGAAGCTTGGTTACTAACTGCTGGGTGGCCTTGGGGTCCAGGTCGCCCACCAGGGAGATTTCCCCGGCCGAGGCGCCGTAGAAATCGCGGTGGAAGGCCTTGAGATCCTCGAGGCGGAGTTGCCGGAGTTCCGTCAGTTGCTCCTCGAGGCTGGGTACGTAGCGGGGGTGGTCCTTGGGATAGGGGCTCAGAGCGCGCTGGAAGGCCAGCTGCCCCACGGCCCTGGGTTCGGACCGCTGCTGCTCGATGGCGCTCAGAGCCTCCTGGCGCAGGGCCTCGAATTCAGAGGCAGGGAAGGTGGGGCTCCGGAGGACTTCCACCGCCAGCTTCAGGACCTCGGGGAGCTTTTCCCGGGTCGTCTCGCCGGAGAAGGTGACCCCTTCGGCATCGCCGCTCACCTGGACCTGGGCCTTGAGCTGATCGAATCGATCGGCGATCTGGGTGCGGTTCAGGCGGGAGCAGCCCCGCATCAGCATCTCGGCGACCTGATCTCCAGCCGCATCCCGGCCCCTCAGGCTCTTTTCACTGCCCAGGTGCAGGGTCAGATGGAAGT
>Ga0316613_10003052_pt1 | contig 10523 bp, 8 predicted proteins | sample OWC_soil_day10_C_2_FD_207647 | JGI IMG/M metagenome (GOLD analysis project Ga0316613, IMG submission 207647) | Wetland soil microbial communities from Old Woman Creek delta, Ohio, United States - OWC_soil_day10_CT_b | ecosystem: Environmental > Terrestrial > Soil > Wetlands | place: USA: Ohio... | reverse complement strand
AGAAAAATGGGAAGAATTATTGGGGTTGTTGTCCATTTCACAATGAAAAAACACCATCTTTTTCTGTTACGCCAGATAAAGGTTTTTTTTATTGCTTTGGTTGTCATACGGGCGGAAATGTTTTTAATTTTATTATGAAAATTGAAAATGTCAGCTTTTTTGAAGCCGCAAAAATCTTAGCGAATAAGCTAAATATATCTTTGCCGCAAAAAGAAAAAACACCACAAGAAATTGCTAGAGAACGAGAAATGGCGAGATTGTGGCGAGTTCAAGAATTGGCAAGGGATTTTTTTTATGCGTGCCTTACAAAAACGAATTATGGCAAACAAGCGAAAAAATATTTTTTGCGGCGTGGCGTCAATGATGATGTAATAAATAATTTTAAATTAGGTTTTGCGCCAGAAGCTTGGGATAAACTATCCACGGCATTTGCGAAACGCGGTTATAGTGAAGAAATTCTGATTAAAGCGGGTCTCGCGGTAGAAAGAAAGTCCGAAGGGATTTATGATCGTTTTCGAAATCGTGTAATGTTTCCAATTTCAAATGAGCGCGGCCAAGTAATAGGCTTTGGTGGTAGAGTTTTAGACGACAGCCAGCCTAAATATTTAAATTCACCGGAAACGGCGATTTTTAATAAGCGTAATATTCTATTTGGTTTGGATATTGCATACAGTCATATAAAATCGACTGGTTATGCGATTGTCGTCGAAGGCTATATGGATGTAATTACGGCGCATAGTTATGGAGTACAAAATGTAGTTGCTTCTTTAGGAACTTCTTTTACTATAGAACAATGCAAAAAACTTTTAAAATATGCTCCAGAAATTATCTTTGCCTACGATAGCGATACAGCAGGGCAAAATGCAACGATGCGTGCGCTTTCTATCGTACGTAAAAGTGGAGCACAAGTAAGAGTTATCTCTATTCCTGATGGCAAAGACCCAGATGAATTTATTCGTAAACATGGGCAAGAAGCGTTCCTAGATTTAGTAAAGAATTCCTTACCCTTGCTTGATTATCAAGTAGAAAGAGCATTTAGTGAAAATGATTATTCTACGTTAGAAGGCAAAGTAGCTGTTGTAGCGAAAATAGTACCTGTCTTGGCGGTTACCGATAATGCTGTTGAAGTAAATGCATATATTGCCCGCATTTCTCAAAAATTAGGTATTGATGAAAGCGCAATCCGCAGTGAAGTTCGTAAAATAATTCCACAAAACCAAAAGGATAAATATGTAAAAACAGGGCAGAATATAAGAATGAATACGCTTGTACAACAAGTCGATAGTGCTGCCATCGGTGCAGGTCGTCATATTATTCGATTGGTATGGAATGATAATGCTATTATACCATATTTGGAAGCTCAATTGACATTAGATGAATTTCAAAATAAGGAACATCATGAAATTATTAAATTTTTATTTGAAAGTTATCATGCGGGAGAAAGTATCAATGAAGTAACAGCTTCGTTGAAGTTAGATGAATCAATTAATACAGAACTATCACATTGTTTGTTGATTGAGTTGGATGAGGAAGATAGCCTGCGTCTGGTTGATGATTGCATCAAGACGATTCATTTAGCATATTTAAAAAAATTATATGAACAACATCGCCTTAAGGCAGATGAATTAGAACGTATGGGGGATGAAGGTTTTTTGCAGGAATTAGCGGAAAGCCAACGAATAAAGTATGAAATTAACAAGATACATTATGAATAAAGTAGAGTTTGCAAAGAAAATAACTTGTCAAAGGGCATTTGTTGGGAGGGGAGGTAAGTAAATGGCAGAGAAAAAGAGTCTATCAATTCATGGTAGTGAGATAGTTGAAAAACTGTTAAATAAAGGTAAGAAACGTGGAGGCGTTCTTACGTATAGTGAGATTATGGATGCGCTTCAAAGTGAGGACTTATCACCGGATGAAATTGATGATCTGTATGAAGTTTTTACAAGCAAGGGGATTGAAATTGTTGATGAAATAACTGAAAATGATCACTTAGATGATTCAGACATGAACGAACTTGATAGCAGTTCTCAAGATGAAGTTGACATAGATTTAAGTATTCCTGAAGGCATTAGCATTGATGATCCAGTTAGAATGTATTTAAAAGAAATAGGTCGTGTGCCTCTTTTGACTGGTGAAGAAGAAATATGCTTAGCAAAACGTATGGAAGAAGGCGATGAAGAAGCAAAACGTCGTTTAGCAGAAGCTAATTTACGTCTTGTTGTTAGTATCGCGAAACGTTATGTTGGACGAGGCATGTTATTCTTGGATTTGATCCAAGAAGGTAATTTAGGTTTGATCAAGGCGGTAGAAAAATTCGATTATAATAAAGGGTATAAATTTAGTACGTATGCAACTTGGTGGATTCGTCAAGCGATTACGAGAGCAATTGCTGACCAAGCTCGAACCATTCGTATTCCAGTGCATATGGTAGAAACCATTAATAAATTGATTCGTGTTTCTCGTCAATTGTTACAAGAGTTAGGCAGAGAACCGGCACCAGAAGAAATTGCGAAAGAAATGGATATCAATGTAGATCGTGTTCGTGAGATTATGAAAATAGCGCAAGAACCAGTATCCCTCGAAACGCCAATTGGTGAAGAAGAAGATTCACATTTGGGCGATTTTATTGAGGATCAAGATGCGCCAGCACCAGCAGAAGCAGCTTCTTTTATGCTTTTAAAAGAGCAATTAGAAGAAGTGCTTGAGACGCTTACGCCACGTGAAGAAAAGGTGCTCAGATTAAGGTTTGGTTTAGATGATGGACGGGCTAGAACATTAGAAGAAGTTGGTCAAAATTTTGGTGTTACCCGTGAACGTATTCGTCAGATTGAGGCAAAAGCGCTTAGAAAATTACGACATCCAAGTAGAAGTAAAAAATTAAAAGATTTCTTAGAATAGTATTCTAAGAAATCTTTTAAAAAATATAAAATAGCTTGACGAACTATTGTTAATCATATATAATAGTTTTTGTTGATAACGTTCCTTGATAGCTCAGTTGGTAGAGCAATCGGCTGTTAACCGATCGGTCGTAGGTTCGAGTCCTACTCAAGGAGCCAATTTTAAATTTAAAGGGCCTATAGCTCAGCGGTAGAGCAACCGGCTCATAACCGGTCGGTCCCTGGTTCGATCCCAGGTGGGCCCACCATTTATATAGTACACTGGCCTGTTGGTCAAGCGGTTAAGACACCGCCCTTTCACGGCGGCTTCACGAGTTCGAATCTCGTACGGGTCACCAATTAGCTTTAAAGCGGTTGAGTGTTAATCGGTAAATTTATTAAGAATGATGAAGACTTCCTTTTAGGAAGTCTTTTTTAGTTTTACAATAATTAAATGATCAATTTAGGTGGCACGGTATAAGTTGAAGAAAGGCTAGGAAGATGATCGAAATCATTTTCCTAGCCTTTTATATACTGTAAAATATTTAATTTTCATACAGCCATTCAAATATCGCTGCATATATCTTACTTTCTACAGAGTCGGCGCTTACGACTCTTTTTTCTTCAGCAGGTATTGTAATAATTAAGTTGTCGTTAGAATCAAAAAAACGATAATTTTTTAAAGTTACAGTTCTAGTTGCTTGATTGTATACGGTAGAGGAAATGCTGTATTTAATCTTGTTCCAGTTCGTGGTATCATAGCTATCTTTATACTTGTCCGTTAGTTCCTGTAATCTGGATTTTGATACTTCCGTTTTTAAATCGGCATTAATAATATCAGAAGAACCGATTGTTTTTACGGTATTTGTATCGAAATAAAATGATGTGGCATCGTTTTTGTAGGCCAATTGCCAATTCGGTTGCACGCTTTCTGCTGCGACGATCGTGCAGGACAACATAAGTAAAAACATGAATATAGGGGTTAGAAATTTCAGTTTCATAGGTGTATGCTCCTTTGGTGAGTCTTCTATTTCAGAGTCTTCTTGGCTTTTAGATAGGAATGGTTCTTTGTTTAAACGAGGTAACAAATATTTATTTATTATTCTGTTCAATCGGAAATGGAGCAGTGACTGGGAACAGAAGGTTTTCGATATCTGCCTTTAAAATAGTCACGGCTGTGGAAATTTCACCTTTTTCCAGATAGTCGACTACAGCTAGATGTAGATCCATGGAGGCGAAATGCTTTTTGTGTACGAAAAAAATCGTTTGGATGTTTAGAGCATCTTCGAGTAATCTGTAGGCATAATGGTTGCCGTAAATAGAGAATAATTTCAGATGGAATTGACAGTTATAGTTCCAGTGTGCCATAAAATCATTGTCTGGGCAGGCGGTGTAGTCTTCACATATTGTTCGCAGTTCTTTGATCCAGACTGCATCAATATAGGAGCAATAGCTTTCTAAAAAAGAAGATTCTAAGGTGGAACGAAATTTAATAATTTCCAACAATTGCTGTCGACTCGGTTGAAGAATTTTATATCCTTGTCTAGGGATGCTGGATAAGATATGGGTTCCAGTCAATTGTGTGAGTGCCTCTCGTATAGGAGCGCGACTAACTTGATATTTTTCCATCAGAAATTTTTCGGTCAGAATAATATCCGCAGGATATACTCCGTTGATGATATCAGAAAATAAGGCGTTATAAACTTGGTTCTTTAAGGTGCTAAGGTTGTGTTTTTCCATAAAAATATCTCCTTACATTGTTGTCCAATTATACCTGAAAAAGCAAGGAGCGTCAATATGGAGAGAGTATAATTACCTGAATTGTAGATTTATTAACATTTGTAATCATATCACAATAAAAAGGTTCTATACTTTAAATTTATAAAAATGTAACCTTTTTTACTATAAATGTTAGATTATAAAAGAATACATTGTACAATTGTAAACACATATTGCTTGTTTATAAATATCGTGATATGATTACGACAAGCAAAATGGTGTGGTAGTAAATGAATATAAATTGATTGACTTAATAATTAAGCTATCCATACAAATGTTTTGTGATCATATTATAAAGAAATGAGGAGAAGAAGATATGATTGATAACAAAATTACAATTAAAGATGATTCGGTAGTAGATATACAAAGAGGGGCGATCGGTCATCGTGCAATTTGGACAGGCTTGACTTATACAAAAGCTAGAGAAGCTGGTATGGCAGAAGAAATGGAAAAAATTATTCGTGAAGCAATTGTGGAAACTGGTAGGATTCAAGGAGCCGAAATAAAGGCAGAGTGCCAGAATCCAGAAAGTGTTAAGTGCTTTGCTGAAACTTTTTTGACACCGAATGTCGTAAAGACTTTTGAGATTGAATTCAAGGAAAAAAGCGAAGACAAAGTGGATATGGAGTTCCATCACTGTCCATTGTTAAAAGGATGGCAGGACTTGGGGTTTGATGATGCAACTTGTGAAAAATTATGTGATATGGCTATGGATGGTGATAGAAATATTGCTAAGGCTATGGGTTTTGAATTTCACTTGGGTGATACGATTGCTAACGGATGCAAGAGCTGTCAGATTACCTTTTTCAAAGCAGGTAAATGATCAAGCTTGACAAAAGGAGAAGGTTTCAATGGATAAGATTCAATATGACAATTATATTAAGATATTAAAAGGTGAACTGATTCCAGCGATGGGATGCACGGAACCAATTGCCATAGCGTTTACTGCTGCAAAAGCGAGAGAAGTGCTTGGACAGATGCCTGAACGTATGATTGTCCGCTGTAGCGGCAATATCATTAAAAATGTAAAAGGCGTTGTCGTACCTAACTCCGGCGGACAAAAAGGTGTTGAAGTAGCAGCGATCTTAGGTGCTATCGCAGGAAAAGCAGAGCTAGAACTTCAGGTTATCAGTCAAGTAAAACAGGAAGAAATCGAGCAGACGAAAATATTATACAACCAAGGAATTTGTAGCTGTGAGTTGGAAAAGGGCGAAGAAAATCTTTTCATACGCGCAGAATTGACCGCCGGAAAAGAAATGGCTGCTGTAGAGGTTAGAATCAAACATAATCATATTGCTAAAATTGAGAAAAATGGGCAAGTATTGTTTGAACAGCCGGATATTGCAACACAAGAAGCGGGAGATAAATCGAAGCTCAATATCAAGGATATTCTTCAGTTTGCTAATGAAGTGAATATAGAGGACGTAGCAGAAATAATTAGTAGGCAGATTGAATATAATTCTGCCATATCCGAAGAAGGGTTATCTAATAAATGGAGTGCGCAGGTAGGCTTAACTCTCTTGAAATCCGGCAGTGATGTACGGATGAGGGCACGAGCGGCGGCAGCAGCAGGGTCTGATGCGAGAATGAGTGGCTGTGCCCTTCCTGTAGTCATCAATTCAGGAAGTGGTAACCAAGGAATCACCTGTACCATGCCGGTAGTTGTTTATGCTAAAGAACTGAATTCTGATGAAGATACCATGTATCGGGCACTTGTGCTAACCAACCTTCTGTCTCTACATCAAAAACGTTATATTGGAAACCTGTCTGCGTATTGTGGGGCTGTATCCGCTGGAGCAGCAGCAGCTTGTGGGATTGCTTATCTGCATGGTGCTGATTATGATATCATTGGCAAGACGCTCATCAATGCTTTAGGAAATGTCGGTGGCATTGTATGCGATGGAGCGAAAGCTTCTTGTGCCGCAAAGATTTCCAGTGCCGTAGATGCAGGAATCATGGGGTATGAAATGGCAAGTCGCGATTTGGTTTTTCCTTTTGGAGAAGGCCTTGTAGAAAAAAGTTATGAAAAAACAATCCAAAACATCGGGCGTGTAGGTCGTCATGGCATGAAATCTACGGATGTAGAAGTGCTTAATATCATGATAGGAAAATGATGTTGATAGCTTGAGTTGTAGGTTTGTTTTAATTTTAGAAAAAGAATAGGTGTTAATAAAATATTTATCTTCAAAGGAGAAGTAGCTAGGATGATATCCGTTTAAAAACGAATCTAAACCAAGCAGTTGGATAAGAATTGTTGAAAACTGAATATTTTGAATTGTTTATAAATAAAGCAAACCTTAAATTGTCTGTATTAAATAATGAGGAGTGGTAAAGATGAGAAAAGAATCAATTAGCCTTAAAAAAGTGGTACTTCTTGCAGGTGCATTGTGTGCCTATTGGATTGGATCTGGATTTGCAACAGGGCAGGAAGTTTTGCAATTTTTCACGACAAGTGGCACAAATGGTATTATAGCAGCCTTAATTTTTCTAGCGTTGATGAGCTATTTAACGTATGCATTGTATGGAATAGGTCAAAAAAAGAAATTTGAAAATCCATATGACGTTTTTGAGTATTATTGCGGTAAAGTAATCGGTCAAGTTTATATATGGTATAGTGTTTTATTGGTATATGCTATATTTGTAGTTATGCTTGCAGGTGGTGGTGCAACGATTGAGCAATATTATGGAATACCGACATATATAGGCACAGGGGTAATTGCGCTTTTGGCATTGGGGACAACAGTGCTAGGAGTAGAAAAAGTTATTGATATAATCGGTGTCATCGGACCAGTTAAAATTATATTTGTCGCAATTGTAGGAATCGCTGGTATCATTACTCTTTTTGGACAGCCCACATTATTGTCAGAGGCTAGTAATCTTATGCCGACGCTAGGTTTTAAATCCGCTTCTTCAAATTGGGCTTGGTCAGGAGCGCTATATGCTTTTCTTGCTCTTATGGTTAGCATACCATTTCAGGTTGACTGTGGAGCATCGGCAGGAAGCGTAAAAGAAGCAAGAATGGCAGGTTTTGTTGGAACTGTTGCTTTTACTATTGCAATTATTTCCCTTGTAATAGGTGAACTTGTTTATTATAAATTGATTGTTGGTCAACAAGTTCCTACGTTAGCTATTGCGAATCACATTTCTCCTGTTTTGGGATTGATTTTTTCAGTGTTAATCGTACTATCGATCTATTCAGCTGTGGCTTCGTTTCTTCTAATGACTGTTAGAAAGTTTGCTGCTGATAAAACTAAAAAGTTTAAAATCATCGCAATAATCCTTACTGTTATCGGAATGTTTTTCGGTGGAATAATTCCTTTTGATAAATTGGTAAATATTTTATATCCGATAGCGGGTTATTCTGCTATTGTTTTCACAGGTTTTATGCTTTATAAAGATTTAAAAGAGAAGAATGAAAAAGCATAACAAGGTTAAATTTAGTTTATATAGAGAGATCCCCTGATGATTGGGTTGACAAATTAGAAAGTGATGAAGAAATTTATTTCTCAGTATAGGCAATACCCGTCTGATTTTTTCAGGCGGGATTCTTTTTTTATGTCAAGCGGGAATCTTTCTTATAATTGACAAATTTTCTGATAAGTGCTATCATAAACAGCGTAAATGAAAGAAAATCAAAAATCCAACAGCGAGAATAATTCTATGTGAATTATTCTGTTCTGATCATTGGTGAAGAGCAAAAGTTATATAATGAAGGGCGATTAGCTCAGCTGGGAGAGCGCCTGCCTTACAAGCAGGATGTCGGCGGTTCGATCCCGTCATCGCCCACCATAAGTCATTGATAATGCAAAGCAGATGCTTTGCATTTTTTAATATAGTTTTCTAAATTTGTGTTTGGAGGCGTTAATGTGAAGTTGGGATCAAGGTTGAAAACGGTAGCAAGCTTTGTTGAAAAAGGTGATATCGTCGCTGATATCGGTACGGATCACGCGTATTTACCTATTTATTTAGCAAGACAAAAAATTGTTTCACGTGCTTTGGCTTGTGATGTGCATAGTGGTCCTTACCAGGCGGCAAGACAAGCAGTTATAAATGCGAATTTGGCGGATGTGATTGAAGTGCGATTTGGTGATGGGATCACCATTATCGAGCCGGGAGAGGCTGATGTGGCAACGATTGCTGGTATGGGCGGAACGACGATTATCGATATTTTAAGTAAGCGTCCAGAAACAACGGTTAGTTTGAAAGGCTTAATTTTGCAGCCAATGAATGCAGCAGCGATTTTGCGTGAATGGTTGGTAACGCATGAATGGCAGATCGTCGATGAAGAACTTGTAGTCGATGAGGACCGCTTATATGAAGTGATTTATGCAAAACAAGGTCATAGCACTATGCCAGAACCTATTTTATTAGATATCGGTGCAAAGTTATGGGAAAAGCGTCATCCAATGTTAAAAGAACATATCGAGAATCTCATCGGACAAACGAATCGTGCTTTACGTGGCATGGAAAATAGTGAATCCGCCGAAACAACACCGAGGTATCAAGAGTTCAAAGAAAAAATCGCGAAATTGGAGGCTAAATTAGCATGTCTGTAAAATGTCAGGTTATTATGGATGCAATGGAAACATTAGCGCCACGTTATTTAGCAGAGAGTTGGGATAATGTTGGCTTGCTCGTTGGCAGCCCAGCCCAAACCATCGCCAAGATTATGATTTGCCTTGATGTGAGTGAAGCGATTGTTCAGCGCGCGATAGCGGAGCAGGTGGATCTGATTATTTCTCATCATCCGCTTATTTTTAAACCATTTAAAAATTTACGGACAGATTTGCCGCAAGGAAGGATTCTTGCGGAATTGCTAAAAGCTAATATTGCAGTATATGCAGCACATACCAATTTAGATACGGCCACTGGTGGAGTAAATGATGTATTAGCACAAAAATTAAACCTGCATAAGGTAGAACCGTTAACAATAAGTTATCAAGAAGAGCTCGTAAAATTAGTTGTCTTTGTGCCGATAGAGTATGCTCGTTTAGTGCAAGAGGCGATTGGCAAGGTTGGCGCAGGACATATCGGTAACTATAGTCATTGTAGTTTTCAAGTGGCTGGCAAGGGAAGCTTTCTGCCTTTGTCAGGAACAAAGCCGTTTATCGGAAAACAAGGTGAACTGGAAACTGTCGAGGAAGTTCGTATTGAAACGATTATGCCACAGAAAATAACCAATAAAGTAGTAAAGGCGATGCTCAAAGTACATCCCTATGAAGAAGTTGCCTATGATCTTTATCCGATAAAAAATACGGGAGAAAAAAATGGTCTTGGTCGTATTGGGCAATTGGAAGAGGCAATGCAAGCAGAAGAGTTCGCACATAAAGCAAAGCTTGCTTTGGATATTGCCAATGTTCGTCTTGTTGGTGAAAAACATAAAATGATTAAAAAAGTTGCTTTATGTAGTGGTAGTGGTGCCGAATTTATTGGTAAAGCTGCTTATGCTGGTGCTGATATCTTGGTAACTGGTGACGTCAAATATCATGAAGCGCAAAAAGCATTGGAATGTGGGATTCAGCTATTAGATGCCGGTCATTTTGGTACGGAAATGCCGATAGCAAAAGTAGTTGCTGCGTATTTAGAAGAGTGCAATGGCAAAGGAAAATGGAAGGTTGATATTTCCTATGATACGCTCAGTAAAGATCTGTTTACTATTATTTAGTAGAATAAAGGTTGACGGCTTTATATGAGGGGTATAAAATAAAGCTGTTGTATCATATAAAAATAAATATATTGCAAGGGAGCTCATGTTATGGGCTGAGAGTGGACTGTAAGTACCTGACCTTTAAACCTGATCGGGATAATGCCCGCGTAGGAAGCTAGGGATAAGTGCGCCTAAACCTATACGGGAAGGCGTATTTTTTT
>Ga0316613_10003051_pt1 | contig 10523 bp, 7 predicted proteins | sample OWC_soil_day10_C_2_FD_207647 | JGI IMG/M metagenome (GOLD analysis project Ga0316613, IMG submission 207647) | Wetland soil microbial communities from Old Woman Creek delta, Ohio, United States - OWC_soil_day10_CT_b | ecosystem: Environmental > Terrestrial > Soil > Wetlands | place: USA: Ohio... | reverse complement strand
TGCGCAAAGAAAAAAATACTTCCCCTCTTCCTTACATCAGTTTCTCAAGCGTAATCCTTGTTGCCCATCGGAAAAATACCATGAGGTACTTACCACCAGCCAAATACATCCCAAGTAGAAACACCAAGTGTGCGGTTATAAGGAGTAAGGGAGCTCCTATGGCTATCAGTAACGGATCGCGCCAGTAAATCGATAATGCTCCGATCAACCCCACGGCTGGCCAGCCAATAATGTAACTACAACACATCAAGACGATTCCCAAGAAATTCCGTGCTGTTGGTTTCTGCTTAAATGCGCCTAGGTCCGCACGTTCATTGATGGCTTTGCTTGCAAACTTCGTTTGTGCTATGCGATTGGCTATTCTCTTGATTACGGTCATCGGAAGGCCCTCTCGACAACCTTTATAACGAATTAGGCTGGAGAACAGCTGAGCGGCTAAATCGGATAGAAAGTCTTTCACTGTAATTCAAGCCTGACCATTGAGCAGATTCCAGAATCTCTTTAAATCGCTTCGCCGAAACGTGAAACTTGGGTTCGGATATAAGGACCTTTCCCTTTGCTTTCAGGCACAAGCGAATCTGCTGAAAAAAGCTATCTGTATCAGGAACCTCGTGTACCATCCAGAAGGCGAGGATGAAATCGACAGGAATCTCAAGTCCGAGATCGTCGGGTTCAGATCTATGAAGACTGATTCTATCTGAAATCCCAGCTTTCTCGGCGCGCCTTATTAAGGTATTTAACATTTTCTGCTGGACATCAACAGCGATGACAGCTCCCCGACTTCCTACGAGCTTAGCAAGGCCAATGGAAAAGAAGCCCATACCACAGCCAACATCTAAAACCGTCATGTCTTCGTTCACATATGATTCCAGGATTTTTTCGGGTTTATGGAAAAGACTCCGCAGAGGGTTGTCAAACGTGTATGCCAGCCACCAGGGGCAAATACTCTCGCTCATTTGAATAGGGTGCGCTGCTGGTAAAACTGGTAGGGGTCACCGGATCGAAGGGTGATGTCGCGGATTTCGGTGCCCTTGAGAAAGCTCAGGATGACCTCTACGCCTGAGGCGGCGACAAAAGCCGCCGCCTCGAGAGGAGCAGGGGCAGACTACTTCTTCGCTTCTTTCATCCTTTTCTCATAGCTGTCCCGGACAGCTTTCAGTTCTTCCGGTGTCCTACAGATCTGCTCTGCTTGTATAGCCTGCAGATTCTTAAGAACGGCGAAACCATACTTCTCACTGAACAGGGTTTCACCCCAAACCACATCCTCTACAACCGAGTGATCCCCTTTCTGCATGATCTTCCAACCCTCGGGCGTCTCCCAGGCTAGAGGTTCGCTTTCTATGGCCTTGACTAGTTTCTGGGGATCTGTGGTTCGAGCCCTTTCAATGGCAGCTTTCAGGAAATACACTCCGGCGTAAGTCTCCTGCGCCATGTAGTCGGGGTACTCCTTGAACCGGTCAAGGTAGGTTTTGACGAAGTTGCGGTTCATAGCCGTATCCGGAGAGAGGAAGAAGTAACGGGCGGCCACGAGGACTCCATTCGGCAGGTCTTTTCCAAGAGGGACAAGCGTCTCCAGAGCAGCGCCGTCGGTGAAGGCGAATTTCACGCTGTTGAACAGGCCGGTGGGCAGCGCCTGCTTTACAAAGTTGACCGCATCATTGCCCCAGAGAGAAGACCAGACCGCGTCAGGTTTGGTTTCCACTATCTTTTGAATGAAGGGTGTGAAGTCCTTCTCCATCAGCTTGGGCCACAGTTCGCCGACTATCTCAGCGTCAGGCTGAAGCTCTTTGAGCTTTGAAGCAAAGGATGCCCAGGATTCGCGGCCGTAAGCGTAATCCGGCCCAATGTTCATCCACCGCTTGTATCCCTTTGGAGCCATAAAGTACGCGCCTGCCCGGGAGTGCATCAGGGCATTGCTGAGAGTGCTGAACACGTAAGGATTGAATTTAGCATCCGTCAAAGAGTTGGCCGCTGCCTGAGTCAGGATCAGGATCTTCTTTTCTTTCAGGGCCAGGTCAGCCAAGGCCACAGCAATGGCGCTTGATGTGGGACCCATGACGAAGTCCACTTTGTCTTTCTTGAGAAATTTGTTGAAGATCTCAACTCCTACCTCGGGCTTCATCTTGTCATCTTCGAAAATGGCTTCCACCTTTCTCCCCAGGATCCCTCCCTTGGCGTTGATTTCATCTAGGGCGAGCTGAACTGCCTGAGATCCATGCTTGCCATAGCCCCCCATGGGCCCGGACATGATGAAAAGAACGCCAAGCTTAATGGGCTTGACTGGTTTCTCTGCGGCCAGAGCAGGACCGCAGATCAGAAGGATCGAAAGAAAGCACACAACGATTCCCAATTTCCATCCTTTGGTGATCATGTCTGTTCTCCTTTTGGAATGGGGTTATTAAGATATCTTGCGGCCACTATCGAGCAAAACCTGCTTCGGTCGATATGGAGCAAAGAGGAGTTCTAGGGGTACAGTCATCTATCCAAGAAAATGATATGGAAAAAGCCTGGAGACGTCAATCTCGAAATGGATGTGAGAACAATCTCATTGACTGTTGTGGCTTGCTCAAATACCATCCCCAAATCCCCCTTACTCCCCCTTTACAGAAGGGGGAAATCTGATCTCAGTCCTCCCCTTTGTAAAGGGGAGACGGAGGGGATTTGAGGTAAAACCATGTTGGAAGATCTGAAGGGGAAGACAGCGCTGGTGACCGGAGCGGGAAAACGAACCGGCATTGGGTACGCGATCGCGAGAAAAATGGCCGGCCTGGGCAGCCAGGTCATTGTGGCGGATTTGGGAAACATTGCCCAAGAAGCGAGCCAGGTGCCCACCGGCACACCAGACGAAATGGAGGACATTGCCCGGGAGTTCACAAGTCAATTCGGAGTCAAAGCCTTGGCAGTGTCAGTGGATGTCACCAACCACGAGTCTACCGAGCGAATGGTGAAGACCGTGCAGGGAAAATTCGAGCGCATTGATGTGCTCTGCAACAATGCGGGTGCCTGCTTCGGGGTTCCGAACACGGTCCTTTACTATGACGAGCAGGCCTGGATGAAGACCATCGATGTCAACCTCCACGGAGTGTTTCGGGTATCCCGGGCGATTGTCCCTCTGATGACGGGAAATGGGAGGAGCATCGTAAACACAGCATCCAGGGCGGGGAAGGTGCCCCCTGTTTTTAACGGAGCCTATGCTGTTGCTAAAGCCGGTGTGATCATGCTGACCAAGGTGATGGCGAAGGAACTGGCCGGCTCGGGGATTCGGGTCAATGCAATTTGCCCGGGCCAGATCAGCACGGATCTCGAAAAATGGCGATTCGAGCTGGAGGCCGGTTTTTATGCCAGCACCGTGGAGGAAAGGGAACAGGAGATGTGCAAGACCATTCCCCTGGGACGCATTGGAACGATTGAAGAGGTGGCCAACCTTGCGGCTTTTCTGGCATCCGACGCTTCATCGTACATGACAGGGCAAGCCATCAATGTTACAGGTGGCCAGCTCATGGAATTGTAGACAAGGTACTGGAGCCGCATGGTGCACGGCGCACGGTGCAAGGCAGCCCAGGAAAACTAATGAGGACGGAGAAGAAGAAAGAACTGAATACTCTGCGAGAGCCTTAAGGAGGATTGTGAAGATGATATCGGGTGGACAAGCGGCCGCAGAAGCATTGATCGAAAGAGGGATTCCTTACATCTTTACCCTGAGCGGGGGACACATCACCCCGATATACCAATTCCTGGAGAACTCCAAGGTGAAGCTCTTCGACACCCGGCACGAGCAGGCCGCCGTGTTCATGGCCGAAGCCTGGGGCCGGCTCACCCGCAAGGCCGGGGTGGCCATGGTGACTGCCGGACCTGGGTTCACGAACTCCTTGACGGCCATTGCCAATGCCCGGTTGGCCAATTCACCGTTGGTGCTCATCTCAGGGTGTGTGGGACTCGAGTGCATTGAGAAGCTGGATCTCCAGGACATGCGCCAAGCGCCGGTGATCGAGCCTATGGTGAAAAAAGCTTTGGTGTGCCACAAGACCGAGCGGGTGCCTGAGTTCATTGATGCAGCGTTCAGGATCGCAGGAAGCGGCCGGCCGGGCCCGGTTTACCTGGAATTGCCCGTTGACGTTCTCAACGGTCAGGTTGAGGAGACCAGCGTCAAAAGGACGCACACTATGGTGCAGTCAAGACCCGTTGATCTCGAGAAATGCAAAGTCCTGCTCGAAATGATCGGGAAAGCCAGTCAGCCTGTGATGATTGCAGGCAGCGGCACCTGGTATGCGGATGCGGGGAAGGAGCTCAAGGCGTTCGCCGAGAAGACGGGCATTCCGGTTTTCACATCCACCCTGGGCCGTGGAACGCTCTCTGACACCCATCCGCTCTGTTTCGAGTCTTCCCTGGCCATCAGGCCGGGAGCGGCCATGCTCGCCAACATGAGCGCCGACCTGGTTCTGTTCTTGGGAAACCGTGTGAGTCTTTACTATATCTTCGGAGACATCTTCAACAAGGAAGCCAAGATCATCCAGGTGGACATAGAACCGGAGGAGATCGGTCGCAACCGTAGTGTGGATCTTGCTATCCTGAGCGACGTCAAAGCGCTGCTTGCCTCCTGCAACCTTTTGCTGAAAGAACCGAATCAATACCAAAACCTTCCGGAACGATTCAGAGAGTGGGTAGCTACCTTGCGAAAAGCCAATGAAGACGGCAAGTCCATTTTTCAGGCCCAGTGGGAAAGTCCGGACACGCCTATTCATCCTTTGAGACTAGCTGCAGAGGTCAACACCTTCATGAGCAAAGAGGAAGACATCGTTGTGGCCGACGGTGGGGACACCCAGGTCTGGATGGGGATGACCCGGACCGTGCGACAACAGGGTCACTATCTGGACTCGGGCCTGTATGGCTGCCTGGGCGTGGGCATTCCTTATGCCAATGCAGCGAAACTGCTTTATCCCGGAAAGAGGGTTTGCCTGATCACAGGGGATGGGTCTGTGGGATTCAATTTCATGGAGTTTGAGACGGCCACCCGAAAGCAGTTGCCCATTGTGGTGGTCATCAGCAATGACCTGGGCTGGGGCATGATCCGGCACAGCCAGGAGCTGAAGGTAGGGCACGCCATCCAGGAGGGGACGTTCATCGGGCACGTAGACTATCACAAGCTGGTGGAGGCGCTGGGCGGCAAGGGAATGATGGTGGAGCGTCCGGATGACATACGGCCGGCCTTGGAAGAGGCCTTTGCATCAGGTAAGACAACGTGCATCAATGTGCTGACCGACCCGACGACCATCAGTCCGGGCAGCATGGCCCTCGCAAATCTAGGAGGGTATAAGGCGTAAAGGGAGAACCGTTCAGAGTAGAAACCAAAATCATTCCCCCTCATTTCCTAGGAAACCGTGGATTTGCGACCCCTTCGGTCGGACGACCGAATGAAGCGGTGTCCAGTCCTGCAAGCGGGTGGCTGCGTGCATACATGCCTTTGAGTTTCCTTGCCCTCACCTCAGGATAGTAACAGGCTATGGTATCCTGGCTCCTGTCCAGAGGCACTTCGTCGATGACATAGCGGTCAGTGCCAAGACCGTTTTCAACCCCTCCGTAGACCTGGGGCTCTATGTCTTTGCCTTTGATCATATCGAGTTTCTTTGCTCCCGGCGCAAGGGCGCCGAAGTCCTCCGCATCCGAGTTTAGAAGTCCAGGAACCTGATTCATCATGTCAATGCACGCCTTGTCAACGGCCACGGGATCGTAGGAGGCGAACACGCCTAGATTGTTCACGATGGGGGTGTCTGTCCATCCGTAGCAGTCGCAGACCGGCGTGATATCCAATGCATAATTTAAGAAAAAAGCTTTTCCGGAGTCTTTCGTCGTCATGACACCTAGAGCCGAGTCGGCGATCCTTCGCCCGAGGGCAGGGAGATGGTCGAAACGCTGGATGCCCTTAACCCCTGCCATGTTTACGCACAGGTTAGCGCACGCGAAGCAGTACACGCAAAGCTCCTGGTCGATCTTGAGTCCCTGTTCCGTGAGCTGAATGGCTCCCTCCGGGCAACAATCCACACAGGTTTGCACCCACTCGCAATTCTCCCCCGGGCAGATGGACAGATCGATGACCGGCTTATCTCCCGCCAAGGCGCCGTGCAGATTCATTTTGCCCCGCTTGCTCGCACACCCCACGCCGATGTTCTTGATCGCACCGCCATAGCCCCCGGCAGGATGCCCCTTGAAGTGGGCCACAGAGAGGAGGGCGTCCGCATCGGCTACGGCTCGTGCCACAAACTGCTTGTTGAGATAATTGCCCTTCCCGCGCAAATCCACTGTGATATCGTCGGTGCCCAGCCAGCCGTCTGCGATGATCACGGGGCAGTCCATGGAGGAGTGGTTGAAACCATTGCGATTAGCGGTTTCCAGGTGGTCGATGGCGAGGGTGCGGCTGATCCAGGGGTGGTAGGGCATCGTGGTCGTATCGGTCACAAAAGGTTTGCATCCCCGCGCTTTGAGGGCGTCGACGAGGGTGCGGACAATGATCGGCCGCAGGTACCCCACGTTATAGGCTTCGCCCATGTGGGTTTTTACGGCCACGATGTCGCCCGCCTTGAGGTTGTCCATCCACCCTGAAAATTCAAGAATCTGCCTTCCCTTGATAGCGGTGGATTCCAGGAAACGATGAGCCCGGGCATCCATGAACCATATCTTTGCTTTTTCCATAGCGTCTCCTCAGCTGTCCGGATTGGACGCGGCCATAGACTGCAATTGCTCCACTCTCTTGGTTCTTTCCTGGGAGACCTTCTCCATTTGCCTCGAAACGTCCGCCAGCAAAGCCCTTGACGAATTTGCTGCCTTCCCATAGAACTCCCGGATTTCCTTCTCCAACGCAACGGCCCGGTTCAACACCTCGGAGACGCTTGCTCCTTTGCTGACCTCGGGGATCACGATATCAGCCCTGATCTCCTTGAAACAAAAACCGGTTTCCAGGGCATCACTGACCACACTGTAATAGGCGCGCTTCACCCTTTGTTCGTTTTTCCTGTTGGCCTTGGCAAAGGCTTCGAAAGAGTCCCTCAGCTTCTCGTGAAGCTTGCCCCACTGTTCATAGAGCTTTGCGGAGTCCAACTCGATCTTTGAAACATGGGTTATCACTGAGGCTGCCGTGGTGCATTCCATCATTCATTTCCCCCTATCTCAGTACCATCTCCTGATGACCACCTTGTTTTCGGTGAAAAACCGCACGGCGTCCTTGCCCTGGCCGTGGGTGATCCCAAAAAAGGAATCCTTCATCCCGCTGAAAGGAAAAAAAGCCATTGGCGCCACAATTCCTATGTTGATCCCGATGTTTCCGGTCTGCACTTTGTACTCGAATTCCCTGGCCCAACCCCCGTTGGCGGTGTAAATGCTGGCCGCATTCCCAAAAGGGCTGGCGTGAATCATGTCGATCGCCTGGTCCATGTCCTCCGCCCGCATAAGACATGCCACGGGTCCGAAGATCTCTTCCGTGGCGATGGCCATTTCCTGCCCCACATCCACGAACACCGAAGGATTCAGGAAGCACGTCTGGGGCAGGTTGCCTTGAAGGCATATCTTCCTTCCATCCAGGGCCAGCCTGGCGCCCTCCGCAACGCCCTTTTCAATATAGCCCAGCACGCGTTCTTTTTTGCCCTTAGACTGCAAAGGGCCCATCTGAATCCCCTCTTCAAGACCGTTTCCAACCTTTATCTTACGAGCGGCTTCCACAAAGGCCTCAACAAACCGCTTGTAAAAGCCGTTATCCTTGCCCACCACCACCGCATTGGCTCCGGACAGGCACCGCTGCCCGGCATTGCCGTAAAAAGACGTCATCATGGAGGCCACGGTGAAATCGAGGTCCGCATCCGGCATGACGACCAAAAAGTTTTTTGCCCCGCCTTGGGCGATGACCCTTTTGCCCGTTTCACCGCAGGTTCTGTAGACAACCCTCGCAATGGGCGTGGAGCCGACAAAGGTCACTCCCTTCAAGTCCTCGTGTTTCATCAATCGCTCGGCCACCTTGGCTCCGCCGTGCACGATGTTGACCACGCCTTCGGGGATGCCTGTTTCCTCCAGCAGTTCGTGAAGCTTGACCTGGCTGAGGGGATCATTGGGTGAGGGCTTAATGACGAAGGTGTTTCCCGCGGCGATCGCATAGGGGAGAAACCAGAGAGGAACCATGAAAGGGAAATTGAAAGGAGGTATGCAGGCAAAAACTCCTAGGGGCTCCCGGATGACGTATTCATCTATGCCCGAGGCGATATCCTGAAGACTGTCGCCCATCATCAAAGAAGGAATGCCGGCTGCGACCTCGCAGTTTTCTATGCCCCGCCTCGTCTCACCGCGGGACTCATCGATGGTCTTGCCGTGTTCCTTGGTCTGAACCACCGACATATCTTCGAAGCGCGCTTCGAGCAATTGGATGAGCCTGTGGAGATACCTCGCCCTCGAGACAGGAGGCGTTCTCCTCCACTCGGGGAAAGCTGCTTTTGCCGACCGGACGGCAGCGTCGACCTCGGCATCCGTCGACATAGGGACTTCCCCGATGACGATGTCCAGGGCAGGATTCCTGATCTGCCAAGTCTCTTTGGCCTCAGACTCCATCCATTCACCGTCGATAAAATTCTTAACTCTCCCAAATTCCATAGCTCGCACTCCTTTCAAATTGTATTGTATGCTCACCCTATCTGTGAAGAATGCCCCTGCCTTTTCTGTACCGTCTCCTCAGCCATCCGGGTTGGACACGGTCATAGCCTGCAATTGCTCCATTCTCTATCACAATGCAGGCCCTGAAGTCCTTATAACAAAAAACGGTTTCGAGAGCATCACTAAACAAACGGTCTAACTGGGGAGGCCCCTATGGCGGCCTCCATGGTCATGGCTGTGTTTATTTTAATGCAACCCTTGTCTCTTCTGAAAGGAGTGCGCAGGGGTACCAGATGAACAAAATGGCGTCGGTAATCTTGGCGAATGCGGAGAGACGGTTGACAGATTGATTTAAGAGGATTTGGAACGGAATTCCCTGTTGATATCTACGGGTCCCCGTGAATGGTTTTCTTGGGTGGTCGCTGAAGGAACTTGTAGCGGTCTCCGGATCGAACAGTAACGTTGCGGATCTCGATGCCTTTCAGATTGCTCAGGGTGACTTCAAGAACATTTTAGGTCCGAGTTGTTGTCAACGACGTAGTTGCGAACATCCCGAATATTCCTTGGAAAAACAATCTCATTGACTGGTCTTGATTGATCAAATAGCGTTATAAAATCTCGTTTAAGAGGGTATCTGACAACCAGGATTCATACCCTCGCAGGAGCTGAACAACTGTTCCGTTCATGGTTTGCTACCTCACCATGAACGGAATAGCAAAAATCCACAGAATGCCGTATTCGTTCGCCTTAAGGTTTACCCGGCTGCGGCGCCACCAGAGGCAACCAGGGTATCGAGAGGCGAAGGAAGACCAGATCTTGATTTCCGGAATTCTGCGAGAGGACATTTGTAGGACCCGTGAGAGGGCAATTTCATGTACGGGCATCAGGGTAAGCTTTTCAAGGTAGACCTGACAAGGGGACACATTGAAGAGGAAGTTTACAGCGCAGATTATGCGGAGATGTTCCCGGGAGGGAACGGCTTTGCCGCCAAGATGATCTGGGACAGTGTTCCTGTTGGCGCTGACCCACTTGGGCCGGAAAACGCGGTTGTCTTTACGGTTGGTCCTCTGCAAACACGCCTGTTTGGGGGTCAAGCCGCGGGCACATGGCCTCCATCTCGCCGCTCACCGGCTTTTTCTGCGACTCCAATTATGGCGGCCAGTTTGCTGTTGCCCAGAAGAGAACGGGTTACGACGCCATTTTTGTCGATGGGTCCTCTTCAAAACCTGTGCACCTGAACGTCACGGATCTGGGCTCTGAAATCAGGAGTGCTGTTTCTTTCTGGGAAAAAGCACAGAGGAGACAATCGAGGGTCTGCAGGCTGAAGCAGGGGAGGGCGCGATCTGCGGGGCCATAGGGCCCGCCGGGGAGAATTTACGATGCTTTCGTAAGACATTCCTATGACCCTTTGCCCGTTATTCCTGCGGATCGCGGATCGGGGTCCGAAACAGGCGCTCGAACCCAGAAACAACAAGCCGTTCCGGACGCCGACTCTCGTGATGTTTCTGACGGCGGTCCGCCTAAGATTTGCAGTCCCGTGTAAGGAAAGGTTATCTCCTTGGATCGTCGCCGGGTCCTATTCGAAAAACGGCATATGGCCGTGGTTCTCCAGGTGCCGGTGATAGGTTATGTCCACCTCAGTGCGTTCTCAACGCTTTCCAGCAGTTGCTGGGGAGAGACAGGCTTTTGAAGCACCAAGTAACATCCCAGAGATTGTTCCTCGGAATAGGACTCCCATGGTCCCTTCATGTCAATAGAGGTAATCATAATCCGCGGCTTGTCTTTGGTATCCTTGTCCTCACTCAGGGCCTTGACTACATTTGATCCCTCGCTGTAGGTCTCCATCATCATGTCTATAATATAAAGATCCGGCTTATCGGACTTGGATTTTTGAA
>Ga0316613_10003049_pt1 | contig 10526 bp, 7 predicted proteins | sample OWC_soil_day10_C_2_FD_207647 | JGI IMG/M metagenome (GOLD analysis project Ga0316613, IMG submission 207647) | Wetland soil microbial communities from Old Woman Creek delta, Ohio, United States - OWC_soil_day10_CT_b | ecosystem: Environmental > Terrestrial > Soil > Wetlands | place: USA: Ohio... | reverse complement strand
ATGTGCTAGTGGGTATGATTACTGAATATTATACTTCCAGTGAGAAACCACCGACGCAGCATATTGCAGAAGCTTGTCAAACTGGTGCGGCGACCAATATTATTGCAGGTGTAGCTACTGGTCTTAGAAGTACAGCGCTGCCTATGGTGGTATTTTCCATTGCCATTTGGCTAGCGTTTAATCAAGCTGGAATTTATGGTATTGCGATGGCCGCGATGGGAATGCTGTGCACAGCGGGGATGGTAGTAGCTGTAGATTCCTTTGGACCCGTTGCTGATAATGCAGGCGGTATTGCCGAAATGGCAGAACTAGGTCCAGAAGTTCGTAAAACAACAGATAAGCTTGACTCTGTAGGTAATACGACAGCAGCTATTGCCAAAGGCTTTGCTATTGGTTCTGCCGCTTTGACGGCCTTGGCTCTATTCACTGCTTTTGGTGAAGAAATTGCTAAAAACCCTAAGTTATCGGGACTATTGGTTAACGGCCATTTGGTAATTAATTTAACGGAACCGACGGTTATTATTGGTATATTCCTTGGCGCTACCTTACCGTTCTTAGTTTGTGCCATGACCATGGAGGCCGTGGGCAAGGCAGCCTTTGAAATGATTGCAGAAGTTCGCCGTCAATTTCGTGAAATTCCTGGAATTATGGAAGGTACTGGACGGCCAGATTATGCAGCTTGTGTAGATATCAGCACCAAAGCTGCCATTCGGGAAATGCTCATGCCTGGTATCTTTGCTGTAGGTATGCCGTTACTGGTTGGTTTTCTTATGGGTGCGAAGGCCTTAGCTGGTTTTCTCGCTGGAACGACTGCAACAGGTGTATTGCTGGCCTTATTTATGGCCAACGCTGGCGGTGCTTGGGATAATGCGAAGAAATATATTGAAACAGGCAAGCATGGTGGTAAGGGGACACCTGCTCATGCTGCAGCTGTAATTGGTGATACAGTAGGAGATCCCTTTAAGGATACTTCTGGACCAGCGATGAACCCACTAATTAAAGTTGCTGGTACCATATCACTAATTATTGCGCCATTATTATTATCATAAGCAGTACAAAGTCATTCATCTGTTAGGATGGATGGCTTTTTTGCTATTGTTAGAAAGTATATGTTTTTAGCCTTATTTATCTTTTCTCTGTGTCCTCTGCGGTTAAAAAAGGACACAGAGTTTTTCTTATTGTGCAAAGATAAAGTTACGAGTTCAATTTTCTGCGTCGCTTTATCTTTGCATAATGAAGATATTTTATTGGATTGTCCCCAAAAATTGCTTAATTACCAGTTTTCTCCCTAAAAGTCAGAGGAAATCAAGATTTCTTTGTTGTATATAGAATTTTTATCCTTTAAAATGGTATAATTGTAATAACAGTAATTTTTGGGGGAGGCTGGCTTTTTGGCAATAATGGAAGGAGCAGAGCCATTTTTGTTGCCTGGTGGTAACCAGGGAGTTTTATTAATACATGGTTTTACTGGTTCACCTGCAGAAGTACGTCTGCTGGGGGAATATTTACATAATAAAGGTTTTACCGTCTTGGCCCCAAGGCTTTGTGGACATGGGACAACCGTTGAGGAAATGTCTAAGACAAAATGGTTCCATTGGTATAGTGCTGCCGAAGACGGTTATCATATATTAAAGTCGTTATGTGAAAATATAGCAGTGGTAGGGTTATCTATGGGGGGATTGCTGGCTTTAAAATTAGGAGCGGAATATTCGATAGACAAGTTAGTCTCTCTTAGTACACCTATTTATATTGTAGATAAACGAGTGAATATGCTGCCCATGTATCGTATGTTCAGGGAGTTTGTTCCTAAGAAACGGAAAGTGTTTATGGATATCGATCCTCAATATTCAGTGGGTTATAATGCTACGCCGCTTAGTAGTTTAAGCAGTTTAGTCGAGCTGATTCAACATGTGGAAATGCTTTTGCCTTCCATAACAGCGCCGTTACTCATTATTCAAGCACGCTCAGAGCATACTGTGCAGCCAAGAAGTGCCAGCTATATTTATGATAGAGTCGGCAGCAAAGAAAAGAAATTAACATGGTTAGAAAAATCGGGGCATATTGTGACTCTAGATGTAGATCGTGAGCAGGTATTTAGGGAAATTACTGAATGGATTATGCCCTTTGAATCTGCAGAGGGGAAAATTACAAATTGAGGTGATGGTAGTGGAACTAATCAATCAATGGTGTTTTGCTTGCGGTAAGGACAATCCTATCGGTCTAAAGCTTGAATTTATAGAGGATGAAGATGGTTATAGTACAACATTTACAGGAGGGCCAGAGCATCAGAGTTATGATGGTATTATGCATGGCGGTCTTGTTAGCACCCTTTTGGATGAAGTCATGGCTCGCTATATTCACATTAAAGGCTTTAATGCTGTTACAGCGCGTTTAGAAGTACGATTTCGTAATCCCACGCCTATTGGACAACAGCTTACTGCAACGGCAAAAATAGTATCTCAGCGTGGTAAACTGTATGAGGTAAAAGGAGTAATAACACTGCCTAATGGGACTGTTACCGCAGAAGGTAAAGCCACCATTGCAGTTGTGGAGGATACAACATCATGATGCTAAGAGATAGAATACTGGAGTTTATGAGAACAGAGGCTTATAAGCCTCTGACTGCGGAAGAATTGGCTGAACAAATGGATCTCAAAGGTACCGAATTGAGTGAACTTTGGAAGGTTATCGAAGAACTTGAAAACAATGCCGATATTATTAGAACCCGCTATGATAAATATGGTGTACCAGAACGCATGAATTTGGTAGTGGGCAAACTAAGTGCCAGCAATAAAGGCTATGGTTTCGTTATCCCTGAGAAAGTAAAAACCCCTGATGAAACGGATATCTTTATTCCGCCTGATGGAATGATGAGTGCTATGCATCATGACCGGGTAGTAGCTCGTGTTCACTGCCAAAGCAGCCATGGCAAGTCTCGTGATGGGGAAATTATTCGTATTGTAAAAAGGGCTAACCCCCGAATTGTAGGAACTTATGAAGCCAGCCGTAATTTTGGTTTTGTAACACCAGATGACCTTCGTTTAGGTCAGGATATATTTATTCCCAAAGATGCAAAAAATATTATTAAAAGTGGTACAAAAGTAGTCGTTGAAATCACCAAATGGCCGGAGAAAAAACGCAGCGCTGAGGGGAAAGTTATTGAAGTATTGGGTAACACTGGTGATACTGGAATTGAGATTTTATCCATTATCAAGAGGCATAATTTACCCATTGAATTTCCTGCCGAGGTAGAGCAGGCAGCTGAAAAAGCTCCTAATAAAATCAGTGAAGAGGAAATTGCCGGACGTCGTGATTTGCGCCATTTGCCAATAGTGACTATTGATGGGGAAGATGCCAAAGATTTGGATGATGGTGTGTATGTAGAGCGTTTAAAGAATGGCAATTATCTTCTGGGAGTCTATATTGCTGATGTAAGTTATTATGTAAGGGAAAATACAGTGCTGGATAAAGAAGCCCGTGAGCGGGGTACGAGTGTATACTTGGTTGATCGTGTACTGCCGATGCTGCCTCGTCGTCTGTCAAACGGTATTTGCAGTCTTAATGCCGGCGAAGATCGTTTGGCAATGTCTGCTCACATGGAAGTTGACCATCAGGGGCGAGTCGTGAAGTATGAAATTTTTCCGAGTGTTATTAAAGTAAAGAAAAGATTTTCCTATACTGTAGTACGTAAAATATTGGTAGAACATGATGAGGCATTGATTAGCGAAAACCAAGAATTACTCAGCCAATTAGAAGATATGGAACGTTTGTGCCGAATATTACGGGAACGACGTATGCGCCGGGGGGCCATTGATTTTGATTTTCCTGAGCTGAAGGTGAAGCTGGATGAAATGGGTAAGCCTATTGAAATTCTTAAAAGAGTACGCAGTTTGGCAGAATCAATTATTGAAGAATTTATGTTAGTAGCTAATGAAACTGTAGCTGAGCATATGCATAAATTAAAAGTACCTTTTGTTTTTCGTGTACATGAAGAGCCCGATTCGGAAAAGATGGTTAAATTAAATAATTTACTTCATAATTTTGGTCAAAGTCTAGCAAAAGTAGATGAAGTACAGCCTGGTGCCTTGCAGAAAGTTCTTAGTCATATTTCAGGACGTCCGGAAGAACGTATTATTAGTACCGTTATGCTTCGCTCCTTAAAACAGGCTAGGTATGAAGCGCAGAATTTAGGTCATTTTGGTCTGGCGGCCACCTACTATACTCATTTCACCTCCCCTATACGCCGCTATCCTGATTTGATTGTCCATCGGGTGATTCGGGAAACCTTTCATATGGGGGATCTATCGACAAAGCGCAAGGAGAAACTAACAGCTATGCTGCCAGAAATAGCCTTGCATTCTTCAGAAAGAGAGCGGGCTGCTGCTGAAGCGGAACGGGAAACTGTTACACTAAAGACGGTAGAATATATGGCCCAGTTTGTGGGAGAACATTTTGACGGTATTATCAACGGCGTTACGGCCTTTGGTATTTTCGTGGAATTGGATAATGGCGTAGAAGGTTTGGTACGCGTATCCAGCATGGAAGATGATTATTATCAATACATTGAGGAGCAATATTCCTTAATTGGTGAACGGAGTCATAAGACCTACCGTCTGGGTGATGCAGTAAAAGTAATACTAACGAGAGTAAGTCCTGAAGAGCGTACAATTGATTTTGTTTTAGAATCGAATAGTGCCTGGATCGAAAGAGCGGCCAATCGCAGACCTAGCGGAGGAAGACCCCAAGGACAAGGGGCAAGAAGTCAGATAAAAGAGGGTTCTGGAAATAGTAGGAAGACAGTAACAGCAGTAAAGAGTAAGGGAAATAAACCTAAAAGCGCTGCAGTGGCAAGAACCAAACCAAAACCTAGACGGAATAAGCCAAAGAAAAAATAAAGCTATAATGTGGTAGCGGGGTGATACTCTTGAAAGAAGCAACAACAGGTATTAAAATAATCACGGAAAATAGAAAGGCCAGACATGATTATCATGTACATGAAAGTTATGAAACGGGTATTGTATTGACAGGTACAGAAGTGAAATCTCTGCGGGCAGGAAAGGCTAACCTAAAGGATGCCTATGCTAAGATTGAAAAATCTGAACTTATGCTGCACAATGTGCATATTAGCCCCTATGATGCAGGCAATCGTTTTAACCATGATCCTTTAAGGACTCGTAAGCTTTTAATGCATCGTAGTGAAATTGATAAATTAATTGGTAAGACCCAAGAAAAGGGTTATACCTTGGTACCCTTAAAAATGTATTTCGTTCATGGGCTGGCAAAGCTACAGCTTGGCTTGGTTACTGGTAAGAAGAACTATGACAAACGTCAGGATATGGCGGAACGAGATGCCAAACGTGAAATAGACCGTGCTTTTCGTGATAGACAGAAAGAATAATAAAACAGGCTCCATTATTTATGGAGCCTGTTCTTTATTCTATAGTGATATCTAGTGGTCAGGTGTATGACAGGAAGCTACTGTGAGGTCTTCATTATCGAGCCCTGTATTATTGTAAAATTGTAAAAGTAGTATACTGCCAATTACCAATAAGATGCCTAGACCTTGGAGAATTGTGAGGGTTTCCCCCAATATGAGAACTGATAATAGCACGGTAAGGACAGGCTCTGCAGTACTAATGATGGAAGTATTGGCTGCTCCGATTTTACTAAGTCCAGCAAAAAATCCTAGAATACCGACAACGGTTCCGAAGGTTGCAGTGCCGATTAAGGCTAACCAGCCTTGCATGGGAAGAGTTAAGATAAGCTGGTTTGTGGCAAGGGTGTAGATGGCAAAAGTTAAAGCTGCAGCGGAAGAAACATAGGTAGTAGCTACAAGTGAATGTACATCTTGCAGCACACGTTTGCCAATTAGAATATAACAAGAATATATGGTCGCGCTGCTTAAAGCAAATAGGATACCTATATGGCTAATACCAGTAAATGAGACACCCAGAATAAAAAACAGACCGAGCAAACAAATCGTAAGAGCAACGCCCTTTTGCCAGTTAAATTGCTCATTGCCAATCAAAAAAGATAAAATACTGACAATGATAGGATAAGTAAATAGTAGCATTTCCGATAAAGAAGCAGGTAGAAATTGCAGGGAAGCAGCAAAGAATAAGGACATGGAGCCATAGCCTAGTGCTCCCATAAGGCAAAGTTTGATTGCTGTTCTTATCGTGATGCGGGGGGAAAGGGCTAATAGTTTCAATAGTGGCCAAAGGCATAAAGAGGCCAAGAAAAATCGCATGGTGAGTATGGTGAGAGTATTTGCTCCAGCGGCATAGGAAAATTTAATAAAAATTGCCAAGGTACTAAAGCCGGCAGCTGATAGTAAGACTAATAAAGCACCCCAATTTTGTTGACTCAGTAAAACCATCTCCTTTACTATATAGTATATTCCTGCATATAAAGTAATTTCCTGCGAATTGTCTAAAAAGAGGATTTAAAAAATGGTAATACTTATAGTTGGTAGAGCGATCGATTTTGTGATATAATATGAATAATGATAAATAGGAAAAATATAAGTGTTGAAGCGTACACTGATAGTTTCCTGATAATTGTCATGTATGTTGAAATCGGGGGCGTAATGGTTTCGACAGGGGTGGTTGTGGCATAGGTAGCGAGCCGGGATTCCATCAGCCCGTAATACGGTGGACAAAAAGTAATTGAAAACAACGAATACGCTTTAGCAGCTTAATGCTAACGTTCTACCGTCTCCCCTCCTGCGGAGAAGGATAGGACGTCATGATGCAGGATACCTGAGGTCTAATTCTCCGCGGACCGACTGGGAAATTTTAAAGAGATAGCGCCAGGGAAGCTCGTCTGTAAGCGTCAATGGGGCGAATTTTAAAGTACAGGATGCGCTCGGAGAAGCCTATGTAGTGATGCCTTTGGACAGGAGTTCAATTCTCCTCGCCTCCACCATGTAAATCCAGAATTTTAAAAAGTAATAAAACCGCTAATTATCTACCTTTCGAGGAATAATTAGCGGTTTTTTCTTTTTTTATAAGAAATTGCCCCTCCACCAAAGAATACGATTCTTTGGTAATGAAGATTGAAAGGAAGAAATCACTAATTGCATTAAATGCAATTAGTGATTTGGGACAAGCCTCTTGATTTAATTAGTAAAAATAGGTTTTGCACATTTTGGGGCGATATACTCAGAAATCGGGTATTACTTAGAGTTGGATTTACCTTTAGATACTTCTTTTTCTTGTCAAACGGACTTTTTCAATGACCTCGATATCTCCAGGGAGATTTGTTTTAAATCGTTGGGTTGATTAAAGGGAAAAAATTGAAATTATCTTTCTGAAAAGTTAGTGAGCATTTAATAAGTAGGGTCAATCAGTTCTGTATAAGGAATTGGTTGACCTTATTTTTATGCTCTAAAAAATCTTTAAAGAAATATATGGAAAGGCGGGATAAGGATGAAAAAAATAGCCCATGTAAGAGAGAATTCTGAACTTAATTTACCACAATTATCTTTTTCGTAAACACTTAAGTAAGGTTGCAATTCTTTGAGATTACCAATTCTGTCAGTTAAGTAATAATACATTTCCATCGAGGAAAGTATCAATATTCCGCCAATAAGCTGCTCGTTAAGTATAACAGTGACTATTTTATTTAATGCTCTATGAGAGGAACTAATATTTCCTGTTTTCCATTCGATGGCGAAGAATTTATTGTCAACGGGATAAGTTGCATCGATTGGTCCAGGTCTATCCGTATGACCAAGATCAAACCGTTGTTCTAGCTTCCAACCGTATCTTTCTAAACTATTTATGAAAGAAGCCTTAGGGGAATTTTCATATGCCCATGAAAGAAATATCTTAATGTATGGGAGTACTAATAAGGGGATTATGTTAGAGGATTCCCCTATTAGACCAAAGTAGAATTACAGAAAAACATAAGATGTCTTTTGTAGACAATTCATATATGAAATCACGCAGATCACTTTATGCCCCACTTTTTTAATTTGCGCCAAAGAGTGGATCGGCTTATGCCGAGCAGTTGTGCCGCCGCGGTATATTGCCCTTTCGCAATGGCTAAAGCTTTTTGGATCTCTGCTAGCTCATTTGGCAAAATGTCAATATGTTGGCCGCTCTTTTCATCATTCTGAAGCATTTGTTTTACGATGGATGAATCAATAAATTCATGTTTGTGAATAGTCATGATACGCGCAATGACGTTTTGTAATTCTCGTATATTTCCCGGCCAAGGATATTCAATCAAAGGTTGAAGAGCTGAAGGTGCTAATTTAAGATGACGTTTTACGACCCCTGAGCGCTCCTGCAGAAAAAAAGACGCTAAGGCTATAATGTCATTTTTCCTTTTCCGCAAAGGCGGGATTTTTAGCTGTAAAACATTTAAACGATAATACAAATCGGCGCGGAATTTATTATCATCTACTAATGTTTTTAGATCTTTATTGGTAGCGGCGATCACTCTAACGTTTAGAGGAATAATTTTATCACTACCCAAACGCCTAACGGTTTTTTCCTGCAAAACCCTTAGCAGTTTGCCTTGTATCAAATAATCCAGTTCGGCAATTTCATCTAAAAATATGGTGCCGCCATGCGCTAACTCGAATAATCCGGGATTTCCTTTTGGATTGGCGCCAGTAAAAGCGCCCCCCACATAACCAAACAGTTCGCTTTCTAAAATATGGGTGGGAATAGCGGCACAATTAATCGCGACAAAAGAACCCTGAGAACAATGGCTATAGTTATGAATACTTTGTGCGAAGACCTCTTTTCCGGTACCTGTTTCGCCAATTATTAATATTGAAAAATCTGTAAGAGCATAGTCTTTGGCATTTTCAATCGTTTGCGCTAAGTCAATACCGTTAGCTTCCAAATCTTTAAAACAAAAGTGGGCACCATGGTCAGAAGTAGCACGATAAATGCGTTGTCTGACATTCGCCTCCATTTGCTGAATTAGAGTGACGTCCTGCAGGGTTACTATCGCTCCTACCGGATGATTGTTGACTACAATAGCAATCTTATTACACATGAGATCAAGCTTATTAATACTTAGAATATGTCCCAATTCATCTTTTCCTGTGGTTAGCACTTCCTTCAGGTTAATATTGGGACAGACCTGAGAAATTATCTTTCCAACTGCTTTACTGCTCTCAATCTTAATAATACGTTCCGCCATGGAATTGAAAAAAGTTATACGGCACTCGTTGTCGACCGAAATGATTCCTTCATAAGAATAATCGAGAACAGCCTGAAACAGATTGGTTTTGGCCTTTTCTAAATTACGGGCATGAGCAATTCTGGTTGCTTCTTGAGCTGCTTGTAAGATACTATCAACTCCGTTTTCGACCAGCACGAAAGGGATATTGTATCCTTGCACGTTTTTGGCAGCGATATAGCCGCCCAAAATAGCATCAACACCATCCTGAAATGCTTCAAACACTTTGGCCTTGGCTTCGCTTTCGTGATTAATAGGATAAAGCTTAATGTCTACTCCTAAAATCGGCCCCAAGCTATCAACTTTGTGGATTAAATAGGGGAAGGAAACAATCCCGAAAGAACGTCCATAAAGTTTAGCTTTGGCGATAGCATTAATTAGATCAAAACTAGTTGTGTAAACTTCGACAATTATGACTTTGAGCCCGGCATTTCTAATCGCACTAGCAGCACTACCACGGGCAATGATAATTTCCGTACCCCTAGCAACAAGGGCGGCGGCAATAGCTACACTTTCACTGAAAGCCCCTTTTGTAACATATATATCGTGATGAGTAATTTTGAATAATTCCTGGGCTGTTATAAACATGCCGTCATCGGGAGCTAAAAATGCTATCAGTGCCATCAAGTACACCTTCTTTGCAACAATTCGCAACATGTAAGCAATGCTATAATTGTTAATTTATAAGCGTTTATAACAATTATAGAAAAATAACGATGTCTAATAATATCATGAATTGCAACACATTAAAACGTTTTTTTATATTATGGAACAAAATCCGTTGCGTTGCTCATTATGAATATTTTGAAATTTCAAAATAACAAGAAAAAAAAGCGTTGGCACGTTATTTGCATTATATTATAGCGACACTATCAAAAAGGAGGTATGCTCGAACAACCGTTGATGATTGACTGTGATAAAAAGAGAATCGAGAGGAGTTTTTGTTGTGCCCGATAAAATGGAAAATGAAAAAAGCCCATATAGAATAGGTGAACAGGTGCAAGATGTTTTTCAGATATTAAATAATAACGCAGCTGTTAAAGCAGGACTTGAATGTATCAAGGACAACCATCCTAATACTGTGGATGAGATGAAAAAAATCGTAGCCATTCCGGCTCCGACATTTAAAGAGCAACAGCGCGGCGAATATTTTGGTAAACGGTTGATCGAGTTGGGTTTAAAAGATGTCCAGGTAGACAGCGTTGGCAATGTATACGCAATTAGGTCTGGGAATGGTTCCGGCCCTACCATACTGGTTGACGCTCATTTAGATACAGTATTTGAGGAAGACGTCGACTTGATACCAGTTGAAAAGGACGGTAAGA
>Ga0316613_10003048_pt1 | contig 10526 bp, 13 predicted proteins | sample OWC_soil_day10_C_2_FD_207647 | JGI IMG/M metagenome (GOLD analysis project Ga0316613, IMG submission 207647) | Wetland soil microbial communities from Old Woman Creek delta, Ohio, United States - OWC_soil_day10_CT_b | ecosystem: Environmental > Terrestrial > Soil > Wetlands | place: USA: Ohio... | reverse complement strand
GCCCAGGCCGCCGTCGAGATGGCCAACTTGCTGCGCGCTATCGGAGAACGTTCGCAATGAGCAAGGCGCAGGATACGTCGACCGCGAACCCGGCGGTTAAAAAACCCGCCAAGTCGCCACGCCGGCGCGCTCGCGAGTTCGCCCTGCAGGGGCTCTACCAATGGCGTGTCGGAGGCAACGACGAGGCGGCCATCGAAGCACATCTGGCGGACAGCGACGGATTCGACAAGGCGGATCGCGAGTTTTTCGTGGGATTGCTGCGCGGCGTGCTGGCGCAACAGGCCGGGTTGCAGGAACAGCTCCAATCCTATCTGGATCGGCCCTTCGCCGAGCTGTCGCCGATCGAGTCCAGCGTTCTGCTGGCCGGGGCTTACGAGTTGGTCAATTGCCCGCAGACTCCTTACCGCGTCATCATCAACGAAGCCATCGAGCTGACCAAGGGGTTCGGCGGCACGGACGGGCACAAGTATGTCAATGGTGTTCTCGACAAACTGGCGGCTAAACTCCGCCCGGTTGAGGTTGAGGCCAGGCGTTCCAGAGGTTAGGCCTTGGCTGTGTCAAGGTTGACTTCGCATGCCCTCTGAATTTGATCTGATCGATCGCTATTTCGCGCGTGCGACGCCGCAAGCCGTGCTCGGACCGGGCGACGATTGTGCCTTGCTGGCGCCTTCGCAGGGAATGGAACTGGCGATCACGACCGACATGCTGGTGTCGGGAACACATTTCCTGTCCGACACCGATCCCTTTCAGCTCGGCTGGAAGACGCTTGCGGTAAATGTATCCGACCTCGCCGCGATGGGGGCACGGCCGCGCTGGGCGCTGCTCGCGGGAAGCCTGCCGGCGGCCGACGAGTCATGGATTTCCGCATTCACAGAAGGTTTTTTTTCGTGTGCCGGTCGTTATGCAGTCGACCTGATCGGCGGCGATACGACGCGCGGGCCGCTCAACCTTTGCGTCACCGCACTTGGCGAAGTCCCCTCGGGACGCGCGTTGCGCCGCGATGGCGCGCGCGCTGGCGACGATATCTGGGTTTCCGGGCGCCCTGGCCTGGCAGCGCTCGGTCTGGCGCACCTGCAGGGGCGGACTGTTCTGCCGGGTGACCTTGCCCGGCTTTGCGTCGGAGCGCTGCAGAAGCCCACGCCGCGTGTCGAACTGGGGATTGCCCTGCAGCAGCGCCAGCTGGCGCGTTCGGCGATCGATGTCTCGGATGGCCTGCTGGCTGACCTTGGTCATATCGTCGAGCGGTCTGCGGTTGACGCAGAGGTCTTGGTTGCGCAATTGCCCAGTTTGCCGAAGGGAGCCGATGTCTTGCTAGCGCGTCAATACCAGCTGGCCGGAGGCGACGATTATGAACTGGTGTTTACGGCGGCAATCGACAAACGCAGTGAATTAGCCAGACTGGCGATCGACCTTGATCTTCCCTTGTGGCGAATCGGCCAGATGGTCGAAGCCCGAGGCAAAGGCGAAGTCCGTTTGATCGACGAGCAGGGCCAGCCGATACCGGTTGTCCGGAAGGGATTCGATCACTTTGGTCAGGATCAAAACCAGTAAGGCGCCTTCGCTGCGCTTTCTTTTCGCGCATCCGGCGCACCTGGTCGCCTGCGGGTTCGGCAGCGGCCTGTCACCGTTCGCACCGGGAACGGCCGGAACCCTTTTTGCGTGGGCAACCTATCCGCTGCTGCAAGCCTGGATGGGGGGGCGCGAATTGTTGGTTTTCCTGCTGCTTTGCTACGCCATTGGCGTTTTCGCGGTGCAACGGACGGGGCAGGATCTCGGGGTGATCGACCACGGGAGCATCGTCTGGGACGAGATCGTCCCGTTCTGGTTGGTACTGTTCTTCTGTCCTGCCGGCTGGTTGTGGCAGGCGCAGGCCTTTCTGGCGTTCCGTTTCTTCGACATCGTCAAACCGCAACCGGCCCGGTTTTTCGACGAAAAGGTCAAGAACGGTTTCGGGGTCATGGCCGACGATCTAGTGGCCGGCGCCTACACGACTCTGGTGCTCGTCTTGTTGCAACAAGCCTGGTCGTGGTGGGCTGCATGAAATATCCCGATCAACATCTTCTGGAAGCGCTGGCGGGGCAGCTCGGCGTGTTGTTGCTCGGCGAGCAACAAAGGCTGGTCACCGCCGAGTCCTGCACCGGCGGCTGGGTGGCCCAGTGCCTGACAGCAATTGCCGGAAGTTCCGAGTGGTTCGACCGTGGCTTCGTTACCTATTCGAACGAGGCCAAGCTGGAAATGCTTGGCGTTCCGCCGGATACGCTGGCCGAGCACGGTGCCGTCAGTCAGCCCGTCGCGGTGGCCATGGCTGACGGTGCTCTGCGTCACAGCCGCGCCGACTGGGCGGTGGCCATTACGGGAATCGCCGGACCAACTGGCGGGTCGGTAGAAAAACCGGTGGGCACCGTCTGTTTTGCGTGGGTGTGCCGGGACGGCCGCGTCGTTGCCGAAACCTGTCATTTCGCGGGCAACCGAGAGGCGGTTCGGGCGCAATCGGTGGCGCACGCGTTGGCGGGGTTGCTCGAACAGATCAGGCAATCGTCGAGCGGGGTTATTGCCTGAACGGAGTCATCCAATGAGAGCGATGTCTGTCGCATTTCGTCTTTCATGGGTGGCTGTATATAATCACAGTATTCGGCGTCATGCTTCTGCTGATGGCAGGTCGTCGAACGTGAGATAATCCCCCGCAATTTCAAAAAGGAAGCGCAATGGACGACAACAAGGCAAAAGCATTGGCCGCCGCATTGGCCCAGATCGAGAAGCAGTTCGGCAAGGGGTCCATCATGAAGATGGGCGAGGGCAGCGTGGTGAGCGACATTCAGGTCGTGTCCACCGGTTCGCTCGGTCTGGATATCGCGCTTGGCGTGGGTGGTCTGCCGCGCGGTCGTGTGGTCGAGATCTATGGGCCCGAATCGTCCGGTAAGACCACGCTGACGCTGCAGGTCGTCGCCCAGATGCAGAAAATGGGTGGCACGGCGGCCTTCATAGATGCAGAACATGCCCTGGATCCGTCCTATGCGCAAAAACTTGGCGTCAAACTGGATGAGTTGCTAATCTCGCAACCCGATACCGGCGAACAGGCACTTGAAATCGCCGACATGCTGGTCCGTTCGGGCAGTGTCGATGTGGTGGTCATCGACTCCGTCGCCGCGCTGGTGCCCAAGGCCGAAATCGAAGGAGAGATGGGCGATTCGCTGCCCGGTCTGCATGCCCGCCTGATGAGCCAGGCGCTGCGCAAGCTGACGGCCAACATCAACAGGACCAACACTCTGGTCATCTTCATCAACCAGATCCGCATGAAAATCGGTGTCATGTTCGGCAGCCCGGAAACGACGACCGGCGGCAATGCGTTGAAGTTCTATGCCTCGGTACGTCTCGACATCCGCCGCATCGGCGGGATCAAGAAGGGCGACGAAGTGATCGGCAACGAAACCAAGGTAAAAGTGGTCAAGAACAAGGTGTCGCCGCCGTTCCGCGAAGCCATTTTCGACATCCTGTACGGCGAAGGCATCTCGCGTGAAGGTGAGATCATCGAGCTCGGCGTGGCGCACAAGCTGGTCGAAAAATCCGGCTCCTGGTACGCCTACAACGGCGAGAAGATCGGCCAGGGCAAGGATAACGCCCGCGAATTCCTCCGGGCCAATCCACAGATTGGAGAGGAGATCGAGGCTAAGATCCGGGCCGCGGTGAATGTTCCTTCTCCGCAGGCGCGGAGCAGTTCCGACTAAGCCGCGGGAATGAGCCCAACGTTGCGCGAGCGAGCATTGAGGCTCCTGGCCCGCCGTGAGCATGCACGGGCCGAACTCGCGCGGAAGTTGGCTGCGCATGCGGAGTCGGTCGAGGAACTCGAGGCCTTGCTGGATGATCTGAGCGAACGCCGCTTGCTTTCCGACGAGCGATATGTGGAAATGCGCTTGAATGCACGTAGCGCGCGTTACGGAAATGCGCGCCTCGGTCAGGAGCTGCGTTCCAGCGGAGTCGGCGCTGAATTGGTCGATGAAGCGCTGGCCGCCGTCGAGGACGAGTTGTCGCGGGCCAGACAGGTGTGGCAGCGCAAATACGGTGATGTCAGTGCCGCGGCCGATCCCGCCGAGCGGGCGCGGCAGGCCGGCTTTCTGATGCGCCGGGGCTTTTCCGGAGAAACCATCCGCCGCGTGATGCGCGGCGGCCACGAAAACGATTGAGCAATGTCCGAAACCACTTTCAGCCAGAGCAGCAAGCTCACCACGCACAACCTCAAGAAGCGTTACAAGAAGCGCACGGTGGTCCAGGATGTCTCCGTCGAAGTCGGCAGCGGGGAAGTGGTCGGCTTGCTGGGCCCGAATGGCGCCGGGAAGACCACCTGTTTCTACATGGTGGTTGGCTTGGTGGCTTGCGATGGGGGTGATGTCTATCTCGATGACAAAAAGATAACGCATCTGCCCATTCATCAGCGCGCCAAGCTCGGTGTCTCCTATCTTCCTCAGGAAGCCTCGGTGTTCCGCAAACTGACGGTCATCGAGAACATCAAGGCGGTGCTCGAACTGCGCAAATTGCCTCCGGACGAGGTCGATCAGCGAGCCGAACAGCTGCTGGAAGAACTGCATATCAGCCACATCCGCAACAGTTCGGCGGCATCGCTTTCTGGTGGAGAACGGCGGCGGGTGGAGATCGCCAGGGCGCTGTCGACTGATCCTCGCTTCATCCTGCTCGACGAGCCTTTTGCCGGGGTTGATCCGATTGCCGTGCTGGATATTCAGAAGATCATCCGTTTCCTCAAGGAACGCAATATCGGGGTCCTGATTACCGACCACAATGTCCGTGAGACGCTGGGCATCTGCGACCACGCCTACATCCTCAATGAAGGCGGCGTCCTGGCGGCTGGCCGGCCGGACGAAATCATTTATAATGAAAGCGTACGTAAGGTCTATCTCGGCGAGAATTTCCGCCTGTGACGCAACCGCTGCTTGTTTCTTCGAGTTTTTCAGAATGAAACGGTGTGATCCATCCTTCTCTGGCAGCCGTTCAGTCCCGTAAATGAAACCATCCCTCCAGCTCAAGCTATCGCAGCACTTGGCGTTGACGCCGCAGCTGCAGCAATCGATCCGGTTGCTGCAGCTGTCGACACTCGAGCTTGAACAGGAGCTGGAAAAATACCTTCAGGAAAATCCTCTGCTTGAGCGGGAAGATGACGAATATGCTTCGCCATCGCCCGTTTCCGGTCAGGATGCAGGAACTCCGGTTGAGTCGGACACTCAGCCGACCGAGGCCGAAGTGGCGGTGAGCACCTCGTCGAGCGACGAGGAAAGCTGGTTGGGCGACGGCGATGGTGACGGCACCGCCTACGCCAGTTCGTCGGGTTCGTTCGACGATGATGACAACGATTACCAGGATGTTCAGGCGGCAACCACTTCCCTGCGCGAGCACCTATCCTGGCAATTGGGGCTCATGAGTCTGCCGGCGCGCGATCGCACCCTGGTGCAGTGCCTGATCGATGCGCTGGATGATGATGGTTATCTGACACAATCGCTCGAGGAGCTTGCGGAGTCGCTGCCTCCGGAGCTGGAGATTGAACCGGAAGAATTGCAGATTGCCCTGCGGCATCTGCAGCATCTTGATCCGACCGGGGTGGGGGCTCGCAATGCCCAGGAATGCCTGGCCTTGCAACTGGAAGTGCTCCCCGCCGACGACACGCAAGTCTTGGCTCTGCGTATCGTGCGTCATCACCTGGATCTGCTGGCCGGCCGCGATTTTCTGAAACTCAAGAAACTTGCAGAATGCGACGACGAACAGTTGCGCGAGGCGCAGTTCCTGATCCGCAGCCTGAATCCTCGCCCCGGCGCCAAATATGCGGCGCTGGATGCGCGCTACATCACGCCCGATGTCGTCGTGCGCAAGATTCGCGGTCAGTGGGTCGTCAACGTCAACTCCGATGCCTATCCACGTCTGCGCATCAACAGCCTGTATGCCCAGATACTTTCGCGGCAGCGCGGGTCAGGCCTGGCTGGTCAGCTACAGGAAGCGCGCTGGCTGATCAAGAACGTACAGCAGCGCTTTGACACGATCCTGCGAGTAGCGCAATCTATCGTCGACCGCCAGCGCCAGTTCTTCGATCACGGCGAAGTTGCCATGCGACCGCTGGTGCTGCGGGAAATCGCCGACATTCTCGGCCTGCACGAATCGACGGTATCACGGGTTACAACACAGAAATACATGGCAACGCCGCGTGGCATCTTCGAACTCAAATACTTCTTTGGCAGTCATGTCGCCACGGAAGCAGGCGGAGCCTGTTCAGCCACCGCCATCCGGGCGTTGATCAAGCAGCTGGTGGGGGCGGAGGACGCAAAGAAGCCGCTGTCTGATAGCCAGATTTCAGAGTTGCTGGGCCAACAGGGTATCGTCGTAGCACGCAGGACGATTGCCAAGTATCGTGAATCACTCAACATTCCACCGGTCAAACTACGCAAAGCCTTCTAAGGCTGCCGTGATGGTCTTGCCAGAAAATGAAAACAATAGCCTCCACCCTTACCCCCAATCTCTCTCAAATGAGCGTGCGAGGGGGATTTCGACAGTCGCTTGTGCGGCTATCCTCTTGAAAGGAGTTACACCATGAACCTGCAAATCAGTGGACACCATCTCGAAATTACTCCGGCTCTGCATGATTACGTCACCGGCAAACTCGAGCGGGTTACACGTCATTTCGATCATGTCATCGATGTGAACGTGATTTTGTCCGTGGATAAGCTGAAGCAGAAGGCGGAAGTGACCGTTCACCTGTCAGGCAAGGACATATACGTGGAGTCGATTGAAGAAGATCTTTATGCGGCGGTTGATGTTCTGGCCGACAAGCTTGATCGCCAGGTCCAGAAGTACAAGCAGAAGATGCAGGACCACCATCGCGGACAGAAGATCAGCCAAAGCGTTACCGAGTAATTTTTCCCGAGCCGCGGGTTTGGCCGTTGTAATCGGCCAAACCCGCTTTTCGAATCTGACCAACGTGATTGAAACCGTTTCCCGGACTCATTGATAGCACTTTTATGAGCCAGATATCCCAGTTATTACCCCCCGAAAACATCGTTCTCGATCTTGAGGTGAGCAGCAAGAAGCGCGTCTTCGAACATGCCGGGCTTGTCTTCGAGAATAACCAGGGGGTTGCCCGAAGTGCTGTATTCGACAGCCTTTTTTCGCGGGAGAAACTTGGCTCGACGGGCCTCGGCCGTGGCATTGCCATCCCACATGGACGCATCAAGGGCCTGAAAGAGGCATGCGGTGCCTTTATTCGACTGACGACGCCCATCCCCTTCGATTCCCCGGATGGCGAGCCGGTTTCGCTGCTTTTTGTCCTGCTCGTGCCCGAGCAGGCGACGGAGCAACACCTGCAAATCCTGTCCGAACTTGCTGAACGTTTTTCTGACCGCTCCTGCCGTGAGGCGCTTGCCTCGGCGCACGATGCAGAAGCCATTTGCCAGACATTCGCTTCCTGAAAGCTCACGAGAATGATTTCGACGCGCAAGCTGAGCATCACCCAACTCTATCAGGACCATCTCGAAAAGCTCAAACTCACCTGGGTGGCTGCTGTTGGCGTCGAGCGCCATGTCGAACTCAAGGACATGGAAACGTATGGCCCTGATGTGGTGGGCCACCTCAATCTGATCTACAGCCACCGCGTGCAGGTCATTGGCAAAGCCGAGCAGGACTGGGCGGAACGCGTCGGACAGAGCCGCTGGCAAAGGCAGATCGAGGACCTCATGGCCTGTGAACCGCCGGCGCTGATCCTGGCCGACGACCTCGAGCCGATGCCGGGGTTGCTGGCGATCTGCGAAGCGACCCGCACGCCGCTGTTCAGGAGCCCGAAAGCCTGTTCGGCGGTCATTGATCTCCTGCACCTGTATCTGGCCCGACGGTTCGCCGATACGGTGTCGGCGCATGGCGTGTTCATGGACGTGTTCGGTATGGGCGTGCTGATCACCGGAGATTCGGGAATCGGCAAGAGCGAATTGGCGCTGGAACTCGTTTCCCGCGGCCACGGATTGGTTGCCGACGATGTGGTCGAATTGGCACGGACGGCTCCGACGACCATCGAAGGGCGTTGCCCGGGGATGCTCAAGGACTATCTCGAAGTGCGTGGTCTGGGATTGCTCAACATCCGCACGATCTTCGGCGAGACAGCAGCGCGCCGGAAGATGAAACTCAAATTGATTGTCCACCTGCAGAAAAATGTGCCCGGCGAGGATTTGCCGCGTCTTCCCCTCGATTCGCAATCCCAGGAGATCCTTGGTATTCCAGTGCGCAAGGTGTGCTTTCATGTCGCGCCGGGACGCAACTTGGCGGTTCTGCTCGAGGCGGCCGTACGCAATTGCATCCTGCAGTTGCGCGGTATAGACAGCATGAGCGAGTTCATCAATCGCCAGCAACAAGCGGTTCTTGACGGAAATATCTGAAGTGGGTAATAGTCACGACTCGATTCATAATCCGTTCAAGGAGATAACAATGAAGGTCATGATTGTTTTGGCGGCGTTTGCGCTTTCAACCGGGGTCGCCTTTGCCGCGGATCAGGAAAAGAAGGCACCGTCTCCTGCACAATTGGCGCAGCAGGAGAAGATGAAAACCTGCAACGCCGAGGCGGGCAAGAAAGAGCTCAAGGGCGACGAGCGCAAGAAGTTCATGAGCGAGTGCCTGGGTTCCAAGGCTGCGCCCGCCACGCAACAGGACAAGATGAAAACCTGCAACGCCGAAGCTGGCAAGAAGGAACTCAAGGGCGACGAACGCAAGAAATTCATGAGCGAATGCCTCAAGGCAGGCAAGTAGCACAAGTAATACCTGTTGCGCGAATCACTTGAACCCCCTTTCCGGATTGTGCCGGTCAGGGGGTTCTGCTTTGGAGTGGGTCGCAAAAAGTAACTGTCGAGTTACCGCTGCCTGGCTTGCCTTTGCTTCATAAAATGCGCACGAGCTTCAGATCAGTTCGAACTCCGCGCAATCTGCGTCCGGATCCGCGGATGAGGCGGCAAACTGGATCTTTCCCTTGCCGCGCAGGATGCATTCGCTGCGTTTCACGAAGATCTCTGGCAAACCGTCGATTATCACATACGTCCCGTTGGTGCTCTTGTCGATCAGAGCGACCTGAGTGCCCCGTCGCTCGATCGTGGCGTGGTGGCGTGACGCACGCCGATCGTGGATGACCACGTCGCACGCGGAATCGCGTCCCATGCGAATGACGGCCTTGCCTTCGTTCAGCAAAACCGTGTCGTCTCTGTACCGCAGGCGCAGGCAACCAGTCGCCGAGGGTTCCGAGTTCGGTTTTCGCGCAGAATTTTCTTCCGTGGCTTCGGAAGAGGTAGCGGGAGTGTACGGATTGATGATTTCGAGGACCGTGCCGTGCCTGCCGGATTTTTCTGCAAGTGCCGATCCGAGGTCATTGAGCTGGGGCGCGAAGCTGGAGGACATAGAATCCCGAATCTTCGCACTGGCCAAAATCTGCGCCGGCTTGGCCATTCCGGCAAGCCGAGCGGCGTCGCGCGCGGCTTCTTCTTCGATCGAGTTCCCCGAAAAATCCATTTCGCCACAGGAGATGCCGACGCGGATAGCTGTCTTCACTCCGGACACAGGAGGGAGGTCTGCCACGCGTTGCTGCATTTCGATGGCGGAATGGATCGCGGCATCGACCGTGTCGAAAACCGCCATCACCTCTTCGCCGCTGGCGCTGACCACCCGTCCGCCGAAAGCATCGACGGAGCGCTCGATGCGCTTGATGCATCGATCAACGGCACGCAAGGCTTCCGTATTGCCGAGTCTTTCATGCAATCTGGCACTGCCGGAAATGCCGGCTGTCAGGACGGACAGCAGTGGAGTCACGACATTCATCATCCCGTTAGTCGAGACCGTGGTCTCGGTTCCGTAAGAAACATCATCCAAAGCCTCTTCCAAGCTTCTTCTCCCCCGTATTGGCTTTCTTTTCTTTTGGACCGCTAACTACGGCCTGTGCAACCGATCATAGCAAAAGCATGACAAATGTGCCCTAAGTGCGTGCAAGTTGCAAAGCAATGTTGTTGCCTATCTGGGGGTCGTCGAACACGATATCGCCTCCGTCCATGTCGTCGAGATCTGTGCCGATACGCAGCTCCTTGAAGTTGTACAGGGCATTGTCAGCCAGATGCGACGGGACGATGTTTTGCAGAGCCGAGAACACCGATTCGGTACGTCCCGGATAGCGGCTGTCCCAATCGGCCATCATTTCCCGGATCTTCTGGCGTTGCAGGTTGCTCTGGGAACCGCACAGATTGCAAGGGATGATCGGAAACTCCATGCCACGCGCGAAGCGGGCAATGTCGCTTTCGCTGCAATAGGCCAGCGGTCTGATGACGACATGCGCACCGTCATCGGTCACCAGTTTCGGCGGCATGGCTTTGAGTTTGCCTCCAAACAGCAGGTTCAGGAACAGCGTATGCACGATATCGTCGCGATGGTGGCCGAGCGCGATTTTGTTCGCGCCTAGTTCCTTTGCAGTGCGATAGATGACCCCGCGACGCAGGCGTGAACACAACGAACAT
>Ga0316613_10003047_pt1 | contig 10538 bp, 7 predicted proteins | sample OWC_soil_day10_C_2_FD_207647 | JGI IMG/M metagenome (GOLD analysis project Ga0316613, IMG submission 207647) | Wetland soil microbial communities from Old Woman Creek delta, Ohio, United States - OWC_soil_day10_CT_b | ecosystem: Environmental > Terrestrial > Soil > Wetlands | place: USA: Ohio... | reverse complement strand
AAGGTAGCCTGATTACAACATGACTCGCAAAAGCTGAGCGTTTCGTCGTTCAGCCGAATGAAGAAGACCTGCAACGCCTCGCGCTGCAGGTCTTTTCCTTTCTCAGCGCTCCGCCTCGATCTGTTCCGACAACGCGAGCCACTTTTCTTCGTTTTCGCCTAGTGCGTCGGTTACCGCCTGCAGTTCAACCCCAAGTTCGCCAATCTCCTGCGGAGTGAGCGTCTCGGAGAGTTTTTCTTCGAGATCGGCTTTGCGCGCCTCCAGTTCGGCCATGCGCTGCTCGACCTTGCCGAGGTCGCGCTGGAGGGCCTTGAATTGCGACGTGATCTTCTTGTTGGTGGTCACTGGAGGTGCAACAGATGCGGGCGCCACGACTTTTTCTTCCCTCAAACTGGTTTTCAGCTCCTCGCGCACGCGCTTGGCCTCGTCGAGCAGGAACTGCTGGTAGTCATCAAGATCGCCGTCGAACGGTGCCACACTTCCGCGCGAAACCAGCCAAAACTCGTCGCATACCGAGCGCAGCAGGGCGCGGTCGTGACTGACTAGCATCACCGTGCCCTCGAACTCATTGAGCGCGACGGCCAGTGCCTCGCGCGTGGTCAGGTCGAGGTGGTTGGTCGGTTCGTCGAGCAGTAACAGGTTCGGGCGCTGCCAGACGATCATGCACAGCACGAGACGGGCTTTTTCGCCACCGCTCATGGTACCGACCGGCTGTTTGACCATGTCGCCAGTGAAGTTGAACGAACCGAGGAAGTTGCGCAAGTCCTGCTCACGCCCGGATTCGCCCTCCGGCAACCCCAGCCTGGCCATCCGCACCATGTGCTCGAGCGGATTGTCCTGCGGGCGCAACACGTCGAGTTCCTGCTGGGCAAAATAGCCTATGGAAAGACCTTTGCCTTCGGTCACGATGCCGCCAAGCGGCGACAGGGTGCGCGCGATCGTTTTTACGAGCGTCGATTTACCCTGCCCATTGGCGCCGAGGATGCCGATGCGCTGACCGGCACTGACCGACTTTGTAACCTTGCTCACGATCACCGTCGGCGGCGTACCCGACGGCGCATCTTCCGGCGGAGGATAGCCGCAGTCCGCGTCGCGCATGACCAGCATCGGGTTGGGCAGGTTGGCCGGTTCCTTGAATTCAAAAGTGAATTCGGCGCTGGTCAGGACAGGAGCGATTCGTTCCATCCGCTCCAGCGCCTTGACGCGGCTCTGTGCCTGCCGCGCCTTGGTGGCCTTGGCCTTGAAGCGGTCGATGAATTTCTGCAGGTGGGCAATCTTGTCCTGCTGCTTGACGTAGGCGTTCTGCTGCAACTCGATCTGCTGTGCCCGCGTTTCCTCGAACGTGCTGTAGTTGCCGCCATAACGGGTCAGCGTACCGTTGTCGATCAGCAGCGTAACGTTGGTGATGGCGTCGAGAAATTCGCGGTCGTGGCTGATGACAATCATCGTGCCGTCGTAACGCTTGAGCCACGCTTCGAGCCAGACCAGCGCATCGAGATCGAGATGGTTGGTTGGTTCGTCGAGCAGCAAGAGGTCGGACGGGCACATCAGCGCCCGCGCCAACTGCAGGCGCATGCGCCAGCCGCCGGAGAAGCTGCTGACCGGGTTGTCGAGTTCGGTGGTCTTGAAGCCGAGCCCAAGGATCAGCGCCTGTGCCCGCGCCTGCGCGTCGTGCGAACCGGCATCATGCAAGTCCATGTACGCGTGCGCCATGCGTTCACCGTCGCCCGAAGCTTCTGCTGCGGCGACCTCATCCTGTGCGGCAGTCAGCGCCGTGTCGCCCTCGATGACGAAGGCGGTCGCGCTCTGGTCTGTCTCCGGCATCTCCTGCGCCACTTGCGCCAGCCTCCAGGTCGGCGGCATCGAAAACTCGCCGCCATCTTCGTGCAGAGTGCCGTTGATCAAGGCGAACAAAGAGGATTTGCCGGCGCCATTGCGCCCGACCAGGCCGACTTTTTCGCCGGGGTTGAGCGTAACGGATGCCTTGTCAAGCAACACCTTGGCGCTGCGGCGCAGGGTGACGCCCTTGAGAAAAATCATGGGAAAGCCTTAAAAGCGATTAACCACAGAGATCACGGAGTACACGGAAAAAACCATTTGTATTTGCCTTTCTCCGTGCGCTCCGTGTCCTCCGTGGTTAATTTCGGTCCTTATCTGAACACCACCGTCTTGTTGCCATGCACCAGCACGCGGTCTTCCAGGTGGTAGCGCAGGCCGCGCGCCAGCACGGCTTTTTCGATGTCCTTGCCGTAGCGCACCATGTCTTCGACGGAATCCGAATGGTCGATGCGGATCACGTCCTGCTCGATGATGGGCCCCTGGTCGAGTTGGCTGGTGACATAGTGACACGTCGCCCCGATCAGCTTGACGCCGCGCTGGTACGCCTGATGGTAGGGCTTGGCACCGACGAAGCTTGGCAGGAAGGAATGGTGGATATTGATGATCTGGCCGGGGTAGGCGGCGCACATGTCAGGGGGGATGATCTGCATGTAACGCGCCAGAACCATCGTGTCGCCCCGCACTTCTTCATACAGGCGGCGGATTTCGGCATAAGCCGCATCCTTGTTGTCCGCGGTCACCGGCACGTGGTGGAAAGGAATGCCGTGCCATTCGACGAAGCCACGGAAGGTGTCATGGTTCGAGATGATGCACGGAATCTCGATGTCCAGTTCCTTCGACTGCCAGCGCGCCAGCAAGTCGTACAGGCAGTGCTCCTGCTTGCTGACCATGATCACCACGCGTTTCTTGACCGCCGAATCGCTGATCTTCCAGCTCATCTTCATTTCTTCGGCGATCGGGCGGAAGCGCTCGCGAAACTCGGCCAGATGGAACGGCAGGGAATCGGCCTTGATGTCGATACGCATGAAGTACCGGCTGTCCCCGTAACCGTTCTCGGAGTGATAGCGCGATTCGAGAATCCAGCCGTTGTGCTCGGCGATGAAGCCGGCGACGCGGGCGACGATGCCCACCCGGTCAGGACATGAAGCGGAAAGCGTAAAAAAGCGTTGTGAATACATGGTCGATTCAGCCTTCGAGACGCCCGAAGGCCTTGTCGATTTCCGCCCGAAGCTGGTCGTAGCTCAACGTCACCGGGTATTGCGGAAACTCGCGGATGACATTCTCGGGAGGATGGAACAGGATACCGGCATGTGCCTCGCCGAGCATTTTAGTGTCGTTGTAGGAGTCGCCGGCGGCGACCACGGTAAAGTTCATCTCGCGGAAGCGCTTGACGGCTTCGCGTTTCTGTTCGGGCATGCGCAGGCGGTAATTCACCACGACCCCGTCAGCATCCGTTTCAAGGCTATGGCAGAACAGCGTCGGCCAGCCCAGCTGGCGCATCAGCGGATGAGCGAACTCGTAGAAGGTGTCTGAAAGAATGATGACCTCATAGTCCTCACGCAGTTTGTCGAGAAACTCGCGTGCGCCCGGCATCGGCCCCATTTCACAGATGACTCTCTGGATGTCCGGCAAGCCCAGTTTGTGGCGCGCCAGAATGTCCAACCGGAATTTCATCAACTTGTCGTAGTCCGGCTCGTCACGCGTCGTACGGCGGAGTTCCGGAATGCCGGTTCGCTCGGAAAACGCGATCCAGATTTCTGGCACGAGCACGCCTTCAAGGTCGAGGCAGACGATCTTCACGGAAAACTCCTAGGTGATTGACGGAACAAACCGGGCATTTTACCAAAAGCCGGCCCACTGATTCGGCCGAGGATTCGTGACGATCGCGTTTCCCAAGCCCGGCGATCGCTCAGAGCAGTTGCTGGACGTGGCGCGACGCCGCCTCGATTTCGTCCGCCGGCACCGGGCGCGAAAAGTAGTAACCCTGGACACAGCGACAGCCGGCCTTTTCCAGGAGCTCCAGCTGGTGCGCGGACTCCACCCCCTCCGCCACGACGGTGAGGCCGAGGCTGCTGGCCATGTTGATGATCGCTCCGACCAGTGCCCGGTCGCTGTTGTCCTCGCTCATGTCGCGCACGAAGGATTTGTCCACCTTCAGCACATCGACCGGGAACCGCTTGATGTAGGAGAGCGACGAATATCCCGTGCCGAAATCGTCCAGATAGATGCGGAAACCGAGTTCGTGAACGGCGTCGAGCCAGGTCTGCGCCGCCTCTGAGTCGCCCATGAACACGCTCTCTGTGATCTCGATCGCCAGACTGGCCGGATCAACGCCGTAGCGGTTGACGGTCTCGATAAGTGTGATCGGGGGCAATCCGTCCGGGATTTGCCGCGCTGAAATGTTGATCGAGATGTAGTAATCGTCCCCCTGCCGTTTCCAGGTGGCAAGTTGTTGGCAAACCGTTTCCACGATCCACAGTCCAATATTGATGATCGCGCCGGTGTCCTCGGCAAGAGGGATGAATACGTCGGGAGAAATCAGCCCCTGCTCGGGATGCTTCCAGCGGACCAGCGCTTCCGCACCGGTCATCCTGCGTAACGACAAATCGATGATCGGCTGGAAGTGAATCATCAATTCATTGCGGCGAACGGCGAAGCGCAAGTCATTTTCCAGCTTGCGCCGATGTTCGGCGTTACGCGCCATGGTGAAATCAAAAAAGGTGTAGCGACCGCTTCCGCCGACACGGGCGTGATCGAGCGCCATTTCGGCATTTCGCAACAGTGTTTCCTGGTCAGCGCCGTCGCTTGGAAAAAGCGTGATGCCGATACTCGCACCAAGCTGCAGCGGTGTGCTACCAACCTCGAAGAACCCCTTGAGGGCCACAGAAATGCGCATTCCGACATTGGCGGCCGCTCGCTCGCTGGCGGTGGAACGAAGGATGATTCCGAAAGCATCGTTGCCCAAGCGTGAGATGATATCGCCGCCCTTGAGGCAAGACCGTAAACGATTGGCCGTGATGGACAAGATCTGATCGCCGGAAGCTAGGCCCATTGACTCATTCACCCGCCGGAAACCATCGAGGTCAACGATAAGCAGCGCAAACCCGGAGGAGGCTTCGTTGCCACACGCCATGATTTCTTCGTCGATCCGCTGCAGGAAACCGTTGCGGTTGAGCAGACCAGTCAGTGAATCGGTAATCGCCTCCTGCTGCGCAGACAATTCGGCCAGCTTGTGCCGGGAAATATCGGTCAATTGCCCTTGGATGAGCTGATCGCCGACTGGCGTCAACGTCACACTGAACCAGCGAACCTCCTTTCCATCGACGACATATTCGAAATCGTCGGACACCGACCGGTTCAGGACGGCACATCGGTCGAGCAGACCGGCAAGCAGATCCGGCATCCGCCAGGGCAGCCCGAGCAGGCTGATTTCCTCGCGGCGCTCGGCCAGGCGCAGCAAACCGAGCTGCCGATAGAAGGCATGGTTGCAGGACTCCAGCACCATGTGCTGATCGACCACGAAAATGCCCGAATCGGCATTTTCGAAAATGGCGCGGTACTTTCGTTCGCCTATCTCGCGCTGGAGGTGAAGATGGTGCTCCTCGTCCCGCGAGGCTACCAGCCGCTGACCAAGCTGATTGATATCGGTCACCAGACGGCCGATCTCGGTGTTTTCCTGTCCCGGAGGCATGGCCAAAGGTTCGATCGAACGCGCATCCATCACATGCAGTTTGTCGGACATGCGTTTGATCGGCCGGACAATCCAGAGCAATACGACGGCCACTACGGCAGCCACCACGACAAGCAGTTGCAGACTGAGCAGCAGCGCCACAAAACCGCCGTTCTCCCTGACCCGGATGCGGATGATCTCGGGGTCCGGGTCGATGATGATCTCGCCTACTATCTGAGAGGGATCGAAGGGTGAAGCAATCGGTTTGCTGACACGTCCTGCTTGCGCCAGACGCAAGCGTTCCGAAGTAGCCCCCTCCCTTCGGCGCTCGGCCAGGACATCCGCACCGCCCACGACCGCCGCACCGAAGACCTCGCTATTCTTCGCCAGACCATTCACCACTTCCAACGCCAACGACTGATCCTTGGTAAAGCAGGCAATCTGGACCGTGCTCTCGACGGTGGTCATCAATTCGCGGACGCGCTGCGATACGCTCTCCTGCGTAAACCGTTCTGTCAAATGAGCCGTCAGCAGTACGAAGCCGAGCCCCACCACCAGCGCAATGCCGATGACCTGGGCCGCTGCACGCAGCAGAATGCTGCGTCGCCAGAAAGGTTGTACCGTTGTCATATCAGAATAACAATTCCCCGATAAGCAATTTCCGCCGTTCGCCTTACGATGCAACGATTCTCCCGATGCCTACTGTGCAAGCTCGAATACTATCTTCAACTTGCCGCTCACCTTGCTGCGCTCAAGATAGGTAATTGCCCCGACCGACCCCTGCACCATGGATACCGCGTCCTCCACCTGTTGTGCCTGGATGGGTGGGCGCGTTTTCCCGGAGAATATCAGACGCGCCCAGTAGGTGTTGATCTCCGCCGGATTCTTGCCCACCAGCAGGCGATAGAACTCCGCCCTGGCCGGGTGTCCGGGTGGCAGGTCGATCGGAAGGGCAGCGATTCCCGAGGGCAATTGCCGAAAGCTGCCCAGGAAAATGTTGATGACGTCGTTGCGGCTGAGGGTTTCCACCCCTGCCGCCGGATTGGCAACCACGACGATGTTTTCGGCATGCGCCAGAACAGGCATCAACATCGCCAGAAGAACAATGAGCCGTGGCAGCACGTTGCGCATCATCAGAAGACGAAATCCAGCGCCAAGGTGAACACGTTCGTCTTGCCATCCCAGCGAGACGTCTCCCGGCGGAAGCTGTAGATCGAATCGGACTTCCCGCGGATCGCATCGGCCTGGAACTTGAATGCCATATCGCGCCTGAAATCCCAACGCAATCCGATCGAATAGGTGTGCTGATCTGCGTGCGACTCTGCCAGCACCGACGCCAACACGGCGTTGATCTGGGCACTACTTCCCGTGCTGGGCAATCCCGACGCCACGTGTGAAGCGCTCGACTTGGCCCTGGAGTACCCGACAAAGGGCTTGATGTCTCCGATTCGATACCCTGCCAGGAACATGCCCGAATTCTGATCCTGGATGACTTCCGATTCATAGCTCAGGCGGCTCAGCATCATCTGGACCAGCAACGGCCCGCGATCATAGACAACGCCGAGCGAGTAATAACGGGCGTCGGTACCCTGCAATTCCAGGTCGGCAGCTGCGTTCTGCGCAGACGAAACTCCGGTACCGATCAGCGCCGACTGCAAGTCGCCAACCGGTGCCGGCATCGAATGCTTGAAGCTGATTCGCGCCAACCCGCCACGCCACTGCCAGGGGCCTTGCTGATAGTCGAGATAGGCTCCGATCGCCCGCGAACCACGCAGATTGAGATTGCCCTCGGCAAAAGGCAATTTTTCGGTCAGGAAACCGTAGTAACCCTTGCCGCGCAACAATCCTTCCCCGACCGGAACGGTCACCTGGGCATCGGCGCCATCCAGATAGGAAACGGCAAGTGATGAGTAAAAATCGATGTTGGGACGTGCAACGAGCTGGGAATAACCGATCAGCCGACTATCTCCATGCATGAAGAAATCGGTGCTGACACGCCCACCTCGCAGGCTCAGAAAGGGATTGGGATCGTACTTGAGCAGAGCCTCGGTCAGTTCCGGCGAGAAATTTCCCTTGTAGTTGTAGCGACTGACCGCCTGGACTACCGCCTCGATCTTCTCGCTCGCCAGGTAATTGGCCTGGATCCCAAGATTGGAATCGATCTTTCCCGACCAGTGGTTGGACACTCCCCGCGGTTGCAGCAGATCGCGCGCCACCTCCGCCTGACCATTCGTGGAACGCACCAGTCCGGCAGTTCCGAAACCACGCAGGGAAAACACCGGGTGCCCGGCCTCATCATCTTGCGCCGCAGCGATCGCGGATGCAGAAAGCAAGGCAATAAGGCATGCCGAGGCGCGCGGAAAACCGAAGCATTTCTTGATCATCATGATTACGATAGTGGGCGCCGTTTGATGATTCTGGAATGGTAGCACGCCGCTGGTGGGCACTCGTACCTGAATCGGCCAATCACCGACCCCGGAGGTCATCGCGGAGCAGGGGGGATTGCGGAGAACCCACGCACGAACATCGCGAACACCCGCGATGAGTTCGGCAGATTCTGATAGATTACCGGGCTCGAAGGAGATTCAAGATGCGCGTTCGATTTTCCCCTGCCCTGCTGCTGTTAGCCTGTCCTTTTCTGTGGGCACAGGAGACCGGAACCTCGTCTCCTGTCCCTCAGACACTGGAACAAGCGGACGCGCAGCGACAGCGTGCCGAGGCGATGCGCAAGGAAGCCGACAAACGGCACACCGAAGAACAGGCAGCCTGTTACCGGAAAATCCTGGTCAACCCCTGTTTGGCCGATGCGAAGAAACGGCACACCGCCTCGATGATAGAGGCCAGGCAACTGGACCTTCCTGCCCGCGAGTTCCAGCGCGAAGCCAATCGCAAGAACGTCGAAGCGGAAAAAGCCCTGAGAGAAGCCGAGCGCCCGGCCCGCGAAGCGGAACAGCAGGAACAGGCCGAACGGTATCGCACCGAGGAAGCCGCGAAGGCTGCCGAACGCATGCAGAAGCAACAGGAAAAGGAAAAGAAGGCCGTCGAGAACAGAAACAAACTCGCGGAAGAGCAAGCCAGGAGAAAAGCCAAGGAAGAGCAGCGCGCACGTAAGAATGCCGCTCAGATAGAAAAGAAGGCCAAGGAACGCGCCAAGGCGGAAGCGAAAGCGGCTGCGAAAACAAAGAGCGAATGACAACAGGACACGTTCTGGAATACGCGCAAGCACACCCTGCCGGGTTGGCAACAAGAATCAGGGGGCGCATCCATGTTATTGATTGCAGTGGCGTATGTGATACAGTTGCCGCAAAACTATTCTTATGGAATGAGCCATGACTCTTGCTCAACAGTTTGCCGCCTACCACGAATGGCGTAACCGGCTAGCGGAAGGACTGTCCGATTTTCGCCGGTGGCTGTCCGAGAACGAACTCTGCGACGCGCAAACCGACCAGCGCATCGAGCGACTTCTTGAAAAGCTGCGCGAGGATCGCCTGCATGTCGCCTTCGTCGCCGAATTCTCGCGCGGCAAATCGGAACTGATCAACGCCATTTTTTTCGCCTATTATGGCAACCGCATGCTCCCCTCAACCGCCGGACGCACCACGATGTGCCCGACGGAACTGATGTACGACGCGAGCAAACCAGCATCTATCGAACTCCTTCCGATCGAGACACGCGAGGCGGACACCAGCATCAGCGAGCTCAAGCGTTTCCCGGACGTATGGAAGACCATTCCGCTCGACACGGACTCGCCGGAGGCCATGCAGGAAGCATTGCGCTCGGTCAGCGAAGTGCGGCTTGTTTCGCGGGAAACGGCCGGACGACTGGGATTCCTTGCCAACGACGAGCCGGGTTCCGGCGTCTTCAACATCGCTGCGGGCGATCTGATCGAGATTCCGCGCTGGCGCCACGCCGTGATCAATTATCCGCATCCGCTGCTGCAACAAGGCCTGGTCATTCTGGACACTCCCGGACTCAACGCCATCGGCGCCGAGCCGGAACTGACCTTGTCGCTACTGCCCAACGCACACGCCATCCTGTTCATCCTGGCGGCCGACACCGGCGTGACGCAATCCGACCTGGCCATCTGGAACGAGCACATCGGCACGCAAAGCGGGCGCAACAAGGGCCGGATCGTCGTACTGAACAAGATCGACGGCCTGTGGGACGAACTCAAATCGGACCAGGAGATCGAGGCCGAAATCAACAAACAGGTGCAAAGCAGCGCCTGGACCCTGGGCCTGCCGACGAATCAGATTTTCCCGATCTCTGCCCAGAAGGGGTTGGTGGCGCGGATCAACGGTGACGAGGCCCTGCTCGAACGCAGCCGCCTGCCGGCGCTGGAACAAGCCCTGTCCGAGGAGTTGATCCCCGCCAAGCAGGACATCGTGCAGGAAAACACCGACGCGGAATTCACCGATATCTACATGCGTACCCGCGGCCTGCTTGAATCCCGCTTGGCCGGGCTGCGCGAGCAGCTCGGAGAACTGACCGAACTGCGCGGCAAGAACAAGGGCGTCGTGGAATACATGATGGGCAAGGTCAAGGTCGAAAAGGAAGAGTTCGAATTCGGCTTGCAGCGTTTCTATGCCGTCCGCAGCGTCTTTTCGCAGCTGACCAACCGCCTCTTCGGCCATCTCGGTTTGGACTCGCTACGCGCACTGACCGCTTCAACGCGCAAGGAGATGATGAGTGCGACGTTTTCCCGGGCGCTCTCGGATGCCATGAAGAAATTCTTCAACGAGTCTCGCCGCAGTTTCCGGGAATCGGAAACCGAAATCCGTGAGATTCTGGAAATGATGGATGCTATCCAGAAGAAATTCGTCATCGAGCACGGCCTCAAGCTCAGCAATCCGTCGGTATTCTCGCTGGGCCGCTACCGCAAGGAAATCGACCGGCTGGAACAGTGGTGCGACACGCACCTGAACACGGTGTTCCAGTTGATGACCCACGAGAAACGCAAGGTCACGCAGCGCTTCTTCGACGAAGTGGCACATCAGGCCCGGCAAACGTTCGAGCGCGCCAACCGCGA
>Ga0316613_10003046_pt1 | contig 10539 bp, 10 predicted proteins | sample OWC_soil_day10_C_2_FD_207647 | JGI IMG/M metagenome (GOLD analysis project Ga0316613, IMG submission 207647) | Wetland soil microbial communities from Old Woman Creek delta, Ohio, United States - OWC_soil_day10_CT_b | ecosystem: Environmental > Terrestrial > Soil > Wetlands | place: USA: Ohio... | reverse complement strand
ATGCATCCGGACGATGCCAATGCGCTTTCGTTGGCGAATGGTGACATTGCACAGTGCACAACCGAGCGCGGGACGCTTGAGGTAACAGTCGAGATCGACGATGCCTTGCGTCGCGGTGTAGTGACCTTGCCCCACGGCTATGGGGTCAGCTTCCAGAGCAGCAAGCCCATCGGCCCTCCCATCAATCGCCTGACGTCTATCAGCAGTTGCGAACCGTTTTCAAGGACGCCGTTTCACAAGTACGTTCCGGCAGCGATTTGCAAGCCAAGTGCAATTTAATCAACAAGGACAGGCGATCCTTTGTCCGTTAAACGCAGTTCCGGATGGCCGTATCACTTCAGATACCTGCCGCTGCACTTCTTACGGCGAGAACGGCAGCTGAGGGTCGAGGTTGTGTGAAAACCCTTCGGCTGTGTACTCCAAACAGGGGGCTCGTGCGTTGATTCCTGTAGGGAGGTATGGGAATGAAGCGATTCATCGAAGGCCAGGTACGAAGCCAGCTCACGTTGATGCCGGAATCACTGGAAGACTATATTGGCGCGGACAATCCAGTCCGGGTCATTGATGCTTTCGTCGACGCATTGGATCTGGCCGAAATGGGATTCGACGCGAGCGCAGCCGCGACGGGCAGGCCGGGCTACCATCCGGCGCTCCTGCTCAAGATTTACATCTACGGCTATCTGAACCGTATCCAGTCCAGTCGGCGACTTGAGCGTGAGGCTGGGCGCAATGTCGAGTTGATGTGGCTGACGGGACGCCTGTCGCCCGACTTCAAAACTATCGCCGACTTTCGTCGGGACAATGGCAAAGGCATCCGCAACGTCTGCCGGCGCTTTGTCGCCCTGTGTCGCCAGCTCGACCTGTTCAGCGAAGCCATCGTGGCCATTGATGGCAGCAAGTTCAAGGCGGTCAATAACCGTGACAAGAACTTCACCCCACACAAACTGGCACAACGGATGAAGCAGATCGACGAGAGCATCGAGCGGTATTTACAAGAATTGGACACGGCCGACAGAACGCAATCTGCCGCTGGCAGCCACAGAAGTCAGCACATTCAGGAAAAACTGGAAAAACTCCGCCAGCAGATGGAATACCTCCGCGAAATCGAGATCCAGTTGAAGCAGCAACCGGACGAGCAACTGTCGCTGACCGATCCGGATGCCCGCTCGATGGCGACCAGCGGCCGAGGAACCGGCATGGTTGGTTACAACGTGCAAGCGTCCGTCGATACCAGGCATCACCTGATCGTTGCCCACGAGGTCACCAACGAAGGGCACGACCGCCGGCAACTCTCGAACATGGCCGTGCAGTCACGAGACGCCATGGGGACTGGGCAACTCGACGTCCTGGCTGACCGGGGGTATTTCAAAGGGCCTGAAATCCTGAAGTGTGTTGAGGCAGGCATCACGCCCTGGGTACCGAAGACCATGACCTCGGATAACAAGGCCAAGGGGCGATACGACAAGCGCGATTTCGTCTATGTCGAGGCGGCAGATGAGTATCGCTGCCCCGCCGGAAGGCAGCTTCCTTATCGCCATTCCTCGATGGAGGACGGGATGCGGATAAAGTCCTATTACACGACAACCTGCCCGACCTGCGAACTCAAGGCGCAATGCACCACCAGCAAGGAAAGGCGGGTACGGCGCTGGGAGCATGAAGGCGTACTCGATGCCATGCAGCACCGCCTGAACATCACGCCGGGGAAAATGAAGCAGCGACGATGTACCGTCGAACATGTCTTCGGAACGTTGAAGTTCTGGATGGGTTCAGCCCACTTCCTGATGAAGAAGATGAAGAACGTGAAAACCGAGATGAGTTTGCACGTCCTGTCCTACAACTTCCGGCGAGTCATCAACCTGTTGGGTGTCCAGGGAACCCTGCAAGCAATAAGGCAGGCGGTCGTTTGAGGGGCGGCCCCCCTCTCTTTTATGTCGGGATGCTCATAAAAACACCCCCCAGAGCCTTCAGGACAACGCCCAGGCGGACGCAGAGATCAAAAAACCATCACCAGGACACTTGCCAGATCGTTTCCACAAAATCCGCTTCGGAATCGCGTTTCCACACAACCTCGACCCGTTGCCGTCATTCGCTCTCGCAGTAGGTCAAGGTCAGGTTTCTGAGGCGAGCAGTCGCTCAACTGCACAGTCGCCGACAGCTGGTCGGCCACTGTGGTTATACAGCCAGCGTTGGTAGTACGGCGGTTAACCGTCAGACAACAGTCGTTGGCGACAACTTGGCCTCGAATTTCAGCTTTCGAATTACTCGAACGCGTACCGCCGGGCCTGAGCTGTCGTTGCCATTTGTCATTACTGTACGATTGCATTGGGCAGTTGAGCCAACCTTTGTGGGGGTAGATTGAGCAACTAGGGCGACATGCGGCATTCACGAATTTCTGATACTTTTCGCGCACGGGCTCTAGATGAAGGTCGCCCCGAATATATCTTCTCGTCCGTCTATTTATTGGATTATCCATGAAGTCTGATAGTCTCCTTCTGGCCTTACTGGCGGCCGTTTCTCTGACCTTCTCCCACCTCGCCAACGCCAGCGGCATACAGACCCAAGTGGTGCAGTTTGCCAAGGGTCACTCGTCTGTCACAATCAAGGGCAGCATCAAGGTCGACCAAATCATCGACTACACCCTGCGTGCCCGTGCCGGCCAGACCATGAACATCAAACTGGACACGAAGCACACGGCCAACTACTTCAACGTGTTACCTCCCGGCTCCGAGACCGCCCTGTTCATCGGCTCCACTTCAGGCAGTGAATGGACGGGCGAACTGCCGGCCGACGGGGAATACCGCGTGCGCGTCTACCTGATGCGCAGCGCGGCGCGGCGGCACGAGTCTGCGAACTACACGCTGACCTTCGGCATCACCGGCACTCCTTCGGCCAAGCCGGCCATGGGCACCCCGCCGGCCAGCGACGCCAAGGTCGCCGGCACCCCTTACCACGCCACCAGTGCGGTTCCATGTTCGCTGGGCGATGCACCCAAGGCGCAGTGCGAACTCGGCGTGATTCGCGGCAAGCCGGGCAATGCCGAAGTGCATGTGACGCCGCCGGGCGGCTTCAAGCGCGTGCTGACCTTCATGGGTGACAAGGTGACGGCGAAAGGCTCCAAGGTGAAAGCCAGCAAGCATGGCGACATGTGGTCGGTCGAAGTAAACGACTACGAGCACTACCAGATTCCCGAGGCGGTGATCGTCGGCGGGTGAACGTAGCGATGGAAGCCCTGAACCACTTCCTGGTGCAGCAGCCGCTGCACATTCTTGGCGTGGCCGGGATATTCCTTATGGCATGGGCGCTGTTTAAACCCCGGACAAAGGGATTGCTTGTACCGGCCTTGGTCTGGCTGGGCTACGCCGCCTGGGAGTGGATTGTGCTGGTCAAAACCCCGGAAGCAGATATCCGGGTAGATCTGCTGCTGATCTGGCCACTCGTTTTGATGGCGATGCTCTGGCCGATTTTTCGAGCATTCTTTCCCGGGCGTTCCGCCAGCCCTGAATCTGACAATGGAGATAACCATGCGTAACTTCATCCTCGCGTGCGCGCTTACATGCGTTCTGCCCATCTTGGCCGGCCTGTCCGGCTGTTCGACGGAGGGGAAGCGCGTGGCGCCCCCTGCTTCCCTGACGGGGTCGAATTGGGAACTGTTTGCCATCCAGTCGATGGACGATGCACAGGGCACCACCCGCATCGATTCACCAGAGCGCATCACGGCCAGTTTTACCGGTGATGGCCGCGTCAGTTTCCGGCTCGACTGCAATCGTGGCACGGCTACCTGGGAAGCCGTGGCAAGTGCCGACGGCACCAGCGGGAAGCTTCGGTTCGGGCCGATTGCCGCGACCCGGGCGATGTGTCCGCCACCGCACCTCGACGAGCGCGTCGTGCGCGACCTGACCTACGTCCGTTCTTATTTGCTCAAGGATGGCAAGTTGTTCATGTCACTGATGGCCGATGGTGGCATTTACGAGTGGCGGCCAGCAAGGCAATAAATTCATTTCCCGTCGGACTGACAGAATTTAGATGCATACATTTCTGGTATCGACCTACCGGATTGCATCCTGGTTTGCCGCTGGCTCGCTGGGGATTCTCGGTGCGATCATTCTTTATGATGGCCTTGCGAACAGCATCGCTGCACACTATCGGGCCGTGACCTTGATCATTGCCTCGTGCTTCATCATGGTCGGCGTGGGGTTCTTCGTATTGGAGCGCAATCTGTCCAGAGTGAGGCAGCATCAGGAAGCGATTCAAGACAGGAACAACATGCCCCAACAGCTGGTCAAGCCCTGGCAGATGATTCATGGGGTTTTGACGCTGGCGGCGGGGTGCGCCTTTCTGTTATCCGCAGCGAGGATTTGGGGTGTCATGGCCCGACTAAAGAGTGGAGTCAGGATTTTCGGATAGGTGCCAGGTCAGGTGCAGGATGTCTCAACGACCAAGGAAGCCCATAGCCAGCCAAGCGGTATGGTTGATGTGGATATCGTAAAGATCGATGGCGCGCATTTATGCTATTTGTCTACGGCACTTCCCGTTTCGGATCGCTTTTTGCGCGGCCGGTCGTGGTCCAGACGGGTACCCTACAGCAATATAGCTATTTCGAACGTTACAGCCACAGGGTGCGCTACAGCTGGCCAAACGTCATTGGCGTTCTGCGCCAACAGCGATCGCAAAGAATCAGTCAGCGGCCGCAGGATAGGAAATTGGCCCTAATGACGCTTTGAGTTTCAGGCTATAGCCATACCTTGCCCATCATGGCCAGATAACCATTACATCGGCGATGGCAGCATTTCGAACCCAAAGCTGCTGTTCGCTGGAATCTGACTCTTGTTATCCTCCACAGATGTATCAAATCCATTTCCGAAGCCGTATGCAGCATTGGTTGTTGGCCGTACTGCTCGGGCTTTTTCTGCTTTGGCTCACCCTGCCGCGACTGCTAGGCCTGGCGATGGAACATTGGCTGGCCCTCCCTGGCCTTGAGGCATTGCACGTCGATATAGACAGGGTTGGCGCCGGGCGTGCGCACCTGAACGAAGTACGCGCCGTTTATAACAGCACCGGCGGCCACCGTTTGCAGACCGTCCTGCGCGATATCGAGCTGGACTATTCGCTGGCACGCCGCCATATCGAGCGCCTGGATATTGCCGGAGGAGAGTTGGACATCACCCTCGGGCAGGCGCTTCATGACGTAGCCTGGCCGCAACTTGAGTTGCCTTTTCTGCCTCTGGAAAACGCGCATTTCGGCAACCTCAGGGTATCTGTGCACCGACCGGAGCATCGGGTAATCGAAGCCAGCGGCGACTTTCGATTTCAGCAAGCGATGGGGCGGTGGCAGGGCGAATTCCGGCCCGGCAACAATCTTTTGCGGATTACTGCCAGTCAACCGCAACCTTCCGGCAACGAGTTCGAGATCCATGCCGAGTGGGCGCCCAGCGTCGGCCTGCCGGCAGATGCGCGGTTGTACATCGCCCGCCAGCCGGACCAACAGCCGGCACGGCTCGTCGCCCGGCTGCCGCTACCTGTACTGAGCGAACTCGGCCGCATTTTTGGCCTGGACATGCCGTTGACCGCAACAGGCGGTACGGCAATGCTGACAGCAGATGCGCATTTGGGTGAGGCGGCCGGAACCGTCCGTGCGTTCAGTGGCGAAGCTGAATTCGCGGATGCGAACCTTCAGGCGACGCAGACGGCGAATTCTCTGGCGCTTGCGCTTGCCGGCAAACTGGGCTTTGCCTGGAAACCGGCACACGCTCAACTCGAATTGCAGCCGGGGTTGCGCTGGCAGATAACGTCCGATGGGGAGCATTCGCTTCAGGCAAGCGGTCGGCTTGAGCGCCCATTTTCAATTCGAATGGACGACGGGGTTGCAATCAGCGACACCGAGTTTCCATTCTCGGCTGGATCGCGCCAATGGGGGCAATGGGAAGGCGCCATACAACGCATCGGGGCAAACGGTGGACCAGGCCTGGCTGACTGGCGCGACGCCGATGTCCAATTGCGCATCAAGGGAAACTTGAAGCACTGGCAACGGGATGCTATCCAGGTGCGTGGCATGCAGGCCGCCGGGATGGTCACGCTCCACTGGTCGCGCTCGGCCGAAGCCCGCAGCGCACTTGCGTTGCAGATCGGCGTCCAGCGACTGGCATGGCTGGGGACGTCACCGCTCACCGTGAACAAGTCCACCTGGACGCTAAAGGCTGCAGCTGCGGCCAAGGCTGATGGCGATTTCTGGAAAACCCTGGCTTTGACTGGCGAGGCGAGCAGCCCGCAACTGAAAGCGACACGAGGTTCGGCCCAGACGCTGACGCTCGGTCCGAGCCGCCTGCAGGTGGTGCAGTTCCAACCGACCGGGCCAGAGGGCGCCAGGGGTGAACTGCTACTGTCGTCCGACGCCCTGCGGATCGGCGCCTGGCCGGCGCCTGATCTGCGCGCCCATCTACATTTTGATGGCAGTACTTTGCGCGCCGATGGCACTTTGCAGTTGCAGGGGACGGAAGTGCTCCGTTTTGTCGGGAGGCACGTGCTTGCACGGGGCTGTGGCGAAGCCTCGCTGACGGCGCAGCACGATCTTCAAAAGCTGGGGGTATTGTTGCAGCCGCGTCCGCCGGCGCTGCTCCCGCTCGATTTTCAGGCAGGGGAGGCCGAGGCCCGCTTCAAGATGGACTGGTGTACCCAGCCGCGCCTGCGGTTCAACGCCAAAGGCGGCCTGCAGGTGCGCCATGCCACGCTGAGCTGGGAACGAGCACGAGCCGAAGCAGTTCAACTCAAGCTGCAACTCGACGGACTAACGCCATTGCAAGGCCGCATGCAGCTTGCCGCGCAGCATGGCGAGCTGGCAACCGGAACGCCTCTGGCGGATTTGAACATCGATTTGGCACTGGCGCCGAAGAGGATCGACGTGCATGCACTGCACGTCGAGCTGCTCGGTGGCAGTGTGTCCAGCGAGCCGCTCAGCTTCCCATGGCCGACAGTGGAACAAGCCCTGCCGCTGGATATTCGCCAGATCGATCTTGGACAACTGCTTGCCCTGCCCAACATTCAAGGCCTGTCAGGAAGCGGCCAATTGGGTGGCACGCTGCCGCTCGTCTATCGCGACGGCAGCGTGGAAATCCGCGACGGCCAGCTAAACGCCTTGGGTGCCGGCACCCTCAAGTACGCGCCGGCCCTGTCGATTCCGGACAATCCGGGCTTGCAGGCCTTGCGCAATTTCCACTTCCGGCAACTGGGGGTGCGCGTGCGGTATGCCGCCGATGGAACTTACCAAACGCAGGCAATTCTGGAGGGCAACAACCCGGACTTCTACAAAGGTCACCCGATACGCTTCGGGCTCAACATCAACGGCCAGCTGCCGGGCTTGTTTCGTGCGGCAGTCTTTTCCGGTGATTTCAATCGACACATTCTGGAACAATTGCAATCGGGCAAACTGGAATAGTTTTGTTAAGCTGATGCCATTCTCCAGGCGAGCACCCTCATGTCCAGTAAATCCCCTCCGCTTTCCCTTGCCGCACTTGTGCTGCTGATCAGCGCCTGTTCGCCGACCGTCCAGCTCCAGGCACCGGACAAACCGATCGAAATCAACATGACCGTGAATATCAAGCACGAGATTCTGGTCAAGGTTGAAAAAGACGTTCAACAATTGTTTGATTCGAACAAGGGCTTGTTCTGATCAACCCCTCTCAATGACCAGGGAAATACCATGAAGACATTGATAAAAGCATGTTTGTTCAGCCTGTTGCTGGCTGTACAGGGCACCTTTGCCGCCGATCTCACAGCAGCCAAGGAACAGGGCTGGGTCGGCGAACAGAGCAACGGTTACCTTGGTCTGGTCAAAAGCAACGCTCCAGCCGACCTGAAGGCGCTGGTCGCCGACGTGAATGCCCAGCGCAAAGCCCAGTTCCGGCAGATTGCCGCGAAGAATGGTATCGCCGAGGCCGAAGCGGCGAAGGTATTTGCCCGCGAAGCAACTGAGCGGACTTTGCCGGGGAATTACATCCAGAATCCGGCTGGCGCCTGGGTTAGGAAATAGGCGCTAGAGCAAACCAGCTTGATCCGCAATCCGGCCAAGCTCTGCGGCGCTCTTGACTTGCAGTTTTTCCATGGCGCTTTGCCGGTGCATCTTGACCATCCGTTCAGATATGGCGAGTTGAACGGCAATCTCGCGGTTGAGTCGGCCTAGCGCGACCTGGCAGACGACTTCGCGCTCACGTGGCGTCAGTGCGCTCAAACGAGCCTTGAGTACCGACTGCCCCTGTTTGTTTTCCTGTGCTTGGGCGCTGATCGCCAGACCTTTGCTGACCGCCGCCAGGAAGGCATCCATCTCGAAGGGCTTGATCAGGAAGTCGACGACACCCAGCTTGAACGCATCGATGGCTTCGCGGATGCCGCTCCCGCCGCTCATCAGGATCAGTGGCAGTTCCTCGATTTCCTGCAGGCGACCCAGTAATGCCAGGCCGTCAATGGCCGGCATCCTGACGTCGCTGACCACGCAGCACGGACCTGGGTAGACCGGCTCACCGCTGGCGAGGGCCTGCAGGAAGTGCGCGGCCGACGGGTGGCATTCGCTCATGTAGCCCGAGAGGTCGACCAGGGCCTTGAGCGAGGCGAGGATGTCCAGGTCGTCATCGATCAGCACCACCCGCCCCAATGCGCATCGCTTCGCCTCCACCTCGTCGTGGATGGTCACGGGTTTCCGGGTGGCAGGCCGCATGCCAATCATGACCTGGCCACCTGCCTGTCAACGGTACACTTGAGCGGGAGGCGCAACTCCACCTGCGCGCCGCCATCGACCGCGTTCGCGAAGCACAGGCTTCCCCCGTGCTGGCGCGTGATCGACTGCGCGATGGCCAGCCCCATGCCCATGCCGTCCGGCTTGGTCGTGAAAAACGGCGTACCCAGCCGGTCGACCGCATCCGGCGCGAATCCCGGGCCACGATCACGGACCGTGATCACACCGTCGCCCCCGTCGACCGAACAGGTTACGGCAAGTTCGCGGCCTGCTCCCATGCCATTCGCCTCGATTCCGTTGCGGATCAGGTTGAGAATCACCTGCGACAGTTGCAGCGGGTCGCCGCTCACCTGTGGCGAGGCCGGCGAGTAGTGTGCCTCCATGGCGACCTGTGCCGAGCGGAGCAGGCCTTCGGAGAGGGCTACCGCCTCATGCACCACGTCGTTCAGGCTGATGGATTGCAGGACCGTCGGCGAGGGCCGAACGAAGGCACCGATTCGTTCGATCAACATATTCGCGCGCCTTGCGCCATCGGCGATCCGGCCGAGGAACTCGTCGATCTGGTCGTGTGCGAGTTGGCCGCTCAGCACCCCGAGCCGCGCCGCTTGGGCCGAGGTGAGCACTGCCGTGAGCGGTTGCTTGAGTTCATGGCTGAGCATCGCGGCCATTTCGCCAAGGCTGCGCCGGCGGTCGAGGACGGCGATCTGCTGGCGCAGGGCATCCATTTCCGCCTGTTGCGACAGGTTCCTGACGGCAACGGACTCAGCGCGCCGCACGCGCTCGATGCAGATGCCCAGGTAGCCCATGTGCACGATGATCGGCACGAGCACGAGGGCAATTCCGATGGCATCCGCGATGGCCGATGAAGCAAGCTGGTCGACCGGTGTATGCCCGGTAAGAAGTGCAATCACTCGCGCGAAAAACAGGACGGTGTAGAACACCAATCCACAGGCCAGCCACACGGCGCCACGGCTTTGCTCGCGCCGCGCAATGGTGAGGGTCAGCCAGACCAGGTTGGCCGTAAGCAGGGTGGTCAGCATGCTCGTGAAGACCAGCAACGCGACGGGGCCATCCGACAGAAAGCGTACAGCCTCGTGCAACGCCACATAGGCCGCGTAGCCCAGCCACAGCGTGCGTTTCGATAACGGAATGCCGAGGTCCAGCCTGAACGACTGGATGCGCAGGATGAGGCCGGTGAAAAATACGAGCCGGATCATCAGATCCTTACCGGGAAAGGTCAGGACATTCCATTGCAGCAGCAACAAATTTCCCCCTGCCATGACAAATCCGGCGGCGATCCACAGTTTTGTCGCGGTCATTGTCGGCGCAGGTCGCAGGAAGGCCCAGAGCAAGGTGGGCAGGATCAGCAGTTCGAGGGCCGAAACGAACCGGAGGGTGGCGATATCAATGTCTATCATGCCGGTGCCCGTCCTCCGCTTGCCGTCCGCCCGGTGTCCGTCCTGCGGGGAACGGATGCGGCTCCGGGCGCGAGAACCTTCCCTCGGGTATTTGCTGCTCGGTCAATCATGGCTTCGGCGTTGCCTTCACTCGCTCCATGGCGAGCATATTAAATGCTCAATGGTCCCATCGAACTTCCCTAAAGGGAAGTACCGCGGCCCGGCGAATCTTGTTAGCTTCCGACAAGGTCGGTAAAGAACGTCAAACTGCCCGCGATTTCGCCGAATCCACCTCTCAACAGAAGGGAATCCCCATGAAAAAATCACAATTTGCAGTTGCACTGATCCTGTCTGGCGTCCTCGCCGGGCAAGCCGGCGTCGCCGTTGCGCAGACTTTTTCGGAACGGGCAACCTGCAAGC
>Ga0316613_10003045_pt1 | contig 10542 bp, 5 predicted proteins | sample OWC_soil_day10_C_2_FD_207647 | JGI IMG/M metagenome (GOLD analysis project Ga0316613, IMG submission 207647) | Wetland soil microbial communities from Old Woman Creek delta, Ohio, United States - OWC_soil_day10_CT_b | ecosystem: Environmental > Terrestrial > Soil > Wetlands | place: USA: Ohio... | reverse complement strand
TATTGTTCTTTGCTTTTCTAAACTGTTATCAATAAAACCTTTAATTTCTATCTCATTCTTCATCATGTGCAAGAATTGTCTGCCATAATCCCCAGCACCAAATAAGTAAAAAGATTTTTTAGATTCTATATTCTTATAGACGTGATCAAATTCATGTCCTTTATTTTTCCATTTCATTTTGTATTCTCCTAGCAAATCTTATATTTCATAATTTCTTTATATTGCACAATTCTTTCTGGATATTGCTGATTTGTACTAAAATACTCATTTTGATACTGCTGCATTATATTTTTACAAGTTTTTAAAACATTTTCATTTTTGTTTTTATACGCCAAATTTGCTACTAAACCCGCTCTGTAGACCAAAAAACGTTTTAGCCAGATAAGAATATTTTCTTCTATATTTTGTCTTGTGAAATTTTCAATAACCATTTCATAGGTATGTAATATATCCATCCATATCTGTTCATCGTTAGAATGATATGTTGAATTACCTCTTTGATAATAGTGATAATATGCCTGATCTAAATAAATTGCTCTGTTCGTATTTAATGCAATCTCCGAAAAATATAATATATCTCCACCAATTTTTAAAGACTCGTCAAATAAAATCCAATTTTTATTCATATCCTGCAGTATTTCTCTTCTATACAACTTACACCATATATACCCTGTCACACCACGATAGTCATCTCTTTTGTATACATATTCCATCAATTGCTGTCTTCCAAAGACTTCTTTTGTAACTTCTAAATTATTTATAGCTTTTTTAGAGTTCTCATCCGTATCTATATAATATCCGCCCGCTGCCATATCTACATTATGCTTCTCTAATGAAACTACTAAATGCTCATACATTTCTGGGTCTATCCAATCATCACAATCGATAAATCCAATATAATCACCAGTACATTTTCTTAGTCCAGCATTTCTTGCACTGCTTTCCCCGCTATTTTTTTTATGTATTGCAATAACACGCTTATCTTTTTCTGCAAACTGATCAACAATCTTTTCACTACCATCAAAAGAACCATCATCTACACATATGATTTCTAAATTTTTATAAGTTTGATTACATACACTGGACAAACATTTTTCCAAATAATTGACTGTATTATATACAGGTATAACGATTGAGATTTTTTTATCCATCAATTCACCTTGTTTCTATTAGTTACGAGTTGAATACCAAATATACTTTTTAATAGATAATTTTTATTAATGTTTATTTCACTCTTTGTATTAAAAATTTTTCCATAATATCTGCTAATACAATAGATTCTTTTCGTGTTAATTTAAATTCATCATTTCTATATCCGTTGATTTTCGAAACAAAATCACTAAGTTCATATCTAAGACCATCGCCTAAAAATTTTGTAAAGAATTTTTCATTCTGATTAAAGTCTTCATAACACACTTCAAAAGATTTCGTTTTCCACCAAGGAGCTTCAACCATGATATAACCACGCGTTCCAGAAATCAGCAAATGCCCGTCGGATTTTACTGTGAGACCTGTCTTCGCAGTTGCAATGCTTTTATCATATTTAAAATATGCTTTCGTATATGTATCCACACCATTGTCGGCAATAAAACTTTCAAAACGAACATCTTTATAATCTGTCCCGAGCAGTTTAATAATTGCCAGCATTGTATAACTTCCAAACTCAGTAAAGCTTCCACCTGTTTTTGTATCGACCATTTCTCGTAAATGCGCCGGTGTCAAGCGTGTAAAACAGGATTCTACATCACGTATTTCTCCAATCATCCCACTTTTCGCGAGGCTGAGTAACCGGATAAAACCTGGTATATACGCTGTCTTAATTCCTTCCATCAGAATACATTTTTTTTCTTTTGCCAAATCAAATAATTCTTCTGCGTCTGCTTTTTTTAAGACCATTGGTTTTTCACATAAAACATGTTTACCATGTAATAACGCATTTTTGATATATCCATAATGTGTCTGATGTGGCGAAGCAATATTTACAGCATCAATTTTTTCATAAAAAGCTTCTTCATCATCAGTAGCAAAGGCAAGACTATGCTCTTCAGCAAATCGCTGTGCACTGATAAGCTTAGGATTATATACACCTTCTACACTTAGTCCACTTACATACTTTGCTTCTGGTATAAAACGATGTGCAATACGACCTGTTCCTATCATACCAAGACGAATAATTTTATAATTTTGCGCTCTCTTTATCGTGCTAGAAATTCCTTTTGTTCTTTCCAAATAAATTACTTCACAATACTCTTTTAAGTAATCAAAAGCCCCCAGCCAATCAGAGCCAACGGTAAAAATATCTATATGATATTTTTGTATATCCTCGACTTTTTGTCCCATATGATCCTCTATTATTATTTCATCCGCAAAGCCAGTTTTTTTTACATTTTCAATTCGTTCCATCAATGAATTTACGATATTTAACTTACCACGACTTTCGTCATAATGTTCCGTCGTGACCCCAACAATCAGATAATCCCCTAATGCCTTTGCTCTTTCGAGCAGCCGATAATGACCTTCATGAAATAAGTCAAACGAACCATATGTAATTACTTTTTTCATTAGCTTTACCTACTTTCTAACAACTTAAGATCAGTCACCGGATGTACTTTTCTCTGCTCTATTGGCGGTAACTTCATAAAATCGCCAAATTTAAAACTTAAATATTCTTTGTAGTCTTTTATTCCCCGAAAAAAATTTTTTTCAAATTCTATATCTGTACTTTCCTCGTACCATTTTCGATAATATCCATATTCTTTATTGGGCGTAGGGAAAAGTAAAATTCTTACCATATTCGTTTTTTCTAAATTGCTTGCTTGAACAAGACTTTGATAATGTTCAAATATTATTTTTCTAGGTATCTTACTTAAAAGCAGATACCACTTACGCATAAAAAAATTCTTATCTGCAATTCTTCCAACTTCTGACCACAAAACCTTCCGAATGCAAAAACAATGAAAATTATGCCAAGATCTTTTTAAATAATTATCTGGCACACCATCTAATGGGAAAATATCTATGAATACACCTTGCTCATAGGGCATATGCGCTTGATGCTCACGCAAAAACACTGTATCTTTTCTGCGCAGTTTTCCATACCCCCAACGATATCCTTCGGTATTACGATGATCCTGAAAGTAAAAACGAGAAGTATCTAAATCCATTTTACATGCCTCTCGAAATTTCTCATATTCTGGACGCAAAAATGCAACATCAGCATCATCATCCCATGGAATATACCCACCATGTCGTACTGCCCCTAATAAAGTTCCCGCAATAATATTGTAATTTATCTCACACTTCTTACAGATTCTATCAACCTCAATAAGAAGTTCCAACTGAATCATCTGCAAATCTCTTAAAGCCTTCTTGTCTAACTCTATCAATTTATTTCATCCTTTTAGTATTCATCAACAATTTTTCTTGCTCTATGAAGACAATTTATATGATGGATGCCTTCCTCTTTACGATAGACATAATTCTACTATTGAGTTCCTAATATACTCATCCATAAGTAAACATCATATCCTTTTTTTAAAACCAAACCCTCTGGCACAAATTTTAGATACTTCTATATTTTTCGCTAAAATTATTCATAATTCCTGTCTCGTTTATTTTAAAAAAAAAACTGCTAAAATTATCTGACACTTACAATATTACTTATTATATATATCGACATTTGAAGACAAAACTTAAGTTTTGCCATATATCACAAAACATTTTAATTTAAACCTATTATAATTAAAAATTTACCATTACATACACGTAGGACTGTGGGGAGCGATTATAATTATCGCTCCCCACAGTCCTTAGCAATTACCTTATGCTTTAGTTTTCTAACATCGCAATCATGTTTTCATCTTTATTCTTAATTTTACTTAAATACTGCCTTGCCAATTCTTTCTCACCAAAATTATATAAAACAACCCCCATATTGCCCAATGTTATATCACTATTTTCATCCATTGCTAAAGCAGCGGATAAAAGCGGTATAATATGTTCAAAATATTGCTGTTCATAAAAATCTACTGCGATAGCATTGAAAAGATCAATTTTTATATCATTTGCTATCTGCAATTGTTGCACTTCTTTAATGATAAATTCGGCTTCATGTTTCATCAATACTTTACGCTTGATTTCATCTATACCACTGACGCAAATTTCGCTCAATATTTTTTTAAGTCCATCCTCTTGTGGATTTATTATTGTTTCCCCTTTGAATAAAGCCTCCATTTTATCTACTGCTGCATTCCAATTAAATCTTTGCACATATTCGTTGCCACGTCTAGCAAGAGCAATACGATATTGGTTATCTTCAATTAAACGAACAATATTTACAGCCAATTGTCTTTCATCTTTCGGCTCAGACATTAATGCAGTTTCCCCATCTACGGCATAATCTCGAACTCCTTTGCTATCGGTCGTAACCAAAGCACATCCACACGCTATAGCTTCAGCGCCTGGTAGTCCAAAACCTTCCAGCCAACTTGGGCTAATAAAGATTGCATGCTCATTATATAGTTCACATAGTTGTTCTCTTGACGGCGAATGAACATAGCTCATCCATTGTGGCAATTGTTCTGGTCTATCCTCTGTACCAAATAGACACACTACAATATTAGGATACTTCTGTCTTACAATCTCTATCGCATGGATTCCTTCATTTACACCTTTCATTTCAAGGCTATGCCACATCATTAAAATAGAAAGAGAGTTTCTCTGCTCTATCTTTTTTGTTATAGTAAAATGATGCAAATCAACGCCATTTGGTATATAAGCACTAACTGGCATACCTATCGAATGCATTACTTCTTTTAACCATTTTGAAATAACGATATTATGAAATCCATATGCATATGTTTCACTGACGAATTCTTCTGGATATGGGCCTCTCATCGTTATTTCATAGCCTTGAATAAAATAGTATTTTTCACCTTTTATCGCACTTATTTTTTTTAAAGCATGTGCAGTTGGCCAAGCTGTAGCAACGATAATATCATTATCGCGTACATATAAATCAGAAATTTCTGGAACAATATAATTTTTAACCTCACTAGAAAATTTAAACCAATCTGGCTGCACAATGATTGGAAATTTATTTCTGATGCAAAAGAATAGATTATCTATTAACTGGTTTGTGGGGTATAATCGATCTAACTTTTCGTTAACAGCACCATAATAAATACTAACATCATGGCCTCGCGTTGCTAATCTATCTGCATATTCATAAACAATACGAAAACCACCCGATGGCCTTTGAAAACAAGTTGGTAAAACAAATGCTATTTTCATTTTTTTATTCCTTTCAGATTTTTTTTCTTCGATCAAATCATGCCAAATCTTTTGATATGCTTGCTCCAACTCACGCATGTAGTGTTTTCCATCCATCAATGGTGATACTAACATTTTTTTGCGTAACCGTCCCTTATGCAGGTCATTTAATCGCTCAACATCACTTGCTAATGCTAATGCTTTTTCTATATACTCTTCCTCTATATAGGCAATACCTTCTTCTAAATCTATGTTTTTTAATATGCTATACCCAAAGCGTGAACCATGCCGATTGCCGACTAAAGTTACTACGGGAACCCCCATATATAAAGCCTCACAGGTTGTTGCTCCGCCAACATACGGATATGTATCCAGCGCAATATCAATATCTAAATACTCTTTTATATGATCATCCGTTGATGGGCGAAATTCTACTTGCTGCAAATCAAAACCTAGCCTACTTAATCTTTGTGAAGTTTGCTCACACCCATATTTACTACCAAAAAGCTTATTTTTTAAAACCAACTTAGATCTTGGCACTTTTTTTAAAATATTTTTCCATAAAGATAATATATGATCCGTTGTTTTAGCAAAATTATTGAAACTACCAAAAGTGATATAATGATTTTTCATATAGGCTGTTTCCTGACAAGCAGGCGCACTCAAAAGATTTAAGTAGCACCAATGGGTATTAGGAAGGCGCAGTAATTTTTCTGTAAAATATTTATCATTTTGACCAATCGAATCAACATAATGATCTGTCAAAAAATAATCCACTGTTGCTAAGCCAGTCGTATTAAAATAGCCAATTCCGCAAATTTGAATTGGTGCTGGTTTATAGGCCAAAATAGGCAAACAATTATGTGTTGTATGTCCAGCAAGTTCAACTAAAATATCAATTTTATCTTTATAAATTAATTCGGCCGCCTCAGCTTCACTTAAACCGCTAATATTACGCCATTCTGTACCAAAAGATTTTAGCTGCTCTGTGGTCATATCATCTTTTCCTTTAAAATAACAAACTACTTCAAAATTTTCTTTATTGTAATCTCGTAAAAAAGGAAAACAATAACAAACAACCACATGCTGCCGAAAATCCGGTGATATATATCCGATCCGTAATTTTTTCTTCTGACAAACAGGGTGTTGATATAATGTTATATCTTTATAAAAATCATTAAAATTTTTATGTTCTTTATACATTTCCTGCTCGGAAAGAGACAAATCATAGTTGGTACACATTAAATATCCACTATATTCTTCACTTTTAGCAATGATTGTATCTTTATATTCGCTTGCTTTTAAGTAAGCTTTTTTTGTTACTGAGATATTTCCCAATAACACATTGCTGAGCGCTAATTTCTCCCAAGCTTGACTAAGAAGTTTGTATTCTTCCTCCTTTACATTTTTTCCTTTCATTTCAAATAATGAAATAACTTTTTCCAAGCAATCAATATTTTTTCTAAGCAAAAGCTTTTTATCATAATAAAAAGCCATTGCCATATAGGCACCAATATAATCGTCTTTGATTTTAGTTACTTTTTGTGCTAACTTAAAAGCTTTTTCATCATTATCTAGATACAAATAAGCCGCTGAAGCCATATATAAAGCTTCATAATCTCGCTTGTTCAAGCATATCATCTTGTCCGTAGTCTCTGTGACCTTTTCATAAGCTTTACTCATCATATATAGATTTGCCAAACGCTTTAGTGCATCTCTATCTTTAGGCTTTATTTTAAGATACTGCATCAATACCTTAATTTCTTTTTCATTATCCATTGCATCAATACCTTTTTTCTGCTCATCATTTTGGAATTCACACCACATGGACTGATAAGCATTTTCGATATTGGTAATATATCGCTTTCCATCCATTACTGGAGAATTCATCATCCTGTTACGCAAAGTTTTATGCAATATATTTATTTTCTCTTGATTTTCCGCTAAATCTACTGTCTTTTCTACATATTCATCTAGAGTTTCAGCAATGCACTCATCCAGTCCAATATTTTTTAGAATACTATAACCAAACCTAGCGCCATGACGTTTACCGACTAGAGTAACCACTGGTACCCCCATATATAAAGCATCACAGGTAGTGCCCCCCCCAGGGTAAGGAAAAGTGTCCAATGCAATATCCATGTCCAAATATTCATTCATATAATCAAAGCCAGCTTCTCGAAGCTCTACTCGTTCTAAAGAAAATCCTAAACCTTGCAAACGATTTTTAAAACTCTGACTTGCAGATTGACTGATAAACAACTTATCTTTAAATACTAATTTTGATTTTTTTACTCTTATTAAAATTTTACACCACGCCAATAACATTTCATCTGTAATCTTTGCAATACGATTAAAACTACAAAAAGTAATAAAATTATTTGTTTCACAAGGTGCATTTTTACACTCGGCTACATCTGATCTAGCAGTATAACAAAAATGACTATATGGCAGCCGCATTAACTTTTCTGCAAATAAATCATCATTTTGACCAATTGGATCAATATATTGATCCGTAAAAAAATAATCTACCGAATCAAGTCCTGTTGTGTTAAAATACCCAAGCCCCGACACTTGAATTGGTGCTGGTTTATATGCCAAAACAGGCAATCCACTATTTACGGAATGCCCTGCTAAATCAACCAAAATATCAATATTATCTTCATAAATCATTTTTGCAATTTTTTGATATTCTTGATCCTTGACATTATGCCAACAATCAACCAACGACTTTAACTGTTTCGTATATATATCTTCTGCACCTAAAGAATAACAAGTAATATGAAATTTATTTTTATCATAACGTGCTAATAATTGATAATAAAAATATAACATTACATGTTGGCGAAAATCAGGGGAAATATAACCAATATAAATTTTTTCTTTTTTGATTACTTTTTCATGTTTATATGGAATAACTTGACTAAAAAATTTTTGGAATTTTCTATGCTCTTGAAAAATAATTTCATCTGATAACGATAAATCATAATGTAAACATAATAAATACGAGCTAAAATTATGAATGATTTCTACTATATTTTCTTTTACTATACTTGCCTTTAAATATGCAATTCTTGCTTCTGAAACGTTACCAACTTTGACATAATTACTTGCTAACGTTTGATAGGTATTTCCCATAAAATCACTATACTCTTGCTTTACATTACCCTCTTTTAGCTTTTTTGCTACCTCTAACAGAATTTTTAAGCTTTCAATTGCTGCCTCATAATTAAAAATACCATTATATGCATAAGCTAAAATCATATAAGATTCCATCTGATATATTTCGCTAATAGAAATCTCTAAATTTGCATACTTAATTGCATTTTCATACTCTTCCATATACAAATACGCCGCCGCAATCATATACATCGCTTCAGCATCACACGAGTCTATCACTAATACTTTTTCAGCGCACTGAATAACCGCTGAATACTTTCGTTCCTTCATATATTGATTTGCCATTGATTTCAGCCTATTTTCATCCTGACTCATATTGCTACTCCATTTATAACATTCATTTTACTTATGACAAAATTTCTCCCACATATGATGATATGCCGTTTCAACATCATTAATATATTGCTTAGCATTCATCAGAGATGATTTCTTCATTAAAGTTCTTAAATTTTCATGTAAAAGATCAAGTAGTTCGTGATCACCGGCAAATGCAATCGCTTTCTGAACGTATTCTTCGCTACTAAAAGCGATACATTCATCCAATCCAACGTTCTTTAAAATACTGTAGCCAAATCTAGAACCATGCCTTTCACCAACAAGTGAAATCACAGGTACGCTCATATACAAAGCTTCACAAGTCGTAGCACCACCCGGATACGGAAAAGTGTCCAGAGCAATATCAATTTCATGATATTGCTCTAAATAGTCCGAACTAAATGGACGCAACTCAATCTGTTCTACAGCTAGTCCAATTGCATTCATACGTTCTAGAGCCATCTGTTTACCAAATTCGCTTGCAAAAATGCGACTCTTTAAAATTAATTTTGAATTTGGTACTTGCTCTAAAATTTTTTTCCATAAAACCAACAATTCATCTGTCACTTTAGAAAAATTATTAAAACAGCCAAAAGTAATAAACCCATTTTGTTTACATGGTGCTTCTTTACACACTGGCATATCTGACTTCGGCGTATAACAAAAATGACTATGCGGTAAACGCACCAATTGTTCACTAAAATACTGATTATTTTTCCCAACAGGGTCACAATGCAAATCTGTAAGAAAATAATCCATTTCGTTTAGCCCCGTCGTATTAAAATAGCCGATACAGCTCAGTTGGAGTGGTGCTGGTTTTCTAGCAAGTATCGCTAAACAATTATTGGCGGTATGCCCCGCTAAATCTACTAAAATATCAATTTCATCCTGATAAATAAGTTCAGAGATATGCTCTACTCGCATCCCTCTAATATCGCGCCACACTGTCACCAACGATTTTAAATTTTGCGTTATCCCATCTTCCACCCCGTTGGAATAGCAAAAAACTTCAAATTCGTTTTTGGTGAAATTCCCCAGTAAAGAATGACTAAAAAATACCACTGCGTGCTGGTGAAAATCTGGCGAAATATAACCAATCCTCAATTTATTTTTAGCTCGACGGCAATCATGCTTATAACGATGAACTTCTTTAAAAAAAGAATTATACCCCATGTGATCTTTTAACATTTCTTTATTGCTGATATCTGCTACATAATTTGTTTCAAAAAGATAATTGCTGTATTCAATAATCTTTTTATCCGTATTTTTTTCTGCTAAACAAGAACGCAAAAAATATTCCATTGATTTTTTATGCTGCCCTAATAAGCTATACACCGAGCCAAGCAAGCTATAAATCTCACCGCTAAAACTTGATTGCGCTGCTACGGCTATTGCTTTGTTTAAAATCTCCAGCTCTTCTACTAGCTTAAACTGCTTTTTATAACAATGTGCCAATACAACGTAAATCCCAACGTAGTTAGGATTTACCGCCAGCAGCTTATTCCCCATTGCAATCGCTTTTTCATACGCATTGCAATTCATATAGGAAGCGGCTGCCATATACATTGCATCAACATCCCTTTGATTGAAAGCTAAAATTTTTTCTGCACACTGAATTGCTTTCTGATACTCACCATTCATAATAGAACTATTGCCTAATCTTATTAAAGCATTTTTATCATACGCCATACCAATTCCGCCCAATATATATATTTCTTAATCTTTTATACGTTTTACTAAATCAATCACAGCAATGTCTTTTTGTACTATTGCCTC
>Ga0316613_10003041_pt1 | contig 10554 bp, 10 predicted proteins | sample OWC_soil_day10_C_2_FD_207647 | JGI IMG/M metagenome (GOLD analysis project Ga0316613, IMG submission 207647) | Wetland soil microbial communities from Old Woman Creek delta, Ohio, United States - OWC_soil_day10_CT_b | ecosystem: Environmental > Terrestrial > Soil > Wetlands | place: USA: Ohio... | reverse complement strand
CGCAATATGGTCCGGATGCAATCTATTTACAATATGCCACAGGAAATGCTGGTAAAGTATCTGAACGAGTTTGGATGGGGCGACTTATGGGAATGTATAGTGGGTATCTGTCCTACTATGGAAGTTATAGCACTGCCTGCACCCAGATGGCTACGCCGTATACTTATGGCACTACCAATACCGGAAACAATCGAGAAGATTGGGTAAATTCCAAAATCATTATTTTATTGGGGTGGAATCCTGCTGAAACCATTCATGGGACTAATACGGCATATTATTTAAAAAAAGCGAAAGCAGCAGGAGCAAAAATTATAAGTATTGATCCGATTTATTCGAATACGGCAATTAGCTTAGCCGATCAGTGGATTCCAATCCGTCCGACAACTGACAGTGCCTTACTCGATGCCATGGCTTATGTCACGATTATGGAAAATCTCCATGATCAACAATTCTTGGATACATACTGCCTTGGCTTTGATGAAGAACATATGCCACCTGGTGTCCCAGCTGGAAACTCATATAAAAGTTATGTACTAGGCGACAGCGAAGATCATACACCGAAGACACCTGCCTGGGCGGAGGTCATTACTGGCATACCCCAGGAAACTATTATCCAGTTGGCGCGTGAATATGCCACAAATCGTCCGGGAGCGCTGATTGAAGGGTATGGACCACAACGGCACGCCTATGGTGAGCAAGTGGTGCGCAGCGGAACGGTACTGGCGGCAATGACTGGTAATGTTGGTGTAAAGGGTGGCTGGGCATCGGGTAATGGATATCAAGCACGTGGAAATTTTGTGGCGTCCATTCCTTCTACAAATTTAAGTAAAGCGCAAATTTCGGTATTCAGCTGGCCTGATGCAATTACGCGTGGTAAGGGGATGGGACCTGAGCTGAGTGTGAAAGGTGTAGCACAATTAAACTCTAATATAAAAATGATATTTAATTTGGGCGGAAATTGTTTGGTAACACAACATGCCGATAATAATGGAACTGCTAAAATGTTGGCAGACGAAAGTCTGGTAGAACTTCTTGTAGTGAGTGAGCATTTCCTTACACCTAGCGCAAAATTTGCTGATATTCTTTTGCCGGCAGATAATATGATGGAACGCGATGATATTGTTACACCTTGGGGCTATGGTGATTATGTATTATATATGAATAAGGCAGTTGACACTGTGTTTGAATGCCGTAATGGGTATGATTGGATTAGTGATCTTGCTTCTAGGTTGGATGTTAAGGAGAAGTTCACAGAAGGCCGAACGTTAGAACAATGGATGCGTTATCTTGTAGAAGAAACAGGCAAAAAGAATCCTGGGTTTCCAACTTATGAAGAATTTAAAGCAAAAGGAGTATATCGTTGGGAGCACAAAGAGCCAGCCATTGCCTTTCAAAAGCAAATTGAAGATCCAAAAAACAACTTATTTCCTACACCTTCAGGAAAAATTGAAATTTTTTCACCCCGTTTGTGGAATATGAAAAATCTTCGTGAAATTCCTGCTGTCCCCCAATATGTTGCTGCTTGGGAAGGACCTGAAGACCCGATCAAGGAGACCTATCCACTTCAATGTATTGGACACCATTATAAACGAAGGGTGCATTCCACATTTGATAATGTGGGCTGGATGGAGGAAGCCGGGAAGCAGGAAGTATGGGTAAATACATTAGACGCAACTGAACGGGATCTGAAAAACGGTGATCTGGTAAAAGTTTATAATGGCCGGGGCGTTATTGTATTGCCAGTTAAGCTTACCTCTCGCATCATGCCCGGAGTAGCATCTGTGCCGCAAGGCGCATGGTGGACTCCAGATGCCGAAGGCGTAGATCGACGGGGTAGTATCAATACATTGACAAAATATCACCCTACACCATTAGCTTTTGGCAATCCAACACATACAAATTTAGTGCAAATTACAAGGGCATGAAGAAAGGAGCCTGATACGATATGGGGAAACAGCTGGCATTTTATTTTGAACAGAAACATTGTGTAGGTTGCAAAACTTGTCAGATTGCCTGCAAGGATAAGAATGATTTGGCAGTGGGACAATTATTTCGGAAAGTTAATGAATTCGAAGGTGGCACTTATGAAAGAAAAGGCGCTGCTGTTATTCCTAATATATATGCTTTTTGGTTATCAATTGGCTGCAACCATTGTGTGAATCCAGTTTGTGTGGAACATTGTCCAACGGCAGCGCTGCAGAAACGGTCAGAAGATGGGATCGTCTATATTGATCAAGATAGATGCATTGGCTGCCAAAAGTGTGTTAAATATTGTCCTTATGACGCGCCACAGTATAATCCGGCTACCCAAAAAGTAGGTAAATGTGACTTTTGCCGTGATTTGCTAAGTGAAGGTAAAGCACCGGCGTGCGTGTCTTCCTGCCCGTTGCGGGTATTGGACTATGGAACACTCGATGTGCTGCGGCAAAAATATGGAGCGCTCAACCAGACAAATGGCATGCCGAGTGCAGATATTACTCAGCCGGCACTGGTGATTACCCCTCACCGTGATGCGATTTCTAAGTAGGGAGCAATTATCTTGAAAACAAAAGAAGGAATTTTGCGCACCGCGAAAGGAAGGATTGGTTAAGATGAAATATTTTCAAGTTGTACGTAATTTGCATTTATGGCTGGGGCTAGCTCTGACTCTTTTTTTGTTAACAGAGGCGGTAACTGGTTTGATTCTTTCCGAACCGACTCTTATTGGAGCGGGAAAGACAGCTCATGTACAGCATTCTCACATTTCGACTGAAGAAAGAAAAGTCCCCACCAATATGAATCAAAGTTTTACAGCGGAAGATTCAAGAAAAGCAGAAGAACATGCCAAACAAATATCTGGTGATGTAAGCTCTCTAGTCTTTATAAAGCAACTACACCAGGGAATTATCAATAGCCAAAACTTTCGTTGGATCGTCAATGTTATAGCAATTGGGATTATAATCCTTACGCTTACCGGTCTCTATCTTTCTATACCATTAGTAAAAGCGCAATTTAAAAATAAAACTTAAGCCATGTTACGATAATAGGTGAATTACATATCTATTAGATAATTGCAGATGAAAAAATCCTTATCAGTGAGACGATAAGCTTTTAGGTTAGCAGAGTGCAATGTTTGTATCCTTTAAGGCGGAGACGATGAAACCTTAGTATGTCATGCAGGTCAAGTAACGATAAGGATTTACACTGTTCATAAATAAGGACTTGTGATAAAATAAGTTAAAAATGTAACGGGGATTAAATAGTTGGAGGGGAGGGATATCTATGGAAAAAATATTACGACAGATACTCGAGGGACAAACGAGTTCATTTAGTGAAATAGAAAATGTTAAAAATGAAGTAGGAAAACTTAATCTACGATTAGACGAAATGCCAACCAAAGCTGATTTAGATAAAGTCATTAAAGTCATTACGGAACAACAAAAGGATATAATCGCTATACTGGAACGAACAGCAACGAAGGAGTCTATAGTCGAGTTAAGTGACGACATTGAAGCGTTAAATCGAAGAATTTTTAAACAAGAAGCAAAGATCATCCGATTAGAAAGAGTAAAGGAGAAAAGAGCTTGAATATTTTTGCATAAAAAGGAACTACTAAGGCACTAAGGATATGCTACCCTGTCGGCATATTCTTAGTGCTTATTTTTTGCATAATAACTATGTATTAACATTTTTAGATTGCTTGTTGAAAACTGCAGAAACACTAACTTTATGTTGATCTTTCTGTATCAATTTGATTCATGTATCCCAATATCATGTGATTCACTCCTCGTAAATCAATTATTTAGCGCTACCTTTACTTTCTTTAGAAAGTCGTAAAAGGCAGCGTTTCTCGCATATACGGATTTAGTTCGCATATAGTTGGATTATAACGAAATAAAATAGCATTGTCAAAATATTTATTTATTTTAAAAAGGGTATTGACAATAGTTAATTGCGAATCTTATACTGCTAATAAGCACATATGCGAATTCGATCCGTATATGCGGATTAAATAAAATCAAATAGCAATTCGCTTGCACGGCGATTATTCGTATGTGTACAAAAACATAAAGGATTTGATAAAATGGGTAATTTTGAATTTTCTAATCCCGTAAAGTTTCACTTCGGCGCGGGTAAATTGGAGCTAGTTGGGAAAGTCGCAGGAGAATATGGCAAGAAAGCCTTAATTATCGCATCCGATAGCGCAAAACCTACAGGTTTATTAAAACGGGTTGAGCAATATTTGGATGAAGCGAAAATTGAGCATGTTTTCTTTAATCAATTTATGCAAAATCCTTTATCTACGCTGGTAATGGATGGAGCAAAGCTGGCTAATGAAGAAAAGTGTGACATGGTGATTGGTCTGGGGGGCGGCAGTGCCATGGATATGGCAAAAGGTATTGCTTTTTGCGCTGTGAACCCTGATAGTATATGGGATTATGTATATGGTAAGCAGGCAACAGGAGCACTTCCTATATTGTTAGTTCCAACAACTGCAGGTACTGGCAGCGAAGGTAACAGAACGGCAGTATTTAATAATCCTGATACCAATGATAAAAAAGGCTTGGTAAATCCTTTAATCTATCCCAAAGTCTCAATTATTGATCCCGAATTAATGACTACACTGCCTAAACGTGTTGTGGCAGGACCTGGTGCAGATGTTTTGTTTCATGCGATAGAGTCATACATTTCAAAGAATAGTCATCCGATTAGTGAAATGCTGTCACTACAGGCAATTGAATTAATCGCTCAATATTTGCCGATTGTTTACGAAGATGTGAAAAATATAAAAGCGTGGGAAAAAGTAACGCTAGCGAGCACATTAGCAGGTATGGCAATTGACTGCGCTGGAACTACGCTGCCCCATGCACTTCAACATCCAATGGGCGGTCTGCTCAATGTGATTCACTCGGAAGGGCTTGCAGCTCTTTATATGTCATTTATGGAATACACCTATCCTGCAGCACCTGAAAAATTTGCAAATATAGCAAAAGCAATGGGGATATCCATCGATCATCTATCTACGATTGAAGCAGCTGCATGCAGTCTGGACGCAGTGAAAAAACTGCTGACTACTGTGAATATGATGCCGACACTGAGTGAACTAGGAGTGAAAGAAGAACATTTGGATTGGCTCACTAATAATGCTCTTACTACAATGAAAGTAGTATTATCTAACAATCCTAAAGTACCTACTGGCGAAGAGATAAAAGAAATTTATCGGAAGTGCCTGTGATCTGCGGATCATAGGTACATACATATGAGGAAAAGAAGAATGTTAAACAGGGAGGAAAAGAATGTTTGCAGTGATTGATTGTGGTTCGACAAATACCAGGGTCTATTTGATTGATGAAGATAAAGTGATTAGCAAAGGTGAAGTTCATATTGGTGTGCAGGATACAATCAATAGCGGATCAAACCAAAAATTAAAAGATGGCATCAAGGAAGCTTTTGAAGTGGCAGCCAAAGAGGCATCCATTTCGCTGCAGGATATTCAATATGCTGTTGCCTCAGGCATGATTACATCAGAGATTGGTTTGATGGCAATACCTCATTTAGTAGCTCCCGTCAGTCTGGAAGATTTGGCTGATCATGTTCAGATTGTTAATGATCCAACCATATTCCCCTTGCCTATACCAGTGGTTTTTGTTCGAGGGATAAAAAATGACTGCGGAGAAAGTCATTGGGATAATATTCGTAAAATCGATTTGATGCGGGGAGAAGAAACCCAGGCATTTGGTTTACTAGCCCAGTTAGCGCCGACTCTGCCAATTAATATAGTCGAATTAGGGTCAACAACCAAATTAATTCATATCGATAAAGAAGGTCGTATTGCTGGGAGTATTACCACATTAAGTGGGCAAGTATATGATGCAGTAAAAAAGGGGACGTTCCTTGGCGGTTGTATAAAAGATGATGAAAAAAGTCCTAAAGATAGCGAGTTCTATTCAGAAGAAATAGTAAAGAGGGCTTGTGATTGTGTACAGAAGGCCGGATTCTTGAGGACACTACTCTTTACCCGATTTATTCAATTTACGTTGCCGACTACAGCCCAGGAAAGACAATTTTTCATGGAGTCGGTCATTGCTGCAGATGACTTGAAGATTTTTGATGAAGCACAAGAATTAGGTTTTGACTTAAATACAGATTTTATAATAGTTGGCAACAAAGGGCGTTCACGAATTTACGAAGCATTGATTAAAGAAAAGGTTAATAATCAGAAGAAGATTATTGGCGTGTGCGAGAAAAAAGATATTGAAATGCTGGCAGTACGTGGTGCCATAGAAATTGTCAAGGGCAATATACATGTTTCACAGTTGGCAATGGTGTAAAAATTTATTTAGTTTGGAGGGGGAAAGCGATTGATGTATGCAGTTACGATTGATTCAGGAACTACCAATACAAGGGTGAGTGTTTGGAAGGATAATGATATCATTGCAGAAAGTTTTCGATCTGTGGGCGTTAGGGATACCGCGATTACTGGAAGCAAAGAGACATTGATGCAAGGTGTCAAGGAAGCGATTGATGAAGCCATTGTACTAGCAGGTATTAAGGACAGGAATTCGGTTACTTTTATTGCCTCAGGAATGATTACTTCGAATGTGGGTTTATATGAAGTGCCTCATCTATTGGCACCTGCGGGTTTAAAAGAATTTTCAGAAGGTATGGTAAAAGCGGAATTGCCAGAGGTTAGTGATCAGCCAATTTGGTTTATACCAGGGGTTAAGAATAATGTACCAAATGTTACAGTTGATAACTGTGAATCTATGGATGTCATTCGTGGTGAAGAGGTTGAGGTTGTTGGGATTTTGCAGAAGCTGCAGTTAAAGGGATCGGCTATCTTAATTTTGCCGGGATCCCATTCTAAGATCATTAGTATTGATGAAAAAAAACGAATTACTGGTGTCGTCACATCAATTGCCGGAGAATTAATGGATGTCATTACGCAGAAAACTATCTTAGCGAATGCATTGCAAAATTCTTTTGCCACTGAAATTAATGAAACAATGGTATTGAAGGGGGCTGGCTACGCTGAAAAGGTTGGTTTGGGAAGAACGTGCTTTTCTGTAAGAATTCTTGATTTATTTGACGGCAGTCTTTCGTTAAATGACAAGGCAAACTTTCTTATGGGAGCAGTGCTAGGAGGTGATATTTTAGCCGTCAAACATAGTACGGCGCTGGTCGTTAGTTCTGATATGCCTGTTATTATTTTTGGGAAGAAGATGTTAAGAGACGCATTAGCTGTGCTGGTTAAAAATGATCCGTTTTTTGCAGGTTCTTTGAACGTCATGGGAGATGAATATAAGAGTCTCGCCGGGTTTGGGGCACTTACAATTGCGCGGGAGCGAGGAATTCTTAAATAATGTGCAATGTACTTTAGGAAACGTGTAAAGATAAATATCGCAATATTGCCAATATAATATTTTTTTGTTTATTTCTGATAAATTTAATTTAGGGAGGTAATTTACTTGGAGACTAAAGCCAAGACGAACCTAGCTAACACGCGAACTGAACCGGTAGGAAGAACTAGATGGGGTGTTACTTTTTTACTACTGATTGGCGGTATTGTTAATTATCTTGATCGTGCAAACCTTTCCATTGCGGCACCTGAGATGATGAAGGAATTAAATTTGACGAATACGGATATTGGATTAATGGGTTCGGTTTTTGCAATGACATATGCGATGTGTCAATTGCCTTCAGGGTGGATCATTGACCGCTTAGGTGCAAAGAAGGTTTACTCATGGGCAGTATTTCTTTGGAGTGGTGCCACTGCTTTAACTGGTGCTTGCCATAATCTAATGAGTTTATTAGCTGCACGTGTTTGTCTCGGAGCAGCGGAAGCACCATGCTGGCCTGGAGCAGCTAAAATCACAGCAGCCTGGTTTCCAAAGAAGGAACGTGCATTGGCTACCGGATTTTGGGATGCAGCTTCTAAATGGGGACCAGCCATTGCCCCACCTATTCTTGTTGCCATTATCGTACCTTTTGGTTGGAGAGCTCTATTTTATATAACAGGCGGTATTGGAATTTTATTTGTAATCTTCTTTAAATTTTTCTATCATCAACCAGAAAATCATCCTACCCTTAGTAAGGAAGAATTGGCTTATATTAAGTCTGATGGTGGAGGAACGGCGGAACTTAGTGTTAAGTCGCAAGTGTCATGGTCATCTTTATTTAAATATAAAAGTGTATGGGGTATGATTTTAGGATTCTTTTGCTATGTGTGGATGATGAATATATTTGTGAATTTCCTGCCCCTTTATCTGATGAAAACACAGAATGTTTCGATGAAAGATCTTGGGATTTATGCGAGTATTCCCTGGATTGGAGGCGTTATTGGTGCCGTACTGGGGGGATATGTCACGAAGTATCTAGTAGATAAGGGAATTACTACATCGATTATTGCGAAACGAGCTATGATTAGTGTATGTGCCATATTAGCGGGAATTACGGTTATAGCACTGCCCCATGTGGCTAGTTTAACAGCGACTCTTACATTATTAACGATTGCACTGGGTTTGCTTTCTGCCATGTCCAGCAGTGCATGGGCATTGCCTGGAGATATAGCACCTCCTTCTATGGTCGGATCTGTAGGTGGTATCCAGAATTTCGGCGGATATTTTGGTGGGGCTTTGTCACCATTGGTTGCAGGGATGATTGTAGATAGCACTGGGTCCTATGCTTTAGCTTTTACGAGTGGTGGTGTGATTGCAGCCTGCGCCGCAATTTGTTATTGGTTCATAGTGAAAGAACCTATCGAGGGTGCCTAATTCTATAGGAGAGAAAGGGGTATTGGAATGGATAAGTGGAAGGTATTAAAAACAATTGAAGAAACGGGCATTGTTGCTATTGTCCGGGGGATAAAAGTAGAAGAAATTTTACCAATCGCTGCTGCTTTATACGAGGGCGGCATTCGAGTCATCGAGGTAACCTGCAATACCAAAGGGTATCTGAGGATAATAGAAACCCTATCGGACCAGATGGAGGATCGAATGTTTGTTGGTGCAGGTACCGTATTGAATCCAACAATGGCTCAAATGGTATTGGATGCAGGTGCAAAATTTGTATTAGCCCCTGACTTTAACCCAGATGTCATCACCACAGTGCATGAAAAACAGAAACTTGTTATTCCTGGGGTGGCAACACCTACTGAGATTATCCAGGCACATCGTTTAGGTGTAGACTTAGTAAAAGTGTTTCCCGCCGGTGCATTAGGGGCTCGATATCTTAAGGAAATACGTGGTCCTTTAGGGAACGCTGCTGTTCTTCCAGTTGGGGGAATTACCTTAGGAAATATTAAGGAATTTGCACAAGCCGGGGCTTATGCTGTGGGGGTTGGTGGCGAATTAGTGGATAAAAAAGCCATTGACCAAGGAAATTATAATGTCCTTACGCAACATGCTAAAGCCTTTATTGCAGCATTTAAGGAGGGAAAAGACTCGCAAAAGTAACGATCGTACTTGACAGCAAAAGCGGATAGGATATACTTAATGTAGGTAAAAATATACAGACATAAACGAGGTATCTACATTGAATAAGATGAATAGGTCAACGGCAAGAGCCATTGACATTATTGATTTAGTTGCAGAAAGTAAAGAATCGATGACCATAACAGAGATTAGCAAAATATTAGATATGCCCAAAAGTACCGCTTTTGACTTAGTCTATACGCTGGTGAATAAAGGTTATTTGGAAGCCACAGACAGCAAGAATAAAACATTTGGTCTGGGTTTGAGGTTATTTCAAGCAGGAGCTCGTTATTTGGAAAAAACAAACTTTTATGATATCGCTCACCCTGTTTTGGAAGAGATCATGCGCAAGACGAATGAAACAGTCTTTTTAGCCTTAGAGAATAATGGAAGGCTAGTATACCTAGACAAAGTAGAAACAACATCTTCGGTTAGAACGTATTGTCAAATTGGCTCTAGTCATCCGATGTATCATGCTGGTTTAGGAAAAGCAATTTTAGCAGCTTTTTCCGAAGAACAAGTGCGAGAAATCATTAAAGAAGAAGATTTAGTGCCTAAAACACAATATACGATTACTACACTCGATGGGCTGTTTAAAGAGTTAGATGAAACTCGAAAAAGAGGGTATGCTATCGATAATAGAGAAGGTGAAATCGAGGTGTTTTGTGTAGCGGCTCCCATTTATAACGCAATGGGGAAGGCTTTTGCTGGTATTAGTATTGCCAGTATGGTATCAAGGATGGAGGCTGATCCTGGCAGGGTGGAGCGATTTGGTAAATTGATTGCCGAGAATGCATTTTCCATTTCAAAGCGCATTGGTTTTAGAGGCGATACATTATATAAGGTTTGACTATTGAAAAGGTATCAGCTTTATGCTGGTACCTTTTTATAGATCAAAAAGAAAAAAGCCTGAACCATTTTGAATGTGGTTCAAGCTTTTTTATAGTATTTTAGAAAAACTTTTATCCTTTACGTGCCATTAAGTTGGATACTTTATTAGCAAAGCTGATTGGATCTTCTGGGAGCAGACCTTCAATAAGCATTGCTTGTACGTATAATAGGTCACAATAATCCTTGAAGGCTTCAGAATCAGGGGTTGCTT
>Ga0316613_10003035_pt1 | contig 10568 bp, 5 predicted proteins | sample OWC_soil_day10_C_2_FD_207647 | JGI IMG/M metagenome (GOLD analysis project Ga0316613, IMG submission 207647) | Wetland soil microbial communities from Old Woman Creek delta, Ohio, United States - OWC_soil_day10_CT_b | ecosystem: Environmental > Terrestrial > Soil > Wetlands | place: USA: Ohio... | reverse complement strand
CGATTGCCGACCGCATTGCGCGCAAGGCCGGGGTGCACCGCGACGTGGCCGACGACTGCGTCAGCTGTCACGTCGAGCACATGGGACGGGCGGCCGATCTCCGGCCGCTCGATCGCAGAGCCTTCGATCACGCAGCCGAGACCGGCTTTCCGCTGGAGGGAGGGCATGCGCCGCTTTCGCTCGACTGTGCCCGGTGCCACAAGACGCGGTCGTTCTTGAGCCTGAACCCCTCCTGCTCGAGTTGCCACACCGACGTCCACAGAGGGGCGCTCGGCTCGGAGTGCGCGACGTGTCACTCCGCGCGGGTCGCGTTCAAGGATGCCTCACGGACGTTCGACCATGGGAGGACCGCCTTCGCGCTGACCGGCGCGCACACGAGGGTCGCGTGCGCCGCGTGTCACGTCGTGAAACCCGAGGCCCCGGCCCGCACCGGCGCGCCGGTCGCGGGCATGCGATTCAAGGGCCTGCCCATGGACTGTGCGTCGTGCCACCGCGATCCGCACCTGGGCCAGGTGGTCCAGGCCTGCGAGACGTGTCACTCGACGAAGGGCTTCGCGACGGTCACCTACACCCACCGCGGGCTCGACGGTTTCTTCGTCGGTCGTCACGAATCACTCGAGTGCGTCCAGTGCCACACGAAGGTGGCGGGCACCTACCCAGCAGGTCGTGGTGTGGCGCTCAAGTTCAAGGTGGGGAAGGAATGCTCGTCGTGCCATCGCGACGCGCACAACGGCTCGCTCGGCACCGCTTGCGCATCGTGCCACGCTCCTGACAACTGGCGCAGCCCGAATCGGGCGTTCCACAAGGTGACCGTGTTCCCACTCGAGGGCCGTCACCTGGGGGTGCCGTGCGCCTCGTGCCACGTCAACGGTCAGCTCAAGGGCACCCCGACGCGCTGCTACGACTGCCACTGGATCAGGCGCCAGGACGACCGCTATCGCACGCGGCTTGGCAACGAGTGCGAGGCCTGCCACCGGCCAGTGTCATGGACCGCGGTGAACTGGGATCACGGTGCTCGCACGGGCCTCGCGCTGAACGCCGCCCACCGCCTGCTGGCCTGCGACTCGTGTCACAGGAACCAGGTGTTTGCGGGGAGCCGGCCCGAGTGCTTCGCCTGTCACGAAGGCCAGTACCGCGCCGCGAGCAACCCCAGTCACGTGGCGGCCGGATTCCCCACGGCGTGCGACCTCTGCCACCGGCCCGCCTCGCCGACCTTCGCCGGGGCCACGTTCGTGCACGCCGCGTTCCAGCTCGTCGGGCAGCACGGCACGCAGCCCTGCGCGGCCTGCCATCGCAACAACCTCTACCGCGGCACCCCGCGCGACTGCATCGGGTGCCACCTGGCCGACTACCAGCGAACGCAGAATCCAGGCCACGCGGCCGCCGGCTTCCCCACCTCGTGCGACACGTGCCATCGGCCGACCGCTGCAGGCTGGCGGGGCTCGGCCACGTTCAATCACAGCGCCGTGTTCCAGTTGGCCGGCCAACACGCGTCTGCCGCCTGCACGTCGTGCCACCAGAACAATCAGTACCGGGGCACGCCGCGCGAGTGCGTCGCCTGCCATCAGGTGAACTATCAACGCACTCAGAACCCCAATCACGCGGCTGCGGGTTTCCCCACTGCCTGCGAGTCATGTCACCGTTCAGGAGGGCCGGGTTGGGCAAGTGGCAGCGGGTTCAACCACAATGCCGCCTTTGCGCTCTCGGGCGCCCACACCTCGACGTCTTGCGCCAACTGCCACCGCAGCGGGCAGTACAAGGGCACGCCGCGCGAGTGCGTCGCCTGTCACCAGGTCGACTACCAGCGCACCCAGAACCCGAACCACGCATCGGCCGGGTTCCCGACCGCCTGCGAGGCGTGCCATCGATCCGGTGGTCCCGGCTGGACGGGCGCGTCGTTCAGCCACAACCAGTTCTTCCCGCTGCAGGGGGTGCACGCGTCGCAGCCGTGCGGGGCCTGTCATCGCGGTGGACAGTACAAAGGCACGCCGCGCGACTGTGTCGGCTGCCATCTCGCGAACTACCAGAGCACCCGCAGCCCGAACCACGTGGCCGCCGGCTTCCCCACCACGTGCAGCGCGTGTCACCGGGCGACCGACTCATCGTGGAACCAGGGGCGCTTCGACCACATTTGGTTCCCCATCACGAGCGGGAGGCACGCCGGCAACGCGTGTTCGGCGTGTCACCAGGATCCGAACAACTACAAGTCGTTCACGTGCCTGACGTGCCACGACCGCTCGAAGATGGACAGCGAGCACTCGGGGCGTGCCGGCTACCGCTACGAGTCGAACGCCTGCTACTCCTGCCACCCCCAGGGCCGCGAATGAGGAGGACCGCGATGCGCCCCCGCCATCCCGCTTGCACCTGGCTCGTTGCCGCGAGTGTCGCGGGCTTCTGCTCGTGTCCCCAGACCGCTGCAGCCCAGGCGACCCGCGCGTGGGGCCGCATCTCGTTCTTCACCAACGTTTCGTCGACGTCCGACACCGATGGCGATCGTCGGTCGCTCGGCGAGTTCGTCACCACCGTGACGTACCGCTCACCCGAAGAAGCTGACACGGCCATGGACGTCGGCTTCGATGGCCGCTTCGCCGGCTACTCGGGCAGCGAACGCGACCCGCGCGTGTCGCTCTACGACGCCTGGGTCGGCACCCGGCTCATGGACGGCGCCCTCCGGGTCAGGGGCGGCCAGTTGTGGCTGAACGAGTTGGGCGCCATCGGCGCGATCATGGGCGGCGTGGTGGAATACCGACGGCCCGTGGGGTCCGGTCACCTGCGCACGGCCGGGTTCGGAGGCCTCGAGCCCAACACGTACGAAGCCGGCTACGTCGAAGACGTGCGCCGCTACGGCGGGTACCTCGCCTACGACGGCCAGGGCGCCCAGCGCTCGGTGCTCGGCTACGTCCTCATCCGGAACGGCGACCTCACCGAGCGATCGGTCTTGACCACGACCAACTACGTGCCCGTCGGCCAGCGGGTCTTCATCTACCAGGCCGCAGAGGTCGATCTCCAGGGACCCGCCGGCCAGGGGTCGGGAGGGCTCACGTATTTCTTCGTCAACGGGCGCGTGACCCCGACTCCGCGGCTCGACATCCAGGGCACTTTCCATCGCGGACTGTCGATTGATGCACGCACGATCACCCTCGACCAGATGAACGGCCGGCCGATTCCCCCGAAGCTGCTCGACGGACTTCTCTTCGAGTCGGCTGGAGGACGCGTCACCGTCGAGGTCGCTCGCGGCGTGCGCGTGTTCGGCGGCTACGGCATCGACAAGAACAACCAGGACAGTGAACAGACGACGCGCGTCACGGCCGGCGGGTACGCGAACAACGTGGCGGGCTCAGGGGTCGACGCCACCGTCTCGTTCTCGCGCTTCGACCGCGGAATGCCTGGCTCCTTCGACTCGTGGTACTTCTCGGTCGGCCGCTCCCTGACCTCGAAGATCTACCTGAGCGGCGACTACACGTCTTCCCTCTCCGTCGCCCGCTTCACCTCTGATGCTGGCCTCATCGTCGAAACGCGACCGCAGACCGACCGCTACAGCGGCTCGGCCGTGGTGAACCTGACACGGCTCGTCTCCCTGCTCGTCACGCTCGAGTACGCGAACGACGATGCGTATACGGACGCCCGCCTTCTCGCGGGAGCCTCGTACCGACTACCCTAGGGCAAGAAAACGGGGACACTCATCTTTTTCGCGCGTCAGTTTTTTGACACATCGGGGACACTGTCGGGAATACTGGGTGGCCTGACCGGTGTCCTCGAATTGAGACCCGCGAAAAAGATGAGTGTCCCCATTTCGGGAGGGCCGTATGTTCGAAGCGGCTGAGCTGGGACGCGCGGTCCCCAAGGACGAGTACAAGGCGCTCGAGCCCACGCTGCGCGAGGAACTGCTGGCTGCCCAGCGCGCGCTGAGCCCCGCACGCTTCCCCGTCATCATCGTCTTCGCCGGCGTGGACGGTGCGGGCAAGGGTGAAACGGTCAACCTCCTCAACGCCTGGATGGACCCCCGCTACCTGGTGACGCGGGCGTTCGGCACGCCGTCGGACGAGGAGCTCGAGCGACCGCCCTCCTGGCGCTTCTGGCGCGAGCTACCGCCGCGCGGGCGCATCGGCCTGTTCCTCAACAGCTGGTACTCGGTCCCCGTGCTCGACCACGTGTTCGGCCGTATCAGCAGCGCGACGTTCGACCAGCACCTCGATCGCATCGTCGACTTCGAACAGACGCTCGCCGACGATGGGGCGCTCATCCTGAAGTTCTGGATGCACCTCGACAAGGCGGCCCAGCGAAAGCGCCTCAAGAAGCTCGAGAAGGACCCGCTCACCCGCTGGCGCGTCACCAGGCGGGAGTGGAGACACTGGCGGATGTACGAGAGGTTCATCGGCACTGCCGAGCGTACGATCCGACGCACCAGCCGAGGCCCGGCCCCATGGATGATCGTCGAGGGCCGCGACCCGGCCTACCGCTACCTGACGATCGGCCGCACGATTCGGGATGCCATCCACCAGCGGCTCGAGGAGGTCGCGAGCGCGGCACGACCGCAGCCCGTGGCCCGCGCCGAAACGAAGGACCCGAAGAGGGCCCGCGCAAAATCCATCGCTGCTGTCCTCCGCAAGACCCCGTCCATTCTCTCGAGCCTCGACATGACCCAGGCGGTGGCGAGGGGGAAGGCGGCACGGGAACTCGAGCGCCAGCAGGGCCGGTTGAATCGCCTGCAGCGCAAGGCCGCGTCGCGCGGCGTGTCGACGATCCTCGTGTTCGAGGGCTGGGACGCCGCCGGCAAGGGCGGCGCCATCCGACGTGTGACGGCCGCGCTAGACGCGAGGGACTACCAGGTCATTCCCATCGCGGCACCCACCGACGAGGAGCGGGCTCACCACTACCTCTGGCGGTTCTGGCGTCACCTCTCGCGGGCTGGGCGTCTGACGATCTTCGACCGCAGCTGGTACGGGCGGGTGCTGGTCGAGCGTGTCGAGGGCTTCGCGACCGAAAGGGAGTGGATGCGAGCCTACGCCGAGATCAACCAGTTCGAAGACCAGCTGGCGGCCCACGGCATCGTGCTCGTGAAGTTCTGGCTGCACATCACGCCCGACGAGCAGCTGCGACGCTTCAAGGAGCGCGAGACGATCGCGCACAAGCAGTGGAAGCTCACCGACGAGGACTGGCGGAACCGCCAGAAGTGGCCGCTCTACGAGGCGGCCGTCAACGACATGGTCGAGCGCACGAGCACGGGCGTGGTGCCCTGGACGCTCGTCGAAGCCAACGACAAGCGCTTCGCGCGCATCAAGGTGCTCGAGACGACCGGCGATCGGATCCAGGCTGCCCTGCGACGCGGGTGACGCCCTGGGGCCGCGTCGCGAATCGCTAGCCCTGCGGACCGAATCGGTCGGAGATACAAACCGCTGGGCTCCCCTTGCGGGATTCCGGCGATCCGTCCGCGCGCAGCCCTGCCAAAGTGCTGTACCCCACGGATTTCCAGCCAAAACCACGCACGCGCGCTGGCAGCGGCATTGCTAGTCCGCCCGACGATACCGTCGGGTCTGCCGGCTTTGCCACCTGCCGTGCTCTCGAGCCGCAGTCGTGGCGCGCCGGTCGCGTCATTCGAGGCACTGGGAAGTCGCCCCTCTCACTAGCGGAGGCAAGGCCATGCCGGTTCCGTCCCGCCGCCCCTTCCCGAGTTCGATTCATGAAACCCTGATGCTGCCCCGGTTCTCGCCGGACCAGGACAGCGGTCCCGAGGTCTCACGCCGCGACTTCGTCCGCGTCGTGATGACCGCGGCCGCCGCCGTCGGCCTCTCGGGCACCGCGGCGGCACGCATGGCCGAGGCCGTCGCCAAGGGGGTCAAGCCGTCGGTCATCTGGCTGCACTTCCAGGAGTGCACCGGGTGCACCGAGTCGTTGCTCCGCACGGCGCACCCCGACATCGGCAGCTTGATCCTCGACCTCATCTCGCTCGACTACCACGAGACGCTGTTTGCCGCGGCCGGACACCAGGCGGAAGCCGCGCTCCAGCAGGCGATGAAGGACAACGCCGGCAAGTACGTCTGCATCGTCGAGGGCGCGATCCCGACCAAGGACGGTGGGATCTACTGCAAGATCGGCGGGCGGACGGCCATCGACATGGTCACCGAGGTGGCCGAACAGGCCGGTGCGATCATCGCCATCGGGTCGTGCGCGTCGTGGGGCGGCGTGCCGTCGGCAGACCCGAACCCGACCGGCGCGACCGGCGCGCCAATGGTGCTGAAGGGCAAGACGGTGGTCACGATCCCTGGCTGCCCGGCCAACCCCTACAACCTGCTCGGCACGGTACTCCAGTTCGTGACGCTCGGCACGTTGCCCGAGCTCGATGACAAGGGCCGGCCCAAGTGGGCCTACGGTCGCACCATCCACGAGCACTGCCCGCGCCGCGCGCATTTCGACGCCGGCCGGTTTGCGCAGCAGTTCGGGGACGAGAACCACCGGCAGGGCTACTGCCTCTACAAGCTCGGCTGCAAGGGGCCGCAGACGCACGCCAACTGCTCGGTGATGCACTTCGGCGAGGTGGTCGACGCGTGGCCCATCGGGCTCGGCCACCCATGCTTCGGCTGCACCGAGCAGAAGCTGGCGTTCCGCGTGGCCCTGCACGACACGGTCGACATCGAGCGGCCCACGCCGCCCGACACCTACCCCGGCATTCGTGAGCCGCAGGGCGGTGTCAGCACCGTGGCGGCCGGCATTGCGGGCCTGGCCGCCGGCGCGTTGCTTGGCGCTGGCTACAAGTTCAGCAAGACCCTCGCGTCGGAGGCGCCGCCCACCAAGCCAAGCGGCGGCTCGAGCAAGAAGGAGGTGTAGCCATGGCAGTGGGACGTCGCAAGGTCCTGCAGGTCATTGCGGGCACCGGCGCGATCGCGGCGGCCAATGCGGTCCCGGTCAGGGCGGCCCGCGCCGCCAAGGCCGCACCGCCCGACGCGCTCGGCATGCTGTACGACACCACGCTGTGCATCGGCTGCAAGGCCTGCGTGTCGGCGTGCCGTGAAGCCAACGACCTCCAGCCCTCGTGGGACGAGGAGCGGCTGCACCATGCGCCGCTCGATCTCAACGGGCGCACGAAGAACGTCATCAAGCTCTACAAGGAAGGCGACCGGATGTCGTTCTTCAAGGCGCAGTGCATGCACTGCGTCGACCCGGCCTGCGCAAGCGCGTGCATGCTGGGCTCGCTGCACAAGGACGAGGTCACGGGCATCGTCACCTACGACGCGAGCTACTGCGTCGGCTGCCGCTACTGCATGATGGCCTGCCCGTTCAACGTGGCCAAATTCGAGTACGAGAAGCGGGCGCCGAAGATCGTCAAGTGCGAGCTGTGCCGGCACCGGTTCGGCGGCGCGCAGCTGGCGTCGACGGGCGGCTTCAGCCGCTTCGCGACCGGACATGGGCCCGCGTGCTGCGAGGTGTGCCCGCGCGGGGCGGTCATCTACGGCAAGCGCACGGAACTGCTGCAGGAGGCCAAGCGCCGCATCGAGGCCAACCCCGGTCGGTACTACCAGGACAAGGTCTACGGCGAGGCCGACGCCGGTGGGACGCAGGTGCTCTACCTCTCGCACGTGCCGTTCGACAAGATCAGCCTGCCGGACATCGGCAGCCAGGGTGTGCCGCACGTGGCCTACACCATCCAGGAGGGGCTCTACCGTGGGTTCGTGGCCCCCGTGGCGCTCTACGGCGTGCTGGGGCTGGTGATGCTGCGCAACCGCAAGAAAGGTGGCGCGGCAGCACCCGAGGCCCAGAAGGGAGGCCGTCGTGAGTAGCCACGCCGTCGTGCACGCGCCGGTGGGCGGCGAGCTGATGACGCCAGCCTACAAGAAGCTCCTCTGGGTCGTCGCGATTGGGGCCGTGGCCGCGCTCTGGCGCTTCTCGATGGGCCTTGGTGCCTCGAGCAACCTGAGCGACGGCTACCCCTGGGGCATCTGGATCGCGATCGACGTGGTCACCGGCACCGCCCTTGGCTGCGGCGGCTACGCGGTGGCGCTGCTCGTCTACATTTTGAACAAGGGCGAGTACCACCCCCTCGTGCGCCCCGCAGTCCTCACGAGCCTGCTCGGGTACGGTCTGGCAGTCATCGCCGTGACAATCGACCTCGGCCGTTTCTGGGAGCTCTGGAAGGTCCCCGTCTTCTTCTGGCGCTGGAGCCACAGCCCGCAGCTCGAGGTGGCCCTGTGCGTGGCCGCCTACGTGGCCGTGCTCCTCGTCGAATTGTCACCGGCGTTCTTCGAGAAGTGGCGCCACGATGCCAGCACGGGGCTGCGGTCGCTGGCCGAGTCGGGCCTGCGCTTCGTCGACAACTGGCTGGTGTGGATCCTCGCCCTGGGCATGCTGCTGCCCACCATGCACCAGTCGTCGCTCGGGACGATGATGTTGCTGCCGGCGACCAAGCTGCACCCGTTGTGGTTCACGCCGTGGCTGCCGCTCCTGTTCCTCGTCAACTGCCTGATGATGGGCTACGGCGCCGTGGTGCTCGAGAGCCACCTTTCCGCGCGGGCGTTCGATCGGCCGCTCGAAAGCGAGATGCTCGCCCGGCTCTCGAAGGTGGTGCTCTACGTCACCGTGGCGTGGACGCTCTTTCGCGTGGCCGAGGTGGCGATTGCCGGCGACCTCGCGACGATCGCCAGCGGCATGGGCGTGGCCTTCCTCATCGAGGTCGCGCTGCACCTGGCCATCATCTGGCTGCTTCTGTCCGACGTCGGCCGCTACACGCCCGCGACCCAGTTCCGGGCCGGCGTGCTGCTGGTCGTCGCCGGCACCGTCTTCCGCGTGAACACCTACCTCGTCGCCTTCCAGCCGGGCCCGAACTGGTCGTACTTCCCGGCGATTCCCGAACTGCTGATCACGCTTGGCATCATCGCCCTCGAGGTCGCCCTGTACGTGGCGGCCGTGAAGAAGTTCCCGATTCTGGCGGGCGCTCCAACGCGAGCCCGCAGCTAACCCAGGGGTTCCGACATGAGCCGAATCACGATCGACCCGGTCACCCGCATCGAGGGTCATCTCCGCATCGACGTCGAAGTCAACGGGGGGCGTGTCGCCAACGCGTGGTCGTCGGGACAGATGTTCCGCGGCATCGAGCGCATCCTGCAGGGACGCGACCCGCGCGACGCCTGGCTCTTCACCCAGCGCTTCTGCGGGGTGTGCACGACGGTGCACGCCATCGCCTCGGTACGCGCGGTGGAGAACGCGCTGGGGCTCGAGGTGCCGCTCAACGCGCAGTACATCCGCAACCTCATCATCGCCGCGCACGCGCTGCACGATCACATCGTGCACTTCTACCACCTGTCGGCCCTCGACTGGGTCGACGTGGTCTCGGCGCTCAAGGCCGACCCGGCCAAGGCGGCGACGCTGGCCGAGAGCCTCTCGGACTGGCCCAACAACAACCGGCTTCAGCTCAAGGCCGTGCAGGACCGGGTGAAGGGCTTCGTCGAAGCCGGCCAGCTCGGCATCTTCACGAACGGCTACTGGGGCCACCCGGCGATGAAGCTCCCGCCGGAGGTCAACCTGCTGGCGGTGGCGCACTACCTCGAGGCGCTCGAGTACCAGCGGCGCGCCAACCAGGTGGTGGCCATCCTGGGCAGCAAGACCCCGAACATCCAGAATCTCGCGGTCGGGGGCGTCGCCAACGCCATCAACCTCGACAACGAGGCCACGCTGAACATGAAGAAGTTGTACCAGGTGAAGGACCTGCTCGACGGCATGATGGCATTCGTCGAGAAGGTGTACTTCCCCGACATCTGCGCCGTAGGCGCGATGTACGCAGACTGGTTCAACTACGGCAAGGGTGTGCCCAACTACCTGGCCGTACCCGATCTGCCCCTCGATGGCAAGGGCACGCAGTTCGACCTGCCGGGCGGCACGATCATGAACGGCGACCTGTCGACGATCAGGGAGATCAAGTCGTTCGAGGACCCGTACTTCAAGGACAACGTGGCCGAGTGCATCGCCCGATCGTGGTACGACGGCGACTGGACGAAGCACCCGTGGGATGAGAGCACCGACCCCAAGTACGGCGAGTGGCAGGATGACGGCAAGTACTCGTGGATCAAGGCCCCGCGGTTCAACGGCGAGGTCGTGCAGGTCGGCCCGCTGGCCCAGGTGCTCGTCGGCGTCGCGCTGAAGCACGAGCCCACCGTGCGCTGGGCGATGAAGACGCTCGAGACGGCTGGAAAGATCGCGGGGGCGCAGCTGAGCCCCGCCATCCTCCACTCGACGCTGGGCCGCCACGCGGCGCGCATGATTCGCACCGCGGTCATCGGCGAGGTGGCGCTCAAGCACTGGCAGTTGCTGATCGAGAACATCAAGAAGGGCGACGTCAGCATCTACAACAAGCCCGAGTTCAAGGGCGAGCAGCGTGGCTTCGGGTTCCACGAAGCGCCGCGCGGCACGCTCTCGCACTGGGTCGTCATCCGCGACGGCAAGATCGCCAACTACCAGGCGGTGGTGCCGTCCACGTGGAACGCGGGCCCGCGCGACGACAAGGGACGCATGGGGCCGTACGAGGCGTCGCTCGTAGGCAACCCGGTGGCGAATCCTGAGCTTCCGCTCGAGGTGCTCCG
>Ga0316613_10003029_pt1 | contig 10583 bp, 14 predicted proteins | sample OWC_soil_day10_C_2_FD_207647 | JGI IMG/M metagenome (GOLD analysis project Ga0316613, IMG submission 207647) | Wetland soil microbial communities from Old Woman Creek delta, Ohio, United States - OWC_soil_day10_CT_b | ecosystem: Environmental > Terrestrial > Soil > Wetlands | place: USA: Ohio... | reverse complement strand
AGGACGACTTCGCCGAGTGGCAGGAGATGACCTACGACAGCTGCACCCTGTGCGGCCGCTGCTCCATGGTCTGTCCGGTCGGCAACGACATCGCCTACATGATTCGCAAGCAGCGCGAGGCCTTCGCAGCGGCGGGCTATTCACCCGAGGGGCTGCAGGGCGCGACGCGGCGCGCGCTCGAGATCGGCAGCCCGATGGGCCTCACGCTCAAGGCGCTGGAAGCGCAGATCGCCCACGTCGAGGAGGCGACGGGACTCGAGATCCCGATGGACAGGCAGGGCGCCGACTACATGGCGCTGCTGTCGTCCATGGAGGTGATCAACTTCCCCGAGTACATCGAGAGCCTGGTCCGGATCTTCCATGCCGCCGGCGTGAGCTGGACCTTCTCCAGCAAGGCCTTCGAGGCGACCAACAGCGGCATCCAGATCGGCGACTCGAAGATCGCCGCCGAGCTCGTCAGCCGCGTCGTGAATGCCGCCGAGGGGCTCGGCGTGAAATACGTCATAAGCCCCGAGTGTGGCCACGCCTACACGGCGATCCGCTGGGACGGCCCGAACCTGATCAAGCGACCCTACAAGTTCGAGGTGGTGCACATCCTCGAGCTGCTCGACCAGCTGCGTGCCGAAGGCCGGCTGCGCACGGAGGGCATCGAGAGCGAGCGCCTGACCTTCCACGACCCCTGCCAGATCGTGCGCCGCGGCGGCGTGCTCGAGCCGCCCCGCAATCTGATGCGCATGGTCGCGCCGGATTACGCGGAGATGGGCGACCACGGCAAGATGAACTGGTGCTGCGGCGGTGGCGGTGGCGTGAGCGCCAACGAGGGCGCGGAGGAGCTGCGGCTCCAGGCCTTCAAGCGCAAGAAGCGCCAGCTCGAGGAGCTGAACGTGGAGGGCCTGGTCACGGCCTGCGCGAACTGCCGGATCGTGATCGAGGAGGGCCTCGAGCACTACGGGATGGACATCCACGTCACCGGGCTCACCGAGCTGCTGGCCAAGCACCTCGTCGAGGGCGGTGCGAAGCCTAACGACTGAGGTTGCAGCGCGCGGCAGTCGCTGAAGCGCATAGGGCCCGTGGCCGCCATTTGCGCGGCGGATTGGCGCGCACGGCGCGCCCGATGACTTCGCGGCGGAAGGGCCACCCGCTGCCAGTTTCGTAGATGGGCAGGGCGCAGCGCTGCCGGTCGATCGAGCTACGTCCCGGATCGGCGCAGCAGCTGTTCCACCTGGGCCAGGTCGTCGGGCCGATTGAGGTTGAGGAAACTGTCGCGGCAATCGCTGAAGTCGGCGGTCGCCATGCGGTGGCGCGCGTACCAGAAGTCAATCTTGCGCTCGCCGGACGCCAGGAAGGCATCCACGCTGTCGCGCAACGCGGCGGGGATCAACGCATAGACCGGCTGCAGGCGCTCGCCGTCGTGGGCCACGGCCAGCTCTGCGCCAGTGCTCTCGAGCGCGTCCGACAGCCGGGCTGCCAGGTCGGGCGGCGGTACCGGGCTGTCGCAAGGCACGGTGAGAATGGCGGCGTCTGCGGGCACCTCCGCGAGCGCTGCCGCGAAGCCTGCCAGGGGCCCCTGGTGATTCGGCAGCCGGTCCCCGATGACCGGGAAGCCGTATTGGCCATACCGCTCGGCATTGCGGTTGGCGTTGATCAGGATGGCGTCGACCTGCGGCAACAGCGCGTCGATGATCCACGCGATCATCGGTCTCGCTGCGACCTCGACCAGCCCCTTTTCGATACCGCCCAGCCGCCTCGCCTGGCCGCCGGCGAGGATCACGCCGATGATCGCCGCAGGAGTCGCCGCCACGGTGCGCTGTCCCAGGAGTTCGGGTAGCCGCCATTCTCGGCCGAACGACCACGTGGTGCAAAAGGTCGCCGGGTGCGCCGCCGGGGGTGCCGCGCCATTCGTGTCACCGCACGCCGCAGTTCCGAATTTCGTTGACCAGAACGCCTATGTTCGCCGAATGATGTGGGACAAAATGACCCTGCTAGGTCGGCCCAGCCCTGGACCGATCGCGACCAGGCCTCGCGGTGGTGCCGTCGCCGCGTGGCGAGACCAGCCCCATGAGACGACAGGATGCTGGACGGGTAGCGCCACTCCCCTCGTGGACGGGACACCCTCCGTACGGACTCGCGATCCTCGTCATCGCGCGCTCCTCGCGCATCGCGAGGCTCCTCGCCGAGGGGTTCGGCGAGGCGCGCGCGCTGGTGGAGCTGGCGCCGTCGCTGGAGGCGGCCGAGCAGCTTCGGCGCCGCCTGCGGTTCGACGTCATCGTCAGCGAGCAGGAAGGCGTCGAATCCGCGGCTACCGAGTGGGTCGCCGAGCGTCGCCGGGGGGGTGACCACACGCCGGTCGTGCTGGTCGTCGCGAGCGCCGACCGGGATGCCGTCTTGCGGGCGCTGCGCGCGGGCGCCTCCGACCTTCTGACAGGGGCGCCCACCTTCCAGGATCTGGCCGAGCGGATCGAGCGGCTCCTCGGGAGCTCGCCGGTCGCCCGTGATGCGACGCCGGCGCAGCTTCCCGGAGGCGACGACGTCTTCGACCGCGACGGCATCGTCGGCGAGAGCCAGGCGATGACTGACCTGTCGGAGGTCATCCGGCGCATCGCGCCGGTGCCCACCACGGTGCTCGTCGAGGGCGCGTCGGGCACCGGCAAGGAGCTCGTGGCCCGGGCAATTCACCGGCTCAGCGGGCGGAAGGGGCCCTTCGCGGCGATCAACTGCGGCGCCATCACGGCCGACCTCTTCGAGAGCGAGCTCTTCGGCCACACCAAGGGGGCTTTCACCGGTGCCCTCCAGGCGCGCGACGGGCTGTTCGCCTATGCCGAGGGTGGCACGATCTTCCTGGACGAGATCGGCGAGATGCCCCTGTCGATGCAGGCCAAGCTACTGCGCGTGCTGGAGCAGCGGACCATTCGCCCCGTCGGCGGCAATCGCGAGCTGCCGGTGGACGTGCGGGTCATTGCTGCCACGAACCACGACCTGCGGGCGCGGGTGGATGCTGGCGCGTTCCGTGAGGACCTGTTCCACCGCATCAATGTCCTCGTCATCCGCGTGCCCGCCCTGCGCGAGCGGCCGGAGGACATCCCCGTGCTCGGCCGCTATTTCCTGCAGGGCATCAGCGCCAGGATGGGGATCCATCTTCCGGAGATCGGCGACGGTGAATGGTTGAGGCTGCGGCAGTACCCCTGGCCAGGGAACGTCCGTGAGCTGCGAAACTTGGTGGAGCGCTGTGCGCTGCTCAACCAGCGCCCCAGCGCCTGCCTGGGCGCGGCGGCGGAGGGGGACGCCGGCGTCGAGCCGGCGGCCGACGACCTCACGCTCGATACCTTCGAGCGCCAGCACATCCGCGCCGTCGTGGAGCTCAGTGGCGGCAACAAGTCCCAGGCTGCGCGACGCCTGGGGATTTCACGCAAGACCCTCGAACGGAAACTGCGGCGCTGGGAATCGGCCGCGGCGTCCGACGCGCGGCCGAGCCGCCGTGCGGGTGCCGCTTTCTGACGCACCGGATCGGCCGACGCGGTGTCCACGTCGTTGCCGATCTGTCGAGCGGCGTCTGGTGAGTCCTAGGGGCGGGGTGGCGTGGACCGCGGCGCACGCCTGCGCCAGCCGGCCCGCACCAGCTCGACAGCTACGCCGGCGATCAGCCCGACCGCGACATTGACTCCGATACCCACCGCGGCGGTCAGAAGGATGACGGTTAGATGATTCGGTCGTCGGTCGAAGAGGCGCTTGCTTACGGCGAGGTCGACCCCGGTGATCACCAGCAGCGCGCCCACGGCCGGGAGTGGCAGAACGCCCAGAAGGTCCGCCGCCTGAGGTCCCAGCAGCAGGCCGAGAGACAGGCAGGTCAGGCCGAATACGGCGGGCGCGAGGCCCGTGCGCGCGCCGAACTTGTGTTGCGCGACGAGACCGCCCGCGCCGTGACACATCGGGAAGGCGCCAAAGGGCGCGAGAAGGAGGTTCAGGGCGCCCGACGAAAGCGCGAGGCGTCGCGGCGTGATGCGCGCCCGATCGTCCGGGAAGAGGTGGCTCGCGATCGCGGCGGTGACCAGCACCGCGTTCGTCAGGGTCAGGGCGAGCTGCGGTAGCAACACGGCTTCGGTGGCCTGCCGGACCGCGTGCCATTCGGGCAGGCTCAGCGCAGGCAGGTGGAGGCCGAACGCAATCTCCGGCAGCCTGGCGTCGGGACGCGTTGCCGCCCACGCCGCGGCAGCGGTCAGGGCCACGAGCAAGGCCAGCGGCTTCAGTCGGGTTCGATCGGTGGCGATCAGTACGCCCAGGACGAGGCCGCCCAGCTGCCAATCCCGTGACACGAGGCCGGCCCCCACCCAAGCCAGGTGTATGCCAACCGCCAGCTGAACCCCGTTAGGACCGTCTGCGGAACCTTGCGGGCCAGCGCGTTCAGCGCGCCGGTCAGCGCGAGTAGGAGCAGGATCCCACCGAGCAGCAGGCCGCTCGCGGCGACGGCTCCCGGGCCGATTCCGGCGGCAATCACGATGCCGGCCACGGCCTTCATCGGCTGGACGGGAACCGGCCGGCGATAGAGGGCCGCAGTGGCGATGGCGAATGCGCCGAAGCCGATCAGCATGCCGGTGGGATCGAACCGCTGCAGCGAGAAGACCCCGATCATGAGCGGCAGAAAGGTGCCGAGGTCTGCAAAGTCCCCCGACAGATCGCCGAGCAGCCGGTGTGCAGGCGCATCGGGCCTCGGTGGCCCGGCCTGATCGCCGGCTGGGCGGTCCCCCGATGACTGCCCGGGCGTCGTCATGGCTTCTTCCATTGTCGCAGTGCGGGAAATGATGCACTCTTTACCGGAAAGCTGAAAATTTCGACACCGGACGACACGAAATGCAGGACTTCGGCGAGGCCTTCGGCCTGGCATGGTCCCTTGTCCTGGACGCCGACGCAGACTTGGTAGAGATCATCGGGCTGTCGTTACAGGTCAGCCTGACGGCGGTGGTCGTCTCGTGCGCCCTCGGCTTGCCCCTGGGTGCGGTCCTTTCCATCGCACGGTTCCCTGGGCGCAGTGCTGTCCTCGTCGTCGTCAATGCCCTGATGGGCCTGCCGCCCGTCGTCGTCGGTCTGCTCGTGTACCTGATGTTGTCCAACGCCGGCCCGCTCGGCTGGCTGCAGTTCCTGTACACGCCGACGGCAATGATCATCGCGCAGACCGTCCTGGTCACGCCCATCGTCGTCGCGCTATCACGCGAGTTCATCCAACAGCTCCACGCCGAGTATGCCGAGCAGTTCCGCTCCCTGTGCGTCAGCCGGGCTTCGATGGTCGCTGCCCTGCTGTGGGACGCGCGATACAGCCTGCTCACCGTGGCGCTCGCCGGGTTCGGCCGGGCCGTCGCCGAGGTCGGCGCGGTGATCATCGTCGGCGGCAACATCAATCACCTGACGCGGGTGATGACGACGGCAATCGCGCTCGAGACCTCGAAAGGCGATCTCGCGCTCGCTCTCGGACTCGGCTTCGTCCTCCTGACCATCGCCCTGGTCGTCAACGCAGGTGTCATGGCGCTGCGCATGGCTGCTGCCCGCTACGCCTATGCCTGAGGCAATCGCCCTGATGGGCGACGCCGCAGGTGCCGCGGCGTCGCTGCCCCTCCTGCCGGTGGTGGCTCGCGGGCTCGTCTTCGAGGCCGGTGGCAAGCGGCTGATCGACGGCATCGACCTGGTGCTGTCCGCGGGCGGCATCACGGTGATCATGGGCCCGAACGGCGCGGGCAAGAGTCTGCTGTTGCGGCTGCTCCACGGCATGATCGAGCCAACCGCCGGCACGGTGCGCTGGGGCGGCGAGCCGCCCGACGACGCGGTTCGCAGGCGTCAGGCGATGGTGTTCCAGCGGCCCGTGCTGCTGCGGCGGTCGGTTGCGGCGAACGTCGAGTTCGTCCTCAACCAGCGCGGCCCGGCGGGTAAAGAGCGCTGTCGCGAGCTGCTTCGGCAGGTCGAGCTGGAGGCATTGGCCAGTCGTCCGGCACGGCTGCTGTCGGGTGGCGAGCAGCAGCGTCTCGTCCTCGTGCGCGCGCTCGCGACCGAGCCCGAGGTCCTGTTCCTCGACGAGCCGACCGCGAGCCTCGATCCTCATTCCACCGCCATGATCGAGCGCATCGTGCGAGCGATGCACGAGCGCGGCACCAAGATCGTCTTCGTCACCCACGATCTCGGGCAGGCGCGCCGGCTGGCCCAGGAGGTGGTTTTCCTGCACGCGGGCCGCGTCGTCGAGCACGCGCCGGCACCGGAGTTCTTCACCAGGCCGGTGTCGCCACAGGCGCAAGACTACCTGGCGGGCCGCCTGGTCTTCTGACGATTCACCACCAGCAAGAAAGCGAAGGAGACTGTCATGTGTCACTCATGGGTTCTGCGGGCTGCTGTCCTTGCGCTCGGCGTCGGCATTCTCGTCACACCTGCCGCGGCCCAGGAAAAATCGATCATCGTTCAGTCCACCACGTCCACCGCCAACTCGGGCCTGTATGACGCGATTCTTCCCAAGTTCACCGAAAAGACCGGCATCAAGGTGAACGTCGTCGCTGTCGGCACCGGTCAGGCCATCAAGAATGCGATGAACGGCGACGGCGACGTACTTCTCGTCCACGACAAGCCGGCGGAAGAGAAGTTCATCGCCGACGGCTATGGGGTCCAGCGTCTCGACGTGATGTACAACGACTACATCATCGTCGGTCCGGCCGCGGACCCGGCGAAGGTGGGGGCGATGAAGAACGCGGCCGCAGCGATGAAGAAGATCGCCGATGCCAAGGCTGCCTTCGCATCGCGGGGCGACAACTCGGGCACGCACGTGGCGGAAAAGGCGTTGTGGAAAGCCGCGGGCGTCGATGCCGCCGCCGCGAGCGGCGGCTGGTACCGCGAGACTGGGTCGGGAATGGGCGCGACCCTCAACACCGCAGTCGGCATGAGTGCCTACGCGCTGACCGACCGAGGCACCTGGATCAGCTTCAAGAACAAGGGCGACTACAGGATCCTGGTCGAGGGCGACCCGGCACTGTTCAACCAGTACGGGGTCATGCTCGTCAATCCGCAGAAGCATCCGAAAGTGAAGGCCAAGGAAGGGCAGGCCTTCGTCGACTGGATCCTCGGCACCGAGGGCCAGAAGGCCATCGCCGACTTCAAGCTGGAGGGGCAGCCGCTGTTCTTCCCGAACGCAAAGAAGTGATCGCGGTCGCAGCTGGCGGACAGCTGGCAGCAAGCGCGTGAGCGGCGGCCGCCGCTCACGTCGAGAAGGGTTGGAACGGCGCGCCGGGGCACAGTGACCGCCGGGTTGCCCTTCGCGTGGCGCCGGTCGAGCAGGACGCCCTCAGTCGTCGACCGCCAACATCACGTCGCTCGCCTTGATGACGACTGAGACCTCCTTGCCCGTGGCGAGTGTCAGGCGCTCGGCCGAGTCCGACGTGATCGTCGCGGTGATGACGTGGCCGCCGCCCACGTCCACCTGGATCTGTGCAGCAACTGCGTCTTTTCTGACGTCGACGATCTTGCCTCTGAGAATGTTCCGCGCGCTGATCTTCATTACCGTTACCTCTCGTGGGACTCATGCCGCATTGAAGTGGACTCGTCCGAGCCCAGCCACATCATAGCCCGTCAGCTCCTTTACTTTCGTCAGGAACGCGTTTGACCGGCAGAAGGCGGCGAGGCATTGCAGCGGCGGCTCGAACCAGGCCCGCCGGTCGACAAGTAGGTCGAAGCGTTCGCGAACGATCGGCACGAATCGCAGCTGGTACTGCCGCGCGAGGCATCGCAGGCCGAATGCCGCGTCGGCCTTGCCGTCGAGCACCGTGAGCGCTGCGTCGGTTTCCGAGCGCGCTGGGGTGATGAGCTCGACATCCGAGGGACCGATGCCGTGCCGTTCCAGCAGGTGCGCAAGCAGGACCTGGCTGCCGGCCTCCGGCTGACGCGGCGCGATGCGCTGGCCGCGCAGATCCTCGAGCCGTTCGATCGACCGGCGGGACGTCGGCGCTACGATCAGGCCGCGATCGCGCCAGGCAAACTCGAGCAGGACGACGCCGTCGTGGGCGAATCGGCTGTGGATCAGCGGCTCGTTCCAGGTGTCGGTCGCGGGAACGTAGACGTGCAGGCCGGTCGCAATGCCCTCGCCATTGGCAAACCGCTCGAGGCCATCGAGACTGCCGTCCAGGAAAGTGGCGAGACCGCAGCGCGACTCCCGCAATGCCCATTCGAGCAGCGGGTCGTGGCTGCCGAGCAGGACGTTCGGGCGCGCGATTGACGGGGTAGGCAACTGCCCCGAGCTGCGCCGCGTGATCCAGGCCGTGACGGCGTCGCGCGGGAACAGCAGCTTGCCCGTCGCCCGCGAGCAGGGCAGCTCGCCCGCGGACGCGAGCTCGTAGACTTTGCGTTCCTTGACCCGGAGCAGCTCGGCGAGCTCCCGCGTGGTCAGAAAATCGCTGTTCGATCCGGTCACGGTCTCGCCTCCCCGTAAAGTGGGTCCAGGCAGAACTGGAGGTCTCCGTGCAGACTACGCCCAGGGGGCCGCCAATACGCAAGAGCGGGTTCACGGAGAGGCGGATCGTTTAGGCGCTGAAGCAAGTGGAACGCGGACATCAGGCCCGGGAGGTGTGCCGTGAGGTCGGCATCGCCGAAGCGACCTGCTACATCTGGAAGGCGAAGTGCGGTGGCATGGCGGCGCCCGACCTCCGGCGCCTGATGGACCTCGAAGAGGAGAACGCCCGGCTCGAGCGGACGTAGCCCGAGCTGGCGCGGGTGAACGCGGCGCTCGAGAACGTCAACAGAAAGTTGTAGCGCCAGCCGGGAAGCGACGGCTGGCAGAGGCGCCGATGTGTCAGCAGGGCCTGAGTCAGCGGCAGGCCTGCGCGGCGGTCGGGCTGGCGCCGTCGACTGCGCGGCAAGCGGCGGTTCCGCACCATAAACGTCATCGACGTCTTCAACCGCGAAGGGCTGGACATCGAGGTCGATATGAATTTGCCGGCCGCCCGGGTGAGCCGGGCGCGGGGGCGGATCGCTGCCTGGCGCGGCCATCCCGCCAGGCTGGGGCGCGACAACAGCCCCGAGTTCGTCACCACCGCCTTGGCCGAGTGGGCCGAGGCGAAGGGCGTCGAGCTCATACTCGTCCAACCGGGTCGGCCGATGCAGAACGGCTGCATCGAACGGTCCAACGGCAGCAACCGCCAGGGCGTCCTGGATCTGTACGTATTCCGGACCCTGAGCGCGGCTCGCGAGCAAACCGAACGCTGGCCTGCCGACGACAACGAGCAGATCCCGCACGACCCGCTGCAAGACCTTACCGCAGTCGAGTAACGGTTGCACCACACCCCGGAAACCTCCAGGAATGACTGGCACCAAAAAGGGGGAGTCGACAAAAGCACGACATCCCGACTCGGCCATTGCTGCCGAAGCAATCGAAGCGGTCGGAGAAAGTGAATGCGGTGCCCTGCAAGGAGTCGTCACCAGGCATATCGACGACGAATTCAGGAACGGGATTCTCGCGGTCATGTACGATGACATCATGTGGCATCGCTTGAACCGTCGCGCGTGACGGTCGATTCCGCGTGGGTTCGGAGCTGAGGCCGCACCGCGGGGCACTTCGAGCCACGCCGCGGGCGAGTCGGCGCACGGAGGCCGCGACGGCGGGCTGACCGCACGATTTCCCAGCGCTGCTCAGCCGCGTGTCAGGATGAGCCGGTGCTCGATACTGGCGATCGCCTCGAAATCCTTGTCGTCGTGCAGCAAGGGCACGCCGTGCTGCAGCGCGAGCGTGGCGATCAGGCAGTCGTGCGGACTGCGTGGCGTAATGCCGGCCCAGCGGCAGCGCGCATACAGCTCACCTGCGTCCGCATGGGTGACAGCACCTGGTTTCGGCTCGAGCAGCGGTAGCGCCAGGAAGTGGGTGCGCAGCCGCGCGAGGCTGTTTGGCGAGGACGCCCCCTGAAGCAGCTCCTGCACGATTACCGGTGTGACCGCGGCCTCACCGAGCTCGAGCAGCCGTTCGAGCATGGCGACCGGCGCCGACCGCTGCCCGCGGAGCAGATCGATCCAGACCGTCGAATCAACGAGGATCACGACTCATGTTCCGACGCACTGCGCGCACGTCGTAGTCGGGCGCGATCAGCTCCTTGCCGATCAACCCGAGGATGTCGCGCTGCCGGGCGCGGGCGACGTAGTCGCGCAGCGCCACGTCGACGGCCTCGCGCATCGTCTTTGCCTTGGCGAGCCGCATGGCCTGCTTGATCAGCTTGTCGTCGAGCACGATGTTGGTTCGCATATACACCTCCGAAGGTGTAGCGTAATCGCAGGCGGGGCGCGCCGCCAGCCGCGCAGCATCAGTCCGGCTGCGCCGGCGCGCGGGGTGCCGGGCGGCACAGGTTCGCTGGGCGCGGCGGCCTGCGCGCGGCAAGGCCGCGAGAACCGCCGGCCCTGGCAAGAGACGCGCGGCTCAGCCCGTTCCGGTCGTTGCCGCCGCGCCCTGCTCCAGCAGCTCCGTGTCGCCATGACTGTAGGCCGGCGCACAGCAGCACAGCAGGCGCAGGGGCTCCTCGCCGATCGCCTCGATGCAGTGGGCGGTGCCTGGCGGTATGAGGACGGTGTCGCCCGGACCG
>Ga0316613_10003028_pt1 | contig 10586 bp, 13 predicted proteins | sample OWC_soil_day10_C_2_FD_207647 | JGI IMG/M metagenome (GOLD analysis project Ga0316613, IMG submission 207647) | Wetland soil microbial communities from Old Woman Creek delta, Ohio, United States - OWC_soil_day10_CT_b | ecosystem: Environmental > Terrestrial > Soil > Wetlands | place: USA: Ohio... | reverse complement strand
AGGAGCTTTCGGACATGCTCGGCGCCCAGGTTGAGATTCGTACCAACAAGAAGGGGGCGGGCAGAATACAGATCCAGTTTGGCGATCTCGATCAACTCGACGGGATTCTGCAAAGAATGCGTTGAGATGCGGCATGAGCGCAAGTTATGCCCGCATGACGAATTGCCATTCGACGTATCGGCGTGATCTCAGGCACCATGGGCGGGTGTCTCAGAATAGAACAGCTGGATGGAGGTTTCGGATGTACGCATTGGTACATTTCCGTATCCTATGTTATAAAGTTCCGCTGTCGCTTTTGAGTCGTTGGGTCATGGGCCGTGCGGCCGCCTGCCCTGTCTTGTAGTGCACGAATGTTCAGAGCTATCCTTCTGCAGGTGGTGGCCACAGTTATCGCGGTAGTCGTTGCGGGGAGCCTGTCAGGTTTGAACGGGATGATCTCGGCGATGCTGGGCGGGCTGGTGTGTGTGCTGCCCAATTTGTTGTTTGCTCTGCGCTTGTTGAGGGTTGCGAAACGGCCGGGGTCTTCTTATCCGGCGAATTTTCTTGCCGGTGAGTTTATCAAGCTCGTCTTGATCATCGGATTGCTGGTGGTTGTTGTACGTAGCTACGCCGATCTGCATTGGCCTTCATTGCTGATTGGTTTGGTGCTTGCGACGCAGGCATTGTTTTTTGCTTTCTGGAAAAAGAACTAGACATGTCGACAGGTCACGAAGCAGCGACGAATGCGCCAAATGCGGGTGAATACGTTCTTCACCATTTGGGTAATCTGAATTCCTCCGGGCATCCGCAAACCACGATGGTCGATTTCTCGATCATCAACTACGACACGGTGTTCTTTTCCGTTGTGCTGGGCGCTCTTGGCCTGTTTTTCCTTTGGCGCGTGGCCCGCAGGGCGACATCGGGCGTGCCAGGGCGAGCCCAGGCAGCGCTGGAAATACTGATAGAAATGGTGGGCAACCAGGCCAAAGCGATCGTGCACAACGAGCAGTCGCGCAAGTTCGTCGCGCCATTGGCACTGACCGTTTTTGTCTGGGTATTCCTGATGAATTCGATGGACTTCCTGCCAGTCGATCTGTTGCCTTTTCTCTGGCAGACGATAACAGGTAACCCGCACGCCTACCTGCGCGTCGTGCCGACCGCCGACCTTAACGGGACGTTGGGTCTCTCGGTGGGGGTTCTTCTGCTGTGTTTCTTCTACAACATCAAGATCAAGGGCTTGGGCGGGTGGATTCATGAATTGTTTACCGCGCCATTCGGCAACCATCCGCTGCTCTATCTCCCGAACTTCGTGATGCAAATCATCGAATTTACCGCCAAGACCGTTTCTCACGGCATGCGGTTGTTCGGCAACATGTACGCGGGCGAACTGCTTTTCCTGCTGATTGCGCTGATGGGGATGGCGTTCCCGTCGATGTCCCCGCTTGGCGGTTCGCTGCTTTGGATCGGTCACCTCATTACGGGAACGCTTTGGGCGCTATTCCATATTTTTATCGTGGTGTTGCAGGCGTTCATCTTCATGATGCTGACGCTGGTGTATCTCGGCCAGGCTCACGAGAGCCATTAGCAGGTGGTGGTTTTCGATTTTTTGATCAACAATTTTGCTGGTAAATCAATCTGAAGGAGTAGTCATGGAACAAGTATTCGGGAATGTTGCTCTCGCCTGCGGTCTGATCATCGCTCTCGGCGCCATCGGGGCTTGTATCGGGATCAGCCTGATGGGGGGCAAGTATCTTGAGGCTTCCGCACGCCAACCTGAGCTGATGAACGAACTGCAGGTCAAGATGTTCATTCTCGCGGGTCTGATCGACGCGGCGTTCATCATCGGAACCGGTATTGCGGTGTGGTTCGCCATTTCGACCTTCCTCAAGTAATCGTCTCTTGACGAGAACCCTGTCCAATCCACGGAAAGGTACCTGACGTGTATCTCAATGCTACGCTGCTGGCGCAGATCACAGTGTTCATCATCCTTGCGCTGTTCACGATGAAGTTTGTGTGGCCGCCGATCGTGAAGGCGCTTGACGAACGCGCAGCGAAGATTTCCGAGGGGCTGGCGGAAGCGGAGCGGGGGCGGCAAAGCCTCGCCCTGGCCGCCAAGCATTCCGCGGAAACCATGCGCGAAGGCAAGGAAAAGGTCGCCGACTTGATCGCTCAAGCCGAAAAACGTGCCGAGAAGATCATCGAGGAAGCCAAGGTGCAGGCGCGCTTCGAGGCTGACAAAGTGGTCGCCGCGGCCAAAGCCGAAATCGAGCAGGAGGCGGCTCGCATGCGTGAGTCCTTGCGCGAACGCGTTGCCGACCTGGCGGTTGCCGGCGCCGAGAAAATCCTTCGCCGTGAGGTTGATGCCAAGGCGCATGCCGATATGTTGGCGGCGATCAAACAGGATCTGTAACGCTCATGGCCGAATCAGTCACCATTGCAAGGCCTTACGCTCAGGCGGTTTTCCGCTTGGCACGCGAGGGCCGAACCTTAGCCGAGTGGTCGGATCGTCTGCAGCGTCTGGCGATGATCGCACGCGATCCGGAGATGGCCGGCGTTGTCGGCAATCCCAAGTTTTCCCCTCAGCAGGTTGCAGACCTCTTTGTTTCGCTTTCCGGTGAATCAGGGAACCGCGAGATTGTTTCATTCGTCGCCTTGCTGGCGGAAAACGAGCGTTTCGACATTCTTGGCGAGATCAGTGAGATCTACGAACAGCTAAAAAGCGAGGACGAAGGGGTGAAAGAGGCCGTGATCGTCAGCGCTTTCCCTCTGGATGATTCTCAGCTCACGCCGCTGATGAGCCAACTCGAAGCGCATTTTTGTAGCCGGTTGCAACCGCGGGTCGAAGTGGATGCCTCGTTGATCGGCGGTGTCCGGGTGGCTGTCGGTGACCAGATTCTGGATGCCTCAGTGCGCGGAAAACTCGACGCGATGGCAGCAGCGCTCAAGAACTAGGAGAAATAAATGCAGTTGAATCCCTCCGAGATCAGCGAACTGATCAAGAACAAGATCCAGAGCCTGGACATCGGCGCCGAGACGCGTACTCAGGGTACGGTGGTTTCGCTGACCGACGGCATTTGCCGCGTCCATGGTCTGGCCGATGTCATGCAAGGCGAAATGCTTGAATTCCCCGGCGGTTCCTATGGCATGGCGCTCAACCTCGAACGCGACTCGGTCGGGGCGGTTGTGCTCGGCGAGTACGAACATATCAGCGAAGGCGATACGGTCAAGACAACCGGCCGGATTCTGGAAGTGCCGGTTGGCCCAGAACTCCTGGGCCGCGTGGTTAATTCGCTGGGACAGCCGATCGATGGAAAAGGGCCGATCAACGCCAAGCTGACCGATAAGATCGAGAAAGTGGCGCCAGGGGTCATCTGGCGCAAATCGGTTTCTCAGCCGGTGCAGACGGGGTTGAAATCAATCGACTCGATGGTGCCAATTGGGCGCGGGCAGCGCGAATTGATCATCGGCGACCGTCAGACCGGAAAAACTGCGGTGGCGGTCGATACCATCATCAACCAGAAGGGCAAGGATCTCATCTGCATTTACGTGGCAATCGGCCAGAAGGCCTCGACGGTAGCCAACGTCGTGCGCAAGCTGGAAGAGCATGGTGCCATGCATTACACCATCGTCGTTGCGGCAACGGCAGCAGAATCTGCAGCACTGCAATACATTGCCCCGTATGCGGGGTGCACGATGGGGGAATACTTCCGCGACCGTGGCCAGGATGCGCTGATCATTTACGACGATTTGACCAAACAGGCGTGGGCCTACCGGCAAGTATCGCTGTTGCTGCGTCGTCCACCTGGCCGTGAAGCCTATCCGGGTGACGTGTTCTACCTGCACTCTCGCCTCCTGGAACGCGCAGCCCGTGTTTCCGAAGAGTGGGTCGAGAAATTCACCAACGGCGAGGTCAAAGGCAAGACGGGTTCATTGACAGCCTTGCCGGTGATCGAAACGCAGGCCGGCGACGTTTCCGCATTCGTTCCGACCAACGTTATCTCGATTACCGACGGCCAGATTTTTCTGGATACCGACCTCTTCAATTCGGGCGTACGTCCGGCCATTGACGCGGGCATTTCGGTGTCGCGGGTGGGCGGTGCGGCGCAGACCAAAATCATCAAGAAACTGGGTGGCGGTGTGCGTCTGGCGCTGGCTCAGTATCGCGAACTCGCGGCCTTCGCGCAATTTGCGTCCGATCTTGACGAAGCTACCCGCAAGCAGCTTGATCGCGGTCGGTTGGTGACAGAACTGATGAAACAGCCGCAATACTCGCCGATGACCGTGGCCGAGATGTCGATTACCCTGCTGGCGGTAAACAAGGGCTATTTCGATGGGATCGAAGTGAAAAAGGCTCTGGACGTCGAGCGGCAAATGCATGCCTTCGTCAAACAGAAATTCGCGAGCCTGGTCGACAAGATCGAAGCAACCAAGGAACTTGATGCCGATGCCGAACAGGCGCTTTCCAAGGCGATCGAGGAGTTCAAGGCCACGTTGGCCTGATCGTCGGAGAGAGGATTGCCATGGCAAGCGGCAAGGAGATTCGTAACAAGATCAAGAGCGTCGAGAGCACGCGCAAGATCACCAAGGCGATGGAGATGGTCGCCGCATCCAAGATGCGCAAGGCACAGGAGCGTATGCGTGCGGCGCGTCCTTATGGCGAAAAGATTCGGCGCGTGGCGGCTAACCTGTCGCATGCGTTGACCGACTACAGCCATCCTTTCCTCGATCAACGGGACGTTAAGGGGGTTGGTCTGATTGCCGTCACGTCCGACAAAGGCCTGTGCGGTGGTTTGAACACCAACGTTCTGCGCCTGGTTCTTGGTCGAATGAAGGAATGGGATGCGCAGGGGAAAAAGCTCAAGGTAACAGCGGTCGGCAACAAAGGCTTCGGGTTCATGATGCGTGCCGGTGCAGACATCGTTTCCCATGTCACCGGCCTGGGCGACACCCCCCACCTCGAAAAGCTCGTGGGGCCAGTCAAGGTTCAGGTTGACGCATACATGAACGGCGAAATCGACGTCCTGTACGTTGCTTACACCCGCTTCATCAACACCATGAAGCAGGAACCGGTAATCGAGCAGCTTCTGCCGCTGTCGGGAGAGTTGGTTGGCGGCAGTACGCGAAACCGCTGGGACTACCTTTACGAGCCGGATACCAAGACGGTCATCGACGACCTGCTTCTGCGCTATCTGGAGGCCATCATGTATCAGGCGGTTGCCGAGAACATGGCCTCCGAGCAGAGCGCGCGCATGGTGGCGATGAAGTCGGCCTCCGATAACGCCAAGAATGTGATCGGCGAACTGCGACTGGCTTACAACAAGGCCCGTCAGGCGGCGATTACAACGGAACTTACGGAAATCGTGGGCGGCGCCGCTGCTGTCTAACCACGCGAACCAATTATTCGATTGAGGATATGACGATGAGTCAAGGAAACATTGTTCAGTGTATCGGCGCCGTGGTGGATATCCAGTTCCCGCGCGAATCCATGCCCAAAGTCTACGATGCGCTGTTGCTCGATAAGTCGGAAGAGCATGGCGGTTGCGAATCCGATCTGATGTTCGAAGTTCAGCAGCAGTTGGGCGACGGCGTCGTGCGCACTATTGCCATGGGTTCTTCCGATGGCTTGCGTCGGGGAATGAAGGTGAACAGCACGGGCGCGCCTATTTCGGTGCCCGTTGGCGACGCCACGATCGGCCGCATCATGAACGTTTTGGGGCGTCCGATCGACGAAGCGGGAGCGATTGCCACTGAAGAGCGTCGTTCGATTCACCAGCCGGCTCCGAAATTCGATGAACTGTCGCCGTCGGTAGATCTGCTCGAGACCGGCATCAAGGTTATTGACCTCGTCTGTCCCTTTGCCAAAGGCGGCAAGGTCGGCCTGTTTGGCGGTGCCGGCGTTGGCAAGACGGTCAACATGATGGAGCTGATCAACAACATCGCCAAGCAGCACTCCGGCCTTTCGGTTTTCGCCGGCGTTGGTGAGCGCACCCGGGAAGGCAACGACTTCTATCACGAAATGAAAGAGTCGAACGTTCTCGACAAGGTCGCGATGGTTTTCGGCCAGATGAACGAACCGCCGGGGAACCGTCTGCGCGTGGCGCTGACCGGCCTGACGATGGCCGAGCGCTTCCGCGACGACGGCCGGGACATTCTGTTCTTCGTCGACAACATCTATCGTTACACGCTCGCCGGTACGGAAGTATCCGCGCTGCTCGGCCGCATGCCGTCGGCGGTCGGTTACCAGCCGACGCTGGCCGAGGAAATGGGACGTTTGCAGGAACGCATCACTTCGACCAAGGTTGGCTCGATCACATCGATCCAGGCCGTCTATGTTCCCGCAGACGACTTGACCGACCCGTCGCCCGCAACGACCTTCCTTCACCTGGATTCGACTGTTGTGCTGTCCCGCGATATCGCTGCGCTTGGTATTTATCCGGCCGTCGATCCTCTCGATTCGACGTCTCGCCAGCTTGATCCGCAGGTCGTGGGCGAGGAGCACTACAAAGTGGCGCGCGCAGTGCAGATGACCTTGCAGAAATACAAGGAGTTGCGCGACATCATCGCCATTCTCGGTATGGATGAACTCTCACCGGAAGACAAGCTGACCGTCTACCGCGCGCGCAAGATCCAGCGTTTCCTGTCCCAGCCTTTCCACGTGGCCGAAGTGTTCACCAACTCGCCCGGCAAATATGTGCCGCTCAAGGAGACGATCAAAGGCTTCAAGATGATCGTCGAGGGTGAGTGCGACAACATTCCCGAGCAGGCTTTTTACATGGTCGGGGGAATCGAGGAAGCGCTCGAAAAGGCGAAGACTCTCTAAGTTGAATCCGTATCCGGCGAGCAAGGAGCGACGGAGCGGGAAAGGAAACCATGCCACTCAGAGTCCATGTTGATGTCGTCAGCGCCGAAGAGCAGATTTTTTCCGGCGAGGCGGAGTTTGCGGTGTTTCCCGGCGAGGCCGGAGAACTGGGTATCTATCCGCGCCACACGCCGTTGTTGACCCGGGTCCGTCCTGGCGCGGTGCGATTGAAGATTCCCGATCGGGACGAATTTGAACTGGTGTACGTGTCCGGCGGGATTCTCGAGGTTCAGCCGACCTTGATTACCCTGCTTGCTGATACTGCCATTCGGGCCAAGGATCTTGATGAGGCAGAAGCCTTGAAAGCCAAGCAACGGGCTGAAGAGGCGCTGAGAAACCGTTCTGCGGATGTCAGCTATGCAACCGCGGAAGCCGAGTTGGCACAAGCCTTGGCGCAACTTCAGACGATCAAGAAGACTCGCAGGCCGCACTAAAGAGTAGTGCCGATGGCGCTTTGTAGTGAAAAAAAGCTGGCTTCGGCCAGCTTTTTGTTTGGAATGCCGGCCTTACCGACGTCCCACAACGGCTTCGAGCGCGGCGATACGAGCCTCAAGCCGACGTAACGGTGTGCCGAGCGAATCGACCTCCCGACAGTACTCGGCAATATCGGTTCGCGATGCGATAACCTGCGATTCCTCGGTGAAATACTCCGCGAAGTTCAACGCCAGGTTGCGCGCCTTTTGCCGTTGCCAGGCTGCGAATTCTCTGCCAAGCCAAACCAGGCGATGGGCGAGGATGTCCCCGACTAACGGGGCCAGATCGCTCTCCACATCCCAGCGCAGATTGCGGATTACGAACCCGAGGCAATCGGTCAAATCCGCAGGGCCCTTCACCTGAGCCGAACCCAGCACGGATTCGAGCGCTTCAAGACCACAACCCAGGCGAAAAACGGCAGAGGCGGGAACGGCGATGGTGACCGTCGGCGGGTTTGCCGCGTCCGCAAGGGAGAAATCGCCTTGCGGAGTGATTTCCAGATTGAAAACAACAGGAGGCGCTTCCACACGAGCCGTTTGCCCGGCAAACGCTCTGAGGCGCTCACGCGCCCACGGCTCGCTCGACAGGAGATGGTTCAGAGCGGTGATGAGCGCGCGGTGCAGCATCGTGTGCGGGCCATTCGTTCAGTTGATCTGCTGGATACCGGCGATCATCCAGCCACGCGACCCATCGACGGGTTTGCTCAGGTTCCATACCTCGTCGAATGGCACGGCTGCAGACCCTTCCGTTTCCCGGATCATGCCATTGAAGCGAACACTGGCGACGTGCCGATCGCCCTCGGTAACCACTTCCAGCAACTCGGCGTTGAGGGTGACGACATCGGTCTGCTGCTTGGCGTTGCCGCGTTCGTCCATCTGGATTTTTATCTCGGCGAACACCTCCGGCGTCACGAATTCACGCATGTCGTCAAGGTTCTTCGCGTCATTGGCGGCTTGCAGGCGGACGAAGTTCAGCTTTGCGACCCGCAAAAACGCTTCGCTGTCGAAGCCGGCGGGGACGGCTGCAGCAGCGGAAGCTGCGTGCGGCGAACCGGCTTGCTCGAAAGCGGAAGGCGCTGCCGGTGGAACGGCCGGATTCTCCCTTCCTCCCATTCCCGCGTATTGCATTGGCGTCGGTGCTGGCGCATCGTTTCGGCGGAACAGCAGCTTCAGGACGAAGACCGCCGCCATGGCGAGCAGCGCAAACATGATGATGCTGGCAAATTCGCCACCCAAACCGAAATGGGACAGCAGGGCGCCAAGCCCGAGTCCGGCGGCGAGTCCGGCGAGCGGACCAAGCCAGCTTCGCCGTGGTGCCGGCTGTGGAGCCGGTGTAGGCGTGGCGGGAGTCGCTGGCGTTGCCTGCCTCGTCGGTGCAGGAGCCACCCGTTGGGGAACGGACTGCCGCTGCATCCCGAAAGAACTGCCGCCGCCCAGCCGCTTCGCTTCAGCATCGCTGCTGATCAGGCCGCAGGCTGCGAAGGCAAGAACAACCGCAACCGCTACATTGAAAAGTTGCTTCATTGGATACTCCTTCAGAACTTGAAGCCGCGGTGCAGGGCAACGACGCCCAGCGTCAGGTTGAAATAATCGACCTTCTCGAAACCGGCGCTTTCGAGCATGGTCTTCAGCGTTTCCTGATCGGGATGGACCCGGATCGATTCGGCGAGGTAGCGATAGCTGGCCTCATCCTTCGTGACAAGTTCGCCAACGCGGGGAATGATCTTGAACGAATAGAAATCGTAAAACGGCGCCAGCGGCTTCCATATGTGCGAAAACTCAAGAACCAGCAGTCGGCCGCCCGGGCGCAGCACGCGGAACATCTCGGCCAGTGCCGCGTCCTTGTGCGTCATGTTGCGCAGCCCAAACGCCACCGAAATGCAGTCGAAGTGATCATCCGGGAAGGGCAGTTTTTCCGCATCGCATTGTGCCACCGGAAGCAGGAAGCCTTTATCGGCAAGGCGGTCCCGGCCATTGGTCAGCATCGAGTTATTGATGTCCGTCAGCCAGACCTCTCCGCTTTTTCCGACACGTCGGGCGAATGCGAGGGACAGATCGCCGGTTCCGCCAGCGACATCCAGAACGCGTGATCCCTCGCGCACGCCGCTGCGATCGATGGTGAACGCCTTCCATAGCCGGTGAAGTCCACCGGACATCAGATCGTTCATCAGGTCGTAGCGCTGGGCGACCGAGTCGAAGACTCCTGCGACCCGTTGCGCCTTCTCGGCTTCGGCGACCTGCTGGAAACCGAAATGGGTGTGGTTTTGCGTATTCATGATGCTCGCTAAATGAGGGCCGTTGCCGAAAAATCAACGCTTGATGCCGCACGAGGGTGCAGGTGCGGGAGGAAGCTCCGGACACAGAGCCGGATCCCGGCTCGCTCCGGCTTCCTGCAGCTTGTCCAGATAGGCTTGCCACAACTCGTCGCGGTGCGTTCCGAGACCGTGCAGGACATCCCAGGAATAAAGCCCGCTTTCATGACCATCGGAGAATACCGGGCGAATTGCGTAGTTGCCTACTGGTTCGATCCGCAGAATGTCCACATCGCGTTTGCCGATCTGCAGCTTTTCCTGTCCGATCCCATGGCCGCGCACCTCAGCCGAGGGCGAGAACACGCGCAGGAACTCATAGCTGAGTTCGAAATGGTCGCCGTTATCGAAACGGATCTCCAGAAGGCGCGACTTCTGATGCAGGGTGATTTCCACCGGGGTCGGGGTTTCGGGGCGCAATCCAGCCATGATTGTTATCAGTTTCGCGAAAAAGGGACCCGCTATCATAGCCCAAAGTCAGTGCGAGTTTTCCATCGCGTCTGGGCATGCCGGCAAGAGGTGGAGGACCTTGCCCCCCACCTGAATTGTCATCAAACTGTAACTCTTCCTTAATAAACTGCGAGCGTCCAAATTACCGAGAGCCTGTTTGCAATGCCAGCCACGATTCTTGTCGTCGAAGACGAACCAGCGATCCAGGAACTGATTGCCGCCACTCTGCAACATGCAGGCCACCGCGTCATGCGTGCCTATTCCGCGGAGGAAGGGCTGCAGCAGATCAGCGGCACGTTGCCCGACGTGGTGCTGCTCGACTGGATGCTACCCGGCATGAGCGGAATTCAGTACGCACGGAAATTGCGGAGCGATGAACGGACGCAGGATCTGCCGATCATCATGCTCACTGCGCGGGGGGAGGAACAGGACAAGGTGGCGGGGCTCGATGCTGGCGCCGACGACTATCTGACCAAGCCATTTTCACCCCGCGAACTGGTTGCACGCATCAAAGCC